>ERZ857745.577-NODE-577-length-54132-cov-26.602770_pt1 | contig 54132 bp, 60 predicted proteins | sample MGYA00519699_ERZ857745 | MGnify/ENA primary metagenome ERZ857745 (study PRJEB31778, sample SAMEA3449357) | human gut metagenome | biome: human gut; feature: human-associated habitat; material: faeces | place: United Kingdom | collected 2010/2012 ... | reverse complement strand
TGTTGCTCAGGAACTTAAAAAGTTTAATTTATAATAGTGTTGCGGAATTAAGGATAAACTGAATGACCTTGTGAATACTTCTTTGTCTGATGATGTTGCATGCCTTGATATATAAGATACATCGAAAGGTCGTCCTTTGGATAATCAGGTAATGTTACTGATTAAAGAAAAGACTGGCGTAACGAATAGCCGTGCCTTTCAGCAATTGCCTGAAGAAACAAAACGGTCGGTTTTGATTGAATTGAAGGGTATGAGAGCATCACTTCGCCAATTGGAGAGATTGACCGGAATCGGGAAAAGTATGGCTACTCTGTGTATCGCCTCACTTATATGAGTGGTGTAGTTCCTCCGTTGTCCATTACCAAGGAGGTTCTTTACATCAACAGGGAGTTTGTCAATACGATGATAGACATATACAACGAGTTGATGCACTACCCACCTTTCCCTGGTTGGAAAGATGGACTGGAAGAATTATGGAACTGAGTTAAGCAGGAAATTCTTTGTAGCCTATGGTAAGGAATCGCTCAACATACAGGAATTCAACGTTTGATATACCATCGAACCGCAATTTGTGGCTGACATTGGGGCAGTATGACGCTCTGGTCGAATACCAAGAGGTTGCCAGTAGATATTATCTTGGAACTTTTGATGCTAAGAAAGAATCCTTTGACTCCTTTCTCAGTCGCACTTCTATAGTTACAGGTGTGAGGTTAAATAACATAAGTCTTGCAAATTTTAGGGAGAAACAAATTCAGGGCTATCTTGTGTTCCCGAATGCAAGTTTCGATGTTTTATTATCCCTAAATCTGCAGCGTAATTATCTGATAATCAACTAGGATATTTCCGATTTTTACATATATAACACCGAAAATGCACCGAGTTGCGTATCAAACAAGTTACAGATACTCAAACAGTTGTGTGATTGTTATAAAACAAATGTTTGGCAAAATGACTCATTTTTCGCAAAACGGTGCAATAAAAATCTTAGTTTTCTAACATCTTTTTGGTAAGCCTATCGATCGTTTTCTGTTGACTCTCGATAGTCTTGTTCTGTCTCTCAACGATTGTCAACAGGTTTCCCTGGTTGCCTTTCGTGAGTTTCTCTCCCATGATTAGGTAATTAGCGTCTACCCAATCGACGGCGTTAATGATCTTCACGATAATGTCGTAACTAGGGGCATTTCTGCCAGATACGATATTTTTGATCGTGGTCCATGGTACACCAATCTTCTTTGCGAATGTAGCAATGGTGTGACCCTCTTTTTCAATGATGCTGTTCACGCGTTCATTGATAGTTTCTGTTACTTCTTTTTCTTTTTCTGTACTCATAATATGTAAATTTCAAACAAAATGCTGAAAAATATAAAAATAATCAGTGAAATGTTTGGTGGTATCACCGAAATGTTGTATATTTGCAGCGTGAGAATTATTCTCACGGTGCAAATATACAAAAAATGTCGCACATAATGATGATTTCAAACAAAAATTTAAAAAAATATGGGTTTTAGTGAGTACATGAAGAGTCTTCCATACCCTCGTTGTAAGGTCGTGGAAGCACTTGCGGAGAAATGCAAGGTATCTAATAATTCCGTCTACAGATGGATTCAAGGCAAGTCTAAGCCGAACGCTCTATGCAGAGGAATTGTCGCTGAGTATCTAGGTATGCAGGAGAGCGAACTTTTTCCGGAGGAGTAAGTATGGAGTCAGTCGAGTTTTACAATACACCAGAAGGTGATGTTATGTATAAGCAGCTGGGCAAACCTGTCCAGGAACTTACAGCCGACAGCCGCGAAGTTATCGAGGAGATGCTAGACCTAATCAAAACTAGATACCCTCAAGCCTTCAGAGCTCTGTGTGACCAGTATACGGCGAGCGAACTAAATCGCAAGGTGTATGAATTCAACATTGTATCTAGGTTCTGCAGATGTAATTTCGGCGAATATGATGCACATACTCCTGATATCGATGCAGACGGTTTCTTTCATTTTGAGGAGGTCAAGTGTCCGTTACGTGGCGAATGCAGAATGGAGGGTGTCATCTGTAAGCCTAAACTAGACTCTAAGCTTACTGATCGTGAGTTAGATATAGTGGAACTTATATCTAAAGGCTTGCGCGCACAGGAGATCGCAGACCGGCTTTATATATCTGTCAAAACCGTGCAACGACATAGGGAGAATATTAAGGCTAAGCTCCAGCTAAGATCGCTAGCGCAGGTGGCAGCATATTACCTGGAGCATATAAAAACAAAATAGCTTATGTCTGAGAAATGCGTTATTTGCAAAGAAGGCAGAACTTGCATTAATGGCCGGTTCTGTCTCAAGTTAAAGAGATACGTCGAGTATATTAATGATAGACCAATATGTGAATATGAGTAATAGAAAATGGAACAAAAACGAAATTGCATACCTGGTGGAAAATTACGGAAGAATGAGCCTTGAGGATATGGCCCGACAACTCAATCGTTCCGTAATGGCCGTTCGATTATATGCGCTTCGCCATAGGTTGGACGACAAGCATCAGGTTGTTAAGGAGAATCGCCTGAAGAAGTTGCTTGAGTATCGCTTCCGTCATCTTGAGGACTTTCATCCAAGCAAGTTCTTTTTTAAGGAGACTGGTATTAACCAGGTAAGATACTGGGATATTTTCTTCGGCCGTAAGGCTATAAAACCAGAAGAGTATAAAGCTGTGGCAGCATACTTCAATATTACGATATCTGAAGCATTCGATTCTCTACAGCTCAATCTGTTCGACTAAACAAAATAAGAAATATGAAAATCAACTCAGACTTCATTAGCGATGTCAAGAGTAAACTTGATATTGTTGATGTGATAGGCGCCTATATTAATCTTCAGAAGGCGGGCATTAACTATAAGGGTATCTGTCCGTTCCATAATGATAGTCATCCTTCGATGATGGTTAATAAGGCTAGACAGACGTATCATTGTTTCGTGTGTGGTGAGCATGGAGACGTTCTGGACTTTCTGCAAAAATACAACCAGATAACTTTTAACGAGGCATTGCGAATAGCTTGCAAGCTCGCTGATGTTGAGTTTCCGGAACAAGAATCTACTCCGGAAGAAAACGCTGCGTATAAATTGCTTGAATCTCGCCGTATAGCCATTGCTGCTGCCGCAAAGTTCTACCAGGGCAATATCTCGCAAGCGGAGAGCTTCCTTAAAAAACGCGGTTACGATTATACAGATAAGGTGCTTGCAGAATATGGAGTTGGCTATGCTCCGAATGGTAATGTAGCGATGAAGTATCTCGTAGAGAATGGGTACAGTCTGCAGATATTGGAAGATGTTGGAGTCGTAGGCAAGTCTCAAGACGGGAGAAACTATGACTTCTTCAGAGACCGCGTGATGTTCCCGTTTTACGACGTGTCTGGAAGAGTTGTTGCGTTTTCCGGAAGAATTGTCACTCCAAATGATAAAGCTGGTAAGTATGTTAATACCGGGGAAACACCCATTTTCAGAAAAGGTCGGCATATTTTCGGTCTATTTCAAGCAAAAAGGGCGATAGCGAAAGAGGGTTTTGCTTATCTCGTAGAGGGGCAGTTCGATGTTATTACTCTACATAAATATGGAGTCGAGAACGTCATCGGTGGATCGGGAACGGCATTTACCGATGACCAGGTAAAACTCATTATGCGCTTTACTCAGTCTGTTGTAATGATCTACGATGCGGACAGCGCAGGAATTAAGGCTGCCGTTAAGAATAGTGAACTGTTATTGACGGCAGGAGCGAGTGTCAGGTGCGTTCGCTTGCCGAAGGGATATGATCCGGATAGCTATGGCCAGCTCTGCAAGGATGGTGTAAAACAGAAATTAATCGATGCAACCGAAACATTTCCTAAAGCGATGAAAAGAATGCTGGTTCCTCGCGGATGCAAGGACGAGGCTACAATCGCTTCAGCCATGAATACTATCGCTAACCTAGTAGCATGCGTGCAGGACGCCGGACTGCGTCTTGAGTATATGAAGAGTATGACTAAGGATTTCGATACGAAGATGACTATTCTGGAAGATAAAGTTCGGGATATCCGACGTAATGCCGAGGGTCTCAAGAAAGAGGATATGCAACAGGGTATTTTTGGACTTGATGAGCTGAAGGATAATCTGAGAAATAACGAGCCTGCTATCGTAACATCTTCCATCGATACGTTCATGGAGTCTTACGGAGATAATCCGATTGTGTACGTAGCAGGCGTTCCGTCGGCTACCGATATCCAGAACCTCCGCCGAATCTGCTGCTATCTAGCCACAACTGAAGAAGGCTGCAGTATAGATACGACAACGGGCGATGATAGCAGCTACCTCTCCGCCCTGGTCGAAATGTTCAAGGCGGGAATCTCGCAGATAAGAGTCATGCACGAGGATAAAGTAGAATCCTTCATAGACTTCTATATACGTATACATGGAGATTTACTGTCTGGTTTCCTGGGCGACAAGGTTCCGATCATTACCAGGTGTATAGAACTGACTAGTTATGCAGAGGAAACCGTGATAACTGTCAACAAGAATCATTACTGCAGTAAATTAGGGCTATCCAAGGGCCAGTTCGATGAGATCCGTAAGCCATTCGTCAGCAAGCGCAAAAATGTCATGAAAGCGAATGCACTGAAGGATGACCTGTATGATGACGATTTCGATGGCGATGAGGTTCCGAGCTACGCAAGAGAAGGCGAGTACGCCCAGATGTTTCGCGAGTGCAAGTATTATCCTCGCCTGAATAAGCAGGGCATACCGGTATGCTACATGTTTCAGAACAAGAATGGACGAGGCTTCTCGCAGGTAGCCGATTTCTACATGGTTCCTCTTCTTCATATCTTTAATGAAGATTTCGAGCAGAACAAGCGAGTACTGAAGGTGAACCGACGTTATTTCGATAAGCCCTTGTATATTGAGGTTCTGTCGAGTTCCCTGAAGAAGATGAGTACTATCGAGGATGTTCTTATCAACTACGAAGGCGTGAACTTCACAGACGGAGAAGAGTGGCAGTGGAGGAGAATAAAGGAGTACATGAGTCGTCACTTCGTTCAATGCCGTGAGATACAGACTTATGGCAATCAACAGTCTGAAGGAATGAGTCGAAAGACTGATGAGCAGTTCTTCGCCTTCGCTAACGGTATAGCGCATGAAGACGAAAACGGTAAATATGTGTTTGAGAAGGTTAATGAGCTGGGTGTGGTGACTCATAATCATATGAATTACTATCTCCCTGCATTTTCTACCATATATGCCGGATCCGGGAGACAATCTGATAAATACGAATTGATATCTCAGCTCGTGTATGAAGATATACCTGTTAACAAGCAGGTAACATTCGAACAATGGGCATCGTTAATGAACAAGGTGTACAAAATCAATGATAACGGTAAATGGGCAATCGTTTTCGCTCTGATGTGCGCATTCAGAAGTAATATCCATTGCCTAGACAGACTCTTTACGGCTCCGTTCTTCATGGGCCCGATGTCTTCTGGTAAGACTCAGATTGCGATATCTATCCGATCTCTGTTTATAAGTCCAACTATTCCGATATTCAACCTCAATACAGGCACTGATGCGGCCATGAGCACCATCATGGGTACATTCAGGGATGTTCCGGTTGTTCTCGATGAGTATAATAACAAGGATATCTCGGATACCAAGTTTCAGGCGTTGAAAGGTATTGTATATGATGGAGATGGTAAGCAGAAGCGTCGCGGAACATCTGGAAGAGATATCGAGAATGATAAGGTGTTTGCGCCTGTAATCATTTGCGGACAAGAGACTCCTCAACGAGATGACAACGCCCTGATGAGCCGTGTCATCATCTGTGAGGTTCCGAAGCCTAAGAATAGAACACCAGAAGAAACGAAGCTGTTTGAGGAGTTGAAGAATATAGAAAAGAATATAGGTCTATCCAACGTATTGCTGAAGGTATTGTCGCTTCGCCCTGCCGTTATGGATCACTTCAGAGCACTCAAGCAGGAAGCCTACAGCGAACTGAAGAGTGACGTAATCAATTCCGGTGAGATGGACCGACTGATGAAGACAGCGTCTTTATTCCTAGGAATGGTTAAACTGGTGGAGCAATATTCGGATCTGAAGCTTCCGTTTACATATGAGGAGTTCTTTGCTCTGGTACAGGAGAAGATTAAGTTCCAGCTTTCTCTGATCCGAAGCACAGACAAGCTCGCTATGTTCTTCAATGCCGTCAACAACATGATCGATACCAAACAGGTGCTCGTTGGCCGAGAAATGCTCATCGAGCAGCCTAAGAGCGTTACGGGTAAAGATTCGCACGGAGACAAGAAAACGTTCGCTTTCGAGCCTGGTACGCATGTTCTGTTCCTCCGTCTCAGTAGTGTTTACTCCATCTATGACAGAAGTGGATACAACAGCGAGAATACGACATTATCTACCCTTGAGCAGAATCTTCGCTCACATCCATCATATGTTGGAACTGTACCATCTAGACGCTTCGCCTGGGAGGAGACCGTTGAGGTAGCCAAGCCGGATGACCAGGAAACGATGGTAAGAGTGCGTAAGGAGCGCTCTACATCTACAAGTGCAATTATCATCGACTACGATAAGTTCATGGAGATGTGTAATATCGACTTCAGACGAGGAGAAATCCCCGCCGAGAGCGTCACTCAGAGTACTCCAGGAGTGAATGGGGAGGCTAATACTGATATCAATACCCAGCAGTACAAGCCTGGCAGCATACCATTTGACGAGACTGACGCAGGTAAGAATGGAGATAAACCATTCTGATAGGAGTCAGAAAACTACCTTATATAAGGTATAGACTACCCCAATTTAACGATACAAAGATACAAAAAAAAATCGAGAAAACCAAAGATTTTTCACATAAATTTGAGTTGAATTTTGCATATTTTTACCCACGTAAACCCGGGAGGGCGAGCGTGGGTATTTCTTTACATTTATGTGTGTTCCAGATGCGAAAAATCCCCCGTACCCCTTAAAATTTCAAAAATAACCGGGAAAACGAAGTTTCGAAAATAATTTTCAGAAAAATACCTTCCTACAATCCTACATTCCTACAAATGCATTTTTTTTCAAACTATTATTATATCTATTTATCTTATTATCAGTATGTTATGTATGTTTTTGTGTTTTTGCGGTTTTGTAGGAAATGCTGTAGGATTGTAGGACGTTGTAGGAAATAGGAAATTTTTACATTTTGATGCTTTCGGAGATCTCATCCTACAAAATACCCCATTTGGTAGGATTGTAGGACGTGTTGGAAACGAAAAAATGAGTGTGTAGGACTAAAATATGTTTGATTAAATTTGTGTAACTCACTGAAATTTAGTATCTTTGCATTCGTAAGCCTGCAATATGTAGGATTGTAGGACGGTAGGAAGCTAAAATAAACAAAAACGATATGGAAAGAAAAAAACGTCTCTCGAAACGAACAGCGTCTGTTAGAATTGAGCCCTATTTGGCAGAGTACATTCAAAAAAAACTAGAAATTGAGCCAGAAACGGGCGGAGTAAAAATACCATACACCACAGATCTCTATCATGTGGTGTGGAATTGTATGGCCAAGCCAGACTCTCATCATGACGTCATGCAAGACTGTAATCTCAAGATATATCTGCCTTCACGGCGCTCAAAGATGGATGGACATCCTGGTAAGGATCCGGCTTACTTCAATTATCTTTCCAGTAATGCGGCGAAAAAAATAGAAGAGCATATTCGACTTCTCTTCAATTTCGAGTTTCACCGACTCATGATTGAGAATGAAGAGCTGGGCAGGCCGTTACGGAACCAGGATGTGGTAGACAATTTCATCAGGAGATACTCTCTGAGGTCTATATCGCCCGATGCGCTCCTGAAGAACTTTTATCGCTACCGCCAACGGCTTTTTCCGAAAACACCTCGAAAATACCAAAAAAAACGGGGTATTTAATTATTTTTAATACATACTGAGTGCAAATTTCTGTCACTCAAAAATTAGCAATAATCACTCTAAAATTTAACATTATGAAAGAGTTTTCCTGTCTTTTAATGATTTCCTATCTCGGAGGGATGGAAAGAAGCATCGTCCTCAGCACCGATCCGTTCACATTCGAGCCTTCGATAACAGAAGAAAATGGAGGTGTGTACTGGGATTGTAGTAAGACATTTATTGTCGATATAGCGGACGAGAGCATTTTTAACGAACTAAAGGTTCCTCGCAGCGCTATCGTTACGCTCGCAAGTGTTGGACTTCCTGACGCACGTACGTATGCAATAGGCACAAAAACAATACCGGCAAAGGTCCAGCTCGTCAGGCATCTGAATAAGGCGAAGCTTATTGTTAAGTGCAAAATGCTTACCAATCCATTGCTTTAAGGTCTTTTATATACCTATTATATATATGTACCTTTGTAAAAAACTTAATCAAGATGGATGAAATACAGACCCTTCTGCTTTCCACTTTACCTCTATGGATTACTGAGGATGCCTACCGTCAGCTGATGGTAGCTGCATTTCCATTGAATGGTACGGTGGTAAGCTTCGAACAGAAAAAAGCCGAACAGGCGATGAGTATTCCTGAGATCCGGGAGTATCTCAAGACTCATACGTATTATCAGTACGAGACGCATGAAGCGCTGTTAGCGATATCTTCAAAGGTCTCGCAGAGAGATGAAACGAAAAGTGTACAGCTCACGGATGAATATGATTCGCCATCTCTGGATGATGGTACAATCGCATATCATCGTGTATTCGGAGTCGTGACAGCAAACAGCTACTGGTATTTCTCTTCCAAACAGCTGGAGCAGGATATTATTGCTGCTGAGAATAACCCGCAGATATCCGCTCATCTCCTTCACATCAACTCTCCAGGAGGAGAGGCGTGGTATATGGATCGCTTGAGCGAGACTCTTCGTAATGCCAAGAAACCGATACTTGCTATCTACGAAGAATACTGCGCATCGGCAGCCTATTACATCGGCTGTCATGGCCAGAAACTTTACGCCACAACGAATCATGACTTCGTCGGATGTATCGGAACCATATGCTCATTCTGGAACTTTGAGCCATACTTCGAGAAGTTGGGGCTGAAGAAAATTGTAGCGAAGGCTACCAATTCTAGCCGGAAGAATAAGATTTTCGAGGATCTGAAGGATGGTAAGTCTGAAGACTATATTAAGAATGTTCTTGATCCGATGAATGAACAGTTCCTGGCAGAAGTGAAATCTCAGCGTTCCAAACTGGCAGAACTGGATGATGATGCTCCGGTACTTCAGGGCGAGAGCCTGTATACCGCTCCAGCCGAAGAAGTCGGTCTCATCGATGGTAAGCGCACCTTACTGGAGGCGATTGCAGAGGTGGCGCAACTGGGAGAGGCCTATATGGGTGCGCAAAGCCTTTACGGATTTAGCTAATATATTATTTTTTGTTTGATCTAAGTTGTTTTAATATTTAAATGATTGATTTATGAATTTCAAAGCAAAGTTAAACAAAGTTCTCGAGAAGCTTGGTTTTACAAAGAAGTTCGAGAATAAGAGCCTTACCGCAGATGAGTATAAGGCTCTTTGCGAGGCGTATCAGAAAGAGTACCAGAGTACTCTCATGGATGATCTCGCTGCGGAGAATAGTGCAGCTGAGCAGGCTGAGCATCAGAAGCAGATCAATGAGCTCTATGCCATTGTCTCAAAGGCTAACAAGTCAAAGGATGATGATCCTGACGGCGATGGAGGTGGCGAAGGCGACGACGATGATGATGCAGGAAAGAAGAACGAGAACAGTCAGAACGTACCGTTCGAGAAACTCTATGTGGCAGTCAACACTCTCACTGAGAACATGAAGAAGATGGCTAACAGTACTGCAGATGATAAACCTGCTGCTCATGTTACTGCTCCTTCTATTCCTATTAACGGTTTTGAAACTAACGCTAACTACCTTTTCGGTATTGAGCATTCTATGTTCGATATGAAAAAGCGCTGGAACCGCATTGTCGCTAATCCTGAGATAGCCTTAGCATCTACGCCAAACGAGGAGACAGACGGCAAGGCATTCCGTACCGAAGCGATGGCGTTCGCGAGATCACTCCAGGAACGCTACAAGTATCATCAGGTGCGTAACGAACTCGGTAACGTCAAAGCTCTCGCTTCCGGTCAGTTTGCTACCAATTACTCAGGCGTGGATAATGCCGGACTGGGCGATCAGTTCGTAATCCTTCGTCAGGATGCGCTTATTGCCCGAATCCTTGAGCTTCGTAATCTTACTGAGTTCTTCCCTGTTCGTTACGGCGTTCAGGATCGCGATATTCTCTTCAACGCATTCTTCGATGAGGTATCCCAGGGCTACCAGGAAGGTGAGATCTACAAGGGTGGTATGCAGCTCGAGAACGAGATGGGCTATGTTGATGACGCCATGATTAAGGTTAAGTTCGGCCCGATGAAGGAACTTGAGCGCAAGTATATCGCTTATCTCAACAAGGAAGGCTCTGATCCTATCAAGTGGTCTATGGTTGAATTCTGTCTCCTCAACCTTCTGAAGAAGGCTCAGGACGAGCAGAACCAGCGTCGTATGCGTGGTATTTATGTAAAGCCAGAGACAGGTCAGGCATCAAGCTACCTCAATGCAGGTACAGGTATCTGGTACACATTGCTCCGTTACATCCATGACTACAGCATCAAGCCATTTGCCAATAAGAGCTACAATACTTATACTTCAGCTAATATGCTGGATGCGGTTAAGGAGTTCATTACCGACGTTAAGACTCACCTCTCTGAGGGCATGACCATCGATAACCATGTTCTCTATCTCAACGAGAACCATATTGACTGGTGGCTTGCTAACTGCCGCGAGACTTATGGCAAGGATCAGGACTTCACCGGTCCTAACGGCTACAAGAACCGCGTTCCAGATTCTACCATTCAGATTAAGTGGCTCCCATACGAGGGCAAGTCTTGCTGGATGTTTATGGATGTTCCTGGCAATATTCAGTTTGTAGAGAACCTCCCTGGCGAGATGTTCGCCGTGAAGATGGAGGAGCAGATGGAAATGGTTCGTGCCTGGAGTACCTGGAAGGAAGGTTGTGGCGCAGCCTTTACCGGTCGCAAGTTCGACAATAAGGCTGCCATGGATGCCAACGATTACGAATTCCAGCAGATCTTTACCAACCTCCCTGCAACTGTTATTGGTGCAGGGGTCAACGGCGCAAACGGCTTCTGGCAGATTACAGATGCAGCTACTACAGCAACCGCTATCGAGGATATCACGAATGCGAAGGCTGGCGTAGCTTACTGTATCGAGATTGGTGAGGATGATACCGAACACAAGCTTACCATCGCCAAGAGCGGCAAGTTTGCGAATATTACCGCAGAATGGACTCCTAGCCAGGCTGGCGACTACATCATGGTTATTCTCGGTAAGGACGAGAAGTTCCGTGAGCTCGAACGTCGCGTAGGTGGCAAGCGAACCATTAACAAGGCTGTTCAGCCTAATGTTCCTGGTGGCCGTTAGTCCTTATTATATATATATTGTTAACTCGTAGGTGAGGTACAGCGTACCTCGCCTACATTTTCAGAAAAAAATATGAAGAAAAACAATATTCCAGTACGTTCTCGTACTTATAACCCTAACAAGGGTTATCATTATGCCCAGCATAAGGGCCGTCTTCTCTTCATGACGCTCATTATGCTGCTCGGCATCGTTTCACTTCTGCAGACGTTAGCTGACCCTACATCTACCTTCGGTATAGGTGGCACAGGAGTCTCTATGGCTTCGTTCGTTGCGCTGACCTCTATAGAAGATGTAACAGACCGAGATACGCATGGTTCTGCTATTGCTTACCAGGTTGTATTGGTCCCTACGACGTTAATTGATCTATCGAAGGCCTTCCCTCAGCCGGATAAAGACCGCATGGTCAAGGCAATGCCGTTTAAGACGGCTGCTGCCGACACTTTGAAGGCATTTCTCTTCGATGCTCATGATATTCCTACGTTCACGGCTACGACAGAGAAGGGAGATATTACGACATCTGGCGAGAATAACCTGGTAATTATTATGGGTGGTACTCGCGTGGATCTCTATAACTTCATCGAGCAGTATGCTGGTGGTAAGTTTATTATTCTCTATAAGCATGTAAAGGAGACACAATGGTATATCGTCGGCGAACCTGAGCGCCCTATGATTCTCAATAATACAGAGACTAAGGATGATAAGGACGGCCGATACACCACCTTCACCTTCAAGCGCACATCTGTAGACCTTCCTTGTCTGTATGCTGAGGATCCTCTTGGTGTGACAGTTGCCGAGGCTGCCGCTCATTCAGAGACGGCTCCTGGCACAAAGCAGAATACGGCTTCAGGTTCTTCAACTGGTAAGACAGCAATTTCTTAATGTTTCTCATTTTATTTAGTTTATTAGTTAATTTAAAGGTGTGTCGCCACAAGAGGTGGCGCACCTTTTATAATATATATAAGGTATGATTAGTAGAAGAGAAAAATTACAATTATTCAACAAGCTTCGAGGTACTGTTCACGCTGAAGCCGACCTTGCTCTTTTGGAGGATGCGAACCCTCGCCATCCTAAACTTACTCGTTTCGCCCGTGACCCGAAACGGTATGCAGACGAAATACTCTACGCCCTTTTGAATGAGTGCGACGAGGGAGATATCGTAGATCATCGAATCTATTTCGAGAAGTTGAATGAAAATGTTGACGATACCCCAGCCGATGATGGGCAGGGACCGGAAGGCGGTTCAAGTAATACTTCAACAGAAGAAGAGCAGGGACCGGAAGATGGTTCAAGTAATACTTCAGCTGAAGAAGAGCAGATACCTGATGATGGCTCAAGTAATACTTCAGCTGAAGAAGAGCAGATACCTGATGATGGTTCAAGTAATACTTCAGCTGAAGGAGAGCAGATACCTGCAGATGGTTCAAGTAATACTTCAACCGAAAAAGAGACTCCTGAAGGTGAAAGCAAGCAGGAATCAGAACAGCCTGATGCAGCCGACCATGGCGAGGACTCAAAAAAAAAGTAGTTCAAAAGGAAGAGGAATATCCTAACATAGATTGGGATAACCTCTATAACGAGGACGTGCAGATGGCGACCGTCATTTATAACGACCGCATCAACACATGGCGCAAGATGAAGAAACTCGACGAACTCCTGGATAAGAAACCGAAGGCGAATGATGTGGCTGCCATGGCGGAACTCCGCATCCGTAACCTTCAGGCATTCGACGAACTGAAGGCGTACAACGATACCGGCAAGTTCCTGTATAAGCATCCATTGCTGAGGGGCAAGTCCGAATTCGATGAACTCGTAAAGCTCTTTAAGAAGGATCCTGCCGAGTTTCTTCATAAGCATAAAAACGTGCTCGATAATATCAAGCGCTACAAGAGCTACATTAAAAGAGATGATCGCAAGGATAAACGTGCCAGCGACCGTGAGAACCTCCAGCGTCATCATGAACGTGAACGTATGTTCAAGATGGTGATGGAGCAGTATAGTGACAAATCAGACAAATCAGATAGATAAGATGGATAAGACGGAATTAAAGAAGATTGCGGAAACCTGCGTCTCGATTGTGAAGAACGGAGGTGTACTAGAGCAGGCTCAACTTGAGGCAGACGAAAAGATAGCCGAGTTGGCAGCAAACGGCGACCTCGATGCCATCAAACTGTTGAATGAGCGGATGCAGGATCGCGAAGAACTGAAACTTAGAAAGAAGTTGTTTGGCGTATGAAAAGCGAGATAGAAAAACTGGAGAGCGTTCATCCGGACCTCATTACCACCTTCCTGACTACAGGTGAGGGTAAAGGCATTCCAGAGGACGTGCAGACCTTTCTGAAGCAACTGCAATGGGCTGCAGAAATCTACGAGTATGAACGTAATATTACCCGTGGCGCCAGGCAGCTCAAGCAGCGCATTGCTTTGCAGCAAAAGATAACCCTCGATGTGCGCACCTGCATGACACGCATCAATCAGGCAATATCTTACTTTAATGTAGATTGCAATGTGGCCATAAAAGTCTGGGAGAATGATTTTGCCAACAAGTACGAGGACCTTGCCAAGCTCTGCTCTGCCAAACGAGACTATAAGATGCAGAAGGCCTGCATGGACCAGGCTCTGGAATGCCGCAGACGTGCGTCTGAGCAGGCAGAGGCAGATAGAGATCTCGGAGTTGTGTTCCTCATTACTCCAGAGGTTACCCCAGAAGAGCTAGGTTTTCAGAAAAAGAACCTCAAGGAAATCGCCGGCAAGTACAACCGCGGTTTTTATATATCTCTCATCGACGGTTTGCCTATCGAGAGTTCAGAAAAGAAACGATTGCTTCGTGATGCTGACATTCAGGAAGCGGAAATAGTGGAGGATCTAAGCGATGAGCCAACTGATTTTGAATGATAATACCCTCGGTGAATTCGAGCATTACTACATGAACAACATGCAGCTGCTTGCCAACATCATCGACCCCAATATGCTTTTTGCCGAGGTTGCCCGTGCCGGAGGTAAGACCGAAGGTGTGACGGGTCCTCGTCTGATACGAGTTGCCAACGATATGCCGGGAGAGCTTTCTTTCCTGGTGCACAAGACGTATGTGGCGCTGATGACCAACGTCTGGCCAAACATACAGGCATACTTCTCGCGCCAGGTAGTAGTAAACGGGCAACAGAGATCCATGTTGGAATATGGTATTGATTACGTAGTAGGTGAGAGTACTCTGCCTTCCCACTTCCGGAAACCTCGATATCCGATAGCCTATGCTAAGCATAGCGTGATCTTCAGAAATGGCGCCCACCTTCAGCTGGTATCAAGCGACCAGCCGGAATCCGTTGCCGGTAGAAATGCCGTGCACGCCTTCGTGGAGGAGATGAAACATAATAGCGGAGAAAAACTCAAAACCCGACTGTTCCCGTCTTTACGTGGAGGTCCAGCCAATGTACGCTGTTCTGCTTATTATGAGGGTGTTACAGGTGTGAGTGATACCGCGCGAGTTGATTTAGGCGAAGATGACTGGTTCGAGGACTACGAGAAGAAGGTAAACCCGAAACTTATCGAGGAGATTGCGACCGTTGCCCTGGAAGTTAACAGAAGTCTCTACCGCCTGTTCGTGCTCAAGCAGCAGGAACGAGACTCAAAAGATCCTGTTCTCCTGGAGAAGATGCGCCTTGAGTCTGTTAAGCTCAATGCCTTCGTGGCGAGATGGAAACCTCGTCTGGCAGATATGCGCCGTAATGCCATCTACTATATCCGTGCATCCTCTTTCTGTAATAAGGATATCCTCGGGCCGAAGTTCTTCAAGACGCAGCTCGATACTCTTGATATTGACGAATTCCTCACGGCCATCTGTGCCATCCGCCACAAGGAGGTAACCAATAAGTTCTTTATCAACTACGACCACGCAAAGCATCAGTTCAAGGATAGCTATAAGTATGAGTCCATTCTTCGCCTGAACCTGAAGGATAGGTTTATCCTTACGGCAGAGTATCTTCTACATTACGACCCTAATGAACCGCTCTACATGGGCTATGACCCTGGCAACTTCCAGTCGCTCATCGTTGCCCAGAAGAAAGATTACGGCAGGCGTCTCGATATCATCAAAGAATTCTTTGCCTTCCTGCCCAAGGATTACAACGACCTCGTGGCAGAGGTACACCAGTTCTTCGGATCCGCAGCCGTCAATAAGACTATCTATCTCTATCCAGACCGCGCCGGCAACAAGCGCAGGGAGGAACGGGAACAGATAACTACCGACTCGCTCAACCTGAAGGCAGCCATGGAGTCGTATGGCTTCATGGTGATACTCTATAACGAGGATGCGCCTACCATCTACCATTGGCAGCAGTTCAAGCTCTGCCAGATGCTGTTTGGTGAGCGCAGTCCGCTGCTGCCTGTTATCCGTATCGATGAGAACGAGTGCAAGAACCTCTGCTCTGCCATCATGATATCCCCTCTGAAGAAAACGGACGGCAAGATAGAACTTGACAAGAGCTCAGAGAAGAAACAGCAACTGAAGAATCAGGCAGGGCTCACGACACAGTTGCCTTCTGCGATGATTTACCTACTTTACGGCCTTTATTCTGATGCCGTGAAGGCAGAATTAAGTACATATCCTACCGATTTACCGGATAATTTCGAGATATAAGCGCAGAATAATGCTGCATTACTGCAGTAATAATTTTCGCGGAAATATCAATAATTTACGGAAAATGAAAGGGTATAAATGCTAAAATGCTGATAATCAGCCTAAGCGGACCGGTTGGGAGAAAAACTCCCAAAAACACCTCACCCAAACGTGCACGCACCGCTGGGAAGGGAAAGAGAGGTGCAGGCCTTACGATTCTCGGAAATATGACGGGGGAACAGGTGCAGCCGGTCTTTTGCAGGGCAATAATTTTTCTGTATCTTCGCATCATTATGAGCAAGACAAGTAAGAACATCATCATGGATGGCATCACGGCACTCCAGTGGGCCAGAGAAATCAGTAGGCTTCCCGATGGGGAGTTTACCCTGGTTTTCTTTCCTTACTCCAGGGCGAGAGGTGAGGCGAGCGCAAAGCTTCAGGTGCGACACCATTGCAAGTACCGCACTCAGTTGCCGAAGGAGCGGTTCGCCATCGATGGAGAGAACTACCTTCTCTTTACAGACGAAGATGAAGAACCAAAGATGTGCTACCGGATTCTCATCAGGTACATGGGCTTCCCTCAAGACGGATTTAAACTTCACAAAATAAATTGGTTATAATTGGTTATGAAAGAATACGAAATTGATATGTATGGCAACGCCGGCATCTACCTTGCCGATGGCAATACCTTCACCTTCCAGCTAGGTGAGGGCGACTCCATCTTTGGTGCAGACCAGCTCTTCCAGTCACCACTCCTGGAGTCTCCATTCGGTGGCACGTTCTGGATGCAGCAGCACCACTATCTTGGCATACAGGGATATCAGGTGTTGATGCGTGGCTACAACAACCAGCAATGTGACGAAGTGACCAAGGAGATCAAGGAGAACCGACTGCTCCCTCGTCTCTATTCCAAAGAGATCAAAATGCTCTATGGCCATGGACTCGCCGTATACAAGCAGGCTATCGAGGATGGCAAGCTGGTACGTAAGTACGAGGAGCAGCCCGAAGTAATGGAATGGCTCGACTCCTGGAGCTCACGAGGCATCCCTTCAGTCGAGGAGTTCTGCAAGACCTGTATCAAAAACTTCTATTACTTTGGCGACTTCTTCGTAAAGTGGCGCTTCACCCGAGGTAAGGTGATAGGTATGGGCAAGCCGATTGCTGCCCTCGAAGCCATGGAGAACCGTTACTGCAGATTGGCAACTACCCGCCAGGATGTTGCTTCAGAATTGATTTCGTACGGAGACTTCAAGCAGGTTGTAGTAGGGCGATTCTCTTATGGCTTATCGAGTTACTCGGTTTATCCGAAGTTCAGCTTTAACGAAGTTGACAACTACCGGTATGCTGCGATCTCTCATCACAGAGAGAAATCAGTAGACGAATTCTACGGCGCTAACGAGACACATCAGGGAGCTCGCCCATACATCCAAGGTAGCAACAAGACAGCCCGATACATTAACAGTTTTCTGAAAAATTCGCTGGCCGCAAAGGTTCACGTCATTATTCCTAATGCCTGGATCCAGAGCAAGCGCACACAGATGACCAAGCTCTGCGAGGAGAACAAGCGACGCAAGTCGAAGGGCATGGAACTGCTGAAGTATAACGGTATCGATATCGGTACAGACTTCAAGGAGTCGTGCATGGTCCGGTACGTCCGTGACGAGGTACGCAAGTTCAGCTCCTATCTGTCAGGTGCAGACAACCAGGGCAAAGGTTTCTCTTCTATCTCCTTCATGGATGCCCAGGGTCACGAACAGTCGTGGAAGGTAGAGACCATCGACCTCAAGTACAAGGAATATATCGAGGCGCTCATCTCTTACGACAAGCGTACCGAACAAGCCCTTCTGTCTTCGGTAGGTCTCGATGCAGCCATATCTGCAGTAGATAAAGATGGCGTCATCTCGAAGAGTGGAAGTGATACCTATTATAATTATCTCATCTACATCATGTCGCTCACTTCAGAGGATGAAGTCTGCGCAGAACCGCTCAACTGGGCGTTGCGCATGAACTTCCCAGAACTCTACAAGCAAGGCTGCAGGCTAGGGTTCTACCGCGAGGTTCCACAACGGCAGGAAGATATAACACCATCCCAACGACTTAACCAACAGCAGTCATGAACAAGAAATTTCAACTCAATAATCTCTTCACCAGTTATGCGCAGTTCTGCAACTGCGCACCTGGTGCAGATACAAGCGCCGACTTCGACAGCCTTCAGGGCTCTGCCGTAGCTGCGCGCAAACGTATTGTTGCCATCATCGGCAACAATACGTTCTCTGACATTGTGAACATCGAGGAAGAAGAGAGTGGCATCAAGGATTTTCTCCGCGCTGCCATGGCGAACCTTACGCTAGCTACTCAGATTATCTTCGATGCCGTGAACCGCAGGAAGAACGATATCAATCTCTACAAGTACGAGATGGAAGGCATGAAGCGCTCCTATATGGAGAACTACTTTAATGCGATGGATTCGTTGATTTCTGAACTTACTGAAGAGATAAGTGCCGACGATCCTGCCGATATCCGTCTCGCCATGGAAGACTGGCGCAAGACCAATTACTACAAGATGCTCAGTAAGTTGAAGGTAGATACTGCCGATGAATTCGACGAAATTTATCCTATCGACCTCTCGTATCTCTTCTTTTTCCGATGCATCCCTCTACAGAAGGAAGTGCTCGACGAAAGCATAGGCGCCTACTTCGACCGGCTCGAACAGGGAGGAGAAGATCAGACGTTTGCTGAGTTTGCCCAGAAGGCGCTGCCTATGCTCAAGCGTGCCCTGGTGAAGAAGACCGTGGCGAAGGCTCTCAGACGTTTCGATATCCTGGAGTTCCCTGCCACCATCCGCAACCTTTTCGATGACAATACCGCCACCCGCTCAGGCAGCGACGAGGCAAGCCGTGCACTCCAGCTCGCCACGCAGCTAGACGGGGAAGTGGAAGATCTGCTGCATAATGTAGATATGCTCCTCGATGCTCAGGAAGGAAACGATTTTCTTTCCTTCTCTGCCGAGAACCGTCCGGACGACAATATGTATTTAATGCCATAAAAGCTTATGAAAAAGACGATAACCGTAAGAGCCAACGGGATAGAGCACGAAATCCCGAACTCGTGGGAACTACTCACTTCTGACCAATATCTGAAGCTGGTGGAGCTGCTTTCTCTTATGGAGAGTGGGCAGTTTTCCCCAGGCGCCGTGAAATGTCTGTTTTTATGCTACATGAAGGGATGGAGCCTGAATAAGATTAAGCGTGATGAGCGAACTCTGGAGAACTTCATGTCTATAGCCAGCCAGTTAACCTTCATCTTCCAGGAGAAAGATGATAAGTTCGTGCTCGATCTCTGTTTCTGCCGTCAGCAGCTGCCGATTATCTTTATCGACAAGAAAGCCTATTATGGCTACGAGGTCAATACAGATTTCAAATCGCTCACCTGTTCGCTCACGGCCCTTCAGTATATCGAGGCGCGCCAGCTGCTCGATATGGGCGAGGAGAGTCTTCCTCTGCTGGCTGCCATACTCTACTTCGACAAGGAAGAATATTCATCTGAAGAGGCGCAGAAACTCGCTCTGAAGTTCAAGAAACTGCCTGTCAACACACTCCGGGCAATAGCTCTGAACTTTACTGCAGTAAATAATTTCCTCTTCTCGAAGACTGAATTTTCCCTGCTCACCAAGTTTATACCGAAGGAGGGCAGCAGTATTACTACCGATGCAACCGATGCGCTCTACGATCTCTCCAAGGATGGATTGGGTAATGCCCGTCAGGTAGAACAGCTGAACGTGCTTACCTATCTCCGCATTCTCCGAAAGAAGACCATAGAGGGTGTAAAGAGTCTGAAGGCTACCGGTATGGAGTTGGCCAAGATAGCAGACGAGGTAGGGTTACCTCTGGAGATAGTTAAAAAGATTATATAACTGAGGCAGGGAAACACTCTCTGCGACAAAATTATAAAAGCCTATGTTATTGGATTTATTCGAATATTTTGCCAAGTTTCCTGCTACTGCAGGAGTTACGAAGGGTATTGCCAACAAGGGCGAGAGCAGTATGGAAGAATATGCTACCGTGCTCAAGGCAATCAAGAACCTGCCCGAAAGAGAACTGGTTCCGGAGATAGAAAACTACGTTTACGGACAGTCGTTCGACGAACTGAAGCAACGTATCGATAAGCTTACCGGTTCTTTCCTGTTCGTAGATTACGGAGAAGTGGATATGCAGAGCGATGGGCGCCGGAGTTTCCAATGTACCCAGCGCATAGCCGTAACTGTAGCCATAAAGTTGCCTGCCCATGCCGATATGCTCGAACGGGTCATAGCCAACGACCGCACCCTTCAGATGCTTTCGAAGGTCCATGCCCGTATTTTGGCAGATGTGGAGACAGAAGGACTCTACTGGATGGACCGGGAGAGTATTACTACCTGCGAGATTATTCCGTTCGTATCTGCAGAACTCCAGAGCTACGGCTGGACCCTCATGCTATCTGCCACAGGTGCAGATATCCTCGATGTTCACCGGATGTCGCGAGATATGGCGCGCTAGCGTCCTTTGCGGTTCCGGAATATTTGCGTAATTTTGCAATGTCTAAAAAACATAAGGCCGAAATGTTATGAAACAATATAAACGAAATATACCGATGATAGCAATCACCTCGCTCCCTCTGACGGCTGTGTCGGAAGGGTTCCAGTATGTGTATCAGGACTGGGAGTTCGCCAAGTGGATAGCGATAGCCGTCTCTATCGATACCTTCCTGGGTGTGTGGAAACATCTTATCCACAAGGATGCGTCTAGCGAATCCTTCTTCTCCAGGTTCACGAAGAAGATTGTAATCTACATCTTCCTGATGGTCCTGAGTAATTTTGCAAGTCATGCCACCGTAGAGGGCTCTACCGTTGGCGCGATGCAATGGATAGGAACCTATATCTGCGTGTTTATGATGGTACGCGAGATATTCTCCATTATCGAGAACATACAGGCCATATATCCGATATTCCCGAGGAACTTCGTTAAACACATGAAGGACTTCAACGACAAGGGAGATTACATCGGCGGCGGGCCTATCAATTTTTCAGAAAAAGATGCGCCCGATGATGCATAATTAGGTATACATTATTATAATATATAAAGGTATGGCAAGTAAAGCTCAATTAGCCTTCGCCCGTCAGGTGTATGCTGCGGCCGTGGAGGCAAAAACAGAAATAGATCCAGCCTTCGTTACTGCCCAGGCTATGCTCGAGACAGGATGGGGTGCAAGGGTTATCGGTAAGGCTAACCTCTTCGGTATTACCAAGGGCAGTCAATGGGACGGAGATATCGTCATGGTGAAGACTCACGAATATTTCAAGACTCCCAAACAGAAGTTCAAGGAGCCAGACCGCATCGTCTCCGTGTGCAAGGTAGCCGGCAAAAATCTCTGGTATTATACCGTGATGCGTGCCTTCAAGGATTTCGATTCCGTAGGCGACTGCCTGAAGGAACATGAACGTCTCTTCCAGAAGCCGGGCTATAAGGATGCCTGGCCATACCGTAAGGACCCGCTCAAGTTTGCCCAGAAGATATGCGACGCGGTAGGGTGCAAGTACGCTACAGCTCCTACGTACCTCACCACTATTATCTCGATTATCAAGACCATCCAGCGGAAGTGTGTATAAGTTTTAAGTATTTTTGTTGTTATTTGTTGTTAGTGTGAATAGGTTTATAGGTTTTATTAAGGTTATTTTTCTAGTGCTGATTCCGCTCGCTCTGGTTATGGCATTCAAGGAGTGTCACGAACTCCGGGGCGAGTCGGAGCGCACTAAAGAGAATCAGGATATCCTCCTTCACAACGGCAAGGTAGAGATAGGACGGACGCAGTCAGGCAGACCGAGAGCTTCCGTGCAGGCGATCACGTTGAAGACGTCCGACCTAAAACGTAACCCCGACTCTCTCCTTGCCGTTAACAGGAAGGAACTCAAGATAAAGAACAGCCGGATCATGGCGGCAGCTACAACCTCTACCACCACCCAGGTAGACGTGAAGGCAGCCATCCGGCCGGTTCCTCACGATACATGCAGTCGGCTTCTTTCCGGTTCCTACCGACCGCCCGACGTCTCGCAGACGGTTTCCTGGAGTGATCCATGGATAACCCTGCGGGGCGCTATCGAGGGCGACAGCATGCAGATTCATATCGAGAGTCGCGATACTCTCCAGATGATTGTTCATCGTGTGCCGAAGAAATTTCTCTTCTTTCGCTATGGAACCAAGGGTGTGCGCATGGAGATAGTGGGTCAGAACCCGCACTCCCGGCTCTCTTATCCCAGGATTATCATGTTTAAGAAATAGTTTAAGTGTTTATAGGTATGTGTAGTTAGGCTGAATTTTATATTAGATGTATCTTTTTTATACTCATGATTATTAGTTATAGTAGTATGATCTTCTAACATTGCACAAGCGTGTGTTCTAATTCTCATATGGAAATCTATCGTTCTTGTTGTAGAGTACGGTTTTCCAAGTTTATAAAGTTATCAAAATTATTAGGAAGCCCCGGTGCGAGATGCATCGGGGCTTTTTCTTGCTGTTTTCTGAAAATTTCCCGCTCATTTTCTACCTTTTCACATACAGAAAGCTTAAACATAGTTAATACTACGATTTTTCGTACAAAACATTTGGCTACTACGAAAAATAGTAGTATCTTTGCATTGTCTTAAAATAAAACGATATGAAGAAGATTTTAGTAACAGAAAAAGAGGAAGAACTGATAGAAGCTATCAGAAATTTCCGAAAGTCATACCCTAGAGGTAACCCACAGCTATTATGGTACGCTCAGCAGCTGTTTGATGAGATGGTTGAGCCACCAGAGTATTACACCAAGTATTAACAACAGCCTTCCCTTCGGGGAGGGCATTAAAAAGCATAAGATTATGGAAGTAACAATGAAGCAGGCTAAGGACAGCACAGTAAAGCAGCGCATACAGGATATCCAGATGACGGTATCATGGCGCGAGATAGCACACGCTTATTTCGGGAAATCGGCATCATGGCTTTATCATAAGCTCGATGGTATTGACGGAAATGGTGGTGTAGGCGGTTTCACCGAAGAAGAGAAGGTTATGCTCCGTGGAGCACTTTGCGATGTTTCCAATCGCTTGCGTGCGGCTGCGGACAGGATATAATGAGGCTGGGGTCATCGTTCCCCATAAGACAGAAGTCGCCATAGCCTTGTGGCGCATTGCAGTTAGCATAGCTAACATGTTCAATAACTCAACTCAGCCCCGGTGCAGCAGCGCATCGGGGCCTTTTCTTGCTATTTTCTGAAAATAATCAGTAAAATGTTTGATGGTTTCGAAGAAAAGTGTTATCTTTGCAGGCGGAATGATGATATTGAACTAAGGTTGTGTGCAGATTGAGCAGAGTTTGTACATAACAAGTGAAAAGAAATACAGCTGTGTGGCTCGTGCTGAAGGACTGCTCTCCGGATGCACGAGCCCTTTTTTATGATTATGAAACCAAACTACAATGAGGATGGTTGGCCAGAGGATCCGAACAGTTATCCGGACACTTCAAGTCATGGGAATAATCCCAAGAGAAGATAAGGTCAACATGATGACCGTAGTCGTTGCACTCACTATTACCGAGGCGATGATTGCGGTCATCGCTCGTTTTACGTGGCGGTTTCTTCTGTTAAGGCAGGCGCGGTTATACTCTGTGACGTTATAAGTGTGCCTGATGGATGATATTACGAGATGATGCAGGTATTCATCGTTTGCCTTATCATCATCCTGCAAGCCTTTGTTCATGGCCACGTCTACCAGGTCATCTCTCAGCATCGTGGCAGCATCATCTCCCAGCGCCATGAAGTCGTGTACCCACATCACCTTACAGAATAGGATAAGCAGCGCCGTTCCGGTTCCTACCCATAAAGGGAGAGTGACTGTTATCAGTACCATGGTCATCTTTTCCGTGGCGAGAAAAGCCGTGAGTGCCATGAATACCGTCATGATGAAGCCTGCCAGCGTATAGTTGCGGTCTGTTGACTTGCGATACTGTTCCAGTATGCTGCCGGCTCTCTTGTCTGCCCGTTCCAGCGCATATCTGGCAAGCTCCATGCTGGCAAAGGAGGCTGCTTTGTTACTTATTATCTTTTCCATACCTTATATATATATTAATAGGTGAAACATTTCTTTTCTGCAAAGATACGCTTTTTCCGCTTATTTCCCGTATCAAGATGTTAAAAATGAGTTAAACATAAAAGAAAGTTTATGTTTTATTTGGTCATTAAAAGAATTTTATGTATCTTTGCATCGTGAATAGATAACTAGATGTTTAACAATTTAATTTTAAGCGTATGACACAAAAAGAGTTAGAGCAAGAAATTAAAAGAAAGGAAGACGAAATCAAGGCTCTTCTCGAACTGAAAGACTTGGTCTTCGATTACGAGAGACAGATTGATTTGAGACTCGCAGACCTTTCTAAGCTCTACAAGCAAAGAAAAAACTAAAAAGTCCTCCCCTAGGGGGGAGGTTCTTTAAACAATATAAATATAAGAATATGGAGCATATTAAAGAATTAATGGCAGAGTACATGGCATTGGCTAGCAAGCAGGATGCCAAGAGCAAAGAGCGCAGAGACGAGATCCATCGCTATCTCAGCGCAAATGCTACGGAGGAGGATAAGAAATATATTAGTGAGGTGGTTGTAGATAGAGTAGCAAACCTGAAGCTGGAGGTTGCCACTTTGCGTGAGCAGCTTACAGAGACAGATTATAAATTGCTTCCACTAAGATACATCGCACAGAAATACTTCGGTAAAAGCGCTGCATGGCTCTCTCAGCGTCTCAATGGCTCAGAGGTTCGTGGTCATGTTTATACGCTCAATTCCGAGCAGAAAGATATTTTCAATCGTGCCGTCCAGGAGATTGGACAACGCATTAGCTCTTTGCAGTTAGCATAGGGTTATCTATTCACACATCAGCCCCGGTGCAGCAACGCATCGGGGCTTTTCATTCCCATTTTCAAGTTTTTTGTGTTAAATACCCGCTTTCGTTTGTTCTGTTCAGAAAATAATAGTATATTTGCACCGTGAGAATTAGTAACAGAACGCGGACACTCAAAAATAAGAAAGATATGAGAATACTTAATAATTTACTGGAAGGGTTAATCAGCCTGGGAAGACTGGGCGGAGACAACAGCCTGTTCAACGATTATCTGAAGGGCGATAATGCTTCAGATCTGAGAAAGGACTGGGAGGCCATCGGTAATGATATGAGAAAGGTTATGAACTTAAAGCAGAAGTCGGCTTATGTCAGATAAGAAAGAATGTAGCGGAGAGATGATTCCTGCCAATATCAACGATATCCTGGAGGAACTCCCGGAAGACAAGCGAAAAGTGATTGTTTCTACGATGCTCGCCATCGAGGAGCGGTCGTACAGCGGACCTCTTCCTTCGCCCGAAGATTTTAAGGCATACGAGCAGACGCTGAAGGGTTCTACCGACCGTATCATGTCGATGACCGAGAAGCAGGTAGATCATCGCATCGATATGGAGAAGACCATTGTGAAGAAGAAGTTTTTCCAGAGCACGCTGGGGCAGGTTCTTGCCACCATACTCATCCTCTTCTTCGGGTTTATATCCTATAGCCTTGCCATGAATGGCCATGATACCGTGGCCGGCATTATAGGCGTAACCACCGTTATCGGTCTTGCTGTGGTATTCGTATTGAATAAGATTCCGCCAATTTATCAGAAAGGTGAATAATAACACATCAGCCCCGGTGCAGCAGCGCATCGGGGCTTTTTCTTGCCCTTTACCCCCTCATTTTTATGCTCTACAGCATATTTAAGTGTTAATTATTCTCATCGTGAGAAAATTTCCCGATTTTTATTTGGCGGTTCCGGATTTTCTTCTTACCTTTGCCGACGCTTAACAGATGATAGTAGTCTATCCGGCAGGGCGACCGTTTCGCCTATGGCTTCTGGCCGCAGGCTTTTTTTATGCCTAATCGGGAAAAGTATTTTTCCTAACTGGGAAAATATATTTTCCTAACTGGAGAAATAATTCTCGCAATAAATGGCGGCTGCATGAACCGTAGATTTGATTAGTCCTTCCGGATAAGTCATCATCTGTTAAGCAACGGGGAATGCAGCCGCCACCCTTTTGTACAATCGGCTGTTAATGCTTAACAGATGATGCAATATGCAGAATTCTATTTTGATTAGTGATGCTCAGGTGCGCCCTGCAGGCATCAGCGTAGAGGAGGGCATGAAGGCCCTCAAGTGTGAAATCAGGAAGCTCGCCAAGACCAAGAGCGAGACCTTCTCCTACCTTTGCGGGGAGGCGGTTACGTATGGCGAAGTAGCTATGACCATGGCAGGTTTCTTCTGCTTCATGGCAGTAGCTGTACTAGGTGGCTTTCTTATGGGAGGGGAGGTGATGTAGTTATGGCAAAGATTGATGTAATAGGAGATGTTATGGAGCGTCTTGCCGAATACAAGATGTTCTATCCCGACACTACGATTACCCGTGTAGGTTTCGCAGACTGCAATTCTATCTCTCATAAGGATGGTCTGGAGCTGAGCAAGCAGGTATGCCACATGACGCATAGCGGACTGCTTCAGTTCAAGATATTCAAGAACAGGATGTATATCTTCAAGTCGAGAGCGTTCCTCAAGGTAGCAGACGGTTTCAGGAAGGGAGCCAGGGTAAGGTTCTATGATCCCCGCACGCCCGATGACCACCGTGAGAGCGTAATTCTCGCCGACGGACTGCGCTATGATGGCGGCATTCCTTTTATCTGGACCGAGGAAAGCGATGCCGACTGCTTCATGGAGTGCAACACCTTCGCGGTATATTGGCGGCCGATAGAAGAAATGAGTGAAAAATAGCCAGACATCACTCATATGTTTGTCCTTTGACGCACAGCAAAGATTTCGTACCTTTGCACCGTGAAAATTTTAACACAAAAAGAATTATGAGAACAATTAAGAACAAACATCGCAAGCGCACGCATCTGCTTGTTAATGTAGTACTGAGAACGTCCTGGTTTCAGTACACCGGCCGTCAGATGGGTCCGAACAAAACCGAGATAATGTGCTGGCTCGACAAGAACCGCAGAGGCAGAATCCGCTGCTACAACGACAGGAAAAATGACCGTGCCATTATCGTCTGGCTCGACGGCAGGTATTACTCAGCTCCTAATACGCGGGACATATACCTGGAGAGAATCAGCATGAACATGGCAGAGTATAAACGATTAAATTCAAAATAAAATGAGTAACGAAAAAGATATCAAGACCGTATTAGACGAAGCAGTAGAAACTGCTACAGAGATAATGACAACTGAGATATTCCATGCTCAGCTCATAAAGAACACCGAGGCTATTAATAAGGAGCGCGAGAACTTCGAAAACGAGAAGATCAAGCTTCAGCGTGAGTGCGACCTCCAGAAGGATATAGCAGGCCGAAACATGGAGGCCCTTCAGAAGGATAGGACTGATTTTGAACAGGAGATTGACCGCAAGAAAGTTTCCTTTAACGAGCGTGAACGCAACATTCGTGACTTCCGACGCAAGGCTACCGAGGACTATCTTACCGGTATGGCGAAGGTCAAGAGCAATCATGCTCTGAAGAACCTGGAACTGCAGAACGCACGTCACAAGATTTTCGAGGCTTACCGCAATTCTGGGGGGGCAAACCTTGCCGAAGACTCTCAGCAAATGTACCCGGAAGGATGGAGCCGACCAAGGCCTAAAGATGGAGGAGTAGAATAATGGGACAGAAGAAAAAATATTCAGTTGGTATAGATAAAGTCTGCGAAGGTACCGATACAGAACTTCATGGCGACCTGAAGTCATTCGGAACCATCCAGAAGGTTACCAAAGAGCTAGGCGAGTGGCAGGAGCAGAACGATAAGCGAGCCTTCTTTCTGATAACCGCTGGCGTGAGTACGGATGGTAATCTCAACCTGGCTGTCGGCGGAGGCGGGGATGATAAGATACTCGCTATTATGATGCATGGAGCCATGAATGCCAACGAGGACCTGCAGAAGGCTCTGTACACGGCTTGCAAATTGCAGGATGAGATTGATATAGATAACAATAGTAACAACTAATTTTTAAGCAGATTATGGAAAATCAGAATAAAAATGCTGCAGCTAAGGTTGCGGCCAACATAGCAGAAGAAAGAAAGCACCCTATCTTCGAGGAGTGCGAAGTAATGAACGCCGGCAAGCCGGCATGTGAACACATGCTCAGCCTGAACGGCATGTACATCTCGGGCATTACCGATGAACAGCTCAAGGAGATGCACGAGAAACTGGGTAAAATACTCTCAGGGAAATAGAAAATAGTTTTTCTAGTCTATCATGTAATAAAGCTTTAATTTAAGTCAGATCTCTAATTAAGGATGGCTGCCCGTGAGGGTGGCCATTTTTTTCTGGAGCATAAATTTGGTTTTTCAGAAAAAGTGGTGTATCTTTGCACCCGAGAATTAGTAACACATTAAAATATATAGATTATGGGATTTTTCGATTTTATTTCGCTTGTGTCGTTCGTCATCGCGCTTGTGGTGGGTCCGTTTGTTGTGGGTTCCTGCAATCCCGTGTTATGGGTGTTTTACCTCAGCCTTTGCACCATGCTCACCCCTCTGCTGGGTATTCCTATCTATAAGGCAATATTCAGATAAGAGTCCTTTGCCCTTCGTCTGTAAGTTACTATATTTGCATTACTAATTAGTAATGTATAAAGAATATGGTAACAGACAGTCTTGTTAAAAAGAAATTCGTTCACGAGACTCTTCAGGCAGGCATCCTGAAGATATACTCCACCCAGGAGAACGTGGTGCGCAATCATTATAAGCGCCGTACCGGCCGATTGCTCACTACGCTTTCCGCTCACTCGTTCGACAGTCAGATATCGGGCGAGAACCGTACTATCTTCGTACGGATTCTTCCTTATCTCCGTTTTCTGGATATGCAGTACCGGCAGCGAAATGATCGCGTCAGCAAGTTCAAGCGCAGGAACCTCGCGCTCTATAACCGCGTGGTCTGGGGTGTGCTGTATCATGAAACATTCCCTAAGCTTCGCTATGGCTTCAACGACGAAGTACGGAACAGCATACGTCAGGAACTGGAACAATCACTCAACCCACAAAAATCATAATTATGGCAAATAAACATTTAACGGAAGACCAGGTTTCCCTGATAGTAAATGTGGAGTCATCGAAGGCTCAGCAGGAAATCAAGAAACTGGAGAACAAGATGATGGGACTGAAGGCTGCCAACAAACAGCAACTGAAGTCCATGGTAGAGATGGAGGCTGCCGGCAGGAAGACTTCCCAGGAGTATAAGAATATGGCCGAGCAATACCGCACTACCAGTAAGGCGATTAGGGAAACTACCAAAGAAATCTCTGCTCAGACTCAGAGACTGAGCGTGATGGATATGACGATGAACCAGCTCCGCAAACAGCAGAAGATGCTACAGCGGGAACTTGATGATACCGTCCAGGCACTTCACCCAGAGGCTTACGGCGTACTGGAGCAACGTCTGAAAGATGTTTCCGGCCGTATCTCAGAACTGAAGCAGAACGCCAAGAGTTTTGGCGAGATTGCATCAAGTGACCAGGTGAATGGAATCTTTCTAGGAACCATGGCGACAAAGCTCGCAGGCCTTTTGGGAGAACAGGCATCCAAACTGAAAGATTTCGCATTGGAATCTGCCAGGGCTGGCGTAGAGATGGCAGAACAGGCAGATGGTGTGACCAAGGCTTTTAATGCCATGGATAACCCGAACCTGCTGGACAATCTCCGCAAGGCAACCAAGGGAACCGTAAACGATGTTCAGCTGATGACTGCTGCCGTACAGGCTAACGATTTCCGCATTCCGCTGGAAGACCTGGGCAAATATCTGGAGTTTGCCCAGCTGAAGGCGCAACAGACGGGCCAGTCGGTAGACTACATGACAAACAGCATCGTGACCGGTCTTGGCCGCAAATCTCCGATGATCCTCGATAACCTGGGTATCTCTGCAGCAGAAATCTCGGAGAAGACCAAGGAGACGGGCGACTTCATGAAGGCTGTGGCAGAGATTGTAGATACCCAGCTTGCCGAGGCAGGAGAGACCTATATCAGCGCAGCCGACCGGGCAGCCCAGAAGACGGTAGAACTGCAGAACGCCCAGAAGGCTCTGGGAGACGAAATCCTCCCGCTCAAGGAACAATGGGATGATGCCTATGCAGATATGCAGCTGAACACCATCAGTCTCATTTCATGGTGCGTAAAGCATCAGGGCGTGGTGAAGACGCTCGGCATTCTGCTCACAGCCTTCACGGTTGTAGCGATTGCCACCAGCAACGCCATCAAGACGAATATCGTTGTAACCAAGGGTGCTGCCGCAGCACAGCAGGCATGGAACGTAATCTGCGCTACCGGAACCGGACTTCTGAAACTGCTGCAGGCGGGCTTCTACCTGCTCACGGGCAGGGTGACACTTGCCAAGAATGCCTGGACCGCCATGAATGCAACGATGAAGGCAAGCGTCTTCGGGCTGATTGCTGCGGGAGTAACGGTTCTCTCCCTGAAGTTATGGGATATGCATAAAAAGCAGGAGGCAGCTGCAGCATCAGCCAAGGAACTGGAAACCATGGAGCGAGACCTGAATGCCCAGGTGAACGAGCAGACCGCCAAGGTGAAGCAGCTCAACGAAACCATGCGCAACGAGAAGATTTCCATGGACCGCCGTAAGGAGGCTCTCAATGAACTCAAGAAGATTATTCCTGGTTATAACGGACTGCTCTCTGAAGAGGGAAGACTTACCAGAGACAACAAGAGTGCCATTGATGACTATCTCGTTTCTCTGAAGAAGGAAATTAGTCTGAAGGCATACAAGGATAAGCTTGTGGACCTGTATAAGCAGAAAAGCGACCTGGAGGACAAGAGAGACGAGCAGGATAAGACCTATCATGATGTAAAGACAGACAACATCCTTCATCCACAGAACAGTTTTATGAGAGGTGTTTCCAAGTTCTTCGGCACAGATACGGAAACGAATGCCAAGAAGGCGCTCTACAAAACCGAGCAGCAGATAGACCGCGTAAACGGAAAGATAGACGAGCTGAACTCCAAGATTGCGGATATCGGTATTGTGACTCCTAAAAAAGCCAGAGGAAACGGCGGTGGCGGCGGTGGCAGAACGGGCAATCATACCGGAACTGGTGGCCATACCAGAACCACAAACACCACCTCCAAGCCTAATCCTGATGATATCGCATCGAAGAAGTTTTCTGAAAACCGACAGGCAGATATCGATGCAGCCAACCTGGATTACCAGCAGGATGTGAACAACTGGGAAATGGCTCTCGCCCAGAAACAGGTATCTCAAGAGAAGTACGACCTCGCCATGCAGGCTTTGAAGACCCAGCATACCGCCAACATCCTCGCCATCGAAACCTCGTATAGCGAGCAGTCGCAGAATATCGGAATTGCGGATGGCGCAAAGAAGAAATCACTCCAGGATAAACAGCAGGCGAACCTCCGGGCTGCAGAACAGGCTCATTTCGAGCAGCAGGTGGCAGTAGAACAGGCTTACCAGGATGCCCTGGCAAAGGTAATGGAGCAAGGGGAGACGCAGCAGGAACTGACCCTGAAACAGCAACGCGACCAGAAACTGGAAGTACTGAAGGGATATTACCAGGCTGCGCTCAATATGGCCAAGCAGAACGGGGAAGATACTACCCAGCTGGAGAAGGCATATAAAGATGTGCAGGCTCAGATAAAGAAGGAGTATACGACCAAGCAAAACGAGCTGATTGACGAACAGGATGAAAAGAAAAAACAAGCTAGGCAGGCTCTCGGTTTCGACCAGCAGAGCGAGTACGACCGGCAACTGCTGCAACTGAAGCAGGCACTCGACAACCAGTATATCACTCAGCAGGAATATGAGGAGAAAGTACAGCAGCTGAAGAGAGATTCCTTCATGAAGCAGGCTCAGTACTATACAAACCTCTTCAGTAATGCCGTGACTTCGCTGCAGAATGCCGAGATGGCGAACGTGGATGCCAAGTATGATGCAGAGATCAAGGCTGCCGAGGGTAATACGGCACTCCAGGAGAAACTGGAGAAGAAGAAAGCTAACGAGAAACTGAAGATACAGAAAAAGTATGCTGATGTGAACTTTGCTATGCAAGTGGCTCAGATTGTCTCCAATACTGCAGTATCTATCATGAAGGCACTCGCCGATTTGGGACCTATTGCCGGACCTGTTGCTGCAGCCCTGATGGGTGTGACGGGTGCAGCTCAGTTGGTTGTGGCAAATGCAGAGCGCCAGAAGGTGAAGCGTATGACCCTCAACGGATCAGCTAGTGGATCCTCTTCTGTAGGTTCCCGTGTGGCAAGCGGACGCGAGAGTGGCGGACGAATCGATGTAGAGCGCGAGCAGGACGGCAAACACTTCAACGCCGAGTATGCACCAGGTAAGCGCGGGTACGTAGATCATCCTACCGTCATCGTAGGCGAGGGACCTAGAGGCAGAAGCAAGGAATGGGTGGCATCGAATGCAGCCCTGGAGAACCCTACCATCGCTCCGCTCATCAACCTGATGGATGCAGCCCAGCGTGCCGGACAGATAAGAACCTTCGATATGAGCAAGTATCTCATGGCCATGCAGGGCAGGGCGCTGGGTGGAAGTATCGCCCGTCAGTCTACCCGGATCAGTCCGGATACCGCTCCGGGAGGGGCTGATTTTTACGTCCGGACGCAGGATTCTGCGCATCGCGACGCAGAAAATGCTACGTCGGGACGCAATAATAACGAGCTCCTGGAACTGCTCAGAGAGCTCAAGAGAGACGGAATCCGCTCGTTTGTATCACTCTCGGATCTGGACGCCAAGCAGGAACTGAGAAACCAGGCGAGAAAGTTTGCTAAAAAATAAAATCTTCTGAACATGAAAATAACAAATCTGGATAAAGGAAAGGCCTACCAGCTTGGCGAAGACGCCAAGCTGGAGGTAGAACGTACCAACCCGTTCTTCAACGATTACGGAGAGACAACATCCCCGCTTGATATTCCGGCAAGCGACTACAACCGCATGATACTGGGCTATCCCGATACCTTCGGAATGAGGGATAAGATGGTGGCTACGAACGTAAGCATCGAAGACGGCGAGTATTTCGCCCAATGCCGGCAGATTGTTCTCTCGGCACAGCACAAGGGAAACATCTCCTCTTCATTCTATATCAACGACGGATCCTTCTACTCGAAGATACAGAACGTAAAGCTGAAGAGTATCTTCAAGGACGAGATGATACCCGGGTGCACGACCGTAGACGAGTGTATCGAGTTCTGCAAATCTCTCGTAGGTGGCAAAAACGAGAACTATGATATCTTCCCGGTTCTGCTTACCGATGACTCGGGTAGAGATACCGAGTACAACTACAAAATACTGAACTGGGGATGGAATGCAGGTACTATGCGTACTGCCAGCTACTGGAGATATAAGGAAGGAGGCGGTTACGAATACGTAACAGCTCACGAGATGTATACCTATTCTCTGGGCGTTGACTCGCCGTATTTTGCGGGTGAATGGCTGCTTACTGATCATGTAAACGAAATACCGATATCTCTGACGAAGGGATATTATATATCTCCTTTTATCCGTGCCAATTATTTGTTGAAGCGGATTTTCAAGCATTTCGGGTATGACCTCAAGGAGAATTTCTTCACCAAGACGGCTCCATTCAATAAGATGGTTGTCTTGAACAACGTGATAGACGTGCTAGTGAATGGACATATCCGTGTCGAAGACCTTCTGCCAGACGTGTCAGTATCTGATTTTCTCTCAGTTTTTCGGAAAAAGTTCCTCTGCGAGTTCGTATCTGATGAAGGAACTCATACTGCAGATATCATCTTCCTGAAAGATGCGATAGACAGTAAGCCGGTTGCGGATCTTACCCGCCAGATGACTGAAGAACCTACCTTATCTTATAAGGCTGCATCCGATTATAAACGTGTGGTACTGCGCCCGAAGTATCAGGCGGATAGCGATACAGAGGATAGTTACGATGATATTAAGGATATGGTATCGAAAAATTCTGGCGCCTACTTTGATAGCGCAGATGGTTGCTTCTATAAGAAAGGTTATTCCGGCAACTACAGCGTGAAAGTAAAAATAGGTGGCTGTTCTCAGAGCTACGATTCTGGAGATGATGATATTGATACTCAAGATGTAGAAATACCAGAGATGATACCGGAGGTTCGTACGCTCCAGTATAGGGAAATCTTAGACGGGGAGACCGTGTCAAGAGACATGGACAGACAACTGTATATCGGCGATTACGCTACGCTGAATTCATCGATGAAAGTTGCAACGGAAGACGGAGAAGAGGTAAGTGAATCGACTCCTGCGTTGCCCGTCATGCTCGCCTTCCCTTACGTATCTTCAGATGGTATAGCTTGCGGAACCGTGACAGCATATGATACGCATCTATATTCAAATGTCGGGTTCGGCTCGCATCATCAGGGAGAACAGACACCCCGGAAGATATTCGATTATTCCCTGGTGTATAATGGTGAGGATGGTATCTATGAAAAGTTCTACCGGCAGTATGACCTCCTGCTGCGCAATTCACTCCAGGAACTCAAGGTAAAACTGCTCCTCTCCCAGTCGCAGAAGCAGAACCTTCCTTCTTACGCAAAGGTTGTGATCAGAGGCGTAAGTTTCTTCTTTAATAAGCTGAAGTTTACCCTCGGAGGTAAGAGCGAACCAACGGAAAGCGAGCTCAGAACCATCGCTCTCACTACTCCTGTTAACGAGGCAGAGAGCCTGGAAGATATGATGCCGGCAATGACCTGCAAGTACCAGTGGCTTGGATTCGAAGAGACGGTAGAGGTTTCAGAGAATGACTATAAAAAATCAGGTAACGACCAGGACCGCACTTTCAAGATCATTTATCCTCCTCTCCCTTCAGCTGAGTACGTCGGCAAAAAATACGGCCTGCAGAAATCTTTCGTGAGTCAGAAAACCCGACACGCAACGATGTTCCGTCACAGTAAATGGGTATACCATTGCACGACCGTCTGGCTGGAATGCATACCGATTTCGTAGGATATTGTCCTTTGTTATATACCTGTATTATCTTACCTTTGCAATATAATCAAAGCAATTTTAAGATGATACAGGTTTTATTATATCCATCTGCTCTGAGCATGGTAGGCTCCATGAATGCCTTTGAGATATTCAGTACATCGAAGGCTGATGTGGTTTTCGCTCTACGCTATAAAGGCTCAAGCGCAAACATCGTTCAGCACACTTATACGCCGAACGATAAGAACCGGATTACGTTATCCGTCAAGGATATCATCCTTCCTCTTCTCAGCTTTGAGGTAAAGGACAGTAGTGAACCTTATGCTCAGCCGAACATCATGAAATCCTTTGTGGCGACACTTTACGAGGTTGGCAGCGAAGGCAGCAAGAAGGAATTCACCTTCTCCGTGATACGTGCCGGTGTGGACAGACTCTCTGATTCGGCTACCAATTTTCTGAAAAACAATTTCCTCACCTGGCAGCCGCAGGTGAAGGCCGTAACCTATTATTCTCCGGAATTCCTTACCTATTACGCAACTGCCACCAGCGTGATGAAATGCAAGGCATACATGTGGAATGGGACCGCCTACGAAGAGAAGGAAGTGGTACTGATGAACCATATGAATGCCGGAACCGTTTATACCGTGCCGGTACAATACGCCATTATCGCCAAGAAGATAGGCGGTTCTATCCAGCCATCTTATTACGATATCTGGGTAGAACAGGACGGGAAGCGTGTCACATACGTACAGCGATACTATGCCAGCGATATGAAGAGCGAGGAAGAAGAGTGGTTCCTCTTCGAGAATTCGTTGGGAGGTGTAGACTGTTTCCGCGCTTACGGCAACAGCGAAAATACTGCAGAACATACCCACAACGTAGCAGAAATAGAGGAAGACTCTGAGGAATACCGCGTAGATACCACCCGGAAGTTCAAGAAAAATACCGGGTTCCTGGATAAGAAAGAGCGCCAATGGCTGCTCGATTTCTTCCCGTCTCTGGGTAAGTATGTTTACCATGGCAATTCTCTTCGTAAGATAACCGTTACCGAGAGCGATGTGAACTACGAGGCGAAGGAACTGCCTTCAGACTATACTTTCACTTATAAATATTCAGATGCCCGTCCGTATCTGAACCTCACAAGGTCAGATGCCAGCAATTTCAAGCAGATGGATATCCATCTACCCGAAATCGGAAATTTTACTATCGCCCCTCGCTTAGTTGAGTTCCCACGTCAGCTGCTGAGTGGAGGGGTGCTCTTCCCGGTTCAGGAGCCCTATTCAGAAACATGGGGTGTCACAACTGCAGACGCTCTCTTTAACTACTTTGCAAGCACTCTGAGCGACCGATATAGTGGCGGAGGAGGTATCGGCCATCAGCACTTCAACATCGAAGTGTTGAACGGACTGTCTTATGATTACGGTTATATCCTGTACCAGGGCGACAGAATAAAGGCAGGTATGGCAGACGACTGTACTCCTGGAGGCGCGCTCGAAAAGAAGATGCTGCGCAAGGATATAGATGATACCGCCAAAGGTAAGATTACCTTCGAGGATGTGATATCCCTGCTGAAAGGATTGAAGCTTGGAGACGGAAAGAGCCAGATAACTGGCGAGGGATTAGCGAAACTCTATGCCTTCATGACATACAATTTCGTTTCCGGGGCTTATGGTTCCGGCGCAAGTATCGATAATAATGGTGACGCAGAGATGAACAGCCTGTTCGTCCGTCAGTTTATCTCTGCTCCTAAGTTCGTCTTCAACGAAATCTCTGTAACCAAAGCGGAGCAATGGAACACCAACGGCTATGGAACCATCGAGAGTGTAGATACCAAGAAACACATCATCTCTCTTCATCTGGAGGGAAACGATTACGGATCTCTGCAGGTGGGAGATATCTGCCGCGGTATCTATGCCGATATAGATAACGCCCATGGTTCAGATAAAAATACAGAAGGCGTGTTGGATGATTGCAATTTCGTTCTGCATAAAGGTTTCTTCACTACTTACTTTTATGTGAAGAAAATCATCACTAACGAGAAAGGTAAGTTCATATTCGAATATGGTAAACGCTCGGAGGCGACTCCGGATCCTTGTGCTTATATGGATTTTGCGCAGTATGGTAGCTTTACCGATGATAAGCGCCAGAGTAGCATGTATTTTTCTTCGAGGGGAAACAGCTATATCGAGGTGCTGGATGGTGTATGCAACTGGGAAGTGCTGCCGCAGAATCGTGTGGCGAGATACGGATGGCTTAGTGGTTTGGCTTTGACTAAAAGGGATGGCAGTATCGTGCGTCCGGAGGGTAATGGTATCTACGTGCAGGATAATATCTACTTCGGTGGCAACATCAACTACTTGCAAGGTCTTTCCGGGCTCGATGACCTGAAGAACGAGGCGAAGGCTTATGATGTGAGTCTCTCGCAGTATCAGAGCGTCGTCACGGTAGATGATATGGGCAATGTCATTAATGGTCTCTATACTCAGGATGAGGGCAAGGCTACCAAACAGTACCGCATCTCTACGGCCGTCTTCGTGCGTAAGGGTATGGATATCCTACTTGAGGAGGATGCGAATAGCGAGAACGTGACAGAAGGCCATTATCGCCTGCATGTAGTAAGCGATGACTGCGACGTAGAGGTGAAGAACTCTACCGTTTTCATCAAGGGAATCAAGAACATTAAGGATGGCGTTTCCGGTACTGCTGATGATACCAATTTCGATTACGCAGCTATGCGCAAAATGTCGGATGCGATGGTGACCATCGTCGTAGAACTGGAGGGAAAGACCTCGAAAACGGTGCAGATGCCTATCCGCATTCAGCATGACAGCCTTCCTTTTATGGTGTGCGACCTGAGCAATGAGAGTGCATCGGTGGCATGGAATACCAGAGCCGGTAAGTATATAGGTTTCCCTATCAAGACCAAGGTTTCCCTCATGTATCATAACGAACCATGGGCGATATCCTCGCTCAATATCTCTAGTGTAGCAGGTTTAAAGACTTCGATGAGCATTGACGGCAAGGCAAAGATAATCACCATTGATGCTGATAATCTTACTGCCGATACGCTCGACCAGATTACGAAGATGAATATCACGGTTGTGGGCAAATATGCTGGAGCCAGCTACGAGTATACCCGAGAGCTTACCATTTTGAAATCGTCTGATACCGTAATCTACGAGCTGATACCATCTGCCGATAGCGTGATTATAGACAACCAGGGCAATATGAGCGCAAAAAGCATCTCATGCGATATATGGGCAACATCATCCGACGACAAGAGATATAAGCTGACAGAATTACCGGCAGGGTATCATCTGAAGCATGGAGCTACTGATACTCCTGATACCGATATGGAAATAGGCGCAGAGGTATCTGTGCAGAATAATGCCCGTCAGGTGGTGTTCGCTTTATACGATGCTTCCGGAAATGTACTGGATAAGGAAAGCGTTCCGGTACTCACCTGTGGAGCGGATGGCGATGGGTATGAGTATATCTATTATCTCTCTGATCAGTCTGATTCGAGTTTCATCACACGGCCTTACCGCCAGCAGGGCGTCTTACAGCCTGAGGGATGGCAGGATGATCCGATGGAGCCGACTCGGGAGAAGCAGTATGTATATGTAGCATACAAGACGGGAGAGGTAGGAGCGGATGGCACTTTCTCTGAACCTAAGCTCTTCAACCGTTACCCGAAGAGCATTTCAAGCATTGAAACCTGGTATTATGCTGGAAATAGTTCTGAAGTAAACAGTGATCCGACCGAATTCAGAAAAAATGGCAGTCAATACTTCAATGAAATTGCCTTTAATGATGCCACTCCGTGGCTGTGGATAATGAAAATTACGCGGTTTACGGATGGGGACGAAGTTATAAACTTTTCATGTGGAGGTTATAAAGCGAAGGATGGTGATGGCCTTATCGTAGGCTATCAGTCTTCAGCTTCAGAACCATCAGATCTTCCTTTCCTGAAAACGCTTGCCGAATATGATAAAGCGCAGGATAATATTGGCCATGGTTGGACGAAGAAGGCTCCTGCTACGGGCTGTAAGAGCATCGTGCTGGGTGGTAAGATTACAACAGATGAGATTGTCGACCGGTACAACAGTAGTACTACTGGCGCATGGGGAACAGAAGAAAGCGAAATTCTGTTAGATGGTATCAAGCAGAAAAAAACGTTCTACAAGACTCCTTCCGCTCTTGGTAACAACGGCAAGTGCATACGTCGTATTAAGGTCGTTAACCATTTCCGGGATAGCTATCTCAGAGTAATGCTGAAGTCTTACTCTGAAACCAACTGGGACCTGGTATGTATCTCTCGTCTCTATCTGCCGTCTGAGGTTATCAATAGCGAGGGCAAGCAGATAAAGGAAGATAGCGAATATATCAGCAGATCGGAGCATACCTATGCAGTAAGCGGCAACGGTCAGAGTTATGCTGCTGAATTATCCATGCCTGATGCAGGAGAATATTATTTCTTCATCGGATATTTCAAGGATGGCGGAACAGACAGCTACGGCGACTATGGTCTCTTTGCCTGGCAATCGATGATAGCTCTTACTGAGAGTTTATGGCGTACCGACGGAACAGTAGATGCCGTAGGTAACATAACCTGGAGTAAGGCGATGCCGATGCAGGCTGAATCCATCGTTATGGAGCGCGCCTATATCGCTACCAATAACGATACGGTGGCGCCATCTAAGCCTTACCGTACTAATGGTATCCTACAGGGAGGATGGACGGCAAAACGGCTGGCTGTATCGTCTGCGAACCGGTTCATCTGGGAGTCTGTTCGTGCAGGAAAACATGGTACTGACTCTGTACAGGATGATTGGAGCCAGCCTGTTGTGGTTGCCAACTTTGCCGAAGCCGGAAAGATGGGTAAGAACGGCTGCATCGTCCGGAATTCCGAAGGATGGAAGAACGGGGCAACGTATCATAATGATTCTGCCCTGACCCTGGAACAGAAGTATATCGACCTGATTTACATCGAGGACAATAATGCTAACGATGGCTGGTCTGTCTATCAATGCAACGTTACGCATACGGCTACGGGCAGTTCCTTCGATCCTTCAGCTACCGACTCAGACGGTAATAGGCTGTGGATAAAACTGAGCGATGCCGGTCCGATGTATTGTCCTCTTATCGTGGCAAAGAATGCGGTTCTGAAGTTCGCCCAGGGCCAGCAGTTCAATCTGCTGGAGGGTAGCACGGTCTTTGGCTCATTCCGATGGGTGAAGAATAATGCGGATTATGCGTTCTGGATAGGCGGTGCTGAAGGCAGCAAGGCTACTACTTCTATAACTAGAGGTGGTAAGCTGACAGCAAAGGATGCCGTGATTACAGGAACGATTTATGCAACTTCAGGAACTATTGGAGGTCTGAATATTACAGAATCTGGGCTTAGTATTGGTACTTATTATCAGAATGTTCTATATATGGGTACGGTACTGGAACAATCATCGTTCTGGAATGGATACTATAATAATGGGTATGGAGAGGTATGCGTCGGTAAGGCTGCGTTACTAAATCCTCTTAGCAATTATTGGCAAACGACATGTGATATGTATGGAGATCGTGCATCTGGCCAGACAGGATCTTCTAATGTCGCTAATGCAACGATGATAGTTCGCAAACTTAGTAACGGATTGAACCTGAACAGCTCTGTTAGCGCAAGAAATCCAGTGAATAATCCTGCTTACGCAGCTTTACATGTTGATACAGACGAAGGCATCGGCATACGTAGCATTGGCGGTAATCTTCTGGGATGTATCGCGCAGAATGTGATTCGAACTGGTTCTGTGACGCAGAAAGAACAGACTGCTATTGATAACAATAGAGTAGGTATCCTGGTTATGGTTAACAGCAGCGAGGTGGACGTAAAACTTCCGAAGACTCCTATGGTGGGTCAGATGCTGATAGTCGTACAGGGTAATAGCAGGATATATTTCGACCCTGTTGTTTCAGGCAGAAGGCTATATTGCTGCGGCAAGATACATACAACCTCAGATAAGTTTTATTCTGATGATGTCGGGCAGTTTAATATTCTGATCTGGGATGGATATAATTGGCAGTTGCAGTATATGTATCATTAACAAAACATAAGAATATGAAGATAAATCTAGAAAGAGTAGAGGTCTTTACTGACCTCAGTAAGACACAATGCGCAGTAATGGATATGCGCAAGGAGATAGCTAACGTCATCTATGAGCGCGGGCAGGGATTAGCCTGCTCCGTGCTCGCCCATAAACTCTACGAAACGCAGGGCGAGGTGGAGATTGACGATAGCGAGAAGGAAATCATAAGTCGTGTAGCCGAGCAACTGCTTACCCCGGCTGCAGGCGAAGGAGTTATGAAGCAGATAAAACCAGAATAGTATTATGGCAGCAGTAAACATCAACGACGTAGCCAGCCAGCTGAATACGGCGTCTCGCCTAGTGGTGAGTACCGACTTCTTCTGGATCTACATGGCTAACGGCTCGCAGGTTAAGATACCTGCCGAGTTCGCAAGGGCTTATCTGATCGCAGGTATTAAGCCAGCAATCAACGGCAACGGCCATTGGGAGATAGGTGGCGAAGATCTCGGTGTAGTAGCCGAGGGAAAGACCCCTCAGTTTCGTGGCGGCACGATGGGTATCGAGGTGAGCTATGATAATGGCAAAACGTGGTCTCAGGTAGTAGCCTATACCGATATAGACCCAGACCTGGAAGCTCTTGCCGCGGCTTATACCAAGGTAACGCAGGGCGAAGCTGACCGAGTGAAGGCTGAAAGTACTCGTAATAGCAACGAAGCCGCACGTCAGAACGCCGAAACTACTCGCAATAATAACGAGACGGCACGCAAGACGGCAGAAACCAAGCGACAGCAGGATACCTCCGCCGCCATTACCAACTCAAAGACGCAGACCGACCTCGCTAAGGAAATGAACGATCATCCACCCAAAATGGGAAGCAACGGAAACTGGTGGCAATGGGACCTCTCCAAGCATGAATATGTCGATACGGGTGTCATTGCTCGAGGCGGCGCTATGTATCCGTCATTCCGCCAGCATCGTAACAAGTTACTTATGATTGATTACGGAAGCCATGTTGCAGAACATGTTGTCAAGCGTAGAAACAAGTTAGTCATTAAAGTTTAATAAATATATGGCAGATAATACAAATATCATTGTTGTTGGTAATGTCGCCTTCACCGATCAAGGTACCTGGAAGTCGGACTACTCATATGAAGAGGATGGACAGACTATTAGGGGCTACGATGAAGGGGATATAGTTCATACATCTACAGGAGTCTATGCGTCACTGGAGGATGGTAACACAACAACTCCTTCGGATACAAACACCAAATGGCGCAGATGGCTCGATAAGACACCAACCATCAAGGCACAGAGTGCAGCCGACGATGCCAACAAGGCAGCAAATCTCGCTCAGAGTGCAGCCAATACTGCACAAGAGCAGGCTACAGCTGCAGCAGCACAAGCAGCTCTGGCTGAGACAAAGGCTACTGAGGCAGATGCTGCCGCCAAACGAGCCGATGCCAAGATTGCACAAATGGATGGATTGGCAGGTCAGATAGCCACAGGCTTCATCGCACCATCGCGTATGAACCTGACCTATCTCCCGGAGATAAGCCTACGCAACAAGGTGGCACAGCGCATCACAGCCCAACTCATACCGAGCTACCTCCCTCAGAGCGTGCTCTTCCAGCGTGCCGAAGGCGACTCGCTGGTGGCAGACCCAAGCGGCAACCTCATCGTCAAGGGCGAGGGCACGACCAAGTTCTGGGTCATCCCCACAGCCAACACACCGCTTTGGCAAGAGGTGAGCATCACTATACACCAGCCACGCCTTCGCCTGTCGGCATCGGGAAAGCTACGCAAGGTGGGCTCATCATTACGCATCATTTAAATCACATTGTTTAATCAATTAAATACAGTTTAATTATGGCATTAACATCAGAAGAAGAGGCTAAGGTCAAGGCTATCATCGCAGCCTTCGACGGGGCGCAGCAGGTGGCAGACCTCCCTGCTGCCGACACTTCCTCGACAGACAAACAGATTGAGGTCTACGATAGAAAGACGGGCACGGCACAGCAGATGTCGCTCAAAGACGCTGTAGATATGGGACAGAATCTTTGGTGCGGGCGTGTCTGGAATCTAGACAACGCAACCCCTCAGGCAGCAACCTATGTGGGATCGCTTGAGCTCTTGAGAGAGCTGCCAATTCAGCTTGGTCTCGGTTGCTACCTGGTCAAGAATGACCATAGCCGCCGAAAACTCGACTCCAAAGATCATCACAAATATGCCACAGGAGAGGCTGCAAAGTTAGACGGATCAGAGGGACATTACCAGTGGGGATGGAACCGTAAGTTCTATCTGGTATTCAAGACCGTAGGCCGCTTGTTCTATATGAAGGTTGGACTTACTCCAATCAAAGGTGAATATAACTACACAATCCCTATCGGATCACGTTCTGCCTCTGGCCATGCCACTTTAGAGCGCAGCACAGGTCGTCTGGTTAGCTTCCTTAATACAGGCGCAGACTACAGAGGTGGCAATAACGATGCCACCCTCGACAACACCAACCGCTCGTTCCTCGGCAAGCCAGCCTGCAACCAAAGCACAGAGTACTGGCGAGCTGCGGCCAGAAAGAACGGCACGGGGTGGCTCTGTTCCTCGATGCGCCACTTCGCCGTGACCGCTGCGCTCTTCGGGGTTATCTTCGGCACCCACTACGCACAGGCGGCAGTCAACACAAAGCGAGATGCAAACGGACTCTATCAGGGTGGTCTTGGTCCTGGCGTGACACAAAAAGACTGGAGTGCGTGGAATAGCTACAACGGCTGCCGCCCGATCGTCCCGATGGATGCCGGTCTCGACCTGGGCGATAGCTGCGGAGAGACTACCGTCAATGTACTCAACGATGACGGCTCTACCTGGTATGCGGCCAAGGTCAACTCCTTCTTCGGTCTTAAAAACTCTTACGGTCATCTCTGGTATCATATGGATGATGAGTTCGTAAGGGTCAACGAAGATACGACAGTCACCCACCTTGTAGCACCTTCCATCTATGGTTCATGGACTGTCGGTAATGCCACAGGAATGATTGCCTACAGCACATCCATCAAAAAAGGCGAAGGCTGGGCAACCATGCTCTCCATGGACAACCTGGAGAATTTTCCAACGGCCGTCGGAGGCAGCCAGACTACCTACTGGTGTGCTTATTATTGGAATACGTCCGGCGCAACAAGCGGTTTCCGTCTCTGCCTTCGTGGTGGTAGTGTTAGCGTTGGTGGTCAATGCGGTCTTTCGGCGCTCAGCGATAACGATGATGTCTCGTTTGCCAGCGTGGACTACGGCGCCGCTCTCTGCGAAGCAGTAGAGGAGTGGCCAGTCGAACCAGTGTACGTGGCGGCCTAAAGATTTCATGAGTTTGCTGGGTGTACATAAGATTACTGGGTGTACATAAGAGACCTGAGTACACACGGCGAAGCCGAAGCACCCAGCGAGCTCTGCTCGCTTCAATAACCGCCTTTGGCGGTCGGCGATAAAAAATTTTAGAAAAAAGTTCTTTGACATACTTCCATACCGATTATTTTTAGTATCTTTGCAGCGGTATTCATAATAATACCAGGTTGTGACCCTAGGTGCTGGTTTCCGTCTCTGCCTTCGTGGTGGTAGTGTTAACAATGGTGGTCAATGCGGTCTTTCGACGCTCAACGATAACGATGATGTCTCGAATGCCAACGTGAACTACGGCGCCGCTCTCAACTTTAACATATCTCAATACGGGGTGTTTGCTCTCCGTTCGAGACAACAGGGTCAGACCTCGCCCCATGGCGAAACATACACATAGTTCATCTAGCTGGTAGATGATGACAATAGGGTCATCCGGTCGAAGGTTATAGGATAAAAAATAGCAGACAACAGACATTACACAGTTTCACACAATTACACAGACATTACACCGCTTATGAAAAGATTTGGTAACATTTCTCCACAAGTCGAGACAAATGACAACTTTCGTCGGGCTTTCTATAATTATGCCCGACAAAAGATGTCTCGCAGGGGTGTGCAGGAATTTGATGCCAATCTAGATCATAACATAGAGCGTATGCTTGAAGCATACGCAGCCCAGACTTGGCATACATCAGGGTATGTACCTAAGGATATAGAATACCCGAAGCATCGCCAGGTTAACAAGTTGCCAGTCATAGATCATGTCATGCAACACGCAGCCCTCAATCCTGTAGAGGATGATATACGTAACACCATCTACTACCATTGCCCAGCAGGTTCTAAGGGCAAGGGCACTCACTATTTCTACAATCTTGTCAAGAGAGATATATTCAACTCTCCACAGCAAGATACATTTTATTGCCTTCCTATGGATATTCACCACTATTTTCAGTATATAGATCACAACTTGCTCAAGAGTGAATATCGCCGCAAGATTAAAGACAGAAAACTCCTCTCCTTTATAGATGAGGTAGTTGACTCGTTCAACCCAGGAATCGTACTTGGAGTAAAACTAGCCCAGCTACTGGGTCAGCTCTTTCTCGCCCGGTTCGACTATCTGGCACTCAGATGCTTCGATATCATCGACGACCCTGAAAAATTCCACTATTGGCAAGCTCGCTATGTGAGCGACATGCTTGTTACCTGTCGCACTCAGCAACAGGCTCAACTACTATGTGGGGGGGTCAGCTTTCTTAATGAGCGTTTCGAAAAGTTCTGCCGCCATGGACTCCATCATTATTATCGTTTCATGGATAACATCTATATTCTCCATGAAGACAAAGTTTTCCTGCGTCTGATGGCGGAGTTAGCTGTCATGCACCTAGCTCGTGATTGGCATCTCTCAATAAACAAGTCGTGGGGAATCCATCGAACTTGCGATGGTATAGATTTTTGTGGACAGGTCATCTATGCCGACCATGCACTCTTGCGAAAACGGTTTAAGCATGATCTCTGCAAGCAGGTGGCTAATCTTCGCAAACATGGGTTTACACAAAGACAAATAGAGCTCAAGGCAGCTTCACGCCTTGGGTTAGGAATTCACGCCAATTCAAAAAACTTATATAAAAAAATCGGTATGGAAAGATTCGGAAAACTCGTTAAGGCTCGCAAATCTCGTGTGCCTTTCGAGGGAATGCAAAAATCACAGCAGCAGTCCATTGAGGACATTATCTGCCATGAGGGACAGGATGAGAACAAATTCCTCATCCAAGTGATTGATTACAAGGTTGACGACTCTGTCATAGAAAAAGAGGTCGTACAGGTAGAAGAGACCGCTGCCGATGGCAGCACTCATTTGGTCAGCAAAGAGATGCCTAAGAAACGTCTCTCACTGCGCTATCGTATCATCGACCATTTTGAAGGAGAGAGCGAGGTCTGGCAAACTGTAGAGCACTATCTATATACAGGTTCCAAGATTCTCATAGATCAAGCCCTAAATGACTTCTGTCGTGATGAACTTCCATTCTCCACCGTTGTCGCAGAACTGCACAACAAGTTTAAAAAGAAGTTTTATAAATTTACTTAACGATGAAAAAGGTATATTTATCTCGCAAAAGTTACGTCAGATTTGACGATGACCATTTCCTGCTTTACATTGGTGAGCAGAAAGTAGAAAACTATCATCCCGAGACTTCCGGTACTTCTGATACAAAATCTGAAGCTTCAGATTCGGGTAAAACCGCCTTCAGTTACGAAGGTGATGAAGCCGATGGTTCTACCAAAATTAAGGCAAAGTCTGCTACTTACGGTGATTTCACGGCAGGTTTGGTACGAACCAAATACAGCCAGAATCAGGTAGAGGCAATCTTGGCCAATCGAGGAGATGGAGATAAAAGCCATGAAGCAGAGTTCGATGCTTATCAGGCCTGGAGAATACAAGCCAAGCAGATAGCCCAAGAAGTTCTTGCAAGAGAACTCTAAACGTATCATAATACGAGATCGGGCTGAGGTAGCAGGTTTCTTTGATGTTTTTACATCATATGATATTCCAACGGAAAATGAAATTTCAAAAATGCTCGACGAAGGTTACGAACTTGAGATGTACATCATCGAAGGGCGCATACATGTAGAGTGCTATCCGCGTGATTTGTAGGAAAGTAGGATTGTAGGAGAAAAATCTCCTACAATCATTATATTAAAATACGCCTTCATACCCTATAAGATCACGATTCGCTTCTTTGCAATCCTGAGGGGTGTAGATGTTTGTAACCTTCACTGACGAGTGTCTGGCTTGATCTCTTACCGTAAGTAGATCGGTTTTTGCTTTAATCATATTAGTGATTCCCGTATCCTTCAGGCTGTAGAATTTATAGAAATCACTTAATCCCAACGTCTTTTTTACATTGTCGACCCAAAATCTAGAGAATCTTTCAGCCAGTATCGGTGTCATTCCCGGGCGGAACTTTTTCCCGAAAAGATAGAAGTCGGGCGGCGCTGAAAAAATATCCAATTCTTCCATCAATGCGATGACATGATTCGGGATAGTAACGATGGCATCATGCCCATTTTTAGTATATGTGCCATTAAGAGTTAATGTCTTCTTTTCCCTAGATATATCCTTGATTTTCAGAAAAGTCATCTCGTGAGGACGAACAAACAAGTAGTGAAGGATATAACAGGCTAAAAGAAAGTGCTTATTCTCCTTCTCTAGATATGACTTAATTTGCAATAGTACGTCATTTGGTATGACACTTCGATTCTTCGGACCCAGTTTTGTGGAGGCGTTAACGCCTTCAGTCGGATCCTTCTGGACATACCCTCTCTCTATGAGATAGCCGGAAAACGATTTCAGCCAACCAATATAGTTATTTCTCGTTCGCAAGGTATTATTTCTTTCAACGAGAACGTAATCTAAAAAATCGCACACAAACTTCTTGTTAAATTGATAGATATAAGTAATCCTCTTATCTTTCTCTACCCACTTGAGCATAAACGACAATTTGCACTCGTAATTGCATTTGGTTCCAGGCTTTATACCACCTTCTTTAGTAATTTTGGCGAGATATGTTTTATATTTATCGCACACGTCACTAAATAAAGCATACTCCTCTGGGTATGACTCTTCGATCCATGGATTCCATCCGTCAAGAAGCTTCTGGGTAAGACGCTTAACGAGTTCTTCTCCGTAAGCTCTTTGATTTCGCTTTCCTTTAATATGGTTAAGCATAATCTTCTTCAGGCGCATTGTATTGATACAAGGATCGAATGCCTTGAAGGATACGTAGCATTCCGACGCCTGATGAAAAGCAGGGGGAGTCCATCCAATTATTTGCTGGATAGCCTGTTTACTTTCGCGATGAGACAATTTTTTTTTGGTCATTTCTCTAATTTTTTAGCGAAACGCCCTAGTTGATATTATATTAATAACACACGCAGAATTGAGGCATTATATAATATATGCTTCATGTAATCCGTTATATATAAAACGGACTCATCGAAGATATATTATATTATATAGCAATTTCTTCTTCAGCTTAAAAGGAATATCGAAACAAAGAGTGATAGTAGATTTTTAGTAAATCCAGCTAATCGACACCGACTTTGCACCGACCGACCAAACTTAAAATAGGTTTTTTGGTCTGGAAACCAAATGCTTACGGCATTTTTTGCAAAAAAGTTGATGATTTCATTACTGATTTCGTTGATGATGTAAAGTTCTTAATAGATCCAGCTTTCTCGTTAAGCAAAATAGATGGTTCAAAGTTTGATAAACTTGTGGACGCACTTTTGCAAATTGGGATAAGTCCTTCGATTGAGAAGTTCAAGAAAGAACTGTATGACTATTACAGGTTGTTGCGTAATGACGTGGCGCATAGCTTGAATCAAAACTACGAGAAGGAATATAAAACTCTCGACAAGAAAGCTATTGCTGCTTTTTATACGACTCTTAGCGAACCAAAGGAAAAATCAAAGTTGTCGTTTGATGATTTCATACTGTGTACAGCAAATATTAAAAATATTGCAGATCTTCTGACCATTAGCCTATTACCCAATATTAATTGGGAGCAGTTAGTGCTTAACAACAGGGAGCAACTGATTCCAAAATATGAAAGATTCGTTCACGGAGGTAGGACTAAAAGACTCCAAACTTACGTGTTAAACTGCATAAGAACACTTTACGGATACACACTCGATGAATTGACGATAAACAATATAATCGGCTCATTAGAATAGATGGTAGTTCATCCCCCTTCAGGATAGGCACATAATCGTGGCTATGCTGAAGGGGAAGGCAGAAGTTCGAATCTTCTATGAGTCACTTATAGTTTAATAAAATGGAAGAACCTATAGAAAATAATACGCAGGAGCGTGAAGATGACCTGTTAACGGAGCAGCAGGACATTTTCTCTTATTATCGTCGTCTTAGGAGTAATCTCTTCTCAGATACGGAAGTTGTGTATGAGACTAAACTAACTCCTGAACTCTTCGACCTGAAATTGCAACAGCTCTCGCAGGACAAGAAACAGTCGGAGTTTGAGAACTTTGTCTTGGTGCTGGCCGCACGTCTGGTGACACCCAACATTAAGCCACAGACCGGCCCTGATGGTGGTGGTGATGGTAAGGTGGATGGCGAGACATATCCTGTTGACAAAGCAATATCTGACAGGTGGTGGGTGTCTGAAGGAAGTACTGGTGACCAAAAATGGGCGATAGCTATTAGTGTTCAGAAAAACTGGAAAAGTAAGATAGAGGGTGATGTCCAGAAAGCAGTAGAGACTGGCCGTGGCTATACGAAGGTGATATTCTTCTCTAACCAGAAAATCAAATCAAGTACACGTCAAGAGGTAGAGGATGAACTGTCAAAGCAGTATGGTGTGGCAGTTAGTATCTTTGACGGCAAGTGGTGTTCGTTTGCCGTATTTGAACAAGACTGTTATGATGTTGCAACCGATAAGCTGAATTTTTCCGAAGAATATAGGAGAAAGACCATCAAGGAAGGCTCCCACGATAAGCGCAGGAAAGAAGAACTGGAGCAGTTGGAGAACGATTTGTTGTCACGACAAGTAGAAAGCCTTGATACTGTCTATATTGACGATTTGCTCCAGACCTGCATATTAAGCAGAGGGTTGGAACGTCCACGAATGGAGACCGAAGGACGCTTCAACCGTGCGCAGCGAGAAGCAGAGGCACATGGTTCACCTGTGCAGCGGTTCAATATAACCTATAATCATGCTTGGACATCGTTTTTCTGGTTCCACGATGTGAATGCCATGTATGCAGATTATCTGAAGTTAAAGGAATTCACAAAGACGCACACAACTGTGCATACTATAGAACTGATGACCAATATCCTCACGAATTTGGAAAATGCGGCGGGCGTTGGCTTATTCGATTCCGAAAAGTTTTGTGAGGAAGTTAAGGATTTAAAGACGATAAAGGAGCGAGAAGATCTTTCGCAGGCAAGCCGTCTGTTTCTTGAACTTTTCTTCACAGAACATAGGTTACTCCAATTGTTACACTATACGCAAGACCCAACGTCAGAGTTAAAGAAACTGTCAGAGTTGATTGAGGCATGTGCCAACTATCCAGACATTAGTTTTAATGCTCAGATAACTATCGTAGAGATAATGGGACGAGTTATAGATGACAACGATGAATATGAGAAGCTTATCGACAAGATTTCTGAGATTTCGTCTCAGCGCAAATCAGAGGTTGAGGGTGCCTTAATACATTTCAATCGTGCACAGACCTTGATAGACAAACAACAATACAAGCCTGTGGTGAAACATTTAGGGCACTGTGTACAGGCATTTCAGAAAGAAGGCTATGAGTCCGAACTGGTTAAAACATACGGCTATATGGGCATAGCTCTTTATAATCTTGAACTTCCATATAGTGGAAAGGCATATCTAGTTAAGGCAGCGTCGATACTCGTCAAGGAGTTTTTTACTAAGGGATCTATCAGCCACCTGCTGCTTACTGTGCTGTGGAAATTGTGCGAAATAGAGCTGATGACAGGTCGTCTGGTGATGTATCTCAACTGGCGTGAACTGCTATTTGTCATTGCCCATAATGGTCAAGAAATAGAGAGTAAAGAATTTGTTGAAAGAGATGTGCTGTTCGATGGAGGTTGGGCTTGTCATTTTGCGGCAGCAGACCTTACGAGAGAAACTATTTGCATCTTGCCTGATATTTTTGCACGTTGCGATATGCCCATTTCAGAAAACTATCTGAAGTATGCTTTAGGGTACGAAGACTCTGTGGATGAGCAGTATATTCATCTTGTCAATGATGATTGGAATAGTTTGCTTAGGCAGCAACCTATACACAAGCAGTTCCTAAACTCTCTAAATATAGCGGAAGAAGGGCAGACTTCTATTAGCACCCTGGCAAAGGGCTGTCGTTTCACTGTAAGTTATGAGAATTCAGTTAGGAACCAAATGGTTGCTGAGACATTTTTAGCAACTGTGGAAACACTGCTTGCCACTTTTGACACACTGGAACTTGTGGTGATGAGCCAGGAGATTCAGGTGGAAATTGTCTTAACTGATGGACAATCAGAACTGGAAAGAGGAGAAAACGGAACAAAATATGTGTTCAAAGTGAACCACGACTCTCTTGATGGAGAAACATATTGGCGTTGCTTTGCCTTCTTTATGGCATGTTTCATGTCCATTAATGCAGTATCAAACACAGATGTTGGAGAGTTGGTGGCTCAGCGACACGAAAAAGAAAAGTTGATGGACAGGGTGACTGCTATGATGGAACTGAACAACTCAGTGTATAATGTGCTTGGCGATAAGTTCAAGTATTCTGTTCGTCAATGGCAAAATGCAAATGACAGATCCTATGTTTGTAAGTCTGATGCAATGGGTGAAGCCTATACAGATCAGAACTCACATACAGAACAGTGTGGTGTACAGACTTTTTGCATCTCGAGCACTATGGAATGGTGGGAAGAAGCAGGATGGACGGGTGTGTGCTTCATGTACGACCGATGGTTCGCTGCTCCACCTATAGTGGGCCTGGCATTCAAGAACTTGGAGGCTGGCAGAAAAATCATCCATGAATGGAAAGAAAAAATAGCAAAGGGTGAACCAAGTATAGAACTGCATCTGATAAGAGGCATTGACAAGTCGCATCCCTCATGGTATAGAGCTTGTGTTACTCCAGAGATACCTTTTGATAAGATTACAGAAGGTCGATATGTCGCTGTGATGTGTCGGAAGCGTACGATGACTCCAAACGACACATCGAATCTGGACAATTTTGAGCGGATATATTCTCGGTTCGGTAAGTGCCAGCTTGTAGCAGTTGAAATTGACGACCAGATGCATGTAAATATGAACACCGGTTTTAGCGAGGCCATTGAGCTTAAAAAGGTTATCATTACCGATGCATGGAAAGTATCGGCCCAAGAACCTACGAGGAACGCATTGGAGTGGGATGATGACCCCATCATTCCAGAATCGGAGAAAACGACAGCCCCTGTCATTGAATTATTGAAAAACTTGCGTGAAGTTCATAATAAGACAGGGGAGGGTAATTAGTTAGGAGATGAACGATTATGAAAACCTGTTTAGGAAAGAAGAAAACAAATTCGTTTGCGGATGTGCTGAAGGGCAGAAGGACGGTAATGACTGATTTTGTAAGCTACGCCACAAGCAGGTACTGTCTTGATGAAGAACAGATAAAACTACTTGCAGAGTTCCACAAGCATGTGTGGAAGGATTGCAAGATAGAAACTGTTGGGCAACTGACCGAATATGAGAACTTATATCTGCAGTATTCTGAAAAGTTTGACTTTGTCTATGATACAGAGGTCTATGAGTTTGGATTTGTGGATATGAATGATGGTAACGCGTGCTTACTCTCCAAAGGAAGGTTTGAACAGTTATCAAAGAATCTGAGTACAAGCGAATTTGCAACGAAAAGCTGAGAGTATGGGCTTTCGGACTTGGAAATTGTGGTCTTACTTAGTTTTCTTGCGGATATACTAACCTCGGCTACCAGAACCGTCGTTCTGACCATCTTGCCGCAATGTGGCAGATTGTCAACTGGGATGTTGTTGAACAACGGAATAATTAATAAATACATGGAACTGCATGAGAAAATCTCAATGGAAAATATAGATAAAATAGAGAAGATATTTAATGTAGAATATTCTGATACTGTTAAGTATGCAGTACGTTATGGTTACAATTATCGAATAGAGGCAGAGCAGAAGCATAATTCCTATTCCCATGCTTGTTTACCAGATACATCTGCAATTCTTCTATGGCTTGGTCAAAAAGTAATTGACGGAGTTATATGGGATTTATTCAAAGTAGCTGCAAAAAAGCTTTATGAGAAGTTTGTCAAGTCCAATAGTTATCTTTCGGAAGAACTCAGTAAGTTCCTGTCAGATGAACAAGACCTCAAAAGATTCTATACTTACGTAAAAGAATTCAATGAGCAACACATGACAGTAACAGAGGAACAGTTCACATATATTCGAGAAGAAATAATTGCAGATTTTCTTGGAAAGGAATGTGGAAAGATATATGAGCAAGAACATCGCCTACCTACAATCCAAGAATATATGAGGATTAACCGTGAGGCTTTAGTTCATGCAGATAAACTTATGATGCTTCAGAATTAAGGCGTTAAATTCTGCGAAGGAATTATCTAAAATAGTCTCTATTAATGGGATTAATACTGATTCATTCAGTCCATAGAAGATTCATCAAGTTGTTAAAGAGCCAGGTTGTCAAAGGGACTCCGATACTATTAACACAGTCTGATATGGACGAATACAAGAATTTAGTTCATAGTACTACTCTTAAAATAGATAGACATAGAGATTATACAGGCTAACACTTCATACATTAAGTCTCACGACTGAAGAGACAAGGAAGGCTGGTGTAAAATGTGTCATAGACACAGAAACAATAACCTTAATTCCGCAACACTATATTTAACATTATTTATAAGTGCCTGAGCAACAAAAAGTTACCCAGGATTTTGCCATGTCAGAATTTTCACTTACCTTAGTGTTGCGAAAAGAAGA
>ERZ857745.574-NODE-574-length-54462-cov-5.093628_pt1 | contig 54462 bp, 58 predicted proteins | sample MGYA00519699_ERZ857745 | MGnify/ENA primary metagenome ERZ857745 (study PRJEB31778, sample SAMEA3449357) | human gut metagenome | biome: human gut; feature: human-associated habitat; material: faeces | place: United Kingdom | collected 2010/2012 ... | reverse complement strand
GTACTCAGGAAACGCTGGCGGGGATAGACCGTGATGTAATAAAGAAATATATCAGCGAGCAGTATACAACCGACAGCATAGTTGTTTCTGTTGCGGGCAATTTCGATGAGGAGCAGCTGGTTTCAGTATTTGACGGCAGATTTGAGAAATTCGCCAGAACCAAAGAGCATATAGAGTATTCGGATATTTCCTACAGACCGCATTATCGTTCCAAGGTCAAGGATATCGAACAGAGCCATATCTGTCTTGGAACCATAGGCATAGCCAGAGATGACGAGAGATTTTACGCTCTTTCACTGCTCAACAATATAATGGGCGGCAGCATGAGTTCAAGACTTTTCCAGAACATCAGAGAGGAAAAGGGTCTTGCATATTCCGTATACTCAATAGCAAGTTCTTTCATACACACAGGCTACTATAATATATATGCGGGAGTAAGCCATGATAAGATTTATGCTGCAATCAAGGGTATAGAGGAGGAACTCAAAATCCTCAAAAACAAGGGAATTACGGCAGATGAGCTTGAAATATCAAAATCACAGCTCAAAGGCAGCTATATTTTCGGCATGGAAAACGTAAACGGCAGAATGTTTAACATAGGCCGAAACCTTACATTGAGCGGCAGAATAAACACGCCGGAGGAGGTTATAGGTAAAATCGACAGAGTGACTTTAGCAGATATCAATGAGGCAGCATCACTTATCTATGATTTTGACAATTACTCCGCAGTAGTAATATCCGACAAGGAAACAGACGTCGAAAAATATATAAAGGAATAGACTATGAAAATTAAGATAAGAAGTATATCAGGAATACTTCCCTCGTATGAAACAGCAGGGGCCGCAGGTATGGATATAAGAGCATTTCTGAGAGAGCCTGTTACCATAGAGCCAGGCCAAAGAGCGCTGATACCTACAGGGCTTTTTACAGAAATCCCGGCAGGCTTTGAAGCGCAGATAAGAGCAAGGTCAGGTCTTGCCATTAAAAACGGCATAGGGCTTGTCAACGGCATAGGCACTATCGACAGCGACTACAGAGGCGAGATTAAAGTTCCTCTTATCAACTGGGGAGATGAGAGCTTCACCGTTAATGACGGTGATAGAATTGCCCAGATGGTAATTGCCTCATATGAAACAGCGCAGTGGGAGCTTTCGGAGGAGCTTTCGGATACAGAGCGCGGCGGCGGCGGCTTCGGACATACAGGAGTATAATAACGAAAACAGGACTGTCATCATATATTACCTTAGGAGAGTGATATATGATGGCAGATTTTTTATTACTTAGCAGACTTGAAGAATACATAAACAGAGGAAAAATCCTCCCCGCATATTTTCAGAAGTCTGCCGGCGCCTACGGAGTATTTACACCCTATGCTTCCTTTGCAGACTGCACCTGCGCGGAATTTTTAGGCGATAATGCAGAGCCCTCGGAATGTTTTGTCAAGTTTGCCCCGATGTGTGAAAAAGCAGGCGGAGCCGACTCTGTGAGGGATATAAGGGGGATGTTTACAAGGTTTTTTACAGGTGAGGGTCATTATGATTTACTGTGTCAGAGCTTCCCCGTGTTTTACATAAACAGGCTTGAAAAGCTGCAGGGTCTGCTGGAGGCGCTGGGAGAGAGTGCGGATTCAAATACGAGAGATGAAAGCAGGCTCTGGCAGTTTGTTGCAGATAATCCCGAAAGCCTCAGCCTTATAATTTACCTTTATTCGGACAGAGGAACTGTTAAATCCTATGTGAAACAAAGGTATTACAGCTTTTTTTCATCAAAATGGATTAACAGCGAGGGCAGAGATTATTCGGTCAGATACCGCTGGATACCGCTCTGCGGTGAGGAAACCATAACTGCTTCAGAAGCGGAGTTTCTTGCAGGCTACGACAGAGACTGCTGCAGAGCAGATTTATATGACAGAATAGACAAGAAAAACTACCCCGAATTCGAGCTTCAGGTGCAGCTTTCGGATACAGCCTGTAATAAGAGCTGCGAATATTCCCATACCGAGATTTGTGAGGAAGGCGCGGGCCGGTATATTCCGGCAGGTAGACTCAGGCTTACAGGCAGACCCGCAGACCATATAAACGAGGTGGACAGCATTGCGTTTACGCCTTTTAATCTAATTAGTGGCATAGAGCTTGAAAAGGATGAGCTTTCAGAGGGAATAGCATTTCTTTTTTCAAACTGCGGCAGGCAGAGAGGAGGTCGTTTTTAATGAGCATAAATCAGGCAAGAGCAGAATATTATTCAATGACCGCCGAAGAAAAAGAGCATTTTACAGCTAATCTCTGCGAGAGCATATTTTTTCTTAACGATGCCCTTAAAGAAAGGATAATAGCGCTTATGGGAGAGATAGACAGGGAACTTGCGCATACGCTGGCGGAAAAAACAGATTAGGAGAAATCAATGGTCTTGCTTTGCTGATTTTAATTACAGTCGCTTTGGGCTTTGAATTTATAAACGGATTTCACGATACTGCCAATGCAATAGCGGTTTCAATTCATACAGGGGCCTTGTCTGCGGGAAGGGCTGTGGCGCTTGCGGCTGTTATGAATCTGCTCGGAGCCTTTGCAAGTGAAAACGTAGCAAGGACAATATCAGGAGAGCTTATATCGGCTGCAATCGACGAATATACAATAATAGCCGCGCTTATTGCGGCGATAATATGGAATCTGTTTACGTGGTATCTGGGTATGCCGGCAAGCTCCTCCCACGCGCTTATAGGGGCGCTGATAGGAGCTTCGGTTATTTTTACGGGAAGTACGGACGCCGTGCTTTGGAAAAACCTAGTCTTAAAAGTGGTGCTTCCATTGTTTTTATGTCCTCCGGCAGGCTTTGCAGCAGGCGCGCTGGCATCTTTATTTATAAAAAAGGAAAACAGGATAATGCAGATAGTGGCTTCTGCCTTTGTTGCGTTTTCACACGGAGAAAACGATGCTCAGAAAACTATGGGAATAATTACTTTAGCCCTTGCAGGCAGAGGAATACTGTGTGATAATGATAGCATACCGCCTGTAATTAAAATAGTATGCGCTCTTGCCATTGCGGCAGGCACATCGATAGGCGGCTTCAGAATAATAGATACTATGGGCAAGGGTCTTGTCAGACTCGAAAAGACAACAGGACTTGCGGCACAGCTTTCATCGGCATTTGTAATACAGGCCGCATCTGCTGCGGGAATACCTGCAAGCACTACTCAGATAGTTACAGCCTCAATAATGGGAGCCGGGCGAAAGCAGCGACAGAAAACAGCAAAGCCTGTATTTGTACTGCTGTTCTGGCTTATGACTATGCCTGTATGCGCATTTTCAGCCGGCGTTATTATGGCTGCAATCAGATATATATAAGGGGATGCACAGATGATATTAAGAGAGGACTTAGAAAAAAGAGAATATATGATTTACTGCGAGGCCGCCGCAAAGGCAGACGCTTCAAGAGGCAGAGGCAGAGCAGAGGAAAAATGCAGACTCAGAACCGAGTTTCAGAGGGACAGAGATAAAATACTTCATTCCAAGGCATTCAGGAGACTGATGCACAAGACACAGGTGTTTCTGGCTCCGGAGGGCGACCATTTCAGGACAAGACTTACTCATACGCTGGAGGTGTCGCAGATAGCCAGAACCATTGCAAGAGGACTGGCGCTCAACGAGGATCTTACAGAGGCCATCGCTCTGGGGCACGATCTGGGACATACACCTTTCGGGCATAACGGAGAGGCTGTTTTAAACAGTATACACAGCGATGGATTTTCTCACAATGTGCAGAGTCTGCGGGTTGTGGATGTTCTCGAAAGCCACAACGGTATGAGAGGAATGAACCTTACAGAAGAGGTAAGGGACGGCATACTAAATCATACAGGCAAGGGAGTGCCGTTTACTCTTGAGGGGCAGATAGTAAAGATAAGCGACAGAATTGCATACATAAATCACGATATAGATGATGCCCTGCGAAGCGGCGTTATATCCAAGGATGACCTGCCGGCAGAGTGCATCAGATATCTGGGAGACACTCACGGCAAGCGCATAGACACGCTGGTTACGGATATGATAGAGAATAATTCCGGCAAGGACTTCATATCGCAAAGCGAGGAATGCAGACACTATATGGATAAGCTGCGAAACTTTATGTTTATCAATGTGTATCACAACGAAAAGGTTAAAAAAACAGAGCAGCTTATGAAAGTGGAGCAGATAATCGTGTCGCTCTACGAGTATTTTATGGACAATCCCGATAAGCTGCCGGAGGACTACAAGGAGCTTATACCTGAATTCGGTACAGATGAAATGGTCAAGGATTATGTGGCAGGTATGACAGACAGATATTCCATAATGATGTACGAAAAGTTGTTTGAAAAATAGACGGCAGACGAAAGAGGGTACAATGAATACAAGCAGAAAAAGACTTACCATTTTATTACTGATTGCATTTATACTGCTTGTCGCTCTGTGCTTCAGAACGGCATGGCTTCAGATTGTAAAATCAGAAGAGCTGTCTAAGATGGCATCTGTGCAGCAGACAAGAGATTTAAATGTCACAGCCAAACGCGGAGCCATATATGACATAAACGGTGAAATGCTGGCTGCAAGCCTTACAAGGTATGCGGTGTGGCTGAGAAGCGGCAGTGTAACAAACAATGCAGGCATCAAAGACAGAGATGAATATGCGGCAAAAATAGCAAAGACCGTGGCTGATGCCGCTGACTGCAGGAGTGAAGATGTTCTTAATGAAATAGATTTTGATAAATACCTTGTCAGAATTGCCAGGAACCTTACCGGGGAGCAGGCAGACAAAATAAGGGAAGCGGAGCTTACAGGCATAGAGCTTGCTGAGGAGCCTGTCAGATACTACATACAGGGCACCTCACTTGCTCATACTCTAGGCGGTGTCAATGATGACGGAAACGGACTGTTTGGACTTGAGCTTCAATATAACGATTATCTGTCCGGTATATCAGGCAGAGCGGTCAGGGTTACAGATGGCGGCGGCAATCTGCTGACAGGAGGAACCAAACGGGATAATCAGGTTTCTGACGGATACGGACTTATGCTGACTGTCGATGAGGTCATACAGACTCATGTCGAAACCGCAATAGCAAAGACAAAAAAGAAAACCTCAAGCGATAAGGTTTCCGCTATTGTAATGAATACCAAAACAGGCGACATACTTGCAATGGCGCAGACTCCGGGATTTGACCTCAACAATCCGAGAGTGCCGCTTCTGAAATCCGAAAGAACAAAGCTTGATAAAATGTCCGAGACTAAAAAGGGAGAATACTGGAGTTCAATGTGGAGAAACTCACTTGTTACCGACCTGTATGAGCCCGGCTCTACCCTCAAGCTTCTTACAACGGCTATGGCTCTTGAGGAGGGAATTTCAAATGTAAACGAAACATTTTACTGCAATGGTTTCAAAAAGATAGGCAATGAAACTCTCAAGTGCTGGAGCTATCAGAAGCCTCACGGAACCCAGACCCTCAAAGAGGCTGTGGGAAATTCGTGCAATCCTGTTTTTATGGAGCTGTCGCTCCGAATAGGCGCACGCAAGTCATATGAATATCTTGAAACCTTTGGTGTGACACAAAAGACAGGAATAGACTTTCCGGGAGAGGCAGAGTCGATTATAGCAAAAAATGTGGGAAATGTTGATTTGGCGGCAAGAGGCTACGGGCATGGAGTTGCCATAACTCCAATTCAGCTCATAACTGCTGTTTCATCATTTGGAAACGGCGGCAAAATGATGAAGCCAAGACTTGTAAAGGCGCTGCTTGACAGTGACGGCAATGTTATAGAGGAAATAAAGCCTGAGATAATACGGTATACGGTTTCTCAAAAAACAGCGCAGGAAGTTTGCGATATTATGGAGTATGCTGTAGACAAGGGCGGCGTAGGTACTGCTAAGGTCAAGGGCTACCGCATAGGAGGCAAGACAGGTACGGCCCAGCAGCCAAAAAAAGACGGCAGCGGCTACAGCAATAAAACATGGTCCTCGTTTATAGGTATGGCGCCTATGGAAGACCCTGAAATAGCAGTACTCGTTATTACAGACAATCCAAAGGGAGTAAGGTACGGAAGTCAGACCGCAGCGCCATGCGGCAGGCTCATATTCACAGAGACACTGAGGTATCTTGAATTTTAATGTAAATTGTTTAAAAATAAAAAAAGGAACAGGCATTGTTTTGTCGAATAAGAATATGTGATTTTTTCGCAGGAGGTAAGAATGTCTGTTTACGAGAATGCAGTTGAAGAAATTAAAAGCAGGTGTAATATCGTTGATGTCATAGGACAGGTTGTCACCCTCAAAAAAGCGGGGAGCAACTACAAGGGCGTTTGCCCGTTTCATAACGAAAAAACACCTTCTTTTGTTGTTTCCGAAAGCAAACAGATATTTACGTGCTTCGGCTGCGGAGCCACAGGAGATGTGTTTGAATTTGTAAAACGCTATTACAATCTGGACTTTAACGAAGCCCTCGAAAAGCTTGCCAGGGAATACGGAGTCACGCTTGAACACAGGGGCGGCAGAAACACCGAAAAAAAAGACAGACTGTATGAGATAAACAGGCTTGCGGCCAGATTTTTCTTTAAATCCATAGCAAGCGCCAAAAGTCCGGGATACAGATATATGACGGACAGAGGCATTACATATGAAACCATCAAAAAATTCGGCATAGGCTATGCCGATGACAAATGGGACAGTCTTTACAGATATATGACGGAGCAGGGAATTGATGCGGATACTCTTGTTGAAATCGGCCTTTTATCAAAATCCAAGGGCAAATATTACGACAAATTCAGAGATCGGGTCATATTTCCGATAATAAATACAAGAGGCAAGGTCATAGGCTTTGGGGGAAGGATTATAGGCGAGGGTATGCCTAAATATCTCAATTCGCCCGAGTCACCCATATTCCTCAAAAAAAACAACCTTTACGGTCTGAACCTTGCAAGACAGGAGATATCAAAAGAGGACTGCGCCATACTTGTCGAGGGATATATGGACGTGGTATCGCTTTATCAGAGCGGCATTAAAAACGTGTCGGCATCGCTGGGTACGGCGCTTACCGAAAATCAGGCCAAGATGCTCAAGCGGTACACCAGAAACGTTGTACTGTCCTATGACTCGGACAATGCGGGACAGGCAGCGGCGCTGCGTGGTATAGACATACTTCACGGCGAGGGGTGCAGAGCAAGAGTTCTGCACGTTACAGACGGCAAGGACCCTGACGAGTTCGTAAAGAAAAAAGGCAGACAGGCATTTTTGGAGCTTGTAGACAGCTCCCTTGCATATGCGGACTACAAAATCGAGGTTCTAAAAAGCCGCCACAACCTTAACGAAACCGACGGAAGAATAGAATTCGTAAAGGACACCGTAGCGGCGCTTCAGGATTTAAGACCTGCCGAAAGGGATATCTATATCAAAAAAATAGCGGCAGAGGCAAAAATATCGGAGGGCGCTATAAGGCTTGAATTTCGTGGCAATAATAAAGATGAGCAGACGCAGCGCAGCAGAGCGCCGGAGAGAGGTCACAGGGAGCAGGAGCCTGCAGAGAATATATCTCCGATGGAAAAAAACCTCATAAAACTGATTATAAATGACAGCAGAACTTTTGAGACAATACGGCCCTACAGATACATATTCAAAAGCCGTGAGGGCGAGAATATATTCAGCAGTATTGAAGCGATGTATACAGACGGAGAGGATATAGATATAAACAAGCTTGCAGACAGTCTTGACGAGCAGACTATGGCAGTATTCAGGAATATTGTCGATAATGTTTATCTTGGCGGCAAGGATCAGGAAATACTCGAGGACTGTATTATTACCCTGGAAATAAAAAAACTCCGGGACAGATATGAAGAGATAAGCACAATAATAGAGCTTGCCGATGAAACCGAAAATCAGGAAAAAATAAGGCAGCTTATGACAGAACAAATGGAAATACAGAAACTGATGCAGCAGATGAAAGAAAGGGGATAGAAGCATATGGCCTACAATGAAGCAGATGAAAACAAAAAGAAAGAGTGTATAACCCTGCTCAAGGAAAAAGCAAAGAGCAAGGGCGGCAAGCTTTCCTACGGAGAGATTTCAGAAATAATAGGAAATCTCGATATGGATAAGGATTTTATCGACGATGTGTACGAAAAAATAATGAACATGGGTATTGAGATAGAATCCGAAATGGAAATCAGAAACGATGATACAGATATAGAGCCTGATGAGGCGGAGCTTCTTAACCTTGATGTAGACGACCTTGAACACGATGACGATATGGTTATAGAGGACGGAAGCGTTGACCTTGAGGCCTCACTTCCTAAAGGAATTACAGTAGATGACCCTGTAAGAATGTATCTCAAGGAAATCGGCAAGGTGCCTCTGCTTTCGGCAGATGAGGAAATAGAGCTTGCCAAAAAAATGGAAAAGGGTGATGAGGAAGCAAAGAAAAAGCTTTGCGAAGCCAATCTCAGACTTGTAGTCAGCATTGCCAAAAGATATGTAGGCAGAGGTATGCTGTTCCTCGACCTTATACAGGAGGGAAACCTCGGCCTTATCAAGGCTGTAGATAAATTCGACTGGAGAAAGGGATATAAATTCTCCACATATGCGACATGGTGGATAAGACAGGCTATTACACGTTCCATAGCGGATCAGGCAAGAACTATCAGAATACCGGTTCATATGGTTGAAACAATTAACAAGCTCATTAGAGTTTCAAGACAGCTGCTTCAGGAATACGGACGCGAGCCGTCACCTGAGGAAATCGCGGCAGAAATGGATATTTCCGAAGAAAAAGTAAGGGAAATATTAAAAATAGCTCAGGAGCCTGTTTCACTTGAAACACCTATAGGTGAAGAAGAAGACAGTCATCTGGGAGATTTCATACCTGACGAGGAGGTTCCGGCTCCGGCAGAAGCTGCGGCATTTTCAATGCTAAAAGAGCAGCTTGTTGAGGTGCTTGACACCCTTACCGAAAGAGAACAGAAAGTATTAAAGCTCCGTTTCGGTCTTGAGGACGGCAGAGCCAGAACTCTTGAAGAAGTAGGCAAGCAGTTTGATGTAACAAGAGAAAGAATAAGACAGATTGAGGCAAAGGCGCTGAGAAAGCTCAGACACCCTAGCAGAAGCAAGAAATTAAAGGACTACTTAGAATAATGATATTGACAGACAGGCTGCAAATGATAGCAGACGAGATAAATACAGGGGAAACCATGGCTGACATAGGTACAGACCACGGATTTCTGCCTATTTATCTGTGGGAAAACAGAATATGCCCTAAGGTTATAATGGCTGATGTCAGCAGAGGCTCTCTTGACAAGGCAAGGGACAACTGCGCCATGCTTTATCCCGGCGAAGTCTTTGATTTAAGACTGGGAAGCGGACTTGAGGTTCTGGAGGACGGTGAGGTTGATACCGTTGTAATAGCTGGTATGGGAGGCATACTGATGACGCAGATTATGTCTGCTGATATTAATAAGACCATGAGCATGGGCAAATATGTACTGCAGCCGAGAATATCGTCAGGAAGGCTCAGACACTGGCTTTTGTCAAACGGCTTCAGTATTACAGGCGACAGACTTGTCAGAGAGGGCAGATTTATATGCAATATCATAACTGCCATAACGAAGGCAGGCAGAAATCTGGCAAAGCTTCAGGAGAATATATCGTTTTTCTCATCACTTGCCGAGGATGACATACGCCTTGAGATGCCGCCATGGCTTGCAGAGGAGTCTCTTGGCAGGGAATTTATACAGAGAAGAATAGATTCTGAGAAAGATATATCAGAAAAGCTCAAATTCAGTAAAGATAACGGTAAACAAATTATTGTAAACCGAAATATAGAGTATCTGGAGGGACTGTTAAATGAAACTGTATGACCTTATAAACAGGCTGGACACCATAGTTCCTGAGGAAACACAGGAGAGCTGGGACAACAGCGGAATACAGATAAACTGCGGCAACAGAGAAATCAGAAGAGCTCTTGTGGCGCTGGAAATAACCTTTGAGGTTATAGAGGAGGCCGTAAGAGAAAAAGCCGATATGATTATAACTCATCACCCCCTTATATTTACGGGGCTTAAAAGCGTTGATGCGGATGAAGTCAGGGGCAGATACATAATAGACCTTATAAACAACGGCATATCCGTATATTCACTGCATACCAACTTTGACAAGGCTCCGGGAGGAAACAACGACTATATTGCGAATATCCTTGGCCTTGATGAAATATACCCGCTGATTATAGACGGCTGTGATGATGAAATCACAAGAACAGGCTACTGCAGGCAGACAAGTCTTCTAGAGCTTGCGCATACATTGGCTGATGGACTTGGAATAGACAGAAGCTTTGTTACAATTACAGGCGAGCCTGATACTCCGGTAAGCAAGGTGGGAATATGTAGCGGCGCAGGGTCTGAATACATAGAGCCTGCAATGAAAAACGGCTGTGATGTGTTTGTTACGGGAGATGTTAAATATCACGAGGCGATTAATGCCAGAGAAATGGGAATGTGCGTTATAGACGCGGGTCATTTCGGTACGGAGAGGATATTTGCAGATGCTTTTACAGAACTGATGTATTCAAATGAATTTACAGAAGTGGATTTTATCATAAGCAGTATAGATATAAATCCGTTTGAAAAAATTTAATATTATTCGGGCAGGCAGACAATCGCAGGCCGTAAGGCGTGAGGAAAGTCCGGGCTCCACAGGGCGAGGATGCCAGATAACGTCTGGTGAGGGTAACCTTAAGGAAAGTGCAACAGAAACATACCGCCGAAACAGTTTGGCTGTGGCAAGGTTGAAATGGTGAGGTAAGAGCTCACCGGCAGTATGGTAACATGCTGGCCGTGTAAACCCCATTCGGAGCAAGACCAAAAGCGGGCATAAAAGGCGGCTGCCCGTCGCTGCCCGGGTTGGTGGGTCGCTTGAGCCTGCTGGTGACAGCAGGTCTAGATAGATGATTGTCTGATACAGAACCCGGCTTACAGCCTGCCCGAATATCATATACAAAGGACCTTTATGGGTTCTTTTTGTTATGGATCTAAATTGGTTCTTGACGAAAAAACTCTGATAGAATATTATGTATTTATTATAAAGGCAGGTAAAAATTATGTCAGAAGAAAGAAAAATAAGCTGGTTTGAGGGCACACCTCTGGGCATCAGCATATACTCGGCGGAGAGAATACCCACACAGCTTCACGATGAAAATATACTTGAAATAATATTCTGTCTTAAAGGAGAGATTACTCTGTCATACGGCTATGAGGACATACCTCTGAGGGCGGGAGAGTTTGTATCCATAGACAAGGATGCATACTATCTGTGCGACGGAGAGGACAATATATGTATCTCCTTTTATATCAATCTCAACAGCTTTGAAGCAAAATATACGTTTATTACATCAATCCTGTTTGTATGTGAGGGCATAGGCAAAAACCTCGACAGGCCAGATTTCAGGCAGCTCAAGGGTACGCTGATTTCGCTGCTCAAATATCTGATCGACACACCTGAGCCTGACACAAGCAGGATAAATGATATAACGGAGCGGATAGTTAAAATGTTCATAAGCAGATTTGACATTCTGTTTTTCTGGTATATAAATCCTGACGATGTGACAGAGGAGCTTATGGACAGATATCACAAAATAAATGTATATATGTATGAGCATTTTACCGAGAGCATAACGGTAAATGACCTTGCCGACGAGCTCAATCTGACTCCGGGCTATGTGTCTGAATATCTGCGGAAAATCTCGGTAGGCTTTCGAAATATGCTTTCCTACAGGAGAGCCAATATGTCGGAGCCGCTGCTGCTTGGCACTGACAGCACTATAGTGCAGATATCCGAGGAGTGCGGATTTTCAGATGTAAAATATTTTTACAGCGCCTTTAAAAAATGGTACAACTGTACGCCGGCGCAGTTTCGAAACAAATACGGCGGAAGCAGCACACGGGCAAGCAGAATTTTGTATTATTCACTGGAGAATATACGAGGAGAGCTTGACAGCAGTCTTGTTAATCACTATCTGGAGATGTTTTTAAAGTAGTTTAAAAACCTTTAAGAAACAACTGAAAAAAATAAGGTTTACAAATGAAACGATAAAACTCATTTAAGTATAAGCTTTTTACAGCCGAGGACTATTTAATATGATAGAAATATTTTTAAAGGCAAAAAACAAAAAAGTACTTAAAACAGATATAATACTTCTTGCCGCTATGATTTTAGCATACTCCCCGAAGGTGAATTGCTGTATTCAAACAATAACCCGACAGTAGAATACAGAGTAAACATTTACATTTGTCGCAACAGTTTAAGTGAAGATGCCGTAAGGGCAGAAAAAGAAAACACAGAGAATGGAAAACGTCGAAATATCTACTGGTGTTACAGACAAAGTGATGCCAAAATAAAGTGGGTTGACAATTATGAAATTGTCATTAACGGTGAGAAACTAAACATACTTAATGACAGCTATGATTGGAGAAAAGATAAAAATTAATTATATTCTCTATTTCTATATTAATTTGAAGATTTTTTAAAATATCAGGTGTTTATCAAGAATAATTATAAAATTACAGGCTTATTTATTGGGTCTGTATTTTTTTATATTAAAATAATAAAAATATAAAAAAAGGAAAAATTATCTTGACAAAATATGTAATCGAGAATATAATGACGATACCCAATTAATTGGATGCGAAAGGTGTATAAAGAAAAATGTGTAAAAAACAAAAATTGTGTGAAAGGAATTTAAAATGGGAGAAAAAATTAATAAAGGGAAAATTACAATAAAAAAGTATGGGCAGGAGCATAAATTTGAGAATAATGCGCTGCTTTTAAGACGGGGAGAGCCTCTTCAGGGTGCCGGATTTGAAATAACGGCGGCAGAAGATATCAGAGACTGCTGCGGCAATATCGTCTGCAATGAGGGCGACCTTGCAGCCCACACCCTTATAACAGACGAAAACGGTATTGTACAGACAGATGAACTGGCATACGGCAGATATAATATTTATGAAACAGATGCAGGTGAAGGCTACAAGATACACGAAAAGCACGTAACACAGGTTGAACTCAAAGAAAAAAATCTTTTCGTAAATGTGGACAGCGATTTAATACTGGGGACACTAAAGGTACTTAACCATTCGCAGTATATTATGACTTTCAGCATATACAACGACAAAAGAAAGCTTATACTTAACAGCATAGCGGATGACGGCTGCGCGATAAGCTTTGATGAAATGCTTCCTGTAGGTACATATTACTACAAGGATATCAATAATAATCTGGCGAAATTTAAAATCGAAAACGATACGGATTTAGTGCAGATTGAAGCAGGCAAAAGCAGCACAGAGGTAAAAACACTCCCTAAAAACCGCAGTGAAAACGAGTTCGTATTGTACAAGGTTGATGATTCAGGCAAGCCTTTAATGGGTGCAGTATTCGGTCTTATTGATATATACGGCAGTAAAATATGCTTCTCATGCTCTGACAGGGACGGCAAGGTAACGTTTAAAAACCTCAAAAAAGACACTTATCTTGTCAGAGAAATCGATGCTCCGGAGGGATATAAAGAATCTGAAATGAACGTTATATTTACAGTTGACGACGACTGGGTAAACCAGAGCGAGCGAATTAACCGCGGAGCAAAATTTGAAGATGTGTATATAGTCGTTTCCGATGAGCTGTATACAGAGAATGAGAATATATTCGATACAAATGATATGTGCAGCAGGGATGAGGAAATCACCACAGCGGCAGAGGAAATCACAAACGTGGCAGGTATTGTACTCTCGGCAGAAATAAGATAGCAGGTGGTCAGAATGGAAAAATACTTAAACAAGGAATTTCTGATGCAGCATAAGAAAAAAATCATGCAGATAGGTGCAGTTGTACTGATACTTATTGTTGCCATTGCGATTTATGCCGCAGGTCACAGTGATAAAAACGACGATATTGATATTGCCCAGAATAATAACGAAGCTCCGGCCGCTGTTCAGAATGAGGAGACAGAGGAGGTTATCATCGATATATGCGGCGCTGTAAATGACAGTAAGGTTGTCACACTTCCGGCAGGAGCCAGAGTTGAGGACGCAATAAAGGCGGCGGGCGGCATTACAGACGAGGCGGACCTCTCAGGCATCAACAGAGCTGCGGTGCTTACAGACGGTGAGAAGATATACATACCTACGGCAGATGAAGTTGAGCGGGGAATTGAGCTTCCCTCCACAGAAAGTAATATATCCTCTGACGACAGCATAAACATAAATGAAGCGACAGCAGAGGAGCTTGAAACTTTAAACGGCATCGGACCTGTAACCGCAGAGAAGATAATACAGTATCGCACCGAATACGGTAAATTCGAGAAGAAAGAAGATTTAATGGAGGTAAACGGCATAGGAGAAAAGACATATGCACAGATAAAAGACAAAATAAGGGTATAGACAATAAAAATTATGGCAACACTACCTTTAAGAGGTGGTGCTTATGTTCAACAGAAAAAAGAGAATATACGAAAAAAAAGGCTTTTACATTCTGATTATGTCAGTTCTCCTTATAGCCTTAGGAATATTTGCAATTCCATGGGGAGGCGGAGAAAATGCCGATGCCAGCAATACAGCGGCCCAGACCCCTGTGCCTGATGAGGAAGATAACTGGTGGGAGGACGATGAAGACGACGAGGAATACACAGATGATGATAACGCTGATAATACTGAGAATACAGACGAAAATAGGCAGCAGAACAAACTCGATGATATAGATAAAAGCCAGCTTCCGTATTATATGGTACTGGAGGAAAACGGCCTTATAAGCGTATACTATTACGATAAAAACGGAAACATTTCCAAATACAAGGACACAGAAATCACTTACAGCCTTCTAAACGAAGCAGATCAGATGTCTTTTTCAGAGGGTATAATGGTTAAGACAAAGGATGCTCTTATGGAGCTTCTTCAGGACTTTGAAAGTTAGGAGATATGTAAATGATAAAATCCTCTAAAAGAACTGTAATATTCCTTGCAGTTCTTGCCTTTATACTTACCGGGATATCCGCCTGCGGCATGCATTCCTTCCGGCAGAACAGTCAGGCGGTTAATCTTGTATCAGAGAAAACACTTATTCCTGGAGGCGAGTCAATAGGTGTCAGAATGGACGTTGCAGGCGTACTTATTGTAGACCTTGAGGGGGCGGCAGAATATTCGGGACTGAAAAAAGGCGATAAAATCATTGCAGTAGACGGAATTGAAGTATCAAATGCGCAGGAGGTTCAGAAACTTGTAAACCGTATCAGAAGCAGCATAGAGCTTACAGTTGAAAGGAACGGCGGCAGCAGAAAATATACGATAGTTCCGCAAAAAAGCGGCAGTGATAATACTTACCGGCTTGGTATATGGATTAAAGACAAAACGGCAGGTATAGGGACTCTGACCTATTATGATACCGACAATATGACTTTCGGGGCACTGGGTCACCCGATATTAGACAGCGAAACGGGCACAACGCTTGATATCGAAAAAGGAGAGCTGCTTTCGTCTGAAATAATCGGAATAGAAAAAGGCACAAGCGGTATTCCGGGGGAAATACAGGGAGTATTTAAAACTCCTGACAGACCGCTGGGGGAACTTATTAAAAACACTGACTACGGAATATTTGGTACAGCAGTCGATATGACTTCCCAAAAGGAAGCTGTTCCCATAGCATACCAGAGTCAGGTAAAAGAGGAAAGCGCATATATTCTTACGACATTAGAAGATAATACAGTGAGAAAATATGATGTCGAAATCGAGAAAAAAGAAAAACAGACTTGTGCTGACACAAAGAGTATGGTAATACACGTTACTGACAAAAGACTTATCGAAAAATGCGGAGGTATAGTTCAGGGAATGAGCGGAAGCCCTATAATTCAAAACGGCAGACTCATCGGCGCAATAACTCACGTATTTGTCGAGGACCCCACAAGAGGCTATGCAGTATATATTGAATGGATGCTGGAGCAAAGCGACGGCATTATATAATCCCGAATGATAAATTTCACTAAACACATTAATATTATTACAGCAAAAACAGCTTTTCGAAACGAGAAGCTGTTTTTTGTCGAAATTTGTGAAAAAATAACTTACAAAATATGTGGCACAATAGTGAGAAATATCTTACAATTTTATTGTAGTTTTTGATGTTTATTAAAAATTATTCGATTATTTTGAAGAAAGGAGGTGAAGAAATGAAAAAAATATCAGTGGGAGTTGCAGATGATAACAGGGACTATTGTGACCTGATATCAGACTATTTTTCCAGCAATAAGGAAATAGAGATATCTTTTGTAGCAAATGATGGAATAAAAACGATAGACAGCATAAAAAAGTACAATCCGGAAGTTTTAATTTTGGATATGGTAATGCCTCGTCTTGACGGCGTAGGCGTGCTTGAAGAAATGAACAGTATCGAAATGGATTCATATCCTAAAATAATTGTACTTTCAGCGGTAGGACAGGAAGCTTTTACAAAGAAAGCTATAAGTCTGGGAGCAGATTACTATCTGGTCAAGCCGCTTGATATGAAACTACTGGAAAAGCGAATAAGACAGGTTTCTGGCAAGGAGCAGTCAGTAAATGATAACAATAATCTCAATATGTCAAAGGGAATAATAAATCCTGACAGAAATAATGCCACAGATCTGGAGGTAGAAATAACAAATATAATACATGAGGTAGGTGTGCCGGCACATATAAAAGGCTATCAGTACCTTAGAGATGCAATATCAATAGTTGTAAATGATATGGAAATGCTGGGCGCCGTAACAAAAGAGTTGTATCCTGCCATAGCAGAAATGAACTCAACAACACCAAGTAGAGTTGAGCGTGCAATCAGACACGCCATAGAAGTTGCATGGAACAGAGGAAAACTTGAAACTATAGATAAATTGTTCGGATACACAGTTCATAATGATAAGGGTAAACCTACAAACAGCGAATTTATTGCAATAATAGCAGACAAATTAAGATTGGAGCGTAAGGTAAGCTGATCCGTAACAATAAGGATCAAAACAGGACTTATAATATATTGATAGTAAAAAATAATGAACATATATAGAACATTTTAAACTTCTCTTGTTTATATCATAGACAAGAGAAGTTTTTTTATGACCTAACCCCATTTGTAAAGCAAATTTATGATTAATTTGCTTGAATTTTCACTGAAAATGTAATTTATTTGTTGTAATTTGTCTGTCTGTATGATATAATTAACATATATTTAAGGAATGTGTTAGAATAGATAAAATTAATATACAGAGGAGTTAATAATGGAAAACAGAATTACCAAGGATCTTGTAGATAGAATAAACGTACTTGCAAGAAAGAGCAAGGCAGAGGGGCTTACAAATGAGGAGAAAGTTGAGCAGAAGCTGCTCAGAGAGCGTTACCTCAAGGCTTTCAGAGAGAATTTCAGAGCCCAGCTTGAAAACATCGAAATCGTGGATGATGTAGAAAAAACCAATTAAATGCAGACAAAAGACGAAGCAATATTCACATATTGCTTCCTTTTTATTTTACAATATCTCTTACAGGGGGTAGGGGATTATGAAAAAAAGGTATCTTGTGTTAACTGTGGTAATTCTTATAGATGCATGTATACTGCTTACAGGCTTTAACAATGCCGGAAGCGATGCAGAGTATCTGCTTAAGCAGAGGACAAACCTGTTTAAACTGCTGCAATACGGCGAGCTTACACAGAATACAGCCATAAAGCGGCTCTATGAAATAGAAACAGGGCAGCAGCTTGAGGCCGATATTGGATATGTGGAGAACTTTTCTAATACGGAAATATGCAGAGTAGAGGAGATGTACATAAAAAAGCTTGAGCGTACAGTCAGTAAATCAGGCTATGAGGTTTACAGCGCGGTTATAGACTGGCGCTTCGAAAAAGGGCTGTATGAGAGCATCAGATACACAGTGGTTATCAAAAAAACAGGTGAAAAATGTAAGATTGCCGGAATATCTGTACGGCAATAAAAAAATTAATGATGTTTATGCGTATTTTTAATAAAAATATTAACAAAAACTGTTTAAATTCTTCGGGAATTTGTTATAATAAAGATTAGTGTATAAGATAGAAAAAGGAGTATTTAATGAAAAACGTTTATTTAGATTATTCAGCAACAACACCGGTTAAAGAAGAAGTATTAAAAGAAATGCTGCCTTATTTCTCTGATATGTATGGAAACCCTTCCAGTTTATATACAATGGGTCTTGAATCAAAAGACGCTATAACCAAAGCAAGAGAACAGCTGGCAGCACTTATCGGAGCTGCACCTGCGGAAATCATATTCACAGGCAGCGGTACCGAGGCAGACAACTGGGCTCTCAAAGGCATTGCCGAAGCCAAGGCTTCAAAGGGCAATCATATAATCACATCAAGAATTGAACATCACGCTATACTGCATTCATGCGAATGGCTTGAAAAGCACGGATATGATGTTACCTACCTTGATGTTGACAGCGAAGGATTTGTAGACATTGAGCAGTTAAAGGCATCTATTACAGATAAAACAATCTTAATCAGCATAATGCTGGTTAACAACGAAGTAGGTACAATTGAGCCTATCAAGGAAATCGCGGCAATTGCAAAGGAACATGGCATCATAATGCACACAGATGCAGTTCAGGGTCTTGGAAACGTACCTATTGATGTCAAGGATCTCGGTGTGGATCTTATGTCGATGTCAGGACACAAAATATACGGACCTAAAGGAATAGGCGCGCTGTATATCAGAAAAGGTGTCAGACTTCCAAGCTTCATTCACGGCGGAGCTCAGGAAAACAAAAAAAGAGCAGGCACAGAGAACCTGCCGGGCATAGTAGGCTTCGGTAAGGCAGCAGAGCTTGCTGACAAGAATCTGGCTGAGCATATCGAAAGAGTAAGCAGCCTTAGAAACTATTTCATAGACGAAGTCAAAAAGAACATACCAAACGTCTTTGTAAACGGCAGTATGGAGCACAGACATCCAGGCAATGCAAACATTACATTCGAATATATAGAGGGTGAAGCTATGCTTCTTTACCTTGATGCGCAGGGCATAAGCGTATCGACAGGATCAGCATGCTCATCAAAATCACTGGAGCCGTCACACGTACTTTCAGCACTGGGAGTACCGGTTGAAAAAATCCACGGTTCACTGAGATTTACAGTAGGCGAATTTACTACAAAAGAAGACCTTGACTATGTAGTAGAAAAACTTGCTGCAACAGTAGCAAAATTAAGAGAAATATCTTCAGTATCAGAAAAGAAAGGTTGGTAACAGATTTATGGGATTATATAACGATAAAGTAATGGATCATTTTATGAATCCTCATAATGTCGGAGAAATAGAAAACGCAGACGGTACAGGTACATACGGAAGCCCTGTATGCGGAGATATGATGCAGATAACACTCAAAATCGAAGATGATGTTATCAAAGATGCTAAATTCAAAACTTTCGGCTGCGGTTCGGCAATCGCATCATCAAGCGTTGCAACCGATATGATTATCGGCAAGACAATAGATGAAGCCCTTGCAATTACAAACAAGCAGATTATAGACGAACTCGGCGGACTTCCGGCTGTTAAAGTTCACTGCTCAGTTCTGGCAGATCACGCAATCAAATCAGCAATTTATGACTATGCCCAAAAAAACGGCAAGACATATGCGGGACTTGAGGGCTTTGATCCTGATGCAGACGATGACGACGAACACGGCTGTACAGAGGAAGAATAATTTTTAAGGAAAACAAAGATGAATTACGATTTAGATAAGAAAAAAGTAGTTCTTGGTTTAAGCGGCGGGGTGGACAGTACTATCGCCGCTTTATTATTAAAAGAACAGGGATATGAGGTTACAGGTCTCTACTTTGACATATCAGAGGGAAACGAGGCAGGCAAAGCGGCAGCTGAGAAAGTTGCATCAGAAGCCGGCATAGACTTTGTGTACAAAAATGTTCACGAGGAATTTTACGGAACGGTTGTCGATAACTTCTGCACCGAATATATATCCGGCAGGACGCCAAACCCATGCATCGTATGCAACCCCAACGTTAAATTTAAAACACTGACAGAATATGCAGACCATATAGGGGCATACTACATAGCGACAGGACATTATGGCTCCTCCTGCTATGACGAAAAAACAAACTCATGGTATATCAGAAGAGGCAAAAATCTCAAAAAAGACCAGACATATATGCTATACAGACTTCCGCAGGAAGTTATATCAAGATTTCTGATGCCTCTTGAAAACCTTGAAACAAAAGACGAAACCAGAAGAATAGCAGATGATGCGGGCATGAGCAACGCGCACCAAAAAGATAGTCAGGAAATATGCTTCATACCTGATGACAGGACATATCTTGACCTGTTAGATGAGATGGGATACAGGGCAGAACCCGGAAACTTCATCGACCTTGACGGCAATGTGATAGGGGAGCATCAGGGAATTGTCAACTTCACGGTAGGACAGCGCAAAGGTCTTGGCATGACATTTGGAAAACCGATGTTTGTACTTGGGCTTGACAATAATAATAATACGGTAACACTTGGAGATAACAAAGACCTTTTCAGCAATACCGTATATTCAAAAAACAATTTCTTTACAGCCACAGGAAACGGTACTATGCCCGAATACTTTGACGGTACGGAAGTCGAGGCAAAGATAAGATACGCCGCAAGACCTGCCAAAGCAGTAATCAGACAGACCGGTGAGGATACGGTAAAGGCTGTATTTACAGAGCCTCAGAGAGCCGCAACTCCGGGACAGTCTATTGTATTTTATTACAGGGACATGGTAATCGGCGGAGGCTTCATAGAATAGCAAAAAACAGCGCAGCAGTTAAACCCTGATGCGCTGTAAACATATCTAGAACATAATAATTGCCCGAACAGGACATTTAGGGGCGCAGTAGCCGCAGGTCAGACATATGCTGTGATCCACCTCCGCAAGCCCATCTGAATTTCTGAATATGGCGTGATTTGGACATCTCTCAATGCACGCGCCGCAGCCCTCACAGTCGCCCTGATCAATTCTTATCTTCTTCTTAGAAACATCAGGCTGGAAATCCGGCTCCATAACACCGTCTATATAATCGCAAATCTGATCAATCTCGTGAGTTTTACCAAAGCCTATCATCATAGAATCAACTCCCGGCAGATTTTTTACATAATCAAGAGCCTGCTGATAGGTACCTGTAAGATTACCGCCCCCAAAAACCTTCATTGCAAAAACGCCTTTGCCTTTTTCAGAGCACAGCTTTATGGCCTCTGCCATAGACTCCCTGGTACCGGGGCCGTCGCCGCATCTGATACCGAGGCTCTGGTAATTGATAAGAGGAAACAGTATGTCACACTCCGGAATATCAACAACTTTGTGAGCCACATCTGTGTGATGAGTCGAAACGCCGATAGCTTTGACAATGCCCTTTGCCTTGTAATCGTTGAGACACTCCCACGCGCCGGCTCTGAGCTCAAAATCCGGATCATTTCTGACCTCATGCATCAGAAATATATCTATAATATCTCTGTCAAGCTCCTTTCGGGCCTCCTCAATGGCAAACTCCATATCTCTGTATGTGTAATCAAGACATTTAGAGGCTATTACAGGCTCAAACCTGCTGCCTTTCAGAGCCTCTCGTATATACGGATAGGTCTGATAATACTGGGCTGTATCCAGAAAATTGATGCCTTTTTCAAAAGCATATCTCAGTACGGCAGCGCCCTCTGCAACCGGCAGATTAAGCTGTGAGCCGCCTACGGTGAGAACGCCGAAGCCTATCCTGCTTACCTTAATTCCTGTTTTACCTAATTCACTGTATTTCATAATATTACTCCTCCCGGTTCAAAAAATTATATCATATTTAGCGCAGATGTGGAAACCATAATATTAAAAGTAATTGAACAGGAGGGATATTATGGCCAGTGCAGCAAAATGTATTTTAGGATTGGGAATAGCAGGAGCTATTGCAGGAACAATGCTATATGCGTCAATGCCTGAAAAAAAGAGAAGACATTTAAAAAACAATGTATGCGATATCGCTGATGACACCAACAAAATGATACACGATATGATGTAAACCTTAAACTTCTGGGAGTTACTCTCAGAAGTTTTTACAATATGTCCGAAAACTGATGACTTTACGCCTCTCTTGTGGTAAAATAAATAAGTTATAAAGCAAATTTTACGGAGGAGAGTAATGGAAAAACTAGGTTTAAATGAAATCAGAGAATTATTCCAGAATTTTTATATAAGCAAAGGACATTATAAGAGGCAGAGCTTTTCACTTATACCCGAAAACGACAAGAGCCTCCTTATAATCAACTCAGGTATGGCGCCTTTGAAGCCATATTTTGCAGGCCTTGAAACACCGCCGAGCAAAAGAATGACAACCTGTCAGAAATGTATCAGAACAGGCGACATAGACAACGTGGGACATACCTCAAGACATGGTACATTCTTTGAAATGCTGGGAAGCTTTTCGTTCGGTGACTACTTCAAAAAAGAGTCGCTCACATGGGGCTGGGAATTCATAACCGAAGTTCTCAAAATGCCTGAGGACAAGGTATGGGCGACAGTTTACGAAGATGACGAACAGGCCGTTGAAATATGGAAAAGCATAGGCATGCCTGCCGAAAGAATAGTCAGACTGGGCAAGGACGATAACTTCTGGGAAATCGGTACAGGCCCGTGCGGTCCGTGCTCGGAAATATACTATGACAGAGGCGAGGAATACGGCTGCGGCAGTCCTGACTGCAAACCGGGCTGTGAATGTGACAGATACATCGAATTCTGGAACCACGTATTTACTCAGTTCTCCAAAGACGACGAGGGCAACTACAGCGACCTTGCACACCCTAATATCGACACAGGTATGGGACTTGAAAGACTTGCATGTATTATGCAGGGCGTAGACTCCATATTTGATATAGACACTATCAAATACATACTTGACGGTGTTGTTGAAAAATCAGGTATCGAATACGGCAACGGCGCAAAGGACACAGATGTAAGCATCCGAATTATAACTGACCACATCAGATCACTGACATTTATGATTGCCGATGGAATTATGCCAAGCAACGAGGGCAGGGGATATGTACTAAGAAGACTGCTCAGAAGAGCGGCAAGACACGGCAGAATTCTCGGAATTACAGGATCATTCCTGCCGGAGCTTGCAGACAGAGTAATAAAGGTTTCAGGCAAGGCATATCCTGAATTAGAAGAAAAAGCAGACTACATCAAAAAAATACTTTCAATCGAAGAAGAAAAATTCAATTCCACAATAGATCAGGGTACAGCTATCCTTGATGAATATATGCAGGAAATGAAAGCAGCAGGTACAGACAGACTTGAGGGCGAAAAAGCATTCAAGCTGTATGACACTTACGGCTTCCCTATAGAGCTTACAAAGGAAATCCTTGAAGAACAGGGATATACAACAGATATAGAAGAATTTGAAAGCTACATGGAAAAGCAAAAGGAAACTGCAAGAGCTGCAATCAAAGACAAGGACAGCGTAGGCTGGAAAGAAGCAGGCGCAGAGCTTGACTTTGACAAGACACAGTTTACAGGCTACGAAACAAAGACATGCACTGCCAAGATACTTGCTATACTCAAAGACAACGCACAGATTGCAGAGTCAGATGCTGCGGCAGGTGAAGTATCTGTTATACTTGACAGCACACCGTTTTATGCAGAAAGCGGCGGACAGGTTGCAGATACAGGTATAATCAGTACAGACAGCGCTGAAGCTGCAGTAACAGATGTTCAGAAAACAAACGGAATATTTGTGCATAAAGTAACTGTAAACAAGGGAACTCTAAAAGCAGGTGACGAGGTTAAGGCAGCAGTTGATCTCGCAGTAAGAAACAATATTGCGAGAAACCATACTGCAACACATCTTCTGCACAAGGCTCTTAAGGAAGTCCTCGGAAACCACGTAAACCAGGCAGGCTCCAAGGTTACAAGGGAAAACCTGAGATTTGACTTCAGCCATTATGAAGCTGTAAGCAAGGAAGACCTTGCAAAAGTCGAAGCTCTTGTAAATGCAAAAATCAATGAATTTACAGATGTTGAAACAGAAATCAAATCAGCAGAGGAAGCAATTGCAGACGGAGCTACCGCACTGTTTGGCGAAAAATACGGCGATACAGTAAGAGTCGTAAAAATCGGTGATTTCAGTAAGGAACTCTGCGGAGGAACTCACGTTTCGGATATCGGTGAAATAGGCGCATTTAAAATAACAAGTGAAAGCGGTGTTGCAGCAGGCGTAAGAAGAATAGAAGCGGTAACAGGTTACGGTATTTATGAAAAATATAATCAGAATACAGCCGTAATCAATGAGACTGCTGAAATTCTCAAGACAAACCCTGCAGGCATAGCCGAAAAAGCTGCAGCGCTTGCTGAGGAAGTAAAAGCACTGAAAAAGGAAATAGAGGAGCTTAAAAAACAGGCAATGGGCGACCAGATGGGTGATATTCTGGCAGAAGCTAAGGATATAAACGGTGTTAAGCTGATTACAAAGCAGTTTGATGACCTGACTATAAACGACCTGAGAACTCTGTCAGATGATATTAAGGCTTCAAACAAATCAGTTATAATGGTATTTGCGGCAGTAAACGGTGGCAAGGTAACATTTATGGTTTCAATTACTGATGATTTACTTGATAAATATCACGCAGGAAATATGATTAAAAAGATTGCAGCAGCGGCAGGCGGCGGCGGCGGCGGTAAGGCTGATATGGCTCAGGCCGGCGCAAAGGATCCAAGCAAGGTTGCAGATGCATTTAAGGTTGCAGAAACTCTAATATAAGTAAAAATACTTATTGTTTATTTCTTCCGAAGCAAGTATAATATAGGTAATATATAGGAGGTAAGCTATGGATAAGAGAAACACTATTATGTATAACGCTGACAAGCTTGAAAAAAGATCAACTGCAGACATACTTACAGATGTTTATAATGCGCTTGACGAAAGAGGATATAACGCTATTGATCAGATGGTCGGCTATATCCTGTCAGGAGATCCTTCATATATTACAAGCCACAACAATGCTCGTAATATTATATGCAGGCTGGAAAGAGATGATATTGTAGAAGAAATGCTCAGAGCATTTCTGAACAAATAAATGACATTGAAGCAAACGGTATTCGGTCAATCTGCCTGATACCGTTTCTTTTGTAATATTAAAAAGAATGAGGACATTATGAGAAAAATAGGTTTAGACGTAGGAGATAAGACGATTGGTGTTGCAGTAAGTGATGCATTAAATATCACAGCACAAGGTATAACTACTATTGAAAGGGTAGGGATTAGAAAAGACGCGGGTAAGGTAATGGATTACATCAAGGAATATGACTGCGATACCGTTGTTATAGGACTGCCCAGAAGTATGGACGGGCGTGACAGCCAGCAGACTGAAAAGGTATATGAATTCAAGACAATGCTCGAAAACAAGATGAAAAGCAGCGGTATGGGAAATATTAAAATAGATTTCTATGATGAAAGGCTTACAACCATGATGGCTGAACGTGTTCTTATAGAAGCTGATATGCGCAGAAACAAAAGAAAACAGATAATCGACAAACAGGCTGCGGTTATAATTCTGCAGAGCTATCTGGACAGTAAGTGCTAAATTAAATACTTATTAATGACATAAATGTTCCTTGTTTATGTCATTTTTTATTACCTGTTCTACTCTTTCAGTTCGTTTTGATTGACAAAATATAAACTGAAAGGGTAAAATTATTATTGTAAATATTAATTATAAGGATATAATAAAGGTATGACGGAGGGTAAAAGATATGTTATGCCAGTTTACAGTAAAAAATTTCAAAAGTATAAGAGATGAAGTGACATTTGATATGCAGGCTGCTGCAATATCGGAACATGAGGATAGAATCATTATAGATAAAGATGAGGAAAAATATCTACCGGTATCAGCTATTTATGGTCCGAATGGCGGAGGAAAATCTAATGTTTTGGCTGCATTGCACACCTTGGTGGCAAAAGTGTTACGTCCCCTTTTTGCGACAGAGGATAGCGAGGAAAAGGTATTACTTCAAAAGAAAATAATTGTGGAGCCATTTGTATTTTCGGAGAGTAAGGACGAGCCTACAGAATTTGAATTGTTTTTTCGAACCGCAGTTTCAGAGTACAGATACATTTTGCACGTAAAGCGTGATCTCGTTTTATATGAGAGCTTGGATAGAGTCAAACTTGAAACAGGCAGAAAATCTGCTCTTTTTACCAGAGATGAAAATGGAATTGTTTTAAAGGGGGCTTTTGCAAAACTGAAAGTCAGTGATGAATTATCTAAAACGCTTACGCTACTTTCTTATTTAGGAATTGCTTATAAGGGAAATGCGGTGGTTAAGGATGTATTGAGTTGGTTTGAATATGGAATCGAATTCCTGAATTATGGAAATCCAATACAAGAACTACGAATGGCTGTGTCCACATCGGAAGAGGTAAAACAGTTGATGCTTCAGATGATTCAGGAGATGGACTTAGACATTGTAGATTTTAGAGTGGAAGAAAAAGAGAATGAAAGAATAGATATATTCACAAAACATTGCGTAGATGATGTGGAAACAGAAATCAACTTGTTTGATGAATCCAGTGGAACACAGAAATTATTTGGATTACTTCCGTTTATTGCAGAAAGCCTGATTTCTGGGACAGTGCTTGTGATTGATGAGTTGGACGCAAAAATCCATCCGGTTTTACTTCGCCATATCATTATGATGTTCAATGATATGACTATCAATAGACATAAAGCACAGTTGATTTTTACATCTCACGATCTGTCAACGATGAATAGCGAAGTATTCCGCAGAGATGAGATCTGGTTTGTGGCAAAGGGAAATGCACAGAATTCTAAACTTTATTCTTTGGTAGAGTTTAAAAATGAAAAGGGGGAATCTGTTAGAAAGGATGCCAAGTTCGACAAGCAATATCTGGAAGGTAAATACGGCGCTGATCCGTACCTCAGAAGAATTATAGATTGGGGGAAAGTGAATGCCTAAAAAAGCCGGAACTGAAAAATGGAAGAAGAAGCGTCGCCAGGAATATTTGGAGATGAAACAGTATAGGTACTATATCTTTTGCGAAGGACAGCAGACGGAACCAAATTATTTCTTAGGGTTTAAAAAGCTGATAGAGGAAAATCCAATTTACAAAGATATGGTATTGATTGAAATTGAACCTTGCCAGGCAGAAACTATGCGAGTGATTGGAATGGCTGAGGACTATGTTAAGAAGAATGAGATTCAGAATGGACAAGTCTGGTGTGTGTATGATAAGGATAGTTTTCCTGCAGAACATTTCAACGGTGTTGAGGAACGAGCCAATAGCCTGAATAGAATTAATCCGGAATTACAGTATCATGCAGCGTGGAGTAATGAATGTATTGAGTTCTGGTTTCTGCTTCATTTTGCGTATTATACTGCGAATAACCACAGGACAGAGTATATTTTATTTTTGAATGATAAGTTCAAAGAACTGGGAATCGGAAAATATCAGAAGAACATGAATGATATTTTTACGATTCTGATGAAATATGGTAATCCTAAGCTGGCGATCCGATATGCAAAGAGGATTATTAAAGATGGAGAGGGAAAAACATCAACGGAGATTGCGCCGGGAACAAAGGTGTATGAGTTAGTGGAGGAACTGGCGAAGTATTTGCCGGAGGAAGTACAGAATCTATTTGTATAATCACCATAGTTAAAATACAATTAATAGATAATTACAAGGAGACTAAAGATGGAAAATAAAAAATGGAAACAATTTGAAAAACTAACAGACCAATGTTATATGAATATGATCGGAGCAGAGAAGGACAGTTCCTGTTGGGAAAAAGCATTTGAACTTTTGATGGAGATTGTCAGAGAAGAAAGACAGAAAGAACCGAACTGTTTTCAGGAAGTTTATATGCTGGATGAAGCGACAGATTATAAATATGATATTTCAGAATGGCTGGAAGATTGTCTGGATGAGACAGACATGAGAGAAGAGTATGAGGTACTTCTCGGTATGTGTGATACTTTGCTGAGTTTGTTTTCATGGCCAGACTACACAGGCTCTGATCTGAAATTCAGAAAAAGTTCTGTATTGGAGGCTCTTGGAAGAAATAATGAAGCAGTATCCTTTTGCTGTAAATGGTTTGAAAAGGAACCGGAGAATATTATGGCAGCGACAGCTTATGTCTATGCATTGATCGGGGCAAAAGAATATGAAGCAGCAGAAAAACTGATTCATCAGTTCATCATAGACGAATCAGAATGTCTTGAAGAAAATGAAATTATGTTCCGTGCCGCATCAAAGTATTATGGGGCAATCGGGGACAAAACCAAAAAGAAACAGTTAGATAAAGTGTTAAAAGAATACGAAGCTTATGTGGACAGAATGATTGAAGAAGAATGGTTAGGCAGTGACGAAGATGATTGGCTTAAGGATGAAGAGCTGCCATTTGATTGAAAAAATTTAGGTATACACATAAATGAAAATGAGCTTAATGAGTAAATAGTCCTTGCATTTCTGTTATGCACGTGTATAATGAAATTATTGTTGAAAACAATCAATCATCACGCAGGTGATGTGGATAATTGAAAAAGATATATCATACGACTGTAAGGATTGAGACAGCCGGCAGGATGATATTGGAAAACGGGGTGCTCGCACAGGCGGGCTGAGAGTAAGCGGATGCTTTAACCCAGAACCTGATTTGGATAATGCCAACGTAGGGAGATAATGGAACGCAAGTGTGTTTTTTGTGTGCAGGAATCTTTGGTTGGGTTCCTGCATTTTTTAATATGAAGAAGGCAAACAGCATGAACATCACAAGAGAACAGTTAAAATTATACGCTGTCACAGACCGCAGCTGGCTTGGCAGCGAGACACTGTATGAGCAGGTAGAGAAAGCGTTAAAAGGCGGCGTGACCTTAGTGCAGCTTCGGGAGAAAACTCTTGATGAGGCTGCTTTTGAGAAAGAAGGACAGGAGTTATTAGAACTTTGTCATCATTATAACGTACCGCTTATCATCAATGACAACGTGGAACTTGCAAAAAAAATCCATGCAGACGGAGTTCACATCGGACAGTCTGATATGGAGATAAAAAATGCAAGAGAGCTTCTTGGAGCAGATAAGATTATCGGCGTGACAGCAAAGACGATAGAGCAGGCAAAAGCAGCAGAAACTGCCGGAGCAGATTATCTTGGAAGCGGAGCAGTTTTTGGAACAAGCACGAAAGCAGATGCAAAACCGATGGAATTAGATTTATTTCAGAAAATCTGTGAGAGTGTAACAATTCCGGTTGTTGCGATCGGAGGGATCAACGCAGACAATGTCCTTCGGCTGAAAGGCAGAAAGATGGCGGGAACAGCAGTTGTCAGCGGCATTTTCGCATGTGAAGATATTGAAAAAGGAACAAGAGAACTACTTGAAAAAGTAGAAAGTATCATTTAATTAGGTAGGAACTGCAGAGCAGTTTTTATATACAGCGGCAGATTGGGGGCACCACCTTAGGTCGCTATACAAAATTAATGCAAAAGAAGGATTTTTCTTCGGAAAAACAAGGAGGATTTTATGTTTACAGCATTAACAATCGCTGGAAGTGATTCCAGTGGAGGCGCCGGCATCCAGGCAGATATTAAGACTATGACCGCAAACCGCGTTTACGCGATGAGTGCGATCACGGCTTTGACTGCCCAGAATACGACCGGCGTAACAGATATTATGGAGGTAACTCCAAAGTTTTTGGCAGAGCAGCTGGATAGTATTTTTACGGATATCAATCCGGATGCAATTAAGACCGGGATGGTTTCATCAAGTGAACTGATCGAGACGATTGCGGACAAACTGACAGAATACCACGCAAAAAATATTGTAGTGGATCCTGTTATGGTGGCTACCAGCGGAGCAAGACTTATCAGCGAGGAAGCCATTGGAACATTGAAAAGTAAATTATTGCCTCTGGCAACTGTTATCACTCCAAATATCCCGGAAGCAGAAGTGCTTTCTGAGATGGAGATCAAAACAGAAGCAGATATGGAAAAAGCAGCAGAGACCATCTGTAACACCTTAGGTTGTGCAGTTTTATTAAAGGGTGGACATCAGTTAAATGATGCCAATGATCTTCTTTTCCAGAAAGGGAAAGAGCCGGTATGGTTCCACGGAAAAAGAATTGACAATCCAAATACCCATGGAACAGGCTGTACCTTGTCTTCCGCAATTGCATCAAATCTTGCAAAAGGAAGAGACTTGGAAACCTCTGTCAAGTATGCGAAAAACTATATTTCCGGCGCACTTGCCGATATGCTTGACCTTGGAAAAGGAAGCGGCCCTATGAATCATGCATTTGCAATCGAAGGAGAATATGAAAGATGAGTGAAAAAAGAACTTCCGTTTTTTCAAACGGTTTAATCTGGTTTGGGGCAGGAGTGTCTTTAGCTGAGATCCTGACCGGTACCTATTTCGCACCACTTGGTTTTGGAAGAGCAATGGCAGCAATTCTGCTCGGACACCTGATCGGCGGACTCATGATGTTTGCCGCAGGAATGATCGGGGCAAAAGAGCGGAAAAGTGCCATGGAAACTGTAAAAATGAGTTTCGGTGAGAAGGGAAGCCTTCTCTTTGCAGTATTAAACGTACTGCAGCTTGTCGGCTGGACAGCTATCATGATCTATGATGGTGCACTCGCAGCAGACGGCCTGTTACATAGCGGCATATGGATCTGGGCAATTGTGATCGGGATTTTGATCATAGTGTGGATCTTTATCGGACTGACCAATCTTGGAAAGTTAAATACCGTTGCAATGACCGCACTTTTTGTATTGTCACTGGTACTTTTTAAGGTGATCTTCTTTAATACAGATTTTGTAATGCCGATCGCAGTAAGTGACGATATGATGACTTTTGGAGCTGCGGTAGAGCTTGCAGTCGCAATGCCTCTTTCCTGGTTACCGCTTATCAGCGATTATACGAGAGAAGCAGAAAAACCATTCGCAGCAACCTTTACAAGTGTACTCGTATACAGCGTAGTCAGCATTTTTATGTACATGATCGGTATGGGAGCCGCTATTTTTACCGGCGAATACGATATCGCGCAGATTATGTTAAAGACAGGTCTTGGCGTTGTGGGATTACTGATCATTGTATTCTCAACTGTTACAACAACGTTCTTAGATGCTTATTCCGCAGGAGTTTCCTGTGTTTCCATTTCTTCTAAAATTCAGGAGAAATGGGCAGCGATCATTGTTACTGTGATCGGAACGATCGCAGCGATCGTTTATCCAATGGATAATATTACAAACTTCTTATATCTGATCGGATCTGTTTTTGCTCCGATGATCGCAGTGCAGATTGCAGATTACTTCATTTTGAAGAAAGCGGATTCTGAAAAAAATGCTTTCCAGTGGCGTAATCTGATCGTATGGCTTGCCGGATTTATTATTTACCGCATATTAATGCACGTAGATACTCCGCTTGGAAATACTCTGCCGGATATGGTGATCACAGTCGTTCTCTGCCTGATTGTGGAAAAGGTTGCAGAAGCAATGCGAAAATGAGGACGAAAGAATGAAAAAATCTAACTTAAAGAAATTAACAGTCACAGCAATTTTAGCAGCAGTAGCCGTAGTGGGAAGCTTATTTTCCTTCCCGGTATTCGGTTCAAAATGTGCACCGGTACAGCATATGGTAAATATTTTATGTGCAGTTACCGTAGGTCCTTGGTGGGCACTGGCACAGGCATTTATCGCATCTTTGATCCGTAACTTATTAGGACTTGGAAGCCCGCTTGCGTTCCCGGGAAGTATGTGCGGTGCATTACTTGGCGGCCTGCTGTATAAATATGGAAAGAAACTTCCGTTTGCTTACATTGGAGAAGTAGTGGGAACCGGTATTCTCGGCGGAATGCTTTCTTATCCGGTTGCATATCTTGTGATGGGAAATACAGCAGCAACATTGTTTATGTTTGTAGTGCCATTCCTCATCAGTACCTGTGGAGGAACGATCATTGCGATCATTATCACGCTGCCGTTAAAAAAATCAGGTATGCTCGGAAAAATGAAGGACAGTCTGGAAGAGTAGATGAAAGTTTCTCTGCTCACTCCTTAATTTCTTATAAAGGAAGAAAACAATGCAAAGAAAGCCTGTCGGGATTTTATATCCCAGCAGGCTTTCTTTGCATGTAACATTATGAAAGGGAGTTTCCTTTTTTGCAACGGAGAATTCCAAGAAGCAGCAGTACCGGAAAGATAATTCCTGCCAGAATGCCCATTTTCAGGTTGTCTCCCAAAGAATCTGAAATCATTCCAACCAAGGTGGGACCTCCTGCACAACCCATATCTCCACCTAGTGCCAGTAATGCAAACATAGCTGTCCCACCTTTTGGCAAAGCTGCGGATGCCTTACTGAATGTCCCTGGCCACATGATTCCTACTGAGAGCCCACAAACCGCACAGGCAATCAGATTTAATAACGGAGCCCGGAATAATGAAATCCCCAGATAGGATAAAATACATAGTAAACAACTATAAATCATAAAGTGATCTAAATTGATACGATCGCCATACTTGCCATAAAATAATCTTGAGGTTCCCATTAGAATTGCAAAAGCCATCGGTCCGGCTAAATCTCCTGCGGCTTTGGAAATTCCAAGTCCTTTTTCCGCAAAAGCCGAAGCCCATTGGCTTACTGCCTGTTCACTTGCCCCGGCACATATCATCATAATCAGTAAAATCCAAAAAACTTTCAGCCGGAACAATTCTTTTAATCCAAGACCGGTTTCGCCATCCTCAAGCAGAGGTGCAATTGGTACCTTTGCAAAAACAAAAGCATTTCCAATAGGAATGACTGCCCAGATAATAGCTAATATTTTCCAGTTATCTATACCCGCTGCATAGAAAAACAAAGTTGATAAAAGTACAACTCCGGCATGTCCCCAGCAATAAAAAGAATGGAGCAGGCTCATCGCTTTCTCTTTATTATCAGACGGGCAGGCCTCAACGACAGGACTGACCAGAACTTCCAGAAGTCCACCACCTATGGCATAAATCATTACTGCAATCAAAATTCCGATAAAGGGAACCGGTAAAATTTCAGGTAAAACTGTAAGAAGAAGTAATCCTGCCGCTGCAAGGGCATGAGCTGTGATCATGGATACCTGATAGCCTATTTTATCGATGAATCTGACAGAAAGAAGATCCACCAGTAATTGTATTCCAAAATTAAAAGTCACCAGTAAAGTGATCTGGGAAATCGGAACATGGTAGCTTTTCTGAAAAAATAAGAAAAGTAATGGTGTAAAATTGTTCACGACAGCCTGTACAATATAACCTACAAAACAGGCAGTGATCGTCTTATTATATTGGTTTTTCATTTGTCTTTATTCTCCTTTGACAAATGTGATTATATCGCAAAGATTGTGTGCAGTCATTGTACAAAATTGCATATTTATAGTACAATATGGTAAAAATTAGTATTTATAAGGAAATACATTATGGCCTATTTTAAGATAACTACAGATGAAACACTGCGGGAAACGGTTCAGCATGGCAGTGAACGTTATCCTTTTGCATATTATCCTGAGGATATCTGGCAATTTGATTTTCACCGTATCGACTGGCACTGGCATCATGAGCTGGAATTTCTTTATGTTGCAGAAGGCACTGCAATCTGCTTTATCGGTACAAGCAAAGTAGAACTGCATAAAGGCTGCGGCATATTTATTAATAGTGGTGTGTTACACTGTTTTGAAGCACAATCCAGCACATTTACGCCTAATATTGTTTTTGCACCAACTCTGCTGGCATCCGAAAACAGCCTTATTTATGAAAAATATATTCTGCCGGTGATAAATTCAGCAGTGGAATATCAGATTTTTGATCCAAACAGTACATCGGAAAGAAGTGCTTTACAGCTTATGTTACAGATTTTTGAACTACAGGAAAATGGGCAGGATAATGAATTATGTACCATACAACTTCTGTTGCAGTTCTGGAATATATTGTTTAAAGATGGAGGCTGGACTTCTGATTCGGACAATCTCCAGCGGCTAAATCATAATCAGGCAAGACTGCAAATTATGATGCAGTATATACATGAACACTATGCGGAAGAAATTACACTGGAAATGATTGCGGCATCGGCATCTATCAGCAAAAGCGGAGCGTTACATATTTTTCAATCCGGCATACATTGTTCGCCGGTAGCGTATCTGATTCAATACAGGCTGGCACAGGCTGCCAGACAACTTTATACTACTCAAAAATCGGTTGCCTCCATTGCAAATGAAACCGGATTTACAAGTGCCGGCTACTTTTGCCGGAAGTTCAGACAGTATTATAATAGGAGTCCAAAGGAATACAGAAAGAAAAAAACGGAAGAAAGTTCTTAAAGTTTGTTTTATAACTACACATTATAAAAAGCGTGTGTTATGATAAGGTCTGATGTGGAATCAGAAATAGATAATAAAAAAATGACAGAGAAAATCAGAACACTACATAAGAGAGACGAGGAATCATGAGTATTTCAGAAAAATATATAGCAGAGCTTTATAACAAAATACAGGAAGAGCGACCGATCATCCATTGTATAACCAACGATGTGACGGTGAATGACTGCGCCAATATTTTACTGGCAGCAGGCGCGTCGCCAACGATGGCACATCATCCGCTTGAAGTGGAAGAAATCACCGCGGGTACGAAAGCACTTGTCTGCAATTTTGGTGCAATTGCTGATTATGAGGCGATGGAAAAGGCTGGAAGAGTGGCAGATGAATTAGGACATGCCATTGTCATTGATCCTGTCGGGGTATCCGGTTCGAGTTATCGGAGAGAAAAGTGCCAGACATTGATCGAAAACATCCATCCAACCTGTATCCGTGGAAATTATTCGGAAATCCGGGCACTGATGGAGCATTGCAGTACGGTGACAGGTGTGGATTCCGGCGATAAAAACCTGGATACAGAAGCGATGAGGCAGTATGCAGGCAAATATCATTTGATTCTGATAGCTTCCGGGGAAAAAGATATTATCACAGATGGAACCGCCATTTATATTTGTGAAAATGGGCATGCCAAAATGGCAAAGATCACAGGCAGCGGATGTATGTCTTCGGTTATGCTGGGGGCGTTTTTGGGAACAGAGCCTTCCGTGCAGAGCGCAGCAGCCTGTTGTGCGTTTGTTGGAATTGCAGGAGAACTTGCATCGGAAAAAACAGATGCATGTGGAGGTGGAACCATGACGTTCCGCAACTTTTTCATTGATGAAGTATCTTTGATGACACAGGAAAAAATGAGTAGATGTAAGGTGCACATATGATTACATTAAATGATTATCTATATTCCGGTGATACGGTTTTTAAAATATTAAAAAAGTACGCACATGATTTACAGGAGTCGGCAGTCTCAAATCAGAATGAAGTGGATCTGATACATTGCAGGTTTTTAATGCAGATTATGGATTTGCTCGAGCATAATGATTTCCTGACCGCACAGTCACAGAAAATCAGAGAATTTTATAAATATATGGCGAAAGAATACCCGTATCTTTCTTTTGCATTTAAGGGGCGGATCAAATCATTAATCCGTGCGGAAGCAAAGTTCAATGGATATGTGGTGGAATATATTTATGACTATTATGAAAAACATGCGACGTATCCATCTGTCGTAGAATTAGGAGAAAAACTGAATTGTTTTCGGGATCTCATTGCGTACCGGATTGTTATTTCCATGCCAAAATGTCATGTGAAGGACAAGAAAGAGCGGGAAAATCAGGAAATCAAATATTTGTACGAGATTGCAAATGTATTAAAAGATTTTCTGGAAGAACGTGGTTTTACAGCAGAACCCGCTGGTGGAGTAAAGAAAAGCACATCTGAATTGTTAAGAGAGGAAGTCCGTCCTTATTATCGTGATTATATAACAAACGTGGACCCGGATGGTTATCGTTCGCTTCATATTACTTTTTTTGATAACAGTGCAAAATGCTATATGGAGATGCAGCTTCGGACGAAACAAATGGATGATATCGCAGAAATTGGTCCGGCAAATCATCTAGGTTATGAGAAAAAGCAGGAGAGTGAACGCAGAAGAAGAGATGCGATTCCAAAAGGAGAGTGTATCTATTTTGACGAAGCGTATGAGCGCGGAATGCAATTGCAGCAGTTGGAACTCAAAGATCTTGATGTTAATATGTTTGCAGCGGTAAATAACAGTCTGATCAATGATGGATGTGGGTTGTATCGGGGAAGATTGATTCTTCCATATGAACACTTGTCAAGATTTCAGAATGATCTGATTGATTAGGTTTTGTTAAACAGTTGCAGAGAAATTTCGATGTTCTGGAATATCTCAAAATGTATACAAAGAAATGCTTGAATTGAACAAAAAATTCGTGAAATTTAAACTATTATACGAAGAAAAAGAATATGCTATTATAATCACACGACGTGCAGCCGAACAGCGATCGCAGAGATTGTTGTCCGGCTGCATTTTTGTCTGTGAAAAATAAAGGAAAAGAGGAGAATAAAATTATGCCAAAAACAAAATTACAGGAAGTTGTTTTTACCATTTTGATGGTATTTGTCATGGTTTACGCCATGATCTGTTACAACATTGCACTGAATATGGGAGGAATGAGCAACATCGTATTCTTAAATGCATTTCATGAATTAGTGATCATGGGACCGATCGCATTTATTTTAGATTTCTTTTTATATGGAAGTCTTTCAAAAAAACTTGCATTCCGCATTGTGACACCGGGCGTGGATAAGCCAATCATGCTTATTTTAGCAATTTCATCCATCACCGTATGTCTGATGTGTCCAACCATGAGCTTTTTTGCTACTTTATTATTTAAGAGTGCAGGAAAAGAATTTATTGCGGTCTGGTTTCAGACAACTGCTTTGAACTTTCCGATGGCATTTTTCTGGCAGATCTTTTTTGCAGGCCCGCTTGTGCGTGCTATATTCGGAATGATTTTCAAGGAAAAAGAACCACAGGTTATGAAAGAAGAAGCGGAATACTTAGAGGGCGGAGAAGCAAGATAATCCTTAAAAGGTAATACTATGTCCGGTATTTGGAAAAATAAGTGCGGCAGCGCAGTCAATCACAAAAATGAAAACCCAAAACATATTCCATTTTTTTCGAAAATCCAGTGAAATATGATACCACCATTTTTGCAATATTTTTGAAAAAATGCAAACCCACAGAACGCCTGCAACGCCGAACCCAAACGCAGAAGCCAGACAGATATACCCACGGAAATTAAGAAAATATCCGCTGTAATCCCAGTAACGTAAATTCCAGAAGAGATCAAGAAACCATCCAATCACAAGTTCTAAACCGGAGCCTAAAAGGGCAGAGAGGAAAAAGACAGTGACAGGGTGGTTTTTCTTATATTTTCCTGAAGAATCTGGCAATAATTCACGAGGGGATAATATAACCGAAAATAAAACTGCGCCAATCCCATAAACAGGCAGCCACGGACCGTAGAGAAAACCACGGTTTCGAAATGTTCCTTCTTTTACAAGGAAAATCAGAACCTCCCACACATAACCGCAGACAGAGCCTGTGAAAAAGAAAAAAATCATCAGTGAGAGAATATTTTGTATTGTATTCTGCTCCGGTTTGCAGAGTCTGGTAAAATCCGGAAGGTGTTTTTGCTTTTTCATGGAATAAGTATGCTGCCGGAGACGAAAATTATGTATGAAAAAAGAGACGGATATGAAATCAATAAGATGGTTCATCTGTATTTCCTAAAACAGAAAGAAGGATAATGAATTAGAAATAGAAATTAGAAGTGGAAATCAGAAAAATAAAAATCAGAATTGAAAATCATAAATGGAAACCAGATATGGAGATCAGGAGCAAAAATGATTGACAGAGAAAACAGATCAGCGTATGATAAGAAACACTAATTTTCAGAATATTTTAAATAATACAATGCACGCTTGCGAATATTCTGTTGAATAAAAACAGGTTTTGGGAGATGCTTTGTGAGACATCAGGAGGGAAAAGAATGGATTTACAATTAGTGAAAATGAGTGAAAAATTCAAACCACAGCTTTTGGATATGATGGATGAATGGACGAAAACCGGGGAAACCATTATTCCATGGGCAATCCGGAAAGTCGATTATCATGATTTTGATGCTTATCTGAAAAGTCTGGAAGAATCGGAGCCAAAAGAGGGATATGTACCTGCATCCACTTTTTTCGCATATGACAGGGAACGCGATATTCTGGTTGGAGCAGTCGATATCAGACATTCCCTTAACGAAGCATTATTGTTAGATGGAGGCCATATCGGAGACGGTGTGCGTCCTTCGGAACGAAGGAAAGGATATGCAACAGCGGTGATCGCATTAGCGTTAGACGAGTGCAGAAAGCTGGGAATTGAAAAGGTACTTATGGTATGTAATAAGGAAAATACCGGTTCAGCAAAAAGTATCCAGAACAACGGAGGAGTTCTGGAAAATGAGATAAACGTAGAAGGTGAGACGGTACAGCGTTACTGGATACAGCTGTAGAGGTTACAATCAACTTAAAAATTTGCGTGCCAATTAAGCAAAACTATGCTACAATGAAACGAGCGATAATTTCATTTGTAGATTCAGATAAAATGGAACTATCAGAAATGCTGTTCTGACATAAATCAGGACATTACAGAAATGAAAATACAGGAGGACAAAGGGCTGACTATGGAAAATATTTTTTCCCAGGAAAAAGTAATCGTCATCGACTTCGGCGGTCAGTACAACCAGCTGGTTGCAAGACGTGTCAGAGAATGTAACGTTTACTGTGAAATCTATTCCTATCGAACAGACATCGAGCAGATTAAAGCCATGAATCCAAAGGGAATCATTTTGACCGGAGGACCAAACAGCTGCTACGAGCCGGATTCACCAACCTATACCAAAGAATTATTTGAACTTGGCATTCCGGTTTTGGGACTTTGCTATGGTGCACAGTTAATGATGCACGTGTTAGGAGGCAAAGTTGAGAAGGCACCGGTGCGTGAGTATGGTAAAACAGAAGTAATGGTGGATACAACTTCTCCATTATTTGGAAATGTTGCACCGACGACCATCTGCTGGATGAGCCACTTTGATTATATTTCAAAACCAGCACCAGGTTTTAATATTGTTGCACACACGGCAGATTGCCCGGTTGCAGCAGCAGAAAACAGAGAGAAAAATTTATATGCGATCCAGTTCCACCCGGAAGTACTGCACACCGAAGAGGGAAGCAAAATGCTCCACAACTTCGTAAGAGGCGTGTGTGGATGTGCCGGAACATGGAGAATGGATTCTTTCGTTGAGAGTACGATTAAGGATATCCGAGAAAAAGTCGGCGATGGAAAAGTACTGCTTGCATTATCCGGTGGTGTAGATTCTTCCGTTGCAGCGGGACTTTTATCCAGAGCCATTGGAAAGCAGCTCACCTGCGTATTCGTTGACCATGGTCTTCTCCGCAAAAATGAGGGAGATGAAGTCGAGAGCGTATTCGGACCAAATGGTCAGTTTGACTTGAACTTCATCCGTGTCAATGCACAGGAGAGATACTATAACAAACTTGCAGGCGTTACAGAGCCTGAACAGAAACGTAAAATCATCGGAGAGGAATTCATCCGTGTATTTGAAGAGGAAGCAAAGAAAATTGGAGCTGTTGATTTCCTTGCACAGGGAACCATCTATCCGGACGTAGTGGAAAGTGGACTTGGCGGTGAATCCGCAGTGATCAAATCCCACCACAACGTAGGAGGACTTCCTGATTTCGTTGATTTCAAAGAGATCATTGAGCCACTCCGCAACCTGTTCAAAGACGAAGTCCGCAAAGCAGGTCTTGAACTTGGCATTCCGGAAAATCTTGTTTTCCGTCAGCCATTCCCGGGTCCTGGACTTGGAATCCGTATCATCGGTGAAGTGAATGCAGACAAAGTCCGCATTGTACAGGATGCCGATTACATCTACCGCGATGAGGTGGACAAGGCAGTTGCTGCTTACAAAAAAGAGCACGGCAAAAATCCATCCTGGATGCCAAACCAGTACTTTGCAGCCCTTACCAACATGCGTTCCGTTGGTGTTATGGGTGATGAGAGAACTTACGACTACGCAGTTGCACTGCGTGCAGTCAATACGGTTGATTTCATGACAGCCGAGTCTGCCGAGATTCCGTTTGCAGTACTTCAGACGGTTATGAGCAGAATTATCAATGAGGTGCGTGGGGTGAATAGAGTATTCTATGATCTGACGAGTAAACCACCGGGAACGATTGAGTTTGAATAGTTGGAGCAGAGCTTCAAAGCCTTTATTTTCAAGGGTTTTGAGGCTCTTTCCTTTTAGAATTGCATTTTGATTGCATTTTTTTATTCAACTGCTCTGTGATAGATTGCTGTATGCTGATTGCTGGTGTAATCGGCAACACTGGTTGTTGCCGGAGTATAAGTGAGAACACCAGTTAATTTTTTGGCAACTTCCACGTTGGTGTTGGGATATAAATGTCCATAGGTTCCTAACGTAGTCTGTATCTTTTCATGCCCCAGACGTTCTTTAATCAATAAAGGATTTTCACCCATACTGATGAGCAGGGAAGCATGGGAATGTCTGAGTGCATGAATTTTGATACGGTGTACGCCTGCCAATCCAGCAAGTTTTTCTAATGCCCGTGGGAGGGTGTGCTTACTGGTGGGAATCCCATTGTAGCTTAGTACAAGGTCGCAGCCCTTTAAAACCTTTTGCTGTACTTCCTGCCATGCTTTCAATTCTTTGATGGTATCTGTGTCAATATAGATAGTGCGAATACTGGCTTGTGTCTTTGGCTCCACAAATTTGTATTCGTCCATTGTTTTATAGTACAGCGTTTTTGTTATACTTAAAAGTCCGGTTTCAAAGTTGATGTCCGACCATTGCAGGGCTGCGGCTTCTCCGATTCTCATTCCGGTCATAAACAGGAGCCAGTATGAAATGAAAAGGTAATGTTCGTAATAATCTCCCTTGTAGAGCAGGGAAATTACCTTTTGAAATTCATCCAGTGTCCAGAAATCCACTTTTGTTTTCTTGCTCTTGATGTTTCCTATCATTCGTGATGGATTTTTCTTTGCAAGACCGAGAACAACTGCTCGGTCAAAGGCAATAGAGAGCATACCCTGTACAATACGGATATAGTTTGGACTAAATTCTTTTGCGAGTTCAAGCTGCCAGTTCTGGACGTTAATGGGTTCTATCTCATCCACCGTCATTTTGTAAAAGTATGAAAAATGCTTCTGAATGGTAGAACGGCGGTTCAGATAGGTGCTTTCCTTTACTTGTGTTTTATACCAAGGAAGATAAGTTTCCTCAATAAACTGTTGAAAAGATAGCTGCTGTTTCTTTTCTGTTAATTCTTCTGTGGATGTCAGCATAAGTTTTGAATATGCTTCTCTGGCTTCTTTTTTTGTCTTGAATCCACTTTTGTATTTCTGAATCTGTTTTCCGGTAATCGGATGAAAACCTAAGTTTGCTCTAAAATAATAAGTTCCGTTTTCTGCTTTCTTAATAGGGTCTTTTGCCATGATTTCACTCCTTACATAAATGTGCAAGAAGTACAATCAGTTTGATTTATCAGTAAAAGTAATCCCTAGCAATTCTTCCACAGCTTCTCTGGGAACCCTGTCCAGTTTGCGTGACTGATAGTAGGTATGCCCTTTTGAAATCATAAGTTTTTTTGCTTCTCTTATGATGTCTGCTGCGAATGAAGTTCCATAACCCAGTTCTATTAAGTCTTTTTTTGTTACTGTAATCATGTTCCTCCTTTCCATAGACCAGATATGGAACCCTCAATATCTGTCTATATTATATCAGATTTTGTGGCAAAAGTAATATTAAGATTGTATTTCCTGCAAATAGTTATTTGATTTTGAATGAAAAATTCTAATTCAAAATGGTATCTAAGCAAGCCGAACAGCTTTCGCTAAAGCTCATGGGAATCTCACCCCTGCATGGTTCTCATCCAGCCGTACCCTTTGCCAGCGGTGCTACATCATCACACGGACTAAGGCTGTACGGAAGTATCATTATCACGATAGAAAGGTCATGGCGGCAGCTTTTGCGGTAAGCTGCTTATGGAACGCTGGCAGGAATCGCTATCCGGTTTCATCCCTCCTTTGGTGGGTTACGGCGTGCCAGCCCAACGGCTCTCTTTCTATCGAAACGTATTCGGCTGCTTTATGCTGCGTTGATTAGACGCTTTCTTTTTCAAGGAACAATCCGGCTTTGTCAGCCTGTTAAAATGCACTGGTGATAATGCACTTTAATAGACTGGCAAGCTCTGTCTGGGAAGCATGGGCTTGTCCATGCTTCCACAGGAGAGCGTTATTTTTATTTTGGTTCCCTGATTTCAAAAGATAAAATCTTTGCAATCAGACGTGTTTCCATCCGGCGGCGTAGGGTTTCATCTACAACCATGTGGGTATTTCCATATTCGTCTTTCATGGGACGCATGGAACGGCTGGCAATAAAACCGCTGTAATGGCGTACAATCTGGTTGACTGCTTCAATATCGCCGTCCGCAGCCCTTACAATCACAGGAAACGGAATCATAGGGTGCTTTGCTGTCATGCTTCGTCCTCCATAAATTTTTTGATAAATTCCAGTCCGGCGTGTCTTCTTCTCTGGATGGTAGAACGGTTGACTTCCAGAATTTTTGAAATTTCCGTATCGTCAAATCCAAGAAAATAATATCGCAGGATAACGTCACGTTTCTTTCCGTCCAGACTTTCTAATGCTTCGGCTAACAGGCTGTTTTCAATGCGGACAGTAAATCCATCCATTTCAAAAGTATGGAAGTGGGATGGATAGGTGTCTTCGGAAGAAAACAGATTGACGGTGTAATCGTCCATATCACAGAACAGGGTTTCCCGTTTACACTGTCTGGACAACGCTTTGAGATAGTCTTTGCGTTCATCCTCCATAGCGACTTTACAGATATAATCAAACTGGTTCTCTATGGTTGTCTGAAATTCAGATGGCTTCATCATTGCTCACCCCCTTTCCAGCCTTGAAAGGGAGCGAGTTGATAGGAATTTCTGCTTCTTTCCCCCTTTTCGCTCTTAGTCCCGACAGGACAGGGGGTGCAGTTGCGTTTTGAAAAGAAAAATTTAAAAACTTTTTCTTCCAACTAAAAAAGCACGCAAACAGACGATATTTCTGTTTGTGTGCTTTGATAGTTCTTTCTATGTATTCTGAAAAACCACATTGAGGGTCAGACTTTTCTAGTGTAGGTGGATGGCTTTTTTTAACGGTTTACCGAATGTAGATATATTTAAGAAAATATTTTGCATAGCGGCTTCCTCCTGTAAGCCGCCGGAGCCTAAAAAAAGCTGACTTTAATACAACCTCCATATATTCTGGGAAAAAGAAAGACGGCGGCTTTTGTCAAACCGTCGTCTGGAAAGATTTATGAGATTTTGACGCAAGAAAAGTGTACTGCCAAATAACGGTTTTTTTTATTTCCGTTTCGGCAGCATAGTTTTATCTTTGATACGCATAATAGGAACTGTACAACTATACAATACGTTTTTCTATACCTGTCGCTATTACAACAGGAACAGTAAAATGTACAGAGGTGGTGTATTATGCGTAAAAAAGAAGATAAATATGATTTCAGGGCGTTTGGGCTTGCCATAAAAGAAGCCCGTAAAAAACAGGGATTGACCCGTGAACAGGTGGGAGCAATGATTGAGATTGACCCACGCTATTTAACCAACATTGAGAATAAAGGGCAGCACCCAAGTTTACAGGTGCTTTACGACCTTGTATCTCTGCTGAATGTATCAGTGGATGAGTTCTTTTTATCCTCTGATAGTCTGGCAAAAAGCAGCAGACGAAGACAGCTTGAAAGCAAAATAGACAATTTCACAGACGCTGACCTTGTTATTATGGAAAGCGTTGCAGATGGTATTGTCAAATCTAAGGAAGTGGGGGAAATGTAAATCCTCCACTTTTGTTTATAATTGCAGTGATATTAGAATTGATACTCTGCAATATTTTTGAAATCATTGTTCAACACATAATATACCTTATTTTTAGCAACGGAATATATAAAAGAAACTCTGGTTGCCCAAAGTCCTTCCTGACGTACTGACCTAAGTACATCAAAGGCGTTGGAAATAGAGAAGTTTTCTCCATATCCTTGCAGTAAATCCTTTGCCTTTTCATATCTGTTATCCCCAGATAAAACATATGGATTAGTCAATTCTGGTTTTAAAATGGAGTAATTTGTTATTAAGGAATATTTTTCTTTTTCCAAGCGATACCCAATCCCCGGTTCAATAATGAGAACACGCCCATTTCTATCCGAAAACATAGCCTGCATAGTAGTGTCAGGTGCATAAGTAATTTTCTTTTTTTTCACTATTTCCAATGAATCGTCAAAAGAGAGATTGCCTTTTATAAAGTTTTCTGTCAAATCAGCTATTGTATAGCATGATTCATTACCGCAAAATTGTGCATTGTCATTTCCATGTACATACAACAATGTGCCAACATTCCCATTTCTATTGATTCCGTGAAAAGAGTGGTACTTATTATCGGACATTTTTATCCCTATAAAAAAACGGTCTTTTTCGGCAATTACAGTATGTTCCCATTCAGAAAGGTCAATATCAAAATTGAACCCAACAATGGTTTCTTTTCCATTATACACAAATCTTGTACACATATTTGTATTTCCTTTCGCAAACTAATTTAAATAGTGTAAAAACTAATTACATTAGTAATTTTAAATATTATAAGACTGTTTGTCAATACAAGAGTTCATTTTTTCTAACCAAATTATTGACTTCATTAATTTGATTACTTAAAATGAAGTAAATGATGTGTAGAAAGAGGAAAATGAATATGCGAGTTACAAAAGCCGAAGTTATAAAAACTGCTTCTGATATGGCTGATAGAAATGGACTTCATAATGTTTCTTTGAAAGCTATTGCTGAAAATTTAGGGATTCGTACCCCCTCCTTATATAATCATATAGGAAGTTTGGATGAACTTCTTAGGGAGATAGCACATAGTGGTATGCGTACTATGAATGAAAAAATGATTCGTGCAGCAATCGGTAAGACAGGGGATTCAGCATTAAAATTAGTGGCAGTTGAATATCTTAATTATATGATTGAACATCCCGGTGTTTATGAAATAATTCAATGGGCTAGTTGGAATGGAACAGAGGAAACAGCAATCATTTTTAATGATTATCTATCTTTACTTAAAACACTTATTTGCTCATGTGGCTTTAATCCAGATAAGACCACTGAAATTTTGAACATGGTAACAGGTATGCTTCATGGTTATACAACTTTACAATTAAGATATGCTTTTTCTAATCCTGATAAAGTAAGAAAAGAATTATCCGAAGCAATTGACACACTACTATTGGGAGCTAATCAAAAATATAAAGACTAATGATAAATTTTAAAAAGAAATACTTTATAAGAGAAACGTGCAAATCTCAAATGAGAAATGCACGTTTTTCTATAACTATTTCACAATCTTCCAGTTTTCCCCGTTCTTTTCCAGCACAAGGTCAAACTGCGATACCTGTGTTGTCATGGTCTGGTTATCCAGATATTTCACTGCAAGGGAAGCTGTCACCTGATTTCCGTTTCGATTGTAAACTGGATTCACCAGTTCCGAGAAAATGTATTCTTTCCCCACAGGTTTCAGCACGCCCTCATTCACATAATAGGTCAGCTCCTTTGCGGTTGCCGTAGGGTACAGCTTGAAAAAGGTGGTGAGAAATTCGTTGATTTCCTCTGTGGTGATGGAATCCACCGTACCGTCACTTTGTACCGCTTTTGGGGTGTAGCCGGATTTTACGGGAACACTGGTGATAGTTGGATTCTGGATAATCGTCAGGTTTCCAGAGCCGTCCACATAGACCGTCACCTGATAGGCGGAACGGACGGTTTTACCGGATTCTCCCTCTGTGATACGCTGTTCCACTGTATAGGTCACTTGATAATGCTGCTCCTTTTCTTCTGTGATTTCCCATATCTGAAAATCGGTCAGGGCAGACGATACGGGGATGTCCTTTCGGACAGTATCTACATTCAGGGCTTGCAGCTCTCCGGTGAGATAGCCTTTTAAAGCATTTGTCCGGTTATCAATGGAAGCGGCGGACTGTTCCCATGAATAGTAGACTTCTGCGAAATTCTCCACAAAATTCTCTATCTTGTGGGTGTCGAGGATGGTTTCCTCAATTACTTTGGTTTCATGGACAGTATGAATGTCTATTGCCGTGAAATTCTTATAGACGGCAAACAGGAAGCTCACTGCCAGCAGCACCCACAGGGCAATTACGGTTTTTTTGTGGGTATTGACTTTGTAAACTTTCAGTTTCTTTTCTTTCTGCTTTTTCTGGTTATCCTCTTTTCTAATCTGAATCATATCGGTTCATCCTTTCTTATTGTTTGATTCGTCCGGCTCCGGCAAGGTGCTGTTGCCAGTAGGAGCCTGTCAGGTCTGCGTAACCAATGGGATTTCCGGCATGGTACATCCGGTTATTTCCCACATACAGCCCCACATGGGTGATGTAGGTTCCGGCGTTGTAGGTGGAGTGGAAAAAGACCAAATCCCCTGCTTTTGCTTCGGACAATGGGATGTGCTGCGTTACATTGTACTGTTCCTGTGCTGTCCGTGGCAGGGCGATTCCTGCCTTGCCATAGCACCACTGCACCAGTCCCGAACAGTCAAAGGAAGTGGAGGGGGAATCGCCCCCGTACACATACGTCCAGCCCTCATACTTTAAGGCTTCCTCCATGATAGCCTGCACCGTTTCATCATCAAACTGTGCCACGGTCAGGTATTGCGATACCAAGAGGACATAGAACATATTTCCATAGGAATACCGCCAGCCCCCATTTTTCTCTACGGCAACAGGGTTGGTGTAGGTGACTTTCTTTCCGCCGGATTTGTCCCTTGCGAAGCTCTCTGCCAGTTCAAAGGTGTATTTTTTCCCACGTCCTGTCACATAGTCTAGGAAACCGCCGCCGTAGTTGTAGGACTGAATCACACTATTTAAGTCACAGCCCTTTGTTTCTGCCGCTGCGAGCAGTTCCGAGAAATATTTGCAGCCCTGTTTGATGGATTCCTCTGTACTCAGGGAGTTCGGGGGAAGCCCCAGAGATTCCGAGGACTGCATAACGTCTTCCAGCGTGCCGCCGGATTCCACCTGAATGATGGCGAGCAGCACATTTAAGTATTCCTCTATGCCATATTCCCTTGCATACTTTTCCAGCATAGGTTTATGGGCGAGGACTTCCTGTGATACGCTCACGCCCCCATAGATAAGGTTTCCGCCGCTTCCTCCGTCTTCCTCATCCGAGAAGACAATCACCACCAAAAGGAGCAGGGAGAACATCATCACGAACACGCCGGAACAGGCAAAGAAAAGGTGTCTTAACTTCATGGTTTCTCCCCTTTCTTCTGTTTGGAAACCGCTGTTACTGTTTTTGTCCACTCCTTTCTGGCGGTGGTACGCCGGATGGTAAAGTTAGATTCTTTTACCACAGGGGCAGCCCGTTTTCTTTCCGGTATCACAGGAGCCGTATCATTCTTGACAGGTCTTGCCGGACGGGGAGCAGCCGGTGTGATAGTGGGAGCCGCCTTTTGTCTTTCATCCGACTGGGATAGGGAAGCAGATGGGACTATCTGGCGTTCTGTCCTTACAGGCGGTGTTTGTTCATGGTGGATGGAAGCCGCTTTTACCACCGGAACCGAAGCCCGTTCTGCCACAGTTCCCCCATAAGGAACCTGTCCCCGTTCCCTGATGGATGGGGAAGCAGGCTTTCCTGTATGAGTGGTAGATGCATGATGTCGGAAATCTTCTGGCTGCTTTGCAGTAACAGGGCGTTCATGGACAGGAGCCGCCCCTTTGGGGGCTTCGGAAGCTCTCTGTTGCGGCTGTTTTGCCTGTTCCAGTTCCGCCCTGCGTTCTGCAATGGTCTGTCTGCGGCGTTCTGCCTGTGCGTTCCGCTGTTCGGCTCTGGCAGTTCGGGTCTGGGTCACGCTGGAAGTAAAATCCCGTACTCCCTCTGATACCTGTGTTTTCCCGTGGTAAAGGGCGTACTTTGCATTGACAGGCAAATCCTTTGCCTGCTCCCGAAGCTGTCCGGCAGTATCGGCTATCTTATCTTTGGTATCTGCCACCGCACCTACCGCAGAGCCAGCCCGTTTCCATGCGGATTCCTTTTCCGGTGCTGCCTGTCCATCTGGTCTGCTGTGGTCTGCCTGCGTCCGTTTGGAAGAACTAGAGTTGGAAGCAGTTCTCTGGTCTGAGCCAGCCTGTTTTCCTGCGTGGTATGCAGCCGTTCCAGCCCCAAGAGCCGCCACGGAACGTCCTAACTTATGCTGTAAACGGTGCATATGGGCGTGCATGAGCATACGGGGTCTTCGCATGATACGGCTCCCCATGCTTTGGGAATCGCCGCTCTGTAAGGAGAACATCCCCATCAAATCCCCCAGCTTGAAATAAATTCCGGCAAAGGTCACTATCTGCAAGAACGCCGTCAGGAAGAACGGATATTCCCCAGACAGGTTGTAGAGCATGGTGGAAATGCTGAACGCTACCGTGATAATCAGGGTGATTCCGGCTCTGGTAAGGATGGTGTTGAACAGTTTCGTAATGGCACGCTTTGACATCCCCTCAAAAGAGGGAACCATGCTAAGGAGGAAGCTCACAGGCAGGAACATGGCGTAGATGATAAAAAGCACCTGTGAAAAAATCATTATCCCCGTGAGCAGGAATACAAAAACGGAGATACCGATATTGAACATGAACAGGAAGAAGACGGTTCCCAAGCGGTTGATGGTCTTTGTGATGGTAAGGTTGGTGTTTTCCCTGTCTTCGATTTCCTCCACCACGATTTCTTCCCTGTCCTGCCCGTTGTTTTCGTCTGGGCTGGTTGAGAGCAGGCTTTCCACACGGTCAGCCCCAATGCTTTCCACATCCGAGTTGCCGTATTGCAGCAGGAGCCACGGCTGCTTGACCTGAATGGAAAACAGGCTGTCCCGTATCAAATCCACACTGTCTTTTCCTTGACTTTCCGAGTTCGGCAGCACAATCTTTGTACCAAGGGTCAGGCTGGCATTGCTGATGTCTGCGGAAAATTCATTGATTTTCCCGATATAATCAGGGGCATAGGCGATAAAGGAAGCGGACAGCACGAACACCACCACGAAGTTCACAACGGCATGGATGGCTTTTGTGGTTTCCCGTTTGATAAGCCCTGTGTAGGCAACGTAAATCCCCACCACCAGAATGAGAATCAGCAGGAACCCGATATAAAATCCCTCCGAGGACAAGCCGCCTGTGGTAACGCCTGCAAGGGTCTGCATATTTTTCCCAATGGAATCCGCCGTAGAGGAAATGAAATCCAGTGAGTAGGCTTCCTGAATCAGATACCCTGTGGCGTTGGAAAGGTACAAGCTGATTGTCCAGATAAAATTTGTGATGGCATACAGCCCGTACATCACCTGTTTTCCGATACCGTCCAGCCAGTTCCACGGGAGCCAGTCCCATCCGCTGTCCACATAAAAATCAAGCTGGTAGTTGTCCAGAGGATATTTGCTGTATTCGTTGGCAGCGTCCACCGTATCATCCACCAGTCCGGCAGCGTGGGCGGCTGTGCCGAAGACTGCAAGCAGCAGGAGGATGAGCAGGAGTGCCAGAAGTACCCTGCCAATCACTTTTCCTGCTATTTTCCAAGACAACCCCTTTTTGGCTGAATAGGGAACAGGGAGTTGCTGCCCGTTGGAAGTTCTATGTATCACCATCATTCCACCTCTTTTCTTACGGGCGGTCTGGTATCAAAGGCGTGGAACAGGTCTTCAAAGATAGGATGGAACTGTATCACGCCCACACGCCCGTACAAATCACTGATAAGGCACTGTCCGTTTTCCAAGTCACGGAGCCGCTTCTGGTTGTTTTCATCTTCGGAATCCACCCCGAAAAAGGCGAGGGTCTTTTTGATTTCGTTGATGTCCGTGGAACGGAACGCAAACTTCAAGCCCAGATTGTTTTTCAGTTTTTCATCCAGCAAATCGTCCGTGTTCTGGGTGACAAAATAAACGCCTGCGTTCATGGCACGTCCGGCACGAACCAGCTTCATGGAAAGGGTCTTGCCCTGTGCCACCTGTAAGAAGCTCCATGCTTCATCCAAATCCACAATCTTAAACACGCTGCGGTCGGTGTGGATGAAGTCGAGGGCAAAGGTGCTGATTACAATGAGCATTGCCACGGAAAGCAGCTCCATTGTGGTGTATTCTTCAAATGAGGTTTCCTTATCCGGCAGCACCAAATCCGCTACCTGAATGATATTGAGCTGCTTTTCAAGGCTGATGGACTGTGTGACATCCCCATCCGAAAAGAGCAGGTGTGCAAAGTCATAGTCCGTAAAGGATTCGATATGGTCGGCTATGCTGGTGCTGATGGTGGTTCCCTCCGCCCGTAGTTCCTCAATCACTTTGAAAAGCCCCCGTTCTTCACTGTTTGTTACTGCACGAATAGCTTTCCGAAGAACAGGGAACTTCTCCCCGTCACGGCTGGAAATGCCCGTTAAAAAGGTCAGGATGTCGATTGCCAGTGATTCAGAATCCTTTGGGTTCTCCATAATCACATACGGGTCAAGTAAGCCCCTGTTCTGTTCCTCCGAAGTCAGGTTTACGATATTGATTTCATGGGCGATTTCCGGCAGGGTTTCTTTCCAGCGTCCCCGTTCCGCTTTCGGGTCAACAATGAGAGCCTGTGCCCCAAATAATACGGAATAATAGACAATCATGTTGTTGCTGAATGATTTTCCACCGCCGAGGGAGCCGACAAAAGCGGCAGCAAGGGCGTTGGTGACGGAGCCTTTTACCCCTTGACTGGCAAGGGCAGGCTTTAAGTACACGTTTCTTCCTGTATCAAGGCTGTACCCGATATAAATACCCTCCGTTTCTCCTAACATCTGGGTTGCCCCGAAGCCAAGACCAGCGAGGAAGTCACTGGTGACATACTGGATGTAATCGTTCAGATACCGTTTGCTGGCAGGGAGAAATTCCCCATGCAGCCCCAGCATATCTCCAAAGGGGCGAACCAGCTTCACGTTCAAATCGTCATAAAAATCTTTCACCTCATTGCAGCGGCGTTTCAGTTCTTCCAAGTCGGGAGCCGTCACACGCACCACATAGGACAGCTTATACATGGATTCCTTGCTCTGGTCTAAGGTGGATTCCAGCTCATTCACGCTGTCTAAAGCGTCCACCACGTTTGTACTGGTTTCGCTGTCATTCTGCCATGCGTGGTTGTCCAAATCTTTCAGCTCTTTTTTCTTGTTCCGCACCGTGGAGAGGGCTTTCCGGTTTGTCACAATCTCCACATTCATAGAGGTATCAATGGGAAAGGTGAATTGCTGCTGCTGATAGTAAAAGATTTCCGAGGATGGGAAGTCCAGTTCCCCCACAATGCTGTTGATGGTAAAGTAGGCGGCATAAACTGTCCCGTCTTCCTGTTCGATTTTCAGATACCGCTGGTTTTCCTCTATCAGACAACGGGTGGGTTTGATGAGGTCATAGTATTTCACCAGCGTTTCTTCCTGAAACCGCTTCTTTGGCAGGTAATACTCATAATCTTCGTAGGCGGTTCCGGTCTGCCCGTATAAATGCTCAATCAGATAACCAAAATCGTCTTTATCCAGCCGCCGGACTTTAAAGCGGCGTGAGATTTTACTTTCCAGCAGTTTTTCCATCTTCTGAAACCGCCAGATTTCTTCATTGCTCATGGAAACAAAATCCCCCATGAGCTTGTGGTTGACTTCATGGAGGAAGTCGGAAACAGCGGTCTTTGCTTCCCTGCGAAACTGCTTCATGGTGACTTCCTGCTCATTGACAAGCAGCTTGAAGCCGATAAAAAAGCGGTAGTCCACCTGATTTTCCCCTATCATGGAAATCAGGGCTTCGGTCTGTGCGTCAATCTTTGCACAGGCAACGTCCTTTAACTTGCCCGTCACTTCCTGTTTGGAGCGTTCCTGTGCCGCCCGTATGCTGGATTCTGTGCTGATTTGCAGGGCGTGAATCTTTCCGTCCCTGTTCTGGGCGATAAGCTGCCGGAATGAATCGTGTACCTGATATTTCTGTTCGGGGCTTAAAAAGGAATAGTTGTAGGGAAGCAGCTCATAGTAAGCGAAGCACTCCCCGTCATGGTTGAACACAAGGTTATTTTCGATATACTTAATCGGATATGCCATAAATATCACTCCTTACTGCCGTGATGGGCTGTGCCGGATATTCCTTTTCCAGCTTCACGGGCTTTCCTGCATAGGTCAGTTTCGGGCGTACCAGATATGCCAGTACGGATTTCAGGAAGCCGTAAGGCTTCTTCCCGTCAAAGGTCTTCTGGCACATGAACCAAGTGAGGGCAAAGGGTACGCCGAAATATTTTAAAAATGCCCCGTCAATGAATGAAAGGGGAGGGAGGTTCCCCAAGAGCATAACTGCAAACACCGATACCACGAACCACGCCATCTGTGTGAACGTGATGGGGAATGGCAGCTTAAAATCATTGATGGAATAGAGTACCTTTTCCACCGACCAGATACTGGTATAGCTTCGTATTTTCTTCATGTTGTCCGTCCTTTCTAAAAGATGGGGACAGCAAAAGAGCCGCCCCTGAATAAAAAATCCGCCTGTATTTCCTGAAAGAGATACAGACGGGTCTACCGTAAGATTTCATATACGCCGTGGTTCGTGACAACAAAGGTTCCCTCCAATTCCATGTCACGCCCATAGGCAGCATAGTCGATATAGTTTTGTAAGTGTGCCGGAAGTTCGCCAAGCTGTCCGCTTTCTTCCAGATAGTAGCGAGCCACATCCGCCATATCGTCACAGCCGGAATGGCAGATAATATCGTCTTCATGCTCACAGAGTTCTTCGATACTGCCAAAGTAGGATTGCAGCTCTGATAGTTCCTCCTGAATGTACTCCGGTAAGTCCTCCACCATTTCACACAGGCGGTTGACTTCCTCAATGGGGGTATATTCGTCAATCTCAAAGGGCAGCTCATAATCATGGATGGCGTATTCCTCATATTCATCATTCAAACCGATACGTTCCTTGACTTCCTCAAAGTCCACAGGCGGCGTGAACCATGCCCCGACCAGTTCGCCCTCATTGTATTTGCCTAAGTTGGCAATGTAAATCCGCATTTCTTCCAAGTTCCTCCACCTCCTTTTAGCGGTAATAAAAGATACCATTGTCCGTAAACAGGTAGTTTTCGCTGGTTTCCAGTTCCCGACCAATGGAAGCGTAGTCGATATGGTTCAACAGGTCTGGATGTACTTCTCCAAATATCTGTACCTCCTGCACCAGATAACGGGCGAGGGATTCCCCGTCCTGAACCGGATAGCAGCGTATCTGGTCTTTGTGGTCGATAAATTCCGTAAAGCTGGGAAACCACCGCTTTTGTACCACATCCATTTCATAATAGAGGGGCGTTCCCTGCATTTCCTGTACCATCCGGCAAAGGGCGTTGATTTCCCAGAGCCTTGTGTTGCCCTCCAATGGAAACGGCAGCTCATAGTCTTCAATTTCGATTTCTTCCTCACTCTGAACCCCAAGACGTTCCCTGATTTCTTCAAAATCCACAGGACAGGAAAACCATGCCCCAGGATATTCCTCAAAATCCTCATGGTAAAACCGTGTGGTGTTCAGGATGTAGATTCTCATTTTCTCAATTAGTATCACGTCCTTTCTTAGAACAAAAAATGGCAACTAACTTTGTTTGTCAGTTGCCATTTTTCTAATAAAATATTCGCTTTAATTCTTCATCACTATTGATTTTTTTAATTACCCAAGGTTGTAAAAAATAATTGATTTGTGGGTCTAACATACTTACTAAATGAGTTTGTCCGGCAGGGGTTAATATTTGTAAATGTTGAAGTTCTATTACTAATCCATTGTTCATGGGTAATGGCAGGGTGTGAGTTGGTTCACGTAAAAACTCCCGAATGATTGTCACCTGTTCTGGTGTCATATTTTTCAAATATTTAATCTGAGCAGTTCCTAATCTCTTTGAAGCATACTTGTCATAAAAGAAATGAAAAATTTTAGATAGTAATAAAACGATTAGTAAAGCTGTGGAAATCACAAAAACAATGCCTATTGTAAAACCATATTTTTCTCGAAAATTTATAATATAAAACTTTTGGGCTAACTTTTGAGGCAATAATAATAATGTACCACTGGCAATAGATAAAGCTCCTAAAATGTTCGGTGGTAATTTCAAAAAATCAATAAAATCCTTCATACATTTCCTCCGCTTTCAATTACTATATAAAGAAATTATACCACCATTCTTAGTTTATCTCAATTATCATACACTATCATATTACATCTTCTTTCTTTTGGGGAGTTACGCTCCCCAAGCCCCTAGTGG
>ERZ857745.557-NODE-557-length-55524-cov-5.067137_pt1 | contig 55524 bp, 50 predicted proteins | sample MGYA00519699_ERZ857745 | MGnify/ENA primary metagenome ERZ857745 (study PRJEB31778, sample SAMEA3449357) | human gut metagenome | biome: human gut; feature: human-associated habitat; material: faeces | place: United Kingdom | collected 2010/2012 ... | reverse complement strand
CATAGCTCCTGATACAATCGTTGCTGTTGTCGCACAGAATACTAAGTTAAATACGAAGTTGGACCAGTCAAAATTTGCATATCTCTGTCGTCGACTCACAGAAATACACACCCTTGTGTCACTATATATTGTCAGGGATATAAGATATGCCTGTTCGGCATTTCTTATAATAAAAGAAAGGCACTTCAAGATTTCTCTTAAAGCGCCTTTGCTTTTATGCGACTTAGTTTAGCTCAGTTTTTTTACATTGTCAATTGTTGTTTCATATTTTTTATCATTTCAGTATTATCTAACAACAATCCTGTTTTTTCGAATCAATATTTTCTCTTTTTCTGACAAATCACATTTATACCTGGCCAGGACAATTTTACTCTTCATCTTCGTCTTCAAGTCCCAGAATCTCTGACAGAACCTGAATGATGATCTCATTTGTACAGGATTTTACATATCCCATCATATGAAGAGAAATCTCATCCTGCTTCTGCCCCTCTGTCAGTTCTGTATTCTTCTTCGTATCCTGAATCAGCTTCACCAGTTGAGGTGTCAGCTCCTCATAAATCTCAACCGTTGTATCTGTCACTAATTTTCTCAAGTCTTCTTTTTTTACAGGTACCATATATTTTCCACCTTTTCTACGTCCTTTACAATTCTTATCCACATTTACTGCATATTTTCTTTCATCTTAGCCCAGATTGCGGATTTTAAAGTCACGGCTTGCTTCTCTCTGCTGGTCTTTTTTGGCAATATCCTGTCTCTTGTCATACAGTTTCTTACCTTTTGCCAGACCAATCTCCACTTTTACAAGGCTTCCCTTAAAATATACCTTTAATGGTACGATTGCCATTCCTTTTTCTTTTGTCTTGCCAATCAATTTATTGATCTCTGCTTTGTGCAACATTAGCTTCTTCACACGAAGAGGATCTTTATTAAAGATATTTCCTTTTTCATATGGACTGATATGCATACCATAGATAAATACTTCCCCATTTTCAATGCGGATAAAAGACTCCTTGATGCTGCATTTCCCCATACGAAGTGACTTCACTTCGGTTCCATGAAGCACAATCCCGGCCTCGTAAGTATCCAGTATAAAATAATCATGATATGCCTTTTTGTTATTAGCAATCATCTTACCATTCGTCTTCGCCATTTTCTTCGTCCCTCTCCTTCGCAATTACAAAATCAATGGTACGCATCAACCGGTCTGTATCAGCAACTCTTACACGAACTTCCTGTCCAAGCTTGTAGACTTTTCCGGTGCGTTCGCCCACCATCTCATAACGGCTTTCATCGTAATTATAATGGTCATCACGCATATTGGCAACATGAATCAGACCCTCGATCGTATTCGGAAGTTCCACATACATGCCCCATTTCGTCACACTGGAGATTACGCCTGTGTAAACATTTCCAATACGGTCTGACATATATTCTACTTTCTTAAGCTTCACAGTCTCGCGTTCCGCCTCGTCAGCGCGCCGCTCCGTCTCACTGGCATGCTTCGTCACTTCTTCCAATATCTTGCGATAATGTTCCATACGTTCACCATTCATACGTCCCCGCAGGTTATCTTTGATGATCCGATGGATCTGAAGATCCGGGTAACGACGAATCGGTGATGTAAAATGTGTATAATAATTCGCTGCCAATCCAAAATGTCCGGAGTTCTCCGGCGTATATCTGGCTTGTTTCATAGAGCGCAGCGCAAGTCGGCTGATTAATGCTTCCTGCGGTGTTCCTTCTACTTTTCCAAGTAATTTCTGAATCTCTTTCGGACGCACTTCATTGGCCCCGATATGCATAGAGAATCCAAAATTATTAATAAATGTTGCCAGCGCCCGGATCTTTTCATCATCTGGAGCCTCATGTACTCTGTATACAAAAGGCATCTCCTGCCAATAATAATCTTCTGCAACAGTCTCATTTGCCAGAAGCATAAAGTCCTCAATAATCTTTGTCGCAACATTTCGGTCATAAGGTTTGATATCAATTGGATGACCATTCTCATCAAGAATCATTTTCGTTTCCGGAAAATCGAAATCAATGGAACCTCTCTGTTTTCTTCGGGCTCTCAGAATCTTTGACAGTTCCAGCATACGCTGGAACATCGGCACCAGTTCCTCGTATTCCTGCATTTCTGCCAGATCCTCGTCTTCCAGAATCTTTGCCACACTTGTATAACTCATACGGCGGTCCACATGGATAACCGTCTCTGCAATCTCATGGTCAATGACCATTCCTTTCGGGTCTACTGTCATAATACAGCTAAGCGCCAGACGGTCTTCTCCGGCATTTAACGAACAGATTCCGTTAGACAATGTATGTGGCAGCATCGGAATAACACGGTCTGCCAGATATACACTTGTTCCACGCTTCAGCGCTTCCCGATCCAGCGCACTATTCTCTTGTACATAGTTTGTAACATCAGCAATATGCACACCAAGAATATAATTTTCACCATCTTTCACAACAGACACGGCATCATCAAGATCCTTCGCATCCTCGCCATCAATGGTGACCATCTGCCAGTCACGGATGTCTTTTCTTCCCTGCATGTCTGCCTCACTGACCGGCTTTGATACACGCTCTGCCTGATTCAGCACCTTCTCTGGGAATTCTACCGGAAGATCATATCCTTTTACAATAGACATAATATCTGTTCCCGGATCATTGACATGACCGATAATCTCTACAATCCTTCCTTCCGGACTTCTGCCTTTCTCACCGTAAGAAGTCAGTTCAACTACAACTTTATGCCCGTCTACAGCTTCTTTTGACTTACCCTCTGGAATAAAAATGTCCTGAAGAATTCTCTGGTTATCCGGAATGACAAAGCCATAACTCTTGTTGCCCTTCTTCTGATAAAGACCGACAACTGTTGTAAGACCACGCTCCACAATCTTTACAATCTTACCTTCCCGGCGCTTTCCATCACGATCAGAAGCCTTCGTAATAATCACTTCTACTATGTCACCATCCAGCGCTCCGCCGGCATCGTCCTCCCCGATAAAAATATCCTGATCCTCCTCAGGAATGATAACAAAACCAAATCCTCTCTGATTCGCACGGTAAGTTCCCTGAAGACGCTTCGCCTCACCTTTACAGTACTTCCCACGCTTACTGAGACAGATCTTACCTTCCTCTTCCAATGATTCCAGCACCTGACGAAGCTCATCCCGCTGCTCCTTATTCACCTGCAGGACCATGGCCATCTCTTTGAACTTCATTGGCACATACATATCATCACAGATAAAATCATATATAATTTTCTTTCTTTTCTCAAATGTCTTATCGCTCATCGCTCCTCCACTGTCAAAAAAAGCACTCCTATACAGGAGTGCTTTTCCTCTTCTCTTAAGCAAATACTTTCAAATTCAACACTGCTGCCAGTACAACAAACAGAATCGCAAGGAACTTTGTTGACTTTACAAGTGCTCCTTCCATTGAACGACCTTTGTTCTGACCCCAATAAGTATCAGCAATTCCGCTGATAGCTCCAAGTCCTGCAGACTTACCTTCCTGCATCAGTACAATGGCTGTCAATGCGATACAATCTATTGCAAATAAAATCATAAGAACAATTTTTAAAATATCCATTACACACACCTCCTGTAGATAAACCATATTTAGTTTAGCACAGTAAGGTTGATTTCGCAAGCACTTTATTTGAATGGATTCTGATATTCTGCCACATCTCCGAGCCGTTCTTCTATCCGTAGAAGCTGGTTGTATTTCTCTACCCGTTCGCTTCTACATGGCGCTCCGGTCTTGATCTGACCTGCCCCTACTGCTACTGCAAGATCTGCTATCAAGGTATCTGCTGTTTCCCCGGAACGGTGTGATACAATCGTTCTGTAACCGGCTTTCTGCGCCATCTCTACCGTATCCAGTGCCTCTGTCAGTGTTCCAATCTGATTCACTTTTATGAGAATTGCATTGGCAACTTCTTTTTCGATTCCTTTTTTTAATCTCTTTGTGTTTGTCACAAACAGATCATCTCCAACAAGCTGTGTGTGCAATCCCAATCTTGTTGTCAGAAGCTCCCATCCATCCCAGTCTTCTTCGTCCAGTGGATCTTCAATCGATACAATTGGAAACTGTTCAATTAACCCTTCATAATAATCGATCAGCTCTTCTGATGACCGAATGACTTTGTAATCTTTTGTCTTACTTTCCCCTTCGAACACATATTTCTTAAAGCTTCTATCATAAAGTTCTGTTGCTGCCACATCAAGTGCCAGTGATACTTCCTCACCTGCCTTATATCCAGCTTCTTCCGTTGCACGCACGATATAGGCAAGTGCTGCCTGGGCATCCGGAAGGTTCGGGGCAAATCCACCTTCATCCCCAACAGCGGTGGATAATTCTTCTTTTTTCAACAATTTTTTCAGAGAATGATAGATTTCTGCACACATACGAAGTCCTTCTTTAAAGTTTTTCGCTCCTACCGGCATAATCATAAATTCCTGAATATCAATGGTGTTGTCGGCATGTCTGCCACCGTTCATAATATTCATCATCGGAACCGGCATACGCTTTGCATTTGCCCCGCCAAGATAGGAATAGAGTGGAAGTCCTATCGCAGTCGCCGCCGCCCTTGCTGTTGCCATGGATACGCCTAACATAGCATTGGCTCCCAAGTTTGATTTATCCCCTGTACCATCTAAACCTATAAGAAATGTATCTAAAGCTGCCTGGTCAAATACGTTCATTCCGATAATACCAGGTGCAATCTTTGCATTCACATGATCTACCGCCCGTTCCACACCAAGCCCGGAGTATCTTTTTTCCCCGTCACGTAATTCCAGTGCTTCAAACTGACCTGTGGAAGCGCCCGACGGTACACTTGCCCGTCCGCAGAATTCATCTCCTGCCAACACTTCCACTTCTATCGTCGGATTCCCGCGGGAATCTAATATTTCTCTTGCGTATACATCTGTAATTGGCAGATATTTATACATACTGATGCCCTCCTTTTCGTAGAGATAGTATGCGCCAAATCTGCCAAATCATGCTCTTATTTACATTTGTTCAAAAAACTGGTCAATAACTTCTTTCCAGTCACCTTTGCATATAATGTGATGATTACTAATTGGGTATTTAGCAAAATATTCTGTTCCATCTTCCAAATATAATTTCATCTGTGTTCTGCACAAATCTTTCCTATGCATTGTTTCTAGCAAAGTAGCTCTTCCTGCATAGTATCTTTTCATTGTTTCATCACATTTAAAAATTGTCATTTCCTGCGATTCAAGATTTCCTGCTACTGCTACTCCAACTCCAGATTCAAAATGAGTGGTAAGATTATAATCATCTGGCATATCGATTGGCAATGTGCAATGCGCAAAGATGATTTCTTTCTTTTTAGGATCCATACAGCTTGGATTGGCCATAAAACCTGACCCACCTGTTAAAGCATTTAAAATTACCATACTAATCAGACTTTTTTGATCGCCTTCACATGCAGCAGGAATTCCCTCAGCATTTAGTATTGCAAGCGCCAGGCATCCCGTTGTATGTACTGCTTTTAATAAATCAAAGCATCTTACCGTCACAGCATTCAAATCGTATTTTTTTATTAACCTTTTTAAAGCACCATACACATTTAATGCTTTTTCCGTTTCTTCTAAATTATAACCTTTTTCCAATAACTGTTGTGTATATTTATTCTCTATATATCCACCATCCCTGTATTCATCAATCAATTCATTTAAATCATACATTTCCATAATTGCACCAGTTGCAGACTGAAACATTTGAAACTCCACATTACTTGCAATCAGACCACCTGGTTCTCCAAAACATCCCAGTCTCATTCCATTTAATTTCTTTTTCGCATTTGCTGTCCGCAATAATATATGTAATCTTTTGGATATTTCTTCATAAGAACCATGAAGAATCTCTCCTTCCAATCCTTGTTCCTGTAAAAAGCCCATAATTTCCATTGCAGCTGCTAGTGAATTATAAGCTGGTGTTGTTAATAAAATATACGGTTCTTCTACTTGTTTGTATACTTCTTTAAATCCCGGTTCCGCACCACCAGAAGCTATAAAGTAAACTGAAAGAGCCTGATTCTTTACCTCTTCGATTTCTCGACAGACTACCGGCATTCCCAATACTTTTCCAAGCTCTTTCAAATAATTTTCACTGTATTCTGGAATATGCGGATCATTACAATCCGGAGGTCCCATCAAAAATTTTACCTTTAATTCTTCCATAGTCAAATTATCCTTCCTATTTAAAATTGTAAAATCCCCCGCCAATCCATGGCGGGGCAAAACTTATTTCACTTTCAAAGTACGGTATATATATTCTTTATATTTGTCCGCATATAGTTTACTACATATATATACATTTGGTTCTTTTCCAGTAACATTATTTACATCTACCAGTACAGCACCATAACTTGGTCCGGCTGATACATCAACTTCACAGTAATATTTTTCACACTTCTCAATACACTCAGGATAAAGCGCTGCTGACATTGCAGATGGATCTGCCATATCCAGATAATCATCTCCAAACCGTTCCCGATTCATTTCCAGGAGATTTTTATTACAGTCAATGGCAAATTTCCCTAACTTTCCACTTTCCCGAATCTCCTTGATTTCTTTTGGATTTAACATGCAGTCTCCAAGACATGCATCCCAGCCTACAAAAATAATATTGTCCAAACCTGATTCTGTAACAATCTTCGCCGCTTCTGCATCCTGCCAGATATTAAATTCTGCTACTGGAGTTACATTTCCATCTCCGAGTCCTGCGGTTCCCATAATCACAATACGTCCAGCTTTTTTCATAACTTCATAATCCAGACGAATTGCAATTGCAAGGTTTGTCAATGGTCCAAGCGCTACAATATCAATCTCACCTGGTTCACTGTTTCTTAGCGCTTCTATTAATTTTATAACACCATTTCCTTCTGCCGCTTTCAGTCGTTTCGGCACAAGCCCAATATCTCCCATGCCATCTTGTCCATGGGTCTCATATGCACACTCTAATTCACGCAGCAGCATTTTTTCACATCCCATATAAACCGGAGGCTCATAAGTTCCTGCATATTCGATTGTAGTGAGTGTATTAATTGTCGCCTGTTGTACCGGTACATTACCAGATACCGTTGTTATCAGTTGAATCTCATAGGTCGGATCATTGAGTGCCATCGCAATCGCCATTGCATCATCAGACCCACAATCTGTATCAATAATGATTTTCTTTTTTTCTTTTTCCATCATTCAACTCCTCCCTGTCTTCTTATAATTAATTGTTATAAACGGAGTTTATTTTCCTGCTTTTTTCTTATCTTCTTCAATTAAAATTTTGATTGCATCACATGCAAGTTCAATTGTATGGTCATTCATACTTCCATAAGCCATAATTGCTCCTGCTCTCACTCCACGAATCATGGATACAATAAATAATGCTGCTGTCTCCATCTCTGAAGCCATAACACCGCTCTTTTCCCATGCTTCCCATCTCTGATGAAGTCTTCCGCTGTTTGGCATACTGTCCGGATCATGCTGACCATAGAAAGAATCCTTTGACTGAGCCACTCCTTCTGCAAATTTATAACCTTTTGCTTCACAGGCTCTTGCAAGAGCATCTGTCACATGACGGTCTGCCATTGCCGGATATTCAATCGGTACATAATGAACTGTCGTGCCTTCATCTCTAACTGCACCTGTAATAATAACACCTTCCAGACTTTCATCATAACTTTCCGGGCAGATTCTTCCACAAGTACCTACACGGATAAATGTTTCAGCACCACAATGAATCAGTTCCTCTATCGCAATTGCTGCGGAAGGTCCTCCCATTCCTGTACTTGTAACAGATACTTTCTCGCCGTTTAATGTTCCCGTCCATGTCTTATGCTCACGATTATGGGCAACCAATACTGGATCATCAAACATTTGTGCAATTGCATCTGTACGGAATGGATCACCCGGCACCAACACATATTTTCCCACATCACCTTTTTTACATTGAATATGATATTGTTTTCCTTCTTCATTTAATACTTCTTTACTCTGAATTGCCATTACAAATCCTCCTCTTCTGATGTGTTCATGCGAAGTACAATTGCTGCCAGGATACTGACCGCACTCATAATAATGACATATACATACGCAATTCTCACACCCCATAACCCTACCATTGCACCTGTAATTACAGGTGTCAAAATATCAGAGCCGCCACCGGCTGTTCCCATAAGCGATGCCGCTCTACTGACATGTTTATAATCAATCCTTGTCGCAATTGTCACATAGACGCTGAACAATACTCCGAGGAAGAATCCCGCAATTGCAAGGCATGCAAAATATACCGGAATCTGATCTACTAAAAGCATCAGAATAATTGCTGCAACACCACCAACACTATTGACCAGCAATACTGTCTGCTCCCTTACTTTTCTTAAGATTACAACAAATGCCATAGAGCCAACAAAACAGCCCACATTATATACTGTCAGCATAAATGCTGCTGTTGAAGATGCAATTCCCAGACTTTCTGCAAAACTTGACGTATAAGTCATAATTCCATTGACAACTGCACAGTATGCAATATCTCCAACAATAATTGCTCCAAATGCTACGCTCATTTTCTTTGTCCGAAGCGGTTTTACTTGTTGTTCCTGTTCCTCTTCTCCTTCCTGTTTTGCTCCCTGTATTTCTTTTTTTGCAAATGGAATACAACAAAGCATAACCACAGGCACAATCATCAGAATATAATAGGAATAATAAAATGGTAGTTTTCCCGACAGCATAATTCCAACGAGGAACGGTGTAGTGAAATTGCCAAGGCCAAAAAATGCCTGTCCTGCACTCATTGCTCCTGCGTAAGTATCATGAAATGCCATACTTAATAATACCGGGCACACTGTATCTTGCGTTCCCATTCCGGCTCCACCAAGAAATGCAAAAGCCAAACCTGCATAATATACAGGCACAGTGGGTATTCCGATTAAGAATGCTCCAATCAGCACGGTTCCGACTGCCAGTACTTTTATTGGTCCAAACTTTTCCACCATTCTTCCTGTAAAATATACAGTAAGAACTCGTCCTAACGCATAAGCAGAACCAAGAAGTACTACTTTATCTAATGCAATCCCATACATCTTTACCAGATGGGACAAACTGCTTCCTACTACAATGCAGGCCGCCCCGGTCAAAAAGTACAATGCAAATGCCAGAAATGCTACCATTTTGTATTTATTCTGTTTTTTTAACATTGACTCATAATCCCTTCTACTGCGTCTGCGATACTGATGACATTACCACCAATATTCAACGCTTTACATACTCTGCTGACATACGGCTGCTTCAGCATTGCATGCTCCAAAGACTCAAAATCCCAAAAAATTTCTTTTGGTGTCCCTGACCGGACAACTTTTTTCTTCGCCATTACAATCACCTTATCAAAGTTGGTAGCTACAAACTCCATATCATGAGAAATTGTAATAACAGTTTTTCCCTGTCCATGTAACACCTTCAAAATCTCACTTAATTTTTTGTTTCCTTCCACATCCTGACCGGCCGTTGGCTCATCAAAAATTAAAATTTCTGTTCCCATCGCAATTACGGCTGCAATGGTTACAAATTTTCTCATGGAAAGAGGTAAATTCATTGGATTTTCATCCTTAAATTCTTCCATGCCCGTAATTTCAAGTGCCTCCTGCACTCTCCGGTCTTCCTCTGCAGGATCTAGTTTCATAGTTTTTGGTCCATAACGAACCTCACTTTCAACCGTTGCATGGAAAATCTGATCATCTGGATTTTGGAATACGTATCCAACTACCCTTGATACTTGTGCAGTTGTATAATCTTTTGTATTCATATCTCCAATTAGAACGTCCCCTTCTGTTGGTTTTAGAAGTCCATTCATCATCTTCACAGTGGTTGTTTTTCCGGCGCCATTCTGACCAACGATTGCTACATTTTCACCACTTTTTATTTCCATATTAATGTGATCAACTGCCAAAAATCCTCCTGGATAGGAAAAACTTACATCTTTTAAAATCAAATCACTCATACCTATCCCCTCTTTTCTTTCATAGCCTGACCAATCATCTCAATGGCCTGTTTTTCAGTTACCGGAATTTTAGTAAGTGGAAGTCCTGCTTTCTGAAGCTTTACTGCCAGAAGAACGACCTGTGGTAATGCCACTCCTTTTTCCATGAGTGTAATATCTGTTAATATTTCATTCTTATCCCCCACTGCGATCAATTCTCCATCTTTCAGGACAAGAACATCATCCGCATACTCTGCAATCAGATCAATCTTATGCTCCACGAGAATAATGGTCTTCTGCTTATCTTTCATTGCCTTAATAATTGCAAATACACTCTCTGTTCCCTCTGGATCCAACTGACTGGTCGGTTCATCAATAATCAGAATATCCGGCTCCAGAACTATAACTGACGCAAGCGCAACTCTCTGCATTTGTCCACCAGATAATTCAAACGGATTCTTCTCTGCCAGTGATTCAATGTTCGTCATCTTCATAACCTCGATTACCCGGCGCTCGATTTCTTCTACCGGAACACCAAAGTTTTCAAGTCCATAGGCAACTTCTTCAAATACAGTATCCTTAACTCCGCTAATTTGCGTGAATGGATTTTGAAAAACAAATCCTATTTTCTGCGAGAGTTCTCCACCATACTCATTGATGTTCTTTCCTTCTACAAGAACTTCTCCTTTTATTTCTCCTTTATAAAAACTTGGAGCAAATCCTCGCAGTAAAGCACATAATGTCGTCTTACCTGATCCATTTTCACCAATGACTCCGTAAAACTTTCCTCTTTCAATCTGTAAATTTAAATGCTTAATTGCAGGTTCTGTTGTAAGTGGATAAGAATAGTCAACATTTTTACATTCCATTATAATATCCATAATGCCACCCTCCCTGCAATCACTAATATTGTTACTACAACTGATGCAATTTTAACAGTACTTTCCAGGCCTGATTTTTCGAGATTAAACATATGTGTTTTTTCACACTGCATCGAAAATCCTCTAGCTTCCAGTGTTAAAACTCTTTCTTCTGATCCAATTACAGCACCGAGAATCAGTGGAACCAATGTTGGGAAAAATGCTTTCGCACGTACGATCATATTTCCTTCTGTTTCAACACCTCTGGCTTTCTGAGCATTCATAATTGTTTTGCTATTGCCACTCAGAATATCTATCATAGATAAGGAAGATGTAAACACATATACTGCCTTATAATTCATTCCAGATTCTTCCAATGCTCTTGCAATTTCTTTGTTACTTGTCGTCTGGAAATACCAGACAAAAATTCCCGCTATATCCATAACCATAAACGATAATGAAATCGCTGTACGAAGTCCCTTCTCACAGATTCTTAAAATACCGAATCTCCACAATACTTCACCACCAGGAACAATGAATGTCTGTACTACAAAAATTACAAGTGCTATAAATGCTTTCACGCACTTTTTCATTGCTCCACTTGTAGCACATAGAATCAGCACTACTAAAAACCATGGAATCACCGCCAATGACAATCCGACTTCCGTCAAATGTATGGAATTTAAAATAAACGTACAAACTGTATACAGAATAACCACCCATAATTTTGCCCCCGGATGAAGTCCTGCAAGCTTATTTTCTTTATGTATCTGTATCTTTTCCAAATATGATTTTTCCATATCTATCCCCTTCTCAGGTCATCATCATTTTTTGTAAGAAGTATCCAGGAGGGTCTGTCTTACTTCTTCTCTTTGATATAGTTACTTCCACAACCGAACTTAACAAGTGTTCTTGGTGGAATTACTTTTATAACTGCCCAACAGATTAAGAATGAAATAATACGGTCTAATACCTGGAATACTCCTTCTGTACCGAAGAATGCTGCCCAGATGTTGGCTCCTGCTGCCATTGCGGCTGCTGTGATAATAGATGTACCTCCACCTGTAACTCCACCGTATACAAGTACAACAATTGGTGCTGAAACAATAATGGATACCCAAGCCATTACAAACATAGAAATCAGCCATTTCCACCACACACTGAACATCTGTTTTCTGGCAAGAAAACCTGTTACCAAACCTGCAATTACATTAACTGGAATAAACGCAAAGTTTACTGGATTTGCGATACCTGTGACAACATTGGTTAAACCTCCGGTCACTGCCCCAACCCATGGACCGCAAAGCATAGCAGCAAAAATTGTTCCGATCGTGTCAAGATACATTGGAAGCTTCAAAATAGATGCTAACTGCCCTCCAACAAAGTTAACTGCTACTCCGACTGGAATAATCAGTAACGCTAACATTGAAAAATCTTCTTTAATTGAATATTTCTTTTTCTCCATTCCTATGTCCTCCTTCATTTCCCTGTGCATTCTCTGCATTTTCTAAAAATCCTTTACCCCTCCTGGCATCTCTTCCAGATAGTATTGTCAACATTTTCACATTTCTCATTACGTAATGTCTGACTTTACTTGACTTTAATATAACATAGTCGTATAATTCAGAAAATGACAGTTGTCATCTTTTATTATATTTTTTCACAATGTCTAGTTATTAAAAATGGAGGTTTCTATAGATTATGTACAAAAATACAAAAAAAGCTCTGGAAATCATCTTAAAAGAAGAGTATGATAAAGAAAATCCTTTACAATCATTTACGCATCTTAACCTTGGCAACCAGCTTCTCACTGTCCCCAAAGGAGAAACGATACTTTACCAGGGCGATTCTGCTGAATATTTTTATTTTCTGCTTTCCGGTCATACGGTTATAATGAATCAGATTTCTTTCAGTACAAATGATATCATCGACTATGTTGAGCCGCCACATATTCTGGGATTAATGGAATACATCAACAAGGATTCTTTTTATACAGCTTTTGTTGTAGCTGACACAGCATGTGTCCTTTTCCGCGTAAATGCAAAAGAATTCATGGACTTTATTCAACAAGATGCGAAACTCTGCTATCAAGCACTTATAATCACTGCTCATATAGCAAGTTCCAATATGGATCGTGCAGAAACACACAGAATTTTTCCGACCAAAGATATCCTAGGGCATTACCTGTACAGACAGGCATGTTACAAACTGCCATATACATGCCCGTTAACCAGAAAGGGATTAGCAAATAAGCTCAATATCAATTTGCGCACCCTTTATCGTTATCTGGACTATATGGAAAAACATAATTATATCACTTTACACAAAGGAAAGATTGTAATTAATCAGGAACAAATGGAACAGCTTTCTTTGCGTTATGGTGATGTTATCATCTAATCGGAGGTTTTATATATGAAAAAAATTATTTTTGTATCACATTGTATTTTGAACACTGCCTCAAAAGTTGTTCTTTATAATCAGACTGACATGGACGCCGAAGAAAATCTCAGAAAAAAATTCATGCACAAAGCAATTGATCAGGAAGTACAGATCATTCAACTGCCTTGTCCAGAATTTACATTATATGGTCCAAAACGCTGGGGACATGTTAGCAATCAGTTCGACAATACTTTTTTTCGCGATCATTGTCGTAAAATTCTTGCTCCGTGTATTCAACAACTCAAAGAATATCTGGCAAATGAAGACTGGTTCGAAGTGTTGGGAATTGTTGGGGTAGACGGCAGTCCAAGCTGTGGTGTTGACTACACCTGTTGCGCTGACTGGTATGGTTCATTTGAATGCCGTGAAGGACTGGATAAAACTTTCAACGAATGCACTCTTGAGAAAAAATCAGGAATCTTTATGCAGGTGTTAAAAGAAATGCTGAAAGAGAACGGGTTGTCGGATAAAGTGAAAGTAACTTCTCTCTTTGCACCAGAGCCCGAAAAATGCTTAGAAATACTGGATAAATAATCGTTTATTTCTTCTGAGGATATCTTTTTGATATCCTCTTTTCTACGTGATATTTATTGTTTTTTTCTATATTTATTCGCTTATATAGTAATTATTAATTTGTTATTTTTATTTTTACATGTTATGCTAAAGTTTAAAATAAAAATGGTAAGGATTCCATCTATGAAAAAACTTTATATTACAGATTTGGACGGTACCCTTTTGAATCAGAATGCCTCCATATCTCCATATAGCGAACAGGTTATTAAAAAAATAATTAAACAGGGGATTCATTTTACAATAGCTACCGGGCGGTCTCCTATCCGAATATTTTCTATTTTACAAAATATTCCATTAAAACTGCCAGTTATTTTAATGAATGGTGCAGCAATATACGATATAGAAAATCAAAAATGTTTATCAACAGTTCCAATCTGTAAAACCAGTTTTCATCGTATACTTGACACTGAGCAAAAAGCTAACATACGAGGTGGATATATCCTAACACAAAACAATCAATTAAACGGGATTATTACTGTTTCCCCTACACTGCTATTGCAAACATACCTGAAGACGTCAGATTTAACTTTAATACATTCCAATCTAGAACTAAAAGATGAAGAGACTCTTTTGTATGCACTTTACATGGATTCTTCAAATCAAAAACTACAGTTTATGTATGATACTTTGAAACATGATTCAAATATCATCTGTGATTTTTATAAAGATGTTTATCGGCAAAACTGTTGGTGCCTGGAAATCACAAGTTCACAGGCTACCAAATATTCTGCAGTCCAATTCTTACGTAATTATGGATCTTATGAATATATTACAGGTTTTGGTGATAGCTGGAATGATATTTCCCTCTTTCAGGCTTGTGATGAATCATACGCTGTTGCAAATGCCAGCTCTAAACTAAAGGCTATCGCCACAGCAACTATTAAAAGCAATATTGAAGATGGTGTTGCAGATTTTTTAAGCAAACTTCTAAAATAATATTTTAGCAGACAGGAGAATAACCAATGGCAGAAATAAAATTTGAAAACGTATCTAAATCTTTCGGCAAAACAACTGTAATCGAAAATATGAATTTAACTCTTCCAGATGGAAAATTTACAGTTTTACTTGGTCCCTCCGGTTGTGGCAAAACAACTTTACTCCGCATGATTGCCGGAATCGGTCCTGAAAGTTCCGGAACTGTTTACATGAATGGAAAAGACTTAAAAAATGTTCCTCCCGGCGCAAGAGATATTGCAATGGTTTTTCAAAGTTATGCTCTTTATCCGACAATGTCTGTTCGTGAAAATATTGAATTTTGTTTAAAAAACAATAAAATCCCGAAAGCTGAACGAAAAAAACGTGTAGAAGCTGTAGCTAAGCGTGTAGATCTTACAGACTATCTTGACCGAAAACCATCTCAACTTTCTGGTGGTCAGCGACAACGCGTTGCACTTGCAAGAGCAATGGTAAAAGAACCTCAAGTATTTCTCATGGATGAGCCGTTATCAAACTTAGACGCTAAATTACGAGCCTCTATGCGAAGTGAACTCATACAATTACATAATAAATTAAAAACAACTTTCATTTATGTAACACATGACCAAATTGAATCCATGGCTATGGCTGATTATATTGTTTTGCTAAATCATGGAAAAATCATGCAACAAGATACCCCTGAAGAAATTTATAACAATCCTGCTAATGTTTTCACTGCGCAATTTATCGGAACTCCTGCTACTAATATATTGCCTCTGCATAATGGTTGCTATGGATTCAGACCAGAGAAAGCTTACTTTATTTCCAAAGATGCTGCAAATTTTGAACAATATTGGAAAAATGGAACTATTCTCACAAGAGAAATGCTCGGTTCTGAAGTTCATTATCAGATTCAAACAGGCAATCATACTGTTATGATGAAAAGTACAGATTTTAATCACAAAGTAGGTGAGAATATTCTTTTTGCAGTAAGTACTGACAATTTATATTTTTTCGATAGCGACGGCAATCGTGTAACTGCTCCTGAAAATATTCCCGAATACTTGAAGATGGAGGAAACGCAAATTGAATAAAAATAATTATGATAAAAAACGTTCTCTCACTGGTTATTTGATGGTATCACCAGCAATGATTTTGATGTTGATTTTTGTATTTTATCCTCTTGTCAATCTAGTCTATTTAAGTTTTTTTAATTATAACTTGATTGGTACAAAAGAATTTGTCGGACTCAAAAATTACAAAATACTTTTTTTCATTAAAACAGATTTTATTCAGGCTTTGCGTAACACTGGAGTTTATACATTAACAGTAGTTATTTTTTCACTTTTATTGGCAATACTTCTTGCTCTTTGGCTGGAAAAAGATAATTGGATTAATCGATTTTTACAAAAAAGTATGTTTACACCATATTTAATTTCTATGGTCTCATGTGCATACATATGGTCATGGATGTATGACAGCGACAGCGGAGTTTTCAATGCTCTCTTAAATGCATTAAAGCTTTCCCCTCTTCGCTGGTTAAACGATTCGGATATGGCAATTTTTTGTGTAGCTGCTGTAGCAGTATGGAAAAGCCTGGGCTACTATCTGATTATTGTACTAGCTTCAATAAAAACGGTTCCCCGTGATATTTTAGAAGCTGCTGAATTAGACAGAACACCTCCGCTTAGGAAATTTATTAAGATAACTTTGCCTATGATATCGCCACAGCTTTTCTTTTTACTTATTACGATTACAATTAGTTCTTTCAAAGTATTTGACGTTGTACGTGTTATGACCAACGGCGGTCCAGGTAATTCTACAGATGTACTTGTAACATATATTTATCGCTATGCATTCCAAATGAACGCTAAAGTAGGGTATGCCTCTGCTGCTGGTACTGTTTTACTAATCATAATGATGATATTAACTTATTTGTATTTTAAAGTACTTAACAAACGCATTTACTATCAATAAAATAGAAAGAGTGGACTTTATGTATCAATTAAAAAAACGTATCGGAAACATCATTTCTACATTATTAAAATTTGCATTATTTATTTGTTTTGCATTTCCATTTTACTGGATGGTAACAACTGCATTTAAAAGTTATCAGGAATCTATTGCATTTCCTCCCACATTATGGCCACATAATTTTTCCTGGCAGGCTTTTATATCCGTATGTCAAAAAATAGATATTATACATTACTTTAAAAATTCTATTCTGGTTTCCACGGCAGTTGTTATATTACAGGCCTTCATCAATATTCCAGCTGCTTATGGCTTTGCCAGATATGATTTTAAAGGTAAAAAAGCAATGTGGGCTCTTGTTATGGTTGCATTTATGATTCCACTTCAAATAACGTTTATCCCTGTTTACATTATGTTTTCCAAGGTTCAACTACTGAATACCCTTTGGCCGCAAATATTACCTTTTGCTGCCAACGCTTATGGAATCTTTCTCATGCGGCAGGCATTCATGCAAGTTCCTGAAGATCTGTTAGAATCTGCAAGAATGGATAATGCCGGAGAATTCAAAACATTGTTTAAAATTGTACTTCCTATGACAAAAGGCAGTGTAATTATGGCTGAACTATTTAGTTTTATAAGTACCTGGAACTCTTACTTCTGGCCATTAGTAATGACAAATGACGACAAAGTACGTCCTATGACTTTGGCAATGCAACGTCTGCAAGATGCAAACCAGGGACTTCAATGGCCTGTGCTGATGGCCGCAAATACACTTTTGGTTTTACCGATTTTTATAATATTTATCGTTTTAAACAAACAAATTATGTCTTCATTTGGTTATAAAGGAATTAAATAATATTCAAGATTTTAAAATACAGAAATGTATTTTAGAAAAATAAAAAAAAAGGAGAAAAAGAAAATGAAAAGAAGAGTAATCGCAGCATTGCTGACGCTTACAATGGTCTTCTCTCTGACCGCATGTGGAGGAAGCAAAAGTGACAGCAGCAAAGATTCTTCAAAAAAGGAGGAAAAAGAGGCAACTGTTGATACCGTAAAAGACCCTATCACAATCAGTTTTTGGCACGACCGGACATCCGACACTGATTATGCATGGTTAAAAGAATCCATTGACGAATTCAACAAAACAAATAAATATGGTATCACTGTAGAAGAAGTTGGACAAGGTTATCTTGATGATGTTCAGGCAGCTCTGACAACTGCAATCGCTGCTGGCGATTCACCAGTATTGGCTGATTTATCATGTAACGGAATTCCTCTTTTCGCATCAGAAGGCGTTCTTGCCGATATGACTCCATATATCGAAAGAGATAACTTCGATATGGACAATGTCGTAAAAGAACTTACAGACTATGTGTACTATGACAAACAAGTTGTAACTATGCCTTACACAAGAGGTACTGCAATTCTTTATTACAATAAAGATCTTTATGCTAATGCAGGATTAAATCAAGCTCCTACTTCACTGGAAGAGTTAAATGAATATGCGAAGAAAATTTATGACAATTCAAACGGCGAAGTCAAAGGTGTTGGATATACAATCGAACCTACATATTATCAACATTACCTGTTAGAGTCTTTAAATGATGTTGGATTCATGGATGCTGATGGTAAAGGCGCCAGCTGTCTGGATGACGGTTCTATGAAACAGTTCTTAACAGATTGGTATAACTGGACAGAAGAAGGATGGTGCGAAATTCCTGCACTTGAAAATGCAAGTTCAGCTATGCAGGAAGATTTTTATAATGGAAAACTTGGTGCTTTCGTTTCCAGTTCAAACCGTGCAACTTCTATTTCTGAAAAAGCTCAGGCTGCTGGAATTAATCTTGGTATGTCTTACACAGTTGGCTATGGTGGATATTCAGCTCCTTTAGGCGGAGGTTCTATCGGAATTATTGGAAAAGATCACAGCCAACAGGAAATTGCTGCCGCATGGGAATTTGTCAAATTCCTTATGAGCGATGAGCAAGTAGCTCAGAATCATATTAAGACAGGTGTACTTCCTACAACCTACTCTTCTGTAGAAACAGATACCCTGAAAGATTTCTGGGCTGACGAGAAAAACGAAGGTTACAAAATCTCCTATGAGCAGGTAAAAGATGCTTCCGCTCCAGCAATGTCAATGTACACATCCGAGTGGAACAGTGCTGTTCGTTCTGTATATTCAGAATTAATTCAGGCACGTGATATCACTCCTGATCAGGCTTTAGATAATCTTAAATCAGAAGCATCTACAATCTTTGAATAATTTATTAGAACAAAAATCCCTGATATACTGTTAGGTATATCGGGGATTTTTCATTTTTATTTCTTTTTTACAAAGCATCTTTTCTTGAAAAATGAAATTCCATAGCACAAGATTTCATCATAATCATCTTCATATTCTGACGCATACATTTTTTTATTAATCTGCTCGATTGCCCGGTTGCAATCCCGCTTCATTTCTTCACGACTTTTTGAATACTTTGCTTCAAATATTGCAACTCTGGCATTCATTGAATCATAAACCACAACATCACTGCGTCCTTCGCCGTGCTCTTTATTCGATTCCACCATATAACCGGCTCCGGCAAATATGCCTGCGAGAAATGCATGATAAAAATCTTCTCTGTAATCATGATAACTGATTGTCTTTCGGAGAAGTTTGCTCATTTCCAGAGTGATTTCTTCGCTATCTCCTTCCCACACTGCATCAAACAGATGTTTTCTATCCCAGATTTTTGCACTGTCCTCAAACCATCTTTTTATGGTCGTCTCAAATATCTCCCTGATTTCTACATTTGGAATCTTGAGTGCGTATGTTTCTTCTGGCAATGTACCGCTGTATTCATCATCTTTTGCTTTTGTCAGATATCCAGTCAGATATAAAAGACTCCAAAGATTCTCCTCTGATGAGTTCAAATAATCATATGTGATTCCTTCATCCACCTTCTGAACAATACTTCCACCGCCAAGAAGTGTTTCAAACTTTTCTGTGATATTGCTTCCTGCATGATCAATAAATGATCGGATTACTGCATTATCACTTGTATTCTTCCAGTAACTTGCCGGTTTTGCATCCGGATTATGTTGAAGCTCCTGAAAATAATTCATTACATCCCATGGACAATATACATCACATTCGCCAAAATGATAACCGTCATACCATTCTTTCACCTGTCCGGCATATTCTGTAACTCCTGCATCGCTTAAGATTTTATCAACGTCTTTCTGCGTAAATCCGAAATATTCATCCAATCTTGCATCTGTAATTGTATCCAGAACAAAGTTATTTGTTCCTGTAAAAATGCTTTCTTTGGAGATTCGAAGGCAGCCAGTCACAATTGAAAAACAAAGTGCTGCATTATCTTTTAGTGCGGTCGTCATCATCGCTTTGATAACTTCCAGCATCTGTTCATAATACCCATGACTGCTTGCTTTTGCCAAAGGAACATCATACTCATCTAATAAAAGAATTGCCTGTTTCCCATAATATTTGTTCATGAGCTGAAGGAGCAGCTGTAATGACCTTGTCACTTCCACTTCTCCTGCTGCCTGTTTTCTTATTCTCTCATATATCTGCCGCTCATTGTCGCTTATATGTTCGCCATCTAAAAGATATGCATATTCTTCATATAATCGTCCAATTTCATATTTCAATTGTCCATAAGCACTGTCAAAACTTAAACCATCTACATTTTTAAATGTGAGAAATACAGTCGGCCGCTGGTTCTGCCATGCATGACACAATTTCTCATGATTGGAAATTTCCAACCCTTGAAATATTTTTCTGCTGTCTTTTTCTATATCGAAAAATTCAGCCAGCATACTCATTCCAAGAGTCTTTCCAAAACGTCTCGGACGTGTAATCAGTGTCACTTCTGTTCCAGGGTTCTTCAATACTTCACAGATCAGTCCCGTTTTATCGATATAATAGTATTCATTTTCTCGTATCTTCGAAAAATCTGATATTCCGACCGGGAAATCTATTTTTTTCATACCGCTCCCCCTCTCTTTATGACCTGATTTATTTTTACTCCTGAGTCTTACTGCAAATTGATTTCTTTAAATCGCCCACACTTCATTTTGTTGGCATAAATCCATTGTCCTGCAAATCATGTATGCCCTGCCGAAAAATATGTTTTACTCTACTGCCAAGCCTTCTGCTTTCATAACATCGACTACCTGTGCCACATATTTTGCGCACAGTTCATCTGTCGCAGCTTCTACCATGACACGGATTACAGGTTCTGTTCCACTCTCGCGGACAAGGATACGTCCCTCATCGCCAAGTTCTGCTGCTACATTGTCAACTGCCTTTATAACCTCCGGATTCTCGCGTGCTGTCTTCTTATCTGCCACACGGACATTCTGAAGAAGCTGTGGATAGATTTTTACAGGCTCTGCCAATCTGGAAAGGCTCATTTTCTTCTCCAGAATTACTTCCATGATCATAAGTGAAGTCAGGATTCCATCACCTGTTGTTGCATGTTTGCTGAAAATAATATGTCCGGACTGCTCTCCTCCAAGAGAAAAGTTATTCTTGCACATATTTTCATAGACATATTTATCTCCGACTGCTGTCTTTTCATACTTCATGCCAATCTTGTCACATGCTTTATAAAGTCCCAGGTTTGACATTACAGTTGTAACGATGGTGTCACCATTCAGGCGTCCATTCTCCATGAGATATTTTCCGCAAACATAAAGGATCAAATCTCCGTCGATCACATTTCCTTTCTCATCGACAGCAATGCATCTGTCAGCATCTCCGTCATAAGCGAATCCTACATCCAGATGATTCTCTTTTACATACTGCTGCAGGACTTCAATGTGAGTAGATCCACAATTGGTATTGATGTTCGTTCCGTCCGGCTCACAGTTGATTACATAAGTCTTTGCTCCAAGTGCATCATAGACACTCTTGGCAATCATAAACGCACTACCGTTAGAACAGTCAAGTCCGATTTTCATATCCTCAAATGATCTTGTTGCAAGTGAAATCAGATATCCGATGTAACGGTTTCTTCCTGCTGCGTAATCAACGGTACGACCAATATCTTCTTTTTTTGCCAACGGCAGTTCGTCAATCTCTCCATCGATATATGCTTCAATCTTAGCTTCTACCTCTGCCTCCAGCTTGTGTCCTTTTCCATTGATCACTTTAATTCCGTTATCATAGAATGGATTATGGCTTGCAGAAATCATAATTCCACAGTCAAAGTTTTCTGTTCTTGTCACATAAGAAACACTCGGTGTTGTTGTTACGTGAAGAAGATATGCATTCGCTCCTGATGCAGTCAGTCCGGCAACGAGCGCGTACTCAAACATATAGCTGCTACGTCTTGTATCTTTTCCGATTACAACCTTTGCTTTGTGATCCTGTCCGTAATACCAGCCAAGAAAACGTCCCACTTTAAATGCGTGCTCTACTGTTAAAACTACATTTGCCTCTCCACGAAAACCGTCTGTTCCAAAATATTTACCCATTTTTCTTATCTCCCAATTACTTTTTAATCTTATCTGTCTAAATTGGAAATTCATAATCTGTATATATTTTCTCATAAATGAACAGATTTTTTGAACTTCTTTGGTTCAGACAAATACAGTATCTTTTCTTATTATACTGTTTTATTCTTTATTCGACAACCTTTTGGTATATTTTCCTGCTTTACCTTATACGTTCATCTTTTTGCAGATTTCCCTTGCCACGCAGATACCATTTGCAGATGCCTGCTGAAGTCCTCTTGTGATAGATGCTCCGTCTCCCATGACGCGCAGATTCTTGATATTTGTCTCAAATTTATCGTTCACTACGACTTTATTCGAATAAAATTTTACTTCCACGCCGTAAAGCAAAGTCTCATCCGATGCAATTCCGGGTGTTACTTTATCAAGTGCCTTAATCATCTCATCTATCGCGACCATGATACGATGCGGGAATACCAGTGATAAATCTCCAGGCACAGCATCTTTCAATGTCGGTGTAATATTGTTTCTCTGTAATCTTTCTGCAGTTGTTCTTCGTCCTCTTCTGAAATCACCATAACGCTGAAGCAGGATTTTGCCATCGCTTAACATATTTCCAAGCTGGGCTATATGCTTACCATATTCGATTGGTGACTTAAAAGGCTCCGTAAAATTCTTAGATACAAGGAGTGCAAAATTCGTATTCTTTGTCTTCATGTCTTTTGACTTATAAGCATGACCATTAACAACTGCAAGTCCGTTATCGTAGTACTCTGTTGCCACTTCTCCGGAAGGGTTCGTGCAGAATACGCGTACCTTATCGTCAAATGTTGGTGTATAGTATACAAGTTTTGCCTCGTAAAGCTTCTCATTGAGTTCCTTCATGATCTCATCGCGGACTTCTACCCGGACACCTACATCAACAGTACCATTCTGTGTTTTAATACCATGATTTTTACAGATTCCTTCAAACCAGCTTGAGCCTTCTCGTCCGATACCTGATACGATTTCATCCGCATAGTAAGTTTCCTCTTTGTCTGTGACGACCCCCTTTGCCACACCATCCTCGATTATGATATCCTGTACCATAGTCATGAACTTGATTTCTACACCTGAAGCCAGCAAATGTTCCTGCAGTCTTGTGTAAATCTTATATCCTTCCTCAGTTCCAAGATGGCGGATCGGACATTCGATCAGTTTGAGATTGGCACGAATTGCTTTCGCCCGGATCCTCTCGATAGCTTCGTAATCGTCAATTCCATAGACCTTCTCATCTGCCCCAAATTTCAGATATATATTGTCTGCTTCTTTGATCAGTTCTTCCGCCTTCTCATAGCCAAGGATCTCCGGCAAAGTTCCCCCTACATCTGGTGACAGAGATAGCTTTCCATCGGAAAATGCGCCTGCTCCTGCAAATCCTGTTGTGATAGAGCATGGCTTACAACCTACACAGACCTTTGTCGTGCGCTTCGGGCACTGACGCTTCTCGATAGAGCGACCCTTCTCAATCATTAATACTTTCATATCCGGTTTCTGTCTCATTAATTCATAAGCACAGAAAATACCGGAAGGCCCTGCACCTATAATAATTACGTCATATTTATTCATATATCTGATCCACCTTTCTGTGAATAAAAAGTATAACATTTCCATATAAAAAAGACAAGGTAAGTCCCGAAGCCATGTAAGCCTTCCGGCTCATTTTTCTCCGTTAATTAATTACCTTGTCCATAGTGTCCTGCCCAATAATATCGATCAGTGAATGACTGACTAAAAATTCATAAAACTTTACCGCTTCTTCTGCCGATATCTCATTCCTGTGCTTCGAGATCCAATACTTGATCCCATTAACCAGGGTCATAGCCTCATACTGCAAAAATGTCTCTTTGCTTATAATTTCTCCTTCTTTAATATGTATCGGATTACGCTCCACGACTACATGCACCAGATTACAGATGTTGTGATATAGCATATCTTCAAAGGAATTCTGCCCCTTCACTTCAAATACCCGTGCATAATATTCTTTATCCGCAGCAATCTTTTTAAATATCATCTCCAATGCAGACCTTGCCATATTCATCTTCACAAGTTCCGTCGCACTGCTAAATACATCTTCCCACAAAAGCCATTCCATTACTTCATATTTATCCCGGAAGTAATTGTAGAATGTCGGGCGTATTACCCCTGCTTCATCCGTGATCATCTTAATCGTAATCTTATCAAAAGATTTCTTCACGACCAGTTCTTTGAATTTCTGCCCTAGAAGCGCTTTTGTCATCTCGCCCTTGCGTTCCATGATTATCTCTTCCTCACAACATAATCTGTGAATTATTATAACACAGATTCCGTGTTCTAAACAAGACGGAACCTGTGCCTAAAATATCAGATTCAGTATTTCACCCCTCCATGAAATACCAAGTCCATTGTTTATTTCTGTTTATAATTCTGATAGCCTTTCGCCTCACACGGATGCTCGCTCCAAAGTTTATCCGCACACTCTGACCAACACTTCGCGTAAGTATGACATTTGCCACACAGATGCTCCACTGTTTCCGGTGACTGAAGATCTGTGGATTTGGCACCTGTCTCATGTACCATCTGTTGCAGCAATTCCGGATTTTCCAGCATCGGACATGGTTTTAAATGATTACAGTTAAATGGCTGATGATCCCGATATGCCATAAAAAGCGGCTGTCTGAGCGCATCTAATAAAGATACTTCTTTTATATTGGCTCCAGAATAATGGATAAATACACACGGTTCCACATCTCCGTTCGGATTAATGTGGCAATAATTTCTTCCCCCTGCAATACAACCGCCTACAAATCCACCATCATTCTGGAAGTCCATAGCAAAAATAGGTTTTCCACCGTTCGTGGAACGAATCTTACGAACTCTGTGATACATATATTCTCTCTGCTCTTTTGTCGGTAAAAGTTCCACTGCTGCATCATTTCCTACCGGCATATAATGGAAATACCATGTAAATCTACATCCTTTTTCAATGATCATATCCAGGAACTCATCGGACGTAACTGTCTCAATGTTCTTACTTGTATAACAGATAGATGTTCCAAAAATCTGACCGGAAGCCTTCAGCAGATCCATAGCATGCAATACTTTTTCATACACACCTGCGCCTCTTCTAAGATCATTAACTTCCTCAAATCCTTCCAGACTGATAGAAAGAGACAGATTGCCGACTTCTTTCATCTGCTCACAAAATGCTTCATCAACCAGTGTTCCATTCGTAAATGCATGGAATGCGCAATCATTATGTTTCTTACACAACTTTATAATGTCATCTTTTCTGACAAGCGGTTCTCCGCCAGTATACATATAGAAGTAAATTCCAAGCTCTTTTCCCTGTGTAATAACACTGTCCAGGTCATTGTATGTAAGATTCAGCCGATTCCCATATTCTGCCGCCCAGCAGCCGGTACAGTGCAGATTACAGGCACTGGTCGGATCCATAAGAATCAGCCACGGGATATTACAGTCATATTTCTTACGCATTTCACGGATTGTCTTTGTTCCGTAAAATGCTGCCTCATATCCCAGATTCAATGCAGTCTGACGAATGACATATGAATCCAATTCATCAATCATGTGGTTGACATATTTTACCCATTTATTATCTGGATCTTGAATCATCTTACGTGTAGCCTCATAATTTTCTTTTTGGAAATTGTCTCCCATATATTTTTCTGTCAGATCTACCAGTTCCAAAAGACCTTTTTCACGATCTTTCTTCACATGTTTTAACACTGCATCAATCGCGGTTCCATACGCTGCTCTGGCAGCCTTATGTGTCAATGTACCCATATCACATTTCCTCCTCGTATATCTTATTTTTTCAATATTTGAGCTGATTATCAACATTGCACATCAATACATGCAATATTGAATCACTACATCTACTCCTGCAATCAGGAACAATGCGCCACCTGCAAGATATGCCTGACTATTATGCACTGTACCAAGCCTATATCCTACATATACACCACCAATTACACTCAGTATCGTAATTGGGAAAATCGTCAGTGACTGGTGTATCATTTGCGCTTCCAGAAACCCCATTCCAATTCCCGCAAGAAATGCATCTACACTTGTAATAAGTGCCAGAAATGTCGTTTTCTTCCAGTCAATTTCATCATTGCGCTGTTCAAGAATGTTTCGCTTCTTAAGTCCCTTCCAGATCATATATATGCCTAATCCTATAAATATCAGAACTGTCACTGCCTCCCAGTGATCTGCAATTCGTGAACTTGAATTTGAAGAATCCCGGAATATCGGCAACAGAGTAAGCAGATTTCCTACAATCAGACACCCCCATTGAACACCTCCGAAAAGCAGGCATAAACCAAATAGATTTTTCTTATTAATCTTTGAAAATCCAGCCCCCATATAAGCCATCGCTACAAATACATCTAAAGACAATCCTGCTGAGATTATTACAATCTCAAGAACAGACATAACCATCACCTGCCTTGTACTCTTAATTATGTTGTGATGAACAAAACCTTTCACTTCTCATGCATTTGCTCACAAGTAAGTAAAAAAGGTTTGTTCCGTCCCTTGACATCATTGTATTAAAACATGAAAAAGAAAGGAATGTACAAAAGGTGGGAAACGTTATCCAAATGCTACATTTATAAAAATATGTCGCATACATTCTCACTCTCTGATAGAAAATGTTCTTCATCTGCCATAGGATTCACAATATAGAAAAGAACACCTTCCAAAAAATCTACATTTTTCAGAAAGTGTTCTTCTTAATTATTCTATGTTCTTTTTTCTTAGTGATGGAACAGACGAATACCTGTGAATGACATCACCATGTTATATTTGTTACATGTATCGATAACATTGTCATCTCTTACAGAACCACCAGGCTGTGCAATATATGTGACACCACTTTTATGTGCTCTCTCGATGTTATCACCAAATGGGAAGAATGCATCAGATCCAAGAGCAACACCTGTCAGTTTGTCCAGCCATTCTCTCTTGGCCTCTCTTGTAAATACTTCCGGCTTTTCTTTGAAAATATTTGGCCATGCGTCATCTGAAAGCACATCCATATAATCCTCACCGATATAAAGATCAATTGCATTGTCTCTGTCAGCACGACGGATATGATCTACAAATGGAAGATTCATAACCTGTGGAGATTGTCTTAACCACCAGTTATCTGCTTTCTGTCCGGCAAGTCTTGTACAATGAATCCTGGACTGCTGTCCGGCACCAATTCCGATTGCCTGTCCATCTTTTACGAAGCATACAGAATTGGACTGTGTATATTTCAAAGTGATCATGGAAATTGCAAGATCAATTTTAGCCTGATCTGTCAGTTCTTTATTCTCTGTAACAATGTTGGAGAAGAAGTCATTGTCGATCTTTAATTCATTTCTTCCCTGCTCAAATGTAATTCCAAATACTTCTTTATGTTCAATCGGATCTGGTACATAATCCGGATCGATCTGAATAACATTGTAATTACCTTTTTTCTTCTCCTTCAGAATCTCAAGCGCTTCCGGCTCATATCCAGGAGCGATCACGCCGTCAGATACTTCTCTCTTGATAAGTTTTGCTGTATCGACGTCACAGACATCAGAAAGTGAAATAAAATCACCAAAAGATGACATACGGTCTGCACCTCTTGCTCTTGCGTAAGCGCTTGCAAGCGGTGACAGTTCACCAAGATCATCTACCCAGTAAATCTTAGCCAATGTCTCATCAAGCGGAAGTCCCACTGCAGCTCCTGCAGGTGATACATGCTTAAATGATGTTGCAGCCGGAAGTCCTGTAGCTTTCTTAAGCTCACTGACTAACTGCCATCCGTTAAATGCATCCAGGAAATTGATATATCCCGGTCTGCCGTTCAATACCTGAATCGGAAGATCCTTTCCATTCTTCATATAAATCTTGGATGGTTTCTGATTCGGGTTACATCCATATTTTAATTCCAGTTCTTTCATGATATTCCTCCTACTGATTCTTATTTATGATCTTTGTCTCATAAGTTCCGGTTGCAATATCAATATAACGCACAAAAAGTGAAACTTTATTATCTGCATTCAGACTGTTCCATACAAGATCTGTAAATGCTTCCATATCATCCGGAATGCTGACAAGCTTTGGCTCCCCTTCAAAACTTGGAAGTGGATTACCATCACACTTGTATGTATGGATAAAATGTCCCTCTCCTGCTGCTGGATTCTCATATGCAAAGGTATAGCGGTGTGAACTCTCCGGATTACCATTGTTGCTCTTTAAAATAGACATTGCATAGTTGTATGTTCCATTCTCAATATGCATGATTCCGGAAATACGAGGAGTATAATTCGGTCCGTCCGGCTCAAATGTACGACTTCTCAGTGACTGTTCAAAAGTGAGCTGCTTGTCCATGCCTTCATAAACCGTATCTGTCTGGTCGCCATTCGTCACAATGGTCTTATTACCAAGCACACGCACCGGTGCATAAATGATCAGACTTGGATCTGTAAGCTTTGACGGATCAAATGCCTGTGTACGGATTCCTTCTCCATCTTCTACGAACACGCGGTTTCTGCTGTTCTCACTTCTTCCCATAATAAAATATGCGGTCACAGCCTTCGTACCGTCCGCACTTCTACCAATAATAATTCCACGTCCCGGGTAGGAATTACTCTGTAATTCTTTTTCAAGATTCAACATTTCCATGAATATTCTCCTCCACAAGTATTCTAGTAACTGATCCAATCACATAATTAACAGATTACATCCTCATATGATCACCAATTACTACGCGCTATGCGCTCTTACAACTATTATATAAAAAATAATGATGTTTTTCCAGTCTTATTTGTGGTATATTATAAATAACTATTTAACCATTTTCATACATGGTTTTATATTTATCTGAATACGGAGGAAGAAACTATGAAAAAAAAGCATTTATGCCTTGTGTTAACGCTTATCTTTGCGTTGTTACTTGGCGGATGTGCCAGCGGTGAGACCGCAGACAAGTATGTAGGAGATCTGATCACTTCTATCAAAAAAGAGGATCCGTCTTCTTTATCTTCTTTTCTGGAACAGGGAATTTCAGATGAGAACGAAACGTATGTACTTCAGTTTCCGGACGAGCTAAAAGATTCTTATCTTAAGTTCCTTCAGGCATCATTTAATGCCGTAGAATTTGAGATAAATGGTGCTAAAAAAATTGACGATGAACGTTATTCCGTGCAGCTTACTTTTACTCCACTGGATATTGAAGCAACTACAAAAGACACTTGCGAAAAATATAGTCCGGCCATCTCTTCTACAGATTTGAATGCCGAGATGACAAAGCTTCTCGAAAAAGCAACGGAAGCTGTAAAAAGCTCTCCTTCTTACGAAGCCTCCACTCAGCTTACACTGGAGGTTAAGAAGTCAAAAGACGGTTACAGCCTTGATGACGAGCAGTTACAGAAATTATTCTCTGCTACTATGGATAACATTATGGCACCATATGACAGTGTATGCGAGATACTGGACGCTCAGGATTATCTCACATCCTGTCTGAATGCACTGTTTAAAAATGATGTAGCCGAATATGCAAAACATACTGGCGAGGACGAGTCTTCTGTCCAGTCTCAATTAGAAAGTTCTATGTACGCACCACCGGAAGAACTCAGCGCCTCATACACAGAGCGTTACAGCGCCGCGCTGAAAGCAATCTGTAATAACTGTCAGTATTCTGTTGGAACACCAAAGAAACAGGACGGATTATTTAATTACATTATTGATGTAACTGTAACTCCAAACACAAGTTTCCAAAGTGCTATGAACGAACTCGAAACCGGAACTTACTATTCTGAGGAAGAAGTAGATCGTGCTCTTGTAGAATTGATGGAAAAATACGCTGCTGCACCAACTTATGGTGCACAGACAACGGTTACCGTTTCTCTGAACTTCAAAACACTGGCAGCAGCCGGTGCCGAAGATTCTGAGATCACTTCATTAATTGATACCATACTTCCAGTAGAATAGAGCATTCAGAATAAAACTGTATAAAAGAACCTGCCCCAAAATTGTGAGGCAGGTTTTTTTATACTTATATCACTATGGATCCAATATTGAATCTATTTTGTCAGAAGCATCATAATATCATTGCTTCTCTGAACAAATGCTGTCATCTCTTCTGGATTTAATGGCTTATGTGCCAGCATAGCCAGATCATACAACTGCTTGCAGATCAAAGATGTATTTTCTCCATCTTCATGTTTCTGTACATACTGTACCAGTGGATGATTTGCGTTCAGGATCAGGGTATTCTCTCCACCCATATCCATTCCCATGGAATCCATTCCATACATCTTCATCATCTCCTGCATACGGCGGCTCTGCTCTGATAATGTCATAATAGAAGCTACATTGCTGTCTTTCAGTTTCTCAACTTTCACATCCAGCTTGTCATTACCAAGCTCTTTGCGGAATGTTGCAGTCAGACTGTCTACAGTCTTCTGGAATGCTTCCTTTTCGTCTTCAGCAACTTCCTCTTTTGCATTATCTGTAACATCTGCATCAATTCTCTGGAACTGAACATTCTGATAGCGCTGCTCAAGCTGTGTAATGAACGGAGAATCAATGTTGTGTTTCAGTACAACTGCATCCTGTCCCTGTGCACGGAACATATTGATATACTGACTCTGCTGAATCTCATCTGTTACATAATAGATAGTTGTCTTCTTCTCGTCTGCATTTTCCTCGGCATTGTCTGGTGCCGCATTTTTATCGAGTTCTTTCAGCTCTCCACCATTTGCTTCTACGCAGTCTTTCAGTGTCAGATATTTTCCATCGATATCCTTAAAGAGAACTGCATCTTTCATCTTGTCACAGAACTTCTCATCTTTCAGACAGCCAAATTTTATAAATGGACTGATGCTGTCCCAGTATTTCTCATAATCTTCACGTTTTGTCTTGCACATACCTGCAAGCTTGTCTGCAACTTTCTTGGAAATATACTCAGCAATCTTGCCTACAAATCCATCATTCTGAAGAGCGCTACGTGATACATTCAGTGGAAGATCCGGACAATCAATAACTCCCTTTAATACCATCAGGAATTCCGGAATGACTTCCTTAATATTATCTGCAATAAATACCTGGTTATTATACAGCTTAATCGTTCCTTCAATAGAATCATATTCTGTATTAATTCTCGGGAAGTACAGGATACCTTTTAAGTTGAACGGATAATCCATGTTCAGATGGATCCAGAACAACGGCTCTTTATAATCCAGAAATACTTTGCGGTAAAACTCTTTGTAGTCCTCATCACTGCACTCATTCGGATGTTTTGTCCAGAGCGGATGAATATCACTTAAGGATTCCGGACGCTTTTTAATCTTTACTTTATCTTTTGCAGGTGATACTTCTACAACTTCTTTTTCACCATTTTCATTCTCTTTTTCTTCGGTCTTGGCATCTTCATGAATGTGCTCAACAACCTCATCGTCCTCTTTCAGGTCTGCCTCGTCAATTGTCTCATACTCTGGCTCTGCATTTGCCTTTGATAAGAAAATCTCTACCGGCATAAAGGAACAATACTTCTGGATAACTTCTCTTACACGATACTCGTTCGCAAACTCCAGACAATCATCGTTCAGATACAATGTAATCTCAGATCCTACAGTCTGCTTGTCTCCCTCTATCATCTCGTATTCCGTTCCACCATTACTTACCCAGCGTACCGGTGTTGCTCCGTCTTTGTAAGATAATGTGTCAATATGAACTTCATCTGCAACCATGAATGCAGAATAGAATCCCAGTCCGAAATGACCGATCATATCGTCTTCTGTTGTCTTGTCTTTATATTTTTCAAGGAACTCTGTAGCTCCTGAAAATGCAATCTGAGTAATATATTCTTCAACTTCCTCTGCTGTCATACCAAGACCATTATCAATGAACTTCAAAGTCTTCTCTTCCGGATTCACTTCTACATGAATTGATGCCTTATAATCATCCGGTAACTGATATTCACCCATTACATCCAGTTTTTTCAATTTTGTAATGGCATCACAGCCATTGGAAATCATCTCTCTGACAAAAATGTCATGGTCAGAATATACCCATTTTTTAATAATTGGGAAAATGTTTTCGCTGCTGATTGAAAGACTACCTTTTTTTGCTTCCATTCTAATCACTCCTGTTTCTGATATTTTAAGCTGATTTAATCATTTGTGTTTTTGATGCCAGGGATAAAATCGAAACCTACATGAACTTACTCATAAGTAAGCAAATACAAAATCTTGAAATCTCCCCGATTAAATCTATGATAATCCCTTGCTTTTTAAAAGTCAATAGAAAATCAGCACTCTTTTTCATCGAGTGCTAACAATTCTGTGAATTTTATTAAGAAATAATAAACTTCCTTACGTTCATAGTTTGTTCATGTTTATTTTAAAATTCTTTCATCTCTTTAACATTGTTTCTCCACAACTCTTACATATAATAAAATCATCAACAACAGAAGTTCAGTAATACATTTTGAATAAACTTTTTCATAATACGTGCCGGGTGCCGCTTAGCGGTTACCCGGCATCCTCCCTTTTATGAACCTTTATATATTATTCTTCGTCTGCCTGTTCCTCTTTCGCACTGTCTTTTTTGCGTCTACACAATACCACACCGGTCATTATTAATAGTATTGTTATTATACTTCCAATCACAATCCATTTCAACATGGCAAAATAACGGTTTTCTTTTTCTCCTTGCCGATTTTTCTGCTCCTTTTCTGTCTTTCCAGATAATATTTTTTGAATTGGCGCTGCCGCCTTTTCCAATATCGTCTTCTCTGGAACGATTTCAAATGATATATTTTCTTCTGCTTCATTCCCTGCCAGATCCGCTGCTGTCACGCTTACTGCATATTCGCCTGGATTTGTAATCTGAAATGTATACTTCCCGTCTTCTTTTTTTAATGTCTGCCTTTTTCCATTAATCAACACTTCTTCTATCCAGTCTTCTTTTTTTCTGGAATCTACTTGAAAGTTCAGGATTCCTTCATACTGTGCCCCTTCCTCTACCTGATAAAACTGAATCTTCGGAGGTGTGTGATCTATTACGAATTCCGCTCTTGCCACCGCTTCATTTCCTGCGGCATCTATGGCATTTACCTGTAATATATGACGCCCCTCCGTATCAATCTCTGTCCCAATCGGATATAACCTTCCGTCCATCTGGATCTGATGGACAAATGTCGTAAAGTCCTTGATAAATACATCCACCGGATAATCCCATGAAAACTTTTTCAGATACTTCCCCTGCAGTTCGTCCACCATCTTTATCACTGGATTCTTAGTATCAATCATAAATTGCAGGAAATGTTCTGACTTCTGTTTTGCCTTATCCACAGCCTGTATACTGGTTTTATAGATTCCATCTTCCTGAAATGTCTTTACAAGACTTGCGGATCCGTTCTTTAAACTCCACTTTTCTTCCGAATCTATGACCTCCGTTTTTTTCTCTCCTTCCGGTTTTTCATAATCAATCACTGCCCGACAGCTTTCTAATTTATTTTCATCAGTTGCCTGGTATTCCAAAGTCACGGGCTGACTGGTAATCAGATAATCGGCTGCCCCTGTTAAACTTACTGTCGGTGCCAGACTGTCAATGAATAACTTCTGCGTTTTCTCCGTTTTATTACCTGCCTGATCTGTGACAGTCACTGTTACCGGCACACCTTCTCCACTTTTTGAAGTCTGTGTGATCAAAAACTCTGACTGATTCTCCTTTGATTTTCCAATAATTTTATTTCCAACATAACATGTAACCGTATCAACCTGACTTCCCCATGCACCATCTTCTGATACCACACGAATCCACGCTTCCTTCTGATACCAGGTAGAAAATCCTTCCGGCGCCTCCAAGGTCACTGTCGGACTTTGTGTATCTATCAGCATTTCTATTGTCTCATCATATTCCGGAATCACATTGCCTTCTTCATCTTCCATAAAGACATGTAAAATATTTTTTCCTTCCTCAAATACTTCACCCTCAAGAGAAATCTTGGTTTTCTGCTCTTCTGCTTCTTGTGATACTATGTATTTTATTCTCCCCTGTAACAAAGTATCTTCCCCATGTTTTAATTCGTACACAGTTGTTCCATAGGCGCCATTATGTGTGATCATAACGGACGGCTTTGATAGATAATATCCATTCTTTCCATCAGCCTTGGAGATTTCCAGCTCATATCTCTTAATCTCGGGCTGCTCCGGTTCCTTGTCTTTATCCCCTTCTTCTCCTCCCGGCTTCTCTGGTTCCTTGTCTTCTCCATTAGTTCCATCTGAATTTCCCGATTCTGTTGTCTTTTTCATGTTTTTTTCTGCCTCATTCTGCGCATAAATAACTGCCTGCTGTGTATAAATCATTGCCAGGACTAATATCAATAACGCTCCGGTTCTTATCTTCCTACCCATACATTTTCTCCTTCCATGACTATTCCGTATTCCTGTGCCAATTTTTGAAATTCTGTTTCTTCCTTAATTTCCGGAATCTGATTCAAATACTCTTTTACTGTCTGTGCACAGATTTCTCTGGAAATATCTGAATCTGAACACTGCATACGCATATAAAGAATTCTAAGCTGCTTTGAGTCTTTTAATTCTTCCACTCCTTTCCTGCATATTTCAAGTGCCTGATCCTTTAAGCCTTTTTCTCCCTGTATTTTCACAAGCTTCTGATAAATATCTTCTTTCTTCGACTCCTCTTCCCACTCAAGCATATCTGTATACATTTCCAAAGCCATATCCCAGTCTCTTGCCGTTTCAGCCGCAGAAGCCATATAAGAAGTACATTCTTTTACCAATCTCTCCTCTGGCTTCTCATCCAGAATTTTCTTACCAATTCTTAAGATTGCTTTTGCATGTTCTTCCGATTCCTCCACTGCATAGCCCCGAATCAGACAGCGCTCATAATCCAGCCTTGAATCGTCCGGCATCCACTCCTCGATTTTCCTGAATATGTTCTCTATTTTCTTTTCATTTGCATATTCCTTTTTCTCATTGCTGCTCTCTTTATCTTCTATCCCAGCCACATACCGCACTAATGCAGCCAGATTTTCCGACATCTGATCTTCTCCGGCATCTTCAAATGCCTGAATACTTTTTTCGTAATCTTCCAGCTCCAGAAAATACAACAATCCCATGGATCTCTGTGCTTCTACGAATGCTTCGCGCTCTGAAACTTCTGACATATTTAAACCGTCTGAACTTTCCATCTTAAGTTCTGCGTTCTTCTCATCTCCTTTTTTCTGAATGACCCGGACACTTACTGCGGCTACGAATACACAAATACTTATCATTGCCATAACCGTTCTTTTTTTCGTCCATATTCGTCTATCTTTACTTTTCTTCTCTGTTACATTTGGAATTTCTTTTTGAATTTCGGACATTTGCTTAAATGCCCGTTTTGAATGCCCATCCAGGCATCTGGATATTATTTTTTGAAACTTTACCGTCTCCCGTCTGGTTAGTTCCGGGATCGGGTCTGTTACTGACAACAGGTACTGAATTGTCCTGCCTAGTCCGTATATATCTAATTCAATGCTGGCAGCCTGATAATAATTGACTTCAGGTGGAAGAAAGTTCTCCCTCACACTTCTTCGATTCATCTGAACCAGCATTTTTTCATTGGATTCCACACTCATATCAAGAAAATGTAGTGTCATATCCTCCGTGACGATCACGCTGTACGGATTCACATACTGGTAACAAGGGTTTCCCCGGCACTTATGTATGCACTCCAGTTGATCTGCAAGATCACGGATCCATAAAAATAATTGTTTTTTTGTAAGGTTCGGGTGATATTTCAACCACTGAATAAGTGACTTTCCTTCTACATAATCAGAGCTGATATAACATTTTTGATTATGTTCGATCAGGCGAAGCACCTCGTAACCTTCCCTTTCGCCCATCCGCATTCCTCCTATCTGTATTACTTTTTTGGAATTATCGGTGTGATTTCATATTGTGACAAATTCTGATTCTCTTCGACCTGGCAGAAGTTTTCTCAGATAAATTAGAGTGATTATTATCATACGCGAAAAAAGAGAAAAATGCAAGAAACATTTTGTTGCATTTTCCTCTTTTTATTCATAATTTTTCTTTTTTAAGCAGCCTGCTTAGTCTGTTGCGCCGCCTCAGCTTGAACCGGCTCCTGCTGTACAGGCATAACAGTGTTTATCCATCCGGATTTTCCGGGCTGTATAAGGTTTTCCTATCCAATCAGCTATAGTCTCCTTCGAAAAGATTGGAAGCCCTGCTGCTAGGTTAAAATCACAGTCATACAGCTTTCCGTCATAATCTACCGAAATCTGGAAACGACACATCAAAGCTTCCACCGTTGCCGGGTTGAAAGCATCATACAACTTCTTCATATACCCTGAAAGATTCCCGGATCTTCGGAGAAATGCTCCAAATCGTCCCATTGGATTGTTGTAAAGTGTATACAGGGAATTGAACGCAATTCCAAAATCTGCTTCCAAATGCTCTTTATACTCTAGTTCCATGGCGGTCTGATCTGGTGGGAAAAAGGCTCCCGCCGGATTGTACACCATGTTCAGCACTAACTCAGGATTCTTTCCATAACCAAGTGTATTTAATTTCTGTAATACCTGTATTGCCCCATCAAATGTACCGGTTCCCCGTACTCGATCCATCTGATCTGCCCTATAATAAGGCAGGGAACATACAATTTCTACTTTCTGTCTGGCATAAAATTCAATCAAATGTTCATATTCCGGATTCAACAGAACTGTCAGATTGGTTCGCACGATCACATGACTACAGACTTTACATGCCTCTGTAACAAGCCATTCAAAATCCGGATTCATCTCCGGCGCTCCCCCTGTAATATCAATGGTCTGCACTTGTTGTTCTCTTGCAAATTGAATACAATCTGCCATCACTTCCCGGGACATCACTTCCGTCCGGTTCGGTCCTGCACACACATGACAATGCTTGCACGCCAGATTACAGACACGGCCAATATTCATCTGAAGCACATCCAACCTGTCTGCTGTATTCATCATCTCTGGATCAATCTGTGTCTGAAACACAGGTATCTGATCCAGATCATAAAAATCATTAATTATCTCATCCATAAAAACCTCTTCATATATCTGCTAGAATATCTCTTTTAGTATAGTGATACTATCTTTTACGACTTCCGGACAGAAATCAAATAACAATCCTTCATCCAGAATCTTCTGCATCTCTTCCGGCTTGGAAATATCATGCTTTAACAGCCCTTTACAATTACAGGCAGCATATTTTTCCTGGAATTTCTGTAAAAATTCTGCACGTTTTGCATTCATAATATCCTTCTGCCCCATATGCTCCACTTCGCAGTGTCCATATTTTAATCCAAGAACGATCATTGCTCCGACAACAGCACCACAAGTCTCACCAAGACCCATACCGCCGCCAAATGCTGCAGACATCTTGTAAGCTTCCTCTGTTGTAATTCCAAGCTCCTCTGCAAATGCTCCAACTACAACTTGTGAGCAATCAATTCCTTTCATAAATAACTCTGCAATTTCTTTTTTCTCCATAATATTTCTCCTTTCGTGTCATTTTCAAGAATATTTTTGACTCCAGATATGTCCGTATATTTTTTAAGAAGTTCATATCCAGATATGCGTTTAACTTTTTAAATGTGGATTCATTGAAAATCAACTTATCCGGCTGCTGGTATTGAACCCATGCCATAGCACACCATGTAATCCCGCGCAGACATGTAATTGGGATAAATGCATGGGTATGCTCCCGGATCATATCTGTCTTAAACCGATTTCCCACCGCTTTGATGTATGCATCAATAAACTTCTCAATCTCTTCTTTAGTAAGAATGACATCTGTCTTCCAGAATGTAGTCGTAGGTGCCAGGAAATGTCCCAGATCCTGGGCGGGATTACCAAATAGCGGCTTCTCCCAGTCAATCAGGTAATTGGTCTTTCCTTCCCCGTTAATCAGGAAATTCGTAGAATTTAGTTCTGTATTAATGCAGCATTGATAACCACTTTCAAGCCGGATCTCTGCTTCCCGTTTCCATCCAAGATTCAAAAGTTCACGGATATATGTTTTTTTCTCTTCATCTCCTAATGGGGATTCCAGATAGACCTTGAACATTTCCTCACACTCCTCCAGAATCGCTTTCAATGGATTCTCTGGGTGTATGAGGATTTCTTCACTCTCTAGGACCGGGACACTGTGAATGTCTGCCAGACATGGGGCTGCCAGCATCAATTCTGTATGATAATCCATTGCATGTCCCGGAAGGTATTCCATGACCAGAACGCCATGATCCAATATTTTTTTGCTGCCATCTACATAAAGCACTTTTGGTGTCCTGCCAGAGCATTCAATTAACTTTAACGCATGTGCTTCATATTCAATCTGATGCTGCAGATGCATCTGGCTTCCACAATTCACACGAAGTAGTAATTTCTTTCCTGTCACAGGGTGTGTAAATGCATAATTAATATTATACTCTCCCTGTGCCAGCAATTCGTAATTTTCCATCTTCTCTTTTGGCAATTCCAGTGCTTCTCTGTACTCTTTATTTTTCACATATTCTTCCAGACCTCTGATCCGCTCCATAGATTTTTTCCTCTACCTTGATATTTTTATTTCTTGAAATCCACTGCTATATTTTACCTTACGTCTCGGTACATCTTTGATATTCGGTCAATTGGTACCCCGTCCCGATACATCTTGCGAAGCCGATTCATTTTCCACATAACCTTAAGTTTTGGGATCGTCTTCTTGGGAAATCTGCGGTCAGATGTATAAATCCTGTGCTTTGCGATTCCAAGTTTTACGCCCATTTCCTTAAGAGTCATTGAAAACTGATAATCCTCCATGATTGGAAGGTTCGGGAACATTCCCGCCTCAAAGAACAACTCCCTGTCTATGAAGATTCCCTGATCTCCAAACATGACCTTGCGGTCTTTGATCCGGTGATTGGAAATGACACGGCACGTCCACATAAAGAAATGCTTTGAATGAAATGCAATTCCAAAACACCCTGCCAAATGATCTTTCATCACATAACGAATCTCCGCCAGCGGATGCTCCGGAAGCTCGCTGTCACTATGCAGGAAAAACAAAATATCCCCGGAACTTTCTTTTGCTCCCAGATTCATTTGATTTGCCCGGCCTTTTTCTGAATGAAGTACACGGAACCTGGAATCAATCATTGACAATGTCCGGTCTTTGCTTCCGCCATCTACAAAGAGAATTTCACATTTGTCCAGAAGAGGACTCAACTGTTTTTGCAGTGATTTTATCGTGGATTCTTCATTATAAATCGGAACAATAATAGAAATCTTCTGTTTTTTCAGAAGATAACGTCCAGTCTCACTTTTCTGCAATTCCAGAGTTTTACGCATCCGGTTTCGAAATTTGCTAATATCTTCTTTCTCATCTATATCATGAAGCGTTCTTGCAAAACCAACTGTATAACCAGCCTCAAAAGCTGCTTTTGCTGTATTTTCCAAAACACTTGCATGGCTGTAAGTCTGTTTTTCAAACACCTCTCTCACTGGCTTCTTCATACCTACAAGATAATATCCACCGTCCTGCGTTGGTCCCAGAACAATGTCATGCACATCTAACAGACGAAATGCATAATCTAAATCTGCCTGCTTAATTTCCGGCACATCCGTTCCAATCAACACACAGGATCCATAATCTTTGGCAAGAACCCTCTGGATTGCCATGTACATTCTCTCTCCCAAAGATTCCCCCATCTGCGGAAAATAAATCTTGTCATCACCAAATATATTCTTTAATGCAGCTCCTTTATCGTCCGGAGTGTAACAGATATAAAGATCCGCCTGTGTTTTTTGACATTGCCCGGCAATATCTTTCAAAAAGCAAGTGTGCAGCCCGGCACATTCCTGCGGCGAAAAATATGGCATCAGCCTTGTCTTTGTCTGCCCCGCCACCGGAACTCTTGTAAATACAATGATTGCTCTTCTCATCTTTTATCCCCATTCTTTTGTTGAATTGTCACCTGGTACGGAGTCATTTTTTTAACAAATGTAACTGTTCAGAGCCAACTTCCAAAATACTACGCATTTTATACCTGTTTTTTGAAATTTTGCTTGGCTCTGAACAGTTACAAATTATGTAAATTTCGTCTTCGCACGGTTGATCATGGATTTCTTCACATCCGGCTTTTCATAAGTCTTTAAAATCTCTGTCAGGAGATGTCTCACGTTCTGACAGCCTCCACGAGTCAGATTGCCGGAGCAGGAAGCACAATAACTATATACTTTTTTCTCTCCTGCAAGTGCAGATGCCATGTGCTTTGCAATTTCCGGTTCTTTCACCGGTGCACAGCCTCCAAGCCCACAGCACTGTACTCCTTTTACCGATTCCAGACTTCCCTTCACGAATCGCTCTGCTGATGCAAGAATCTCTCTTTTCTCACGATCCGGACAAGGCAAAAATACTTTGCCGGACTCCAGATTCTTCTCACCGATCCCTAGTTCTTCAAGTTTTGCATAAATGTCTGTCACTTTAACCTTCAAATAGGGTTTCAAAAATGTATAACAGTTCGGGCAAAGCATGATAACCTCTTCCACGCCTCTTTTTTCAAACTCATCATTAATACGCTGTATAATTCTCTTTTCATCAACTTCCAGTCCAAGCTCCGCAATCGGCTTTCCACAACAGTCATAGGCAACTCCGATTCCATGTTCTTTCAGAAGCTTCACAAGCTTCTTCATTGTCTTTGGATAAAAAGAAGGAAAATTACACCCTGGGAAAAGGATGCATTTTCCAGTTGCATTACGATAATTTTTATAGATATAATCTTTCTTTTCTTTTAAGAGCATTCCATACCCTTTTTCACGAAATACCCCTTCTGCCTCCCGGACATTTTCCCGGCGAAGCTTTAGAATATAATCCCGCCCGTCAATCCCAATCGGGCAAACCTCTGTACATTTTCCACACAAAAAGCAATGATAAGATAATTCCTTCAGCTTTTCAGTGTCCCCAATATCAATGCCATATTTTTTCAGAAACTCACAATGCTTCTGACAGACATGGCAGTGTATACACTCTGACACATCATTTTTACTCTTCACTTTGTTCCTCCTGCACATAATGCTTCTTCAAAAATGCACCAAGCCCCATAACAACTACTGCCAGTACAAGTGCAATCCCTATATAAAGGATCCGGTTCTCTTTGTCTGCAAGTCCGGCTGTTCCAACCGTATACATAGCCGTTCCTGGCAGCATAAAAATCAGAGAACAGATAGAATATGTGGAGAATTTAATATCTGTTACCCCGTAGGCAAAATTCTGAAGATTATATGGGAACAGCGGAACCAGTCTTGTAATCATAAGAATAAAAATCTCGTTACTTCCCGTCTCATCAAACAGCCATTTTTTCAGATACTTATTTTTCATTGCCATCGGTTTGATACTGTCCTGAAGGAAAAATCGTCCCACAACAAATGCGACCATTGCTCCAAGCGTTGTCGCAACTGAGCAACAGATTGTTCCAAGTACCGGTCCAAATACCAGCCCCGCAATAATTGCAAATGTCACTCCCGGAAGTGCCAGAATGACACAACTTACAATCGTAAGCACTGTGTAGATCAACACCGCCAGAAGAAGATTATCCTGTACCATATTTTCCAAAAATTTCAAATTCTCTGTATTTCCCAGGTAGGCAGACCACCCGAAAATATGATTGAGTACCAGAATCACAACAATAATTCCGATAAATATCCACATTTTTTTATTTTTCATTCTTCGTTATCCCCACTGCAATACCATTTCTCACAATCTGCATCAATGTAGCCGCCCCAAAAAGCGGCATTAAAAAGTAATATGCCGCAAGTGTTTCGATAGACTTAAATATTGTTATCCCAAGATAGACAATTCCCAGTACTGACATCACCATGATCATAACCAGATCAATCTTTCCCAGCATCTCTTTTTTCTTTTTATATCCGGCAATAATCAGCACAATCAGCACAATTGCCACAACTACTGTAATATACTTTACTATACCATAAACCGCATTTTTCTGAAACTGCATATTGTGATAATTCACCCAGCGGAGCATGCCTAACTTCTTCTTTGTAAAGTACTGGATTGCATAAGCTCCAATCAAAAAAGCAATGGTCAGTAAATCAAAAAAAATGTAACTTATTTTTTTCATATTTCCTCCATAATACTGCTAAACGCTGTCACCGGAACCCAGTGACAGCGCTCATTTTTTTTATTACTTTTCATTAATCTGATACTTTATTCCAAGTTCAGTACCGGATTATTTTGCAGCTTTTCCTGTCGGAAGCTCTCCAACTGTTGTATGCTGGCAGTCAGCGCTTGCAGGATCACCAACCTGTACCGGATAGTCATCGTGCATTAACCACTCATACCATCCGCCATCGTATACAGAAATGTTATCGTATCCATTCTCATAAAGCACAAGGAATGGTACCGTTGCTCTCCAGCCTGTTCCACAATAGAATGCAAGGTGATTATCTAATGTAAAGTCACAGTCTTTCCAAACTTCTTTCAGTCCGTCCAGATCTTTTACAGTTCCGTCATCGTTCGTGAAGTCTGCAACATCTGCTGCAGTCTTGGCACCTTTTCCCCATACAGCTCCATCCGGCTCACCGGCTTTGTCCATATAGTTATATCCACTCGTCTTTCCAAGCCACTCTTCTTCACTTCTGATACTTACTAATTTGAAGTTGTCATCATTGGCAAGTTTATCTTTTGCTTCTTCGATAGATGTCCAGTACTCTGGATGAGCTGGTACAGTTGTTCCGAAATCTTTTGCTTCTGTTCCTTCATTTGCCTTTGTTTCTGTCTCGTATCCGGCTTTCTCCCATGCATCGATTCCACCATTTACAATCTTGACATCCTCAACACCAGCCCAGATATAAGCATAGGCTACACGCGCTGTTCCGGAAATATCTCCACCGTAAAGAACAACCTTTGTATCTTTTGTGATTCCGTGAGAAAGAAGATTCTTCTCAACCTCGTCTGCTGAAAGAAGATTGTATGCACCTTCCTCAGATCCTGTAGCATCCTCTACTTCAACATCACCGACATAAATTGCTCCTGGAATGTGACCTTTCTGATACGACTCACAATCCTTTGCATCATCACTGTAAGCTACCTCTGCAACTACTACATCCTCATAACCTTTCTGGTTACCATCCATAGCACTCTTTAACCACTCTGGTGTTACATATACAGTTCTCTGCTCTACAGCCTCAACATCTTTTGTCTCTTCTTTTGTATCTTTTGCTGTTTCTGTCTTAGTCTCAGACTTTTCATCTGATTTTGAGCTTGATCCGCATCCAACTGCAAGAGATGCAACCATTGCTGCACTTAAAAGTACAGCTAATACTCTTTTTTTCATTGTACGTTCCTCCTTATAGCTGTTGTGGAATCCGTCATGACAACATCTTCCAATTCTTTTATGCATGTCCAAATTGGACCATTTTTCGTTCCATGCCATACTATTGGCGTATTCTATCAATCACAATTTACTCTGTCACGAATGCAGCAGATACGTCCCCGTCTTTTGCACCATTCTCAATGATGTAAAGGTTATCTAAATCAAAGCCAGCGTCTTTCAGGATAGAGATTCCTGTCTTAGCACACTTGTTTCCGCTGTAGCAAAGAAGATATACTTTCTTGGAAGAATCCATCTTCTCTGTTGCCAGTTTGTACATAGCTGTCTGAGCATCTGCACTTTCAATCTCTTTTAATCCGCACTGGAAAGATCCTTTTAAGTGTCCTGCTTTGTATGTATCATCATCACGAACATCCAGAATCTGAACATCTTTGTCATCTACTGCTGCAACTGCATCTTTTCCAGATACATACTGCCAGTCGATGTTCTCTTCTGTACGGTCTGTTGTAAGAGCTCCGCTTACGTCAGCAAGTGCTTTTGCTCCACCCTCTACTGTGTAGATAGATGTTGACTCGATTCCTGCATCTCTTAATACACCTGTTGCTTTTTCAGCTCCACGCTTACCACTGTTACAGATGATGTAGATATCTTTTCCATCGTTCAGGTTCTCTTTTGCGTAATCTGTCATAGCGTCAACTAAGGAATCATCCTCTAATGGGAAGATTGGGCACCACTCAGAATTCTTAACTCTTCCAGTCACATAGTTATCCCACTCTCTTACATCGAGTACGTGAACTCCGTCAGCTTTCGCTGTATCCTCAGCAGATACATACTGATACTCATCGTCTGCCAACTCTTTTTTCTCCTCTGTTTTTGTATCTGTAGACTCTGTCTTTGTCTCAGATTTTGTGTCAGAACTGGAGTTTGATCCGCATCCTACAACCATAGATCCTGTCATTGCTGCTACTAATAATAATGTTACGACTCTCTTTTTCATGTTTTTAATCTCCTCAAATGTTTTATTTTAATTTTTAGAACTCTAATTTCTTTACGATGTTTTTCATCTGTACACCGTGAACCAGACTTGCACCGCCACGGATTGCTGCTGCCACATGGACAGCCTCTGTCATCTGCTCTTCTGTTACTCCCTTATTCAGACAGTCATTGGTATAAGCATCAATACAGTATGGGCACTGTACCGTGTGTGCCACAGCAAGTGCAATGAGAGATTTCTCTCTTGCTGTCAGTGCACCTTCTTCAAACACTGCATTATAGTAGCTGAAGAACTTCTCTGCTAACTCCGGTGCTTTTTCCCCAATGGTTCCAAACTTCGCCAGATCTTCCGGATTGTAGTAAGTATCCATTTCATATCCTCCCTTTTTCTTTTTTGGACTGCCGGTCCATATATATTTTTCTCAGCATAAAGATCAGTGCCGAGAGGGCAAACAAAATCATAAGCGCGGTCACGAATAACTTTGCACCGCCGGTCAACATGCCGCCAACGTAAGAGTACACAATTGTTGCCGGAAGCTGTCCGATTCCTGTTGCAATAAAGAATGACATAAATGACATAGATGTCAGTCCTGCCGCATAACTTACAATATCGAACGAAATAAATGGAAGCAGACGGCAGATCAGGATTGTATTCTTTCCATATCGTTCAAAAAATGTATCAATCTGAGCCAGTCCGCTCTTGCTTGTAAGTTTCTCTGCCACATCACGTCCCAGAATTCTTGCAATGTAGAAACATACAGCCGCTCCTGCCATAGCACTTGTCCAGGAAAGGATTGCTCCCTGCCACCATCCAAACAGATTCGCATTTGCGAATGTGAGCAAAAATGCCGGAAGCGGTGCTGCAATGGACTGAAAGATCATCAGTAAAAATGAGATTACAGCCGCATATGCTCCATAAGATGCCACAAAATCACGTACAACCGTAAAGTTTCCGCTTGCAAACATGGCAAATACCTTGTTCATCATTTTATTGACACCTGGGACTAAAAAATACACAGCGACTGCTGCAATCACTGCGATTAATAATACAACTTTCCCCAGCCAGTTCTTTTTCTCTTTCATATCTTTAAAATTCCCCTCTGAAATATGTAATGTCTGTTCATTTTATCAACAGCTTTCTAACACGTCAAATTTATAATCTTTAACAACTCTATGTTATAAATCAGTTACGTTAATAGTACCTTTTTGTACTATTCTCGTCCAATTGTTTTTATTAATATTTTCTATTAATCATTTGTTCTATCTATATATTCCTATAATAGAAAAAGTATGTTTTATTATTTTTTCATATAAAGTTCTGATAAAAATACAGAAACCTCTATCACGCTTTCTTTTTATTGCATTGATAGAGGTTTCCAATTACATACTATTCATTTCACATTTTGTTACAAAATAAAGATTATTACTGTACCAATTCCGGATTGGACACACTGACTTTATGGTCATACCATTTACCCTTTGTTCCAACCAATGCCAGATCAAATTCATCGTCCAGTGTCGGTACCGGTACGTCAAAGGAATATACTTCCTTTGGCGCAGAACCATCAGAATAAGTAATCTCTGTTGTCTCTGACGGATCAATAAGATCTGCCCCGTCTTTCTGTGCATCTTCTGCTGAGCCTAAGAATAACTGTACGATATTTTTAGAATTCAATGTAATATGTACTGTCATCTTACCATCTTTAACAGTCAGCGTTGCTTTTCCGTCATTATAGTCCGGATTCTCGTGGAACATACCGCTGTCTGTATTAAAATCTACCTTATAAGTTCCATCTTCCAGCTCAGGCTCCTTCGCATCTTTGCTGTCAGTCTTTGCTTCTGACGCATCATCTTTGGAAGCTTCTGTTTTTGTGTCATCTTTCTTATCCGTATTACTTCCGCATCCGGCAAGCATTGTCATTGCCATACTGGCGGAAAGTAATAAAACTAATAATTTCTTTTTTAACATGTCCATTCTCTCTTTTCTAATTATTTTTCTTTATAATTGTACTCTGAAAATCTGACCTGTCAACTATTTAGCTTCAATTGCAGCTTTTGTATGTGCTACATAAATCTGCTGAATTGCATCAATCTCTCCAAGACCTGCAATCTGTGATTCTACACTGTCAAATGCTTTTGACGCTTCAAACTGGCTCTTCCATGAATCATCATCGTCTCCTGCCATATCATTGTTCGCATGATCTCCTGCAACAACCATCAGTGGACGAAGGATTACTTTCTTATATCCGGCCTCTTTGATTTTCTCAATGACTGCCTGACACTCTGTATCTTCCGGCTCACCTTCTACAGTTCCGATAAATACATTCTTATATCCAAGCTGCTCCATCTGTGCCTGCATCTGATCATAACTTACATTTGCAACGTGTGAAGTTCCATGTCCCATGAATACAAATGCGGTTCCATCTTCGGCTGCTGCATCAATGCTGTCATAGTTTGCTGTCTTAACTGCTTCGTCTGTAATTGCTTTTGCAACTGCTTCTTTGTCTGCATTGATAACTGTTGCATCTGCTCCAACTTCGCCGAGAAGAGGCTCAGCAATCTTTACAGATTCAAATTTATCTTTATATTTTTCCACTGTCTCTGATAACTCATCATACTCTGCACCATGCATCAGATGTGTCGGCTGAACAACAAGGTTTTTAACTCCATTGTCTACTGCACGCTCCAGTGCCTGCTCCATGTTGTCAATCTTCTCATCATCACGGGCCTGTACGTGATTGATGATGATCTGAGCTGTAAATGCTCTTCTTACTGACCAGTCTGGATTAGCAGCCTGAAGTGCTTTCTCAATTCCACCGATGTCTTTTGCGCGGCTGTCATTGAATGATGTACCAAAACTTACAACAAGAAGTTCATTCTCACCAATCTCGTCCTGATTTAACGGATCATCTTTCGAAGCGTCACCTGTATCTCTTCCGAAGTAATCAGGATCTGCGTTCTCACCTTCTACTAATTCTTTTTGGGCATCTGTTAATGCGTCCCAGGCTTCCTTAGCTTCTTTGCACTGTTCATCTGTCTTGTCAGTTCTCTCCTGAACATAGATGTCATCAATTAGTTTTGCCACCTTGTCTGCTGCCACCTGATCGCTGTCCTCCTTCGTATCCTCTGTCTTTGCATCACTCTTTGCGTCAGAACTTCCTGAATTTCCTCCACATCCTGCAAGCAGAGACATACTCATAGCTGCAGTAAGTAATACGACTACCAATTTTTTCTTCATCTTTCCATCCTCCATTTTTTCTAAGATACAAAATAATTTTCCCGGAGGTTTCTTATTACATTCATATAATAAAAAATCCCTGCCATTAAAAAATGAACAGAGAGTACGCAAAACAAACTATTGACGAAATTATCTTCCTTCCGTCAAATAGCCTTTCTATGTATTTCGTACTGCCAGTTCCTCGTGGCCTGAACAAATATGTTCCTGTACTGTGAAAGGCAGGTATCCCGGCTTATTGCTCAGGCGCTCTAAAATCAGCCTTCCCGGTCTCCCAGTGGCATGTAGGATTCAAAGCTCGCAAAATACGGTGACGAGTTCGTACAGGATTCACACCTGTTTCCCTTTTCATCAGCCAGATAAATAACTTTTTATAATATCTTTCTCTGACTGACACCTCACACATTTTTTATTCTTTTGTATCTTTAACTATTACTTTTACAATCTAACACATCTGATAATTACTGTCAATACATCAGCCTGTCAGACTGTATTCCATATTGGTTTCTCACTTCCATTACGGTCGGGATAAAATCCGGTCGATTTCTCTGGAAGCCTCACTCTTTGTCAGTGTATGTATGTCCATTTCCATAGAAATATTCTTCTGTTGCATAAGCCTTGTGAGAAATGCGATCTGTTTTGCGGTTATCGGTTCTTTTTTCTTCACCTTATATGCCAAGGGCTGTGGTTTAAAAACCTTCGGTTCCTTTTCCTCATAAAAATGCGCCATAGACTGATACAGTTTTGCGGTTGCCAGAGCATCATGATATGCCCGGTGCGCCGCCACATTTTCGATATGATAGTATTCGCAGAGTGCGCCAAGCTTTCTGGATGGAAGGTCTGCGTGAACAACTTTGGCAATCTTAAGTGTGTCAATTCCCATATGATCATAGGTGTAACCAAGTTCTTTTGCTTTTGTCTTCACAAAGCTGAAGTCGAACTGCACATTATGTCCGATCAGCGTATCCTGTTCGCAGAATTCAAGGAACTCCGGCAATACTTCGCCGCAGTTCCCTGCTCCTTCTACCATATCATTTGTAATTCCGGTCAGTTGCGTAATCATCGGAGGTATCCCGGCCTCCGGTTCGATAAAACGAATAAAACGGTCAACAACTTTTCCTTCCCGTACTTTCAATGCACCAATCTCAATAATCTCATTGTGCTCCGGGCTAAGTCCAGTCGTCTCTATGTCAAATGCAACATATGATTTTAACATCTTACTTGTCCGTCTCTTTCTCATCCATTGCTCTTACTTTGTCATTTGCATACAATACGCCGCGCATACAGCCATTGCCTTTCACATCTGGATAACCTTCCTCATTATAACAGACTGTAATCACACAGCCATTTCGACAACCAGTACAAGTAAATTTCAAATCTGACATTTTCTCTTCCTCCCCCGCGCCTTTGCGGACTGATGCATGATTCATTTTTTCGCTACCCACGGATTTTTGTGCTATACACTTCTTCAATCCTTAATATTATTAGTATAACATTTTGTCCATTTCTTAACAATGTACATATCTACCCATTTTGTCTATATTTACAAATTATTTTTCGTATTTTTATCTAAAATAGACAATGATTTTTCTTGTTTTTAATATTATACTGTACTTTAGATAAAAAGGTTAATTATTTTAAAAGGAGAGGTAATCATGAACGAAGTATTGAATAACATTTATACTCGAAGATCTATTCGTAAATTCAAAGAGCAGGACGTTCCAAAGGATCTCGTAGATGAGATTGTCAAAGCAGGAACTTACGCTCCAAGCGGCAAGAACTTACAGACATACCGATTCTATGTAATGCAGAATGCAGATTCTATTAAGAGTCTTCAGGATGTTGTAGCAAAGGGAATGGAGAACCCTGCTTACACATTATACGGAGCAAAGACAATTGTACTTGTTGCATGTGAGAAAGAAGCTGTCAACGGAGTCAGCGACTGCTCATGCGCGATTGAAAATATGCTTCTTGCAGCACACTCACTTGGACTTGGTGCATGCTGGATCAACCAGTTAAAATACTGTGGAGACAAAGCAGAAGTTGCTGATTACCTGGAAGGTCTTGGAATTGACAAAGACATGCAGGTTGTCGGAATGGTAGGAATGGGATATCCTGATGAAGAGCGCGAGGCTGCTAAGAGACAGGACGATCTTGTTACATATTTGAATTAGTTTTAGTTTCTTTGCATATAGAAATGGAGAGTGGTTTTGTTCCACTCTCCATTTTCTTATTCTCATACCAATGATATGTTTTCATTTTCTAAAATTCAAGAATGCCTCGACAATCTATAATTCTACAGATATGTTCTGCTTTTCTATTCCATGCTTTTCGACATAACCGGTCAGGAATAATGTCAGTGCTCCATCTCCCGTTACATTGCAGGCTGTTCCGAAGCTATCCTGAAGTGCGAAGATTGCAAGCATCAATGCTGTACCGTCATCGCCAAATCCAAGAACTCCTGTAATGAGTCCCAATGATGCCATTACCGTTCCTCCCGGAACTCCAGGGGCTCCAATGGCGAAAATCGCAAGCAGGACGCAGAACAGTACCAATGTCTGAATATCTGGTAATGTACCATATAATACCTTGGACACGATCATACAGAAAAATACTTCTGTCAATACGGATCCGCACAGATGGATATTTGCAAACAACGGCACCCCAAAATCCACCATATCTTCTCTTAAAACTTTGGATTTTCTCGCACACCGAAGCGCAACTGCAAGTGTTGCGGCAGAAGACATCGTTCCAACTGCTGTAATATAAGCCGGTCCATAATGCTTTACGACTTCAATTGGATTCTTTCCAGAATAGACTCCTGCTACAACATACAGCACTGTCAGCCAGATATAATGTCCGATCATAACGATTACGACCGCACTGACAAATACCGGAAGCTGCTTTGTAATAGTTCCATCATATGATAAACAAGTGAATGTAAATGCAATAAACACTGGAAGAATTGGAATAATAATCTTCGACACAATTGCAAGTACAATATTTTGGAACTCATCTAAAATAGTAATGATCGTCTTTGCTTTTGTCCAGATTGCCGCAAGTCCGATTAAAATGGAAAATGCAAGAGCACTCATGACATTCATAATCTGCGGAATAGTCAGACCAAAAACATCTTCCGGCAATTCTTTTAAGCCTTCAATCTCTGACACAACCGGAAGATTCGGAATAATTGCATATCCAGCTCCCATAGAAAGAAGTGCTGCCAGTACGGACGACGTATATGCAACCATAAGTGCAACTCCAAGCATACGTGACGCATTATTTCCAAGCTTTGTAATAGACGGTGCAATAAATCCGATGACAATTAACGGTACTACAAAGTTAATGACCTGTCCCAGAATATTCTTTAATGGGACAACAACACTCATTACATTTTCCGGGAAAATCTGTCCAAAGATAATTCCAATAACAATACCAATCAATAATTTCACCGGAAGACTGCTAAATATTTTTTTCATACCCTACCTCACTCATTCTTCATGCTTAATAAATTTCTTCTATGTATAAATCATTCTCCTTTTTATCCCAATAAAGAAATTTATTAGTTGAAAATATTATGTTTATTATACAGTTATCAAATATGTTTTGTCTACTTTTATCTTAGAAAAAGCAATTTCTTATAATAGAAAAAAGGCACATCCTTTCGGATATGCCTTAAATTCAACGTGCGCGAGAAGATTCGAACTCCCGACCTTCTGGTCCGTAGCCAGACGCTCTATCCAGCTGAGCTACGCGCACATTACTGTGTTCCGTTTCTCTTGTGTCCCTCACAGCAAAATCTATTATAGCGTAGGTCCCCCTGGTTGTCAACAAGTTTTTTCAACTTTTTCAAACTTTTTTCACTGGAATTTTTCCACTCTTTTTTCTCTCCAGCACATTTGCCGCCATCGTGATTGCAAATGCACATCCCATTGCAGCAATCATAGCCACTGCAAATGCCGGGCCTTTTCCTTCATTTGCCATAAACGGAGCAAGCACTGCCGGCACATAAGCGGTTCCTTTTACATTGAACAGTCCTACGATTGCTCCACCTACAGTTGCACTTGCCAGCGCTCCGGCAAAGACAATCTTGTTTGAGAACATGAATGGATAAGATGCCTCCACAAATGTTCCAAAACAGATATTGATAATGCAGCCTGGAAGTGCTACAGCCGCCTCACCTTTCTGCTTCGGCAGAATAATATTGGCAAGTGTGATTCCTGCAGATACCATGACAAGTCCTGTCATATCAATAGCTCCAAGGAAACTAAATCCCATTTCTTCCATTTCCAATAGTACAATCGGAAGAATTGCCGCATGGTAAACACCTCCAATAATTGCCGGCCAGATCAGAAGTCCTGCTACCGCCCCTGCAAGGAGGGCATTGTAATCAATACACATGTTGATCAGAGAACAGATACCATTTCCAATCCATAATGCTACAGGTGCAATAAGAAATTTTCCCACTAATCCAGCTGCCAGTCCACCAAGACCTCCCGAAGCAATATTAACTGTCGTACCCGGCACATTGTGACGGAAACAGAACACACTGATATAGTAAGCAAGCACACCTGCCAGGATTCCGATGATCAGTCCTCCCAGGATTCCTCCATCCACTGCCAGAATGCCGGCTACAATACCTGCAACAACTCCCACCTCATCAAGACCGGAAACCTGCTTAGCTGCAATTGCACAAATAACGATTGGAATTGAATTTACAAGTGTATCAAATACATCTGACAGACTTCCACATCCTGGAATCTTGCTGCACGCCAGGCAAAGTGCCATGGCAATAAATGCCGGAAGACTTGTCATCATAATTCCGCGGAAATTAATGCGCTTCCATATATTTCCTTCTGCTTTTGATGCTGCATTTTCTCCTGTATTACCAATAACTGGCATATATTTAATTTTCCAGTATTTTGCAAGTGCTGTCGTAAATGCAACGGCTCTTGTACGATTCGTTGTTCCTGTTGTTCCAGATGCTGACAGAACATTACATCCCATGTTCTGCGTGAGCGCTACACCACTTCCGCCCGTTCCGGCCATCGGAATCTTCGTTCTTGCGCAGGCTTCCATTGCCTGTCTGTTAGCCCCGTCCGGACTGGCACTGACAAACATTACACCGTCAATTTCACCGTCATCAATCTTCTTCGCAAGTTTTGCGTCCACCTTTTCCGCTTCTACATTAACCTCTGTTAAAGTCCCCTGAAATACTGCCTGTACTTCTGTTCCATTCCATGTGTATAAAGTTGCCGGACTGTCCGGTCCCACATTATCCAGACTGCCAGATGCCAGTACATACTGTACAAATGTGATCTCCATGTCTGCTGCCTTTGTCTGTCCGCAAATTTCTTTCATCATTGCCGGCAGATTGTTCCCACCTTGTTTATATAGATTTCCACCACTGCTTCCTATAAATGCAATCTTTTTTCCCATTCCTTTATGTCCTTTCAGACCAAGTCATATTATCATGCTACCTTGCTAACATGGTAGCGTACTAAAGTGATGAAATCAGCTTACCATTTTAGAATGCATTTGTAAAGAGGAAAATATTATGCTACTATAAATATCTGGATTATTAAAACTATTATTTTAACGCAACATGAAAAAGGAAGAAACACTATGACTAAAAAAATTGCTGTAATAAATGATTTATCCGGATTTGGCCGTTGCTCACTGACAGCCGCAATTTCCGTCATCTCAGCCATGGGAATTCAAGCCTGTCCACTTCCAACCGCAATTTTAACCGCGCAGACCGGATATCCGCACTATTACCTCGATGACTATACAGATAAAATGGATATTTACCGCCAGGAATGGCAGAAAATGGGACAGCATTTCGACGGTATCTACACCGGATTCGTCGCAAGCGAAGCACAAATTGATCAGATATTCCATTTCATAGATACATTTTATACATCAGATACATTCCTTCTCGTGGACCCGGTCATGGGAGATGATGGTATAAAGTACGATATGTTTACACCGAAGTTACTGGAAAAAATGAATGCGCTGGTCGGGGAAGCGGATATTATCACTCCTAATCTGACAGAGCTCTGCCTTTTGACAGATGCAAGTTACGATACAATTATGGAAATTACCGACAAAGATATACTTATAGATGTCATTGGCGAACTGGCATCAACACTTCTTCCAGTCGATAACGATTATTCAAAAGAAATTATCGTTACCGGAATTCATTTCAATAATGAGCACGGGCAAAAAATGATGGGAAATCTTTATATTTCTCAAAAATCAAGAAAACTGTTCGCTTTTCCACATGTAGGCGGAAGCTATTCCGGAACTGGTGATCTATTTGCTTCCTGTATCGCAGCAGGAAAATGCCGCGGTGACAAAATTCCAGATTTAATTCATCTCGCCGGGACATTTTTAGAACAGGCTATTAAAGACTCTGCCGAAGAAAATGTACCATATCCAGACGGCACCAATTACGAGAAATATTTGCATTTGCTAATGATGAAGTAAAATCATTATTATTTTTTCTCGGATATCACCAGCCCCAATACAGTCAATGCGGTTCCTCCTAACATAAAAGGTGTCACTTTCTCATGAAGAATGATCACTGACACGACAATTGTAATTACTGGAATCGCATAGATGTATGCACTCGTCTTTATTGCACCGAGCATCTTGACCGCATAGTTCCAAGTTACAAAGCAGACTGCACACGCTCCAATTCCCAAATATAACAGATTTGCCAGATTCAAAGGCTTAGTATACGCACTTGAATGAAACTTTGCACCGGATCCAATTAAAATAGGTATCATAAACATCAATCCATAGAAAAATACTCTTCTTGTTGTCTGGATCACATTGTAACCAAAACCACTAATTTTTTTGATTAATATAGAATATGCTCCCCATACAAAAGATCCTGCTACACATAATAAATCCCCGATCAGATTTATCGAAACATTCTCACCGCCGCCAAAACTAAGTAAAATGATTCCGGCAATGGCACACACAAATCCGAAAAAGAAATATTTTTGTAATTTTTCTTCTTTTAAAAAGAAATGAGCCATAATCGTCACGAACAAAGGTGCCGTCGATACGATAACACTGACATTGGATGCCTGTGTGTAAGTCAGTGCGATATTTTCAAATAAATAATACAAGCAGACACCACAAAGTCCTGCTCCAACAAATATAATTTCCTGTCCTTTTTCAGTTCTTAACTTCTTTGGCCGCATCAACCACAATGTAAAATATCCAAGTAAAAATCGTGAAAACAATAAATCTACCGGTCCAAAATCTTGTAGTAATACCTTTGTCGACACAAATGTTGTTCCCCATATCAGACATGTAACGATTGCTGCTATATGCCCGGTTACTTGATGCTCTCTCTTCATGTAAATATTCCTCGCTAAATTGTATAAAAAATTTTGCAAATTATTTTTCTCTATGTTATAATGGCGTCATGCAGCGATGGTCGAGTTGGCTGATGGCATCTGCCTCGAAAGCAGAAGAACCGCAAGGTTCCGGGGGTTCAAATCCCTCTCGCTGCGTTTTTAGCAGAAAGTATTATATTAGCTTTCTGCTTTTTATCCGTAAAAATCCTTCCGGCAAAACAACCGGAAGGCTCCTCTTTTTTGAATACGTTTTAAATCTTTCTGAAACTTACTG
>ERZ857745.542-NODE-542-length-56540-cov-5.212393_pt1 | contig 56540 bp, 51 predicted proteins | sample MGYA00519699_ERZ857745 | MGnify/ENA primary metagenome ERZ857745 (study PRJEB31778, sample SAMEA3449357) | human gut metagenome | biome: human gut; feature: human-associated habitat; material: faeces | place: United Kingdom | collected 2010/2012 ... | reverse complement strand
TTCCGGCTCACGTTGAAATGATGGGTCTTATCGGTATGGGCAACAACCCGATGGTCGGCGCTACGGTTGCCGTTGCGGTTGCTGTTGAAGAAGCTGCAAAGTAATCCTTTAAAGCTTTGTAAATCAAGGATTAAATAGTAAAATGAGAACCTCCGTTTCACGTAAATGAGACGGAGGTTTTTGTGTTATTCATTTGTAACCGAAAAATGATTTTGCGAAAAATTGTGCAAATCCGTGACGAATGAAAAATATGAAATGTTCGTAAAGCTTGTAAGATGTCTGTGATCGGCGCATCTTTGCTCTTAGACCTTAACTGACTGATTAAAGTATTTATTTAAATTGATTCAGCAAAGTTTCATATTCTTTTTGAATTTGCAAGAAAAACTTTGAGCTTTCCGGATTTTTGTTTACATCAGGATGATATAGCTTGACAAGAATGCGGTACTCCTTTTTCAAAATATTATTATCGCTGTGCGCTTGAGGAGAGAACCAACTATCTCCATAGCATGGAGCCATCCAGGCTGTCTCGTGCTCTTCGCAATTCACTGCATCATCAACTATTCCATCAGCAGTTAAGTGCACTGTTCTGAAAGGTAAATTAAGCAGTATAAACTCCGGAAGCATAAAAAAGTATCCGTTTATATTATACATACGAAAAGCCGTTGTATTATCCGAAACATCAAGAATTTTTAATATTAAATATACAATGTTATTATTTTCTAAAACAGATGTGTCGGTTTGAGCTTTTTGGTAGGTAAAACGAATACCGCGTGTATTATTTTTGTACAAACTCATTATAAGTTCAACAAACTGACTGTCCGAATTCTTATATTTTATTACAGCTTCGGAGGTATATTTTGCAATCTTACTAATTTTTGCAACACCAACCTTTTCAATTTCACCCATTTTCTCGCCGATAGATAAGCGCATTTCTTTAAGCCTTTGTATTGAATCCCGATAATAGCTTTGAGCCTTAGAATACGTCTCTTCATCAGATTCCGAAAGCGCTATCTTTCCCGTAAAAAATTTTTTTATGAAATCAATATTTTGCTTTCTGCCAAGTTTGGCCGACTCGTATTCTATTATTTCTATCATTTTCGTTGCTTTGTCTAGCTGTTTTTTCAGCAAAATATAATTGTTTTGCATCTGTATAATTTCAGGATCCGTATACATGATAACAAAATTTTTGAGTGAATTCCCCGTTATAAACGAAATTGTCGAATATGCAAATAATTCCTGTATGTTTTCGTCAAAAAAATACACTGATCTGTTATGAAATATTCCGGAAACGGCCAATTCTTTAATCGCTTTTTCATTATTTGTCAAAATAGCGTAATGAAGAGGCGTAAACCCCAATGCATCTGCAACACCATAATAATGCTTTGGAATATCACCACATTCATTCATTAGCTTAACAATATTTTTCATTTGTTTATTGCCGTAAAAGCAAACGAAATCCTCAGCAATGCAAGCACTGTTTCTTCCGTAATTTCGAACAAGCTTATTATGCTGTAATCGTGCTTCGGCAATTTGATTTGCACGGGTATAGACAAAAATACTGAGCTTTATGTTTTCTTCGGTTTCATTTTCGTTTTGCAGTCTGCGCACAAGCTGAGAGATGTAGTCCGGTGAAAACTCCGTGTTTGGATTTGATAAATCCGTTATAAAATTATATATAAATTCTTTTGGAACATCCATCAACCTTTTTTTATCATTTGGATCTATATACTCTGCTTGTTGTTCTATAAAAGACTGATATTCGATTTTATCACATAAGCGGTATACATCTTCTGCCAGTAGGTATATTGCCTTTATGCTAAATCTTTTTGTGAAAACCATGCCTTTAAGTGTACTCCGAGTATCCGGAGACAATCTCCCTGTTTTAAACTCTTTGCGAGTTGCCGAAAAGTACTTTTCGGCAATGTCCTTTAGCTTTTGCTCGTATACGGCATCAGTTTCGCACATATAATCCTGAATCACCTGCAATACAGTTCTTATTTCGCAGCCCAATATATTATTGCCGATTAACGATGCAGAACAAACAAAAAAGTTATTTTTTATGTTTCTCAAAAATACATCTGACTTCCTATCTTTTTGAATAATCAAGTAATTACATAGGTCAGAATAATCAATTCGTTCCGGTGCAAGTTCTCCGTTTGCCGGTTTTGCAGTTAAAAATGCAGGTCGGGGGTAGAATGCCTTGTCCGTAAAAATACAGCCGTTTATAGTGATTCCCAAAGGGTGAGTTTTGCAGTATGCTATGATTTTTTCATCTGAACTAATTTTATAGCAATTCAATATTTTGCTCTTCTTGGCTATACTTAACGCTTTTGTATCTGTTTTCAGCTTTTTAAAACCTTTTTCTGTGTTTTGAATAATCTCACAAAAATCATGACTCAAAAATAATCCCCCCATATTTGTGAACTTATATCTTAACATTCCAAATTTTCCTGAATTTTCACAATTGCTTGCAATAATGATTGAGCATCTTCAAAACTCAAATTGAGTTGATTTCTTTTCCATTGCTCAGCTTTAAAATAGCTTCTCGCTTTCATAATTATTTTCATTAGTTTGCACATGTTGCTATCGCGCTTATAAATATTGCCAGTTGCAGCATAATTTGCACCGAAGCAATTAGGGCAAATATTTCTTATAACACATTTGCGACATTTTTCGTCCAACAAGTTAATATCAAAAGTATCTTCGGGAAAACAAATTTTATCCGCAACGCTTGCTGTTTCACCCAGAGATAACGGCATGAAAAACTGACAGGGATATGATTTTCCGTCAACATCATACGAAACCATATATCTTCCAACACCGCAATAACGTTTACCATTGACTTCCTCAAACATTACACCTTCTATTCCATCCCCCAGCATGCTACATGGTGTTATTTGAGGATTTTTAATATAATAATGTATCAACTTTTTTAATTCTCGCTCAAGAATGTTTTCATTTTCGATATTAGACCAATTAATATCATAAGCTAAATTACATGACACCAAAAAATTGTGCCTATGTATATCAATAATCCCCTCTGCCATATTCGGTAATGTGGCTTCGGATATAGTCATTTTAATATCTTGTTCAGGGTACTGCGTGGCAAAAAAATTCAAATCAATATCATCATACGAATTTGACCGATTAATATTGTGCATATTACGCGTTCCATCCAAACTTAGTCCACAAACAAAACAATGCGAGTGTTCTTTAAGCCATTCCTGAATAATCCCGTGCACCAATGTACCGTTTGTTGTCGCAAATACAATACATTTCTTTTCCCCTTTGTTTTTGCATATATATTCTGTAATTTGCTTGATAAGGTCAAATTCAAGAAACGGCTCGCCGCCAAACAAATCGAATTCATACTCATCCACGGAACTGTCTTGAAATTGCTTGTCTATTATTTCTTTAGCAACAGAAAAATACATATGCCTTTTTGACTTATGATGCTCATAACAATATGTACACGCTAAATTACAGTTTTGAGTTAATGTAAGCGTAACTATTCTTTTATTTTTCATGTTTTTTATCCTCCAATGCAATATAAGGGAATCCCTGATGAGATTCCCTTATCATCCTATTTATCTGCTGTTTCCTTTACACGAACGCGTGCATCCACCCCTACAACTGCCTTTGCAAGAACCTGTGCAACTTTGTTGGCATCCACCTCTGCAACTTTGTCTGCAAGAACCTGTGCAACCCACACAAGAAAAAGCAATATTAGGTCCGGCTAATACAGGCCGATAGTCTGTAATTATAGCTTTTTTTAAATTTTCCAGAGTTTCTTTTGTTAGTTTAAACATATTACTTACCTCACTTATAATTTTATATAATTTTTAACTCATTAATATTTACTCGCAAATCCTCTGCCACTTCACTACACTCAAAATAATGTCTTCCTTGATCAATTTTTAACTTATTCAAAATGCTTCTTCCGTTCAGACGAACATCTGCAATTTGAAACAGACCTCCAGCACCGACATGTTCTGAACGGCTATAATCAGCGTATACAACTAATTCACCGTCGCAAAAATCTTTTCCTTGTATTTTCATATTTTTACATTCCGCGTAAATCCTTTCTAAAAAGTATAGGTTTCAGATAAACTAAAAGTCACGAAAAATATTGTTTATATTGACGAAAATTTGCAAAATATATTGATTTTTACATTATGGTGTGCTAAAATATAAACAATAGATGAAAGATGCTTAAGTCATCTAAAACCTATACTTTTCAGATAAAATCATTCAATGCGTTTACCGTATTTATAAAAATCACTCACAGACATATTACATTTATCAGCACCTTCACGTGCTGATATTTTTTTATTTTTCCAAAGCTTATAGTTTTCTTCATACTCCGGGGGCAATTCACGTTTAGGTCTGCCGAATTTTACGCCGCGCATTTTTGCCGCTGCAATCCCCTCCGCCTGCCTTTGAAGAATATTAACCCTCTCATTTTCCGCAACGAACGACAGCAGCTGCAAAACAAGATCCGCTATAAACGTACCGAGCAAATCCTTTGATTTTGCAGTATCAAGCAGCGGCATATCCAAAACGATAATATCCGCCTTTTTGTTTTGCGTGATTTTTCTCCACTCAGCCTGTATTTCTTTATAGTTACGTCCCAGCCTGTCAATGCTTTTAATTACAAGAAGGTCATCTTTTTTCAGTTTCTTATAGAGCTTCAGATATTGCGGACGTTTGAAGTCCTTTCCGCTCTGTTTATCGGTATAAATAAACGCGTCGTTTATGCCGAATTTAATAAGCTCGTCAATCTGTCTGTCCTCCTTTTGATTTATTGTTGAAACTCTCGCATATTCGTATCTCGTACTAAATCGCCTCCGTAAAGTGTGCCGATTCAATTATACAATACTTCGCAATTACGCTCCATATATCAGATATGCATTGCCGTTTTTGCAAGCAAACATTTTTAATTAATTCAAAGCATATCTGCGCCACGGGAACCGAAATATGCATTGTAGACAAATTCAGGAGCTTTGGCTATCGATATACTCAAAAAACTTCGTCAATTTAACCAAACGCTGCATGATGCGGATTATGTCACCCGGTTTTAAACGAAAGCGACAAAAAATTAAACGCCAATTTGATTTCACGGACTTAAAAGGTATTCTTATGCAGCAGAAAAGGACCATGAGCCTGCGAAAAAATGTTTTGGTCTGACTGATTATGCTGTAATTTATTTAAAACGACGAAATAAATCGTAAATAATTGACAACATTCTCAAACAATGATATAATTATTCGTAAAAGATGTGCGAAAGTTCCCGTAATACCTGCACCGCCGAAACGGAATATGTTCTTTCGGCTTTTTCGTGCGAAAAGGATCTCTGACGGCACGCTCAAAACCGTTCAGTTCTGATAAACGTTTTAGTATGAGCAGCAGCGCACAATCAGTTTATTAAAAAGCTTACTTATATAGGAATGATTATAGATTTGAGGATGGAATACAATGAATTACTTAATTGTTGTAGCGCACCCCGATGACGAGGTGCTGGGTGCAGGAGCCACAATACATAAACTGGTTGCCGATGGACATTCGGTTGCGGTTTGCACCATGGCAAATCACGCCGCAGCAAGGGCAAACATCTCGGCAACACTCGGCGAAGATCAGGCAAAAGCCATGCAAATTATGGGCGTTTCCAAGTGTTATGCGGCTGATTTCCCGAATATCCGCATGAATACCGTTGCACACTTGGAGCTGGTGCAGTTTATTGAGAAATGCATAGAAGATTTTCAGGCAGATGCCATAATCACCCACCATCCGTCTGATACCAATAACGACCATGTTATGACAAGCTATGCGGCGCAGGCTGCAGGCAGACTGTTTCAGCGCAAGGACGGCATACCGCCGCTGAAACGATTTATCTACATGGAAGTGCCGTCAAGTACCGAATGGTCATTGGACTCTTCGGCAAACCGTTTTACTCCGAATATGTTTGTAGAAGTCGGCTGCGAGGGCGTAGATATAAAGCTTAAAGCGCTCGCCGCGTATGCAGGCGTAATGAGATCATATCCGCATCCGAGATCGGCAGAGGCTATCAAAGGGCTTGCGGCATATCGCGGTTCTCAATCCGGCTGCAATTATGCAGAGGCATTTGAATCTGTCTTTTACAGAATGTGAGAGGTAATTTAATGAAGCCGAACTATTTATATTTATTGTTAAAACGCCTCTTTGACATATGCGCTTCGGGAATTGCGCTTATCGTGCTGAGTCCTGTGTGGATTATTGCTGTCGCAGGAATACTGATATCAGATCCCGGTCCGATATTCTATTTTGCTAACAGAGTTACGAAGGACAACCGCACATTTAAAATGTATAAGTTCCGCTCTATGCGTGTTGATAAAAACGCAAGCGAGAAAAGTCTCAGACCCGATCAAAACAGAATTTTTCCGTTCGGACGCTTTATACGTGCCACCAAAATTGACGAACTCCCGCAGCTTTTGAATGTTTTCATCGGGGACATGGCGGTAGTAGGGCCGCGGCCGGCAGCAGTCGATCAGATTTCTATTACAAGAGGCGGCGAGAACGCCGTTGTCGCAGAAGTCAAAGCCGGACTTACATCTCCGTCGGCTTTATACGACTATTTGTACGGCGACAGTATAGAGGACGAAGACGAGTATATGGAAAAAGTCGCACCGACCAGATTGGCGCTTGACCGCTATTATGTGGGAAAACAGACCGTAGGATATGATCTGAAAATGATCTGGTATACGGTGCTGTGCATTCTTGGAACGGTAATACATAAACCGCAGACAAAGATTTTAAATGAAATGGTTGAGGCAGTCAACGGTGACAGACGTGCCCTCGCAGAGGTAGGAAAATGACAATATTGGTAACCGGAGCAAACGGAATGATCGGTTCTCAATTGGTAAAGGGACTTTTGAACGCCGGATACAAAGTGATCGGGGTTGACCGAAACGGTATCGAAATATCCGGAGAAAACTACCGTCAGTACAAGGTCGATCTTGCAGACAAAACACAACTCAAAGCCATTGCCGAGAGCAATATGGCGGATCGCTTTATTCATTTAGCTGCGCTTGCTCACACGGTTGGTGAAAACAACCTTTCCTGGGAACAGTATAAACATATGAATGTCGATTGCGCAAAAAATCTGTTTGAGGTTGCAGGCAACAAACCGTTACTGTTCATTTCTACGGTAGATGTATTTGGTTTCTACGACGGAAAAAACAGCGTCAATAGCAGCACTCCGATCCGACCGGTTTCAAACTACGGGAAAAGCAAAGCAATGGCTGAAGAAGAGTGCAAAAAGATGAGTCACTATACGATTTTCCGTTTTAGCCCTGTTTACACAGATGAAATTAAACGCGACATACAAAAGCGGTACTACCTTAAATATCCGAATATAGCTTATCAAATCGGCAAGGGAACCGAGTATGAAATATTGAATGTCAGAAAAGCCGTTCGATGCATGGTTGACTGGTGCCGTGAAGAACCGGAAAACGACATTAAGATTATAAAGGACGATAAACCGCTTTGGACACCGGATTATATAAAGGCGGAAAAGTGTAAAGGACACGCAAAGATTGTTCTGCGTTTCCCACAATGGATGGTAACTGTCGGATACGCGGTGCTAAAAAAAATCTTCGGAGAAAACGAGAAAACATATCTTCTGAATAAGGCAGCGTATCCATTAAGAACGGAGTAAAGTAATGTGGGATTCAAAATATACCGATGAATTAAAGCAAAAACGTGCCAAAGCTGCAACAGGCGGCGGAGAGGACTATATCGCCAAGCAGCATTCCCGCGGCAAGTTGACGGCACGCGAACGCATTGAAGTGCTTTTTGATGATAATAGCTTTTCTGAAATCAATGATCTTGTTACATCGCGTGCCACCGATTTCGGAATGGATCGAAAAAAAAAGCCCGGTGACGGTGTTGTAACCGGATACGGGACAATACACGGACGAATCGCTTTTGCAGCATCACAGGATTTTACAGTCGGCGGCGGAGCTCTCGGCGAAGCACAAGCCATGAAAATCTGCCGGATTATGGACATGGCACTCGACATGAAAGCGCCGCTTGTTTTTATCAACGACAGTGGCGGAGCTCGTATTGAAGAGGGAATTGACGGACTTTCCGGTTATGCAGATATCTTTTATAGAAACACCATAGCCTCCGGTGTAATTCCGCAGATATCTGTCATACTTGGACCTTGCGCAGGCGGAGCATGTTATTCGCCGGCTATTGCGGATTTTATATTTATGACCGTAAAAAACAGCCAAATGTATATAACAGGTCCGGATGTTATACGCTCTGTTACCGGTGAAGAAATCAGTGCGTCAGACCTTGGCGGCGCATATGTCCACGGCTCTGTCAGCGGAGTAGCCCATTTTGTATATGACGCTGAAATTGACTGTCTTAACGGTGTCAGAAAACTTTTAGGCTACCTTCCGCAAAACAATGAAGAAAAAAGCATGACTGTCAGGGGCAGAGAAATTGACAAAAGCGCAGAATTAACCACAATCATTCCTGACAACTCAAAGCAAGCATATGACGTTAAGGAAGTTATATCAACATTTGTAGACGAATACAGTTTCTTTGAAGTGCAGGAAAACTATGCGATGAACATAGTTGTTGGTTTTGCAAGACTTGAAGGGAAAACCATCGGAATCGTTGCAAATCAAAGCAAACATATGGCAGGTTCACTGGAAATAAATGCCTCAGACAAAGCAGCAAGATTCATACGTTTTTGCGATTGTTTCAACATTCCGCTTCTGACACTCGTAGATGTACCTGCATTTCTTCCCGGAAGTCAGCAGGAGCATGACGGTATAATTCGTCATGGGGCAAAATTGCTGTTCGCATACTCAGAGGCAACTGTACCCAAAGTAGGTTTAATAATGCGAAAAGCGTATGGCGGAGCATACATTGCTATGAACAGCAAAGGAACCGGTGCCGATGTTGTGTATGCGTGGCCGATTGCCGAGCTTGCAGTTATGGGTGCGGCCGGAGCAGTTTCTATAATCGGCAGAAAAGAAATCAAAGCCGCTGAAGATCCTTCCGAGAAAAAGCGGGAACTTCTTGAAGAGTATAACGAAAAGTTCATGAATCCGTACATTGCCGCAGAACATGGATATATCGATGAAGTTATTCTTCCTTCCGAGACAAGACAGAGAATCGTTTCGGCATTCCGAATGCTTGAATCAAAGAAAAAAAACTTGCCAAATAAAAAACACGGTAACATTCCGCTGTGAGGTAGAGCATAATGGATAAAGAAACTATAATGGCTATGGCAATTGCAGCAGTCGCCGAAGAATTAAATACAGAATTTCACAGAATTAAAGTACTGTCTTTTAAAGAAGTAGAGAAAAGCAGTCTTGAGAAATACATAGAGGAAAATCAAATCAGTTTTAAAAAATACCGTTTGGGGGACATAACATGAGTAAATATCGAATCCGTATAGGCGGAAAAACTTATGAAATGGAAATAGAACTTGTAAACGAGCAGGAAACTAATTCCAAGCGCACGCAAGACTTCCCGAGCGTATCTTATAAAAATGCTGATTCTGTTGTCAGGCTGATTAACCCGGAAGCGGAAAGAAAAATTCATTTTGATGATAATACTGTTGCAAGTCCTATGCCGGGAACGATTATTAAAGTGTTAGCAAAGCCCGGAGATTTTCTTGAAAAAAGCAAGCCGGTATTGGTGCTTGAAGCAATGAAGATGGAAAATGAAATATGCGCTCCGCACAACGGCAAAATAAAAGAAATATTTGTACAAGAAGGACAAACCGTTCCTGGTGCAGCTCCGTTGTTTGAAATTGAAACGGAGGAATGATAGGTGCTTGAGTTTAAGGGCAAAAAACTATATATTACAGACACAATTCTTCGTGATGCGCATCAGTCGCAAGCTGCTACAAGAATGACTCTGTGTGACATGCTTCCGGCATGTGAAGTCCTTGACAGCATAGGATATTGGTCTTTGGAATGCTGGGGCGGTGCAACTTTCGACGCTTGTATGCGATTTCTTAATGAAGACCCGTGGGAACGGCTGAGAACTTTAAGGAAATCCCTTCCAAACACAAAGCTGCAAATGCTGCTGCGCGGGCAGAATCTTCTCGGATACCGTCATTATGCAGATGATGTTGTAGATGCGTTTTGTCGGAAATCAATAGAAAACGGCATTGACATTGTTCGTATTTTTGATGCTCTTAATGATACAAGAAATATGGAAACGGCTATAAAAAGTGTCAAAAAATACGGAGGAATCGCAGAAGCGGCGCTTTCTTATACCATAAGCCCGGTTCATGATAAAGAATACTTTGTAAAAAAAGCCGTAGAGCTAGAGCAGATGGGCGCTGATACTATTTGTATTAAAGATATGGCAAATTTGCTGCTTCCGACAGATACTTATGATTTGGTTGTAAAGCTAAAAAAAGCTGTAAAGCTTCCACTTCATCTGCATACCCATAATACAACGGGCACAGGTTCCATGGTTTATATGGCGGCGGTAATGGCCGGCGTCGATATAGTCGATTGTGCGCTATCCCCATTTGCAAACGGTACTTCGCAGCCCGGAACAGAATCTCTTATTGCTGCTCTAAAAGGAACTGAACGCGATACAGGACTTGAGCTTGAAAAGTTAAGTAAGGCTACATCACATTTCAAAGCAGTTGCTGCCAAAATGGAAAAAAACGGTCTTATAAGCCCAAAAGCTCTCCGAACCGATCCGAATACTTTACTTTATCAAGTACCAGGCGGAATGTTATCAAATTTAATAAGTCAGCTAAAAAATGCCGGCGCAGAAGACAAATATGAAGACGTACTGGCAGAAATTCCGGTTATACGTGCCGACTTCGGATATCCGCCGCTTGTTACTCCGACAAGCCAGATTATCGGATCTCAGGCTGTTCTTAACATTCTTATGGGGCGCTATAACAACTTTACAAAAGAATCCAAGGCTTTATTAAAAGGCGAATACGGTAAGTTACCCGGCAAAGTGAATGAGGAAGTCAGAAAAAAAGCAATTGGAAAAAGCAAAATTATAACTTGTCGCCCGGCTGATAATCTGAATCCGGAAATGGCAGGTGTTGCAGAAAAATACGGGAATATATGCAAAACCGAAGAAGATTTACTTAGCTGCGCTATATTTCCGCAGACAGCGCCGGAGTTCATTAAACGGCGTGATGATTTGATTATACACGAAATTGACGTGGATTGGACCGCAGAATAAGCAGGAGGAACACTGATGAATAAAAACGTTAAGGAAGTCATAAAGTATATGTTTTCACTCTCCATGTTTAAGTCGCTTGCAATGTCGTACGCTTATTATATCCATGAGCATGTGGCATGGAGAACGCAAATACATGCAAAACCAAATATAAGAGTTCATTCTACTGCCTCCATACGCAATCCTCAGAACATCTATATCGGTGAAAACTCTCATATAAATATTAATTGTTCAGTATGGCCGGCAGCGGACTCTAAGATTATTCTTGGCGACAATTTGCTTATGGGCCCCGGTGTAAGTATCCAGGGAGCTAACCACGGAACGGATAAGTCCGATATACCGATGATGCAGCAGGAACGTGTAAATAAAGGTGATATTGTAATCGGAAACGACTGTTGGCTCGGAAGCAATGTCACTATTACCGCCGGTGTTCATATTGCCGATGGGGTTATTGTAGCTGCCGGAGCCGTTGTAACCAAGAGCGTAACCGAGCCCTACGCAATTGTTGGCGGTGTGCCTGCAAAAATCATAGGCAGCAGAAAAACCAGAGAAGAAAAGGAAGCCGCTGCTAAAGAAAAACTTAAAGCCGAGATGACAGTAACGGGAGAAAGCAAATGAAAATTCTCATTGTCTCACAGTACTTTTGGCCGGAAAACTTTTCAATAAACGCTATTGCGAAATACCTCCACGAACAGGGACATACGGTTGATATATTAACCGGAATTCCGAATTACCCACAAGGAAAAGCATACGACGGATATGGGCTATTAAAAAAACTTCATCAAAATTACGATGGGATAGATATTCATCGTGTTTGGATGAAAACGCGAGGTCAAAAGGGTGGCGATAAACGGCTCATTCTGAATTACATAACTTATGCACTTGATGCATCGGTTGTTATGCTCACTAAGCTGAGAAAAAAATACGATGCCACATTTGTGTATGCAATGTCTCCGATCACACAAGCATATCCTGCAATATTTCTTCGCAAACTGAAAAAGGTTCCAATGTGTTTATATGTAGGGGATTTATGGCCCGACACTCTGTTTTCTCACGGAATCGGCAGCAAAAAAGTAAAAACAATTATCACAAATGCATGTGCAAACATCTACAAAAAGAGCGACTGTATTATAGTAACAAACGAAAGTTTTTATGAGCCGATAAAAAATTATACAAAAGGCACCCGTAAAATCACATATATTCCGCAAGCGGTAGAAGATATATACAAGCCGCTGGAAGGAAGTAACAAATTAAGAAAAACTCTCGGAATAGACGACAATGATTTTGTCGTAATGTTTGCCGGAAATATCGGTTTTGCGCAGTCTCCCAAAACAATAGTTGAAGCAGCTAAAATTACAAAGCTTGAAACAAGAATACACTATGTATTTGTCGGCGACGGAACACTGAAAAAAGAATGCGAAGAGTTTTGCTGCGAAAACGATTTGAGCAATGTCCACTTTATAGGCAGAAAACCGCAGGATGAAATGCCGTCCTTGATTGCGCAAGCAGATGCCATGTTAATTACTTTGAAAGATCAAAGCAACTATAATCTTACCCTTCCCGGTCGTACTCAGGCTTTTATGGCTTGCGGAAAGCCGATTATATGTTGCGCCAACGGTGAAACGGCAAGGGTCATCAGGGAATCCAAATCAGGATTTACAGCGCAAGCCGAAAACCCGTCCGCGCTCTCCGATATTGTTATAAAGTGTGCCAAAACGGATATCAATGAACTTAGAAAAATCGGAGAAAACGGATTGTTATATTCAAAAGAACACTACGACAGAACATCGGTATTCAGTAAGATTGAAAGCGTACTAAAGGAAATGAAGTATGAAAAATAATATTGTAGAAAAAGTGCTTGATTTTGAAATGGTACACTGGAATGAAGAAAATTTATTTATCGCACATAAAGCGAACGTAATAACATACATAAAAAATGGAAAGCAAAAAAAAATCCGTATTCCCACTGACAGTTTGGGTTGGAAAAAGCTGTTTATGCCATTACGAAAAGCGAGAAGGGCTCTTCGGTTAGATAAAACAATCATAATACCGTGCAATCGCGGTTTTGCGGCAGTCAGAAACGGAAGAATTTATGTTTATGATGATTCTTCGAATACGTGGAATCAATCCGAGACAAGGCTGAACTGCAGAAATCCCATGTATAACGCAATTTTAAATGTAGAGGGTACTCTTTATATAGGCGAATACGGAAAGCCGAACGGCGTCGGAAAAAGAATATTGATGAGCAAAGATGACGGCCTCACTTGGAGCTGCGTTCATCAGTTCAAATCGGACGAAATCCGTCATATACATGCTCTTCTATGGGACAAATATGAGCAAAAAATCTGGATTTTTACCGGCGACTTCAATCCCGAACCGCAAGTGTTTAAAGCTGATAAAAACTTTAACAATTTTGAAAGAGTAGGCGGCGGCACTCAGCATTGGAGAGCATGCCACGCTATTTTTTCAAAGAACTATGTGGATTGGATAATGGACTGTCCTCTTGAGAAAGTCCATCATATTCGTTTGGACAGAGCGACAGGCGCCATAAGCACAGGTCAGTCCTTTGCCGGTCCCGTTTGGTACGTACGCAAGTACGGTGAAATTATACTTGCTGCCAGCGCACAGGAAGTAGGGCCGTCTCACATGGATAAAAAACTGCATCTATATAAGAGCACAGACTTGAAGGACTGGACAGAGATAGGCACTTTTGAACACGACGGCTGGCCAAAGGGATATTTCCGATACGGAATTATGACGGCTGTGCGAGGTCAGGTACCTGCATTCTCTTGTGAGGGAGTAAAACATTATGACGGAAAAACAATCCTTATCAAATCCTAAAATATCAGTAATCATGAGTGTCAAAAACGGTGAACGTGATTTAGATAAGAGTATACGCTCTCTTTTTGACCAAACATTCACGGATTGGGAACTGATTGTATGTGACGACGGAAGCACAGACCGCACATTAGAAAAGTTAAAAAAATACGCGTCGCATGATCCAAGAATTGTTGTTTTACACAATGATGACAGCAAAGGATTAGCCTATTCCCTAAACCGCTGTATCAAAGTTGCAAAAAGCAACATATTAGCAAGACAAGACGCCGATGATGCCTCGGATATTCACAGATTTGAAATACAATATCCCTTCGTAATGAAGCATCCCGAGTATGCGGTAGTGGGTACATGTTGGTATAACGTTGATGCTGACGGAAATATCAGCGAAGCGATGGTGCCGGAATTGCCTTCGGCAATGGATATGGTCAAAGGCGGATTATATTTGCATCCATCCTGGATGATGCGAAAGGATCAGATTGAAAAAGTAGGATACTACACTGTAAATAAATATACAATAAGAAGCCAGGATTATCATTTTATAATGAAGATTCTTGCCGCAGGAATGAAACTGTATAATATGCAAGATAAATTATACTACTATACCGCAGACCAAAACACAATAGGCAGATCTCGCAACTGGAAACGGGTAAAGGGTCTTATGTGGATTCGCTTTGATTCTTACAGAAGAAACCGCTTGCCTCTGCGGACATATTTATATGTACTTAAACCTTTGATAACGAATCTCATACCCAAGAGTATTATGAACAAGCATTACAAGCGAGTTTATGGTCAGAAATAGAGGAAAATCAAATGTATAGAATAATGTATTTTCCCGGCCATATTTCCGGCGGAGTAGGTGCGGTCGTAATGAATATCTTCAGAAACATTAACAGGGATAAGTTTAGCATTGATTTTTGCGTTCCTGAATCTGACAGCGGCGAATACGACGATGAAATAGCAAAGGCCGGCGGTCATGTTTATCATATACCGCAGATTAAAGCAGTTGGCCCTCGAAAATTTATAAAAACAATTGAAAAGATTCTTATTTGTAACGGCCCGTATAATGCGGTCCATATTCATTCCGTACATATGGGAGCTTTAGCAATAATCGCATCGAAAAAAGCAGGTATAAAGAAAAGAATCTACCATGTTCACAACACCCAAGACGCTGCACTGGATCATTTACCGTTTCATGGTGTTATAGAGCATTTTCTTAACAAGATAATACTTGACAATTCCACAGTTTATCTCGCATGCGGTCAAAAAGCAGGTAAATATATTTACGGAAACAATCCGTTTACGGTAATAAATAATGCTGTGGACACAAAAAGGTTCTATCCGTATGATAGTGAGAACCGCCGAAAAATCCGTAAAACATTATTGATGGATGATACGCAAAAATATATTGTCGGTAATATTGCAAGGTTTTCAAAAGTTAAAAATCAAAAAAAACTTGTTGATATTGCTTGTCTTGATAAACATATGCGAAACGCACTTGTTTTTTTATTTGTGGGAGACGGAGAAACCATTTCAGATGTGAAGGAATACGCAAAAAGCAACAAATGCGAAGATAAGATCATATTTGCCGGACAGCGGACAGATACTGAAAAAATGTATAATGCCATGGATCTTTTTTGTTTGCCTTCTTTCTTTGAAGGTCTGCCTGTGACAATGATAGAAGCACAGGCATGCGGTCTTCCGTGTCTTGTATCAAATGTTGTGACTACGGAATGCAATCTCGGAATTTCAAGTGTCGGGTACCTGCCATTATCAGAATCTGATCAGACCTGGATAGACACAATCTATAAGATGGTTGACAAAAGAATTGAAAACAGAGAAAATGTCGAAACTGTTTTAAAAGCAAAAAAATATGAGCTTCAATCGATGGTCAGCCTGATTGAGGACATTTATTTGAAATAAAAAATCTGAATGTAGGTGGAGAATAGATGAACACAGCAAAGTTGGAATGGTTTTTTTATGTGACCTTACGTGATAAGACAGATCCTTTTTTCGGACCTTTCAGAAGAAAGAAACTTAAAGGGACTGACTTTACCATTATTTCAAATAATTGCTGGGGCGGTCACGCTTACAGATGGTATGACTTACCGTACCGTTCTCCGACAGTTGGATTGTACTTCTGGGCAGAAGATTACTTAAAGTTTGTTTCTGATCTTCGACACTATATTGACGGTCATCTTGAGTTTATTCCTCCTTTCGAATCGCGTCATTTTGAGTCTTTAAAAGAATTGGGGCAATTGAATGTACCCATCGGATTGATCGATGACGTGGAAATTGTTTTTCTTCATTATAAAACAGAAACGGAAGCAAGAGAAAAATGGGAAAGAAGATGTAAAAGAATAAATTGGGATCATATATTAGTGAAAAACTCGTACATGAATGGGTGTACGGACAATATAATGCAAGATTTTCTGTCATTAAATTATGATTGCAAATTGTTTTTCGCAGGCAGCGGAGTTGAAAAAGACGATACAGTTGTATATAAAACCAACGGTAATAGCGTAAACGTAAAAGATGATACTATGCATTTTAACAAATACTTTGATCTGACTGGCTGGATTAACAGATCATATGAGTAAGGAATGAGATAATGACTTGGATTCTTGTGATATTAAACTCGGGAATATTCGTTTTGTCTTTATTTTTGATTAAAGAGAAATACAATCCTCTAACATTATTCAGCGGTTTCTGGCTTGCTTTGATGTTCCTCAGCACACTGGAATTGTTCAATATAAAAAAAGCCGATACAAAAGTATATCTTATTGTACTGATCGGTGTATTTTCATATGCGATAGGGTGTTTAATTGCTTCTGAACTTAATGTTAAGTTTTCTATAAGTAAACGTTTTCAAACTTCAAGCGATGCGCAGCATAACATCAATTACAAAATACTGCCGGTTATAACACTTATTATTTCTCTGATAATGACAGTTTATTTTTTGAGAACTATGACAGCCATGCTTCAGGGCTATCCGTTAAATTACATAAGGAGTAATTTTACGGATCTGATTATCCGAAATGAGTTCGAGAGACTGGCATGGACATTTATTTTCTGGCCCTTGTCACTTTCAATTATGCCCATGGGTCTGTATGCCTTTTACGTGGACGGAAAGTCAAAAAGTTATTTGTTTGCGTCGCTGCTTAATACTATTCTTCTTTCTATTTGCAGCGGCGGACGAGTATACTTGTTGTTTTATATTATACAGATTGCTTTTTTTACAATATTTACAAAAAAAAGTGTCAGCTTTAAAGGTCGCTTGTTTCGTAATATAGCTTTGATAGCCACATTTATCATAGTTATTAATGTTGCTATGTATATTTCAGATGAACGTCAGATAACGACCTCTCCCGCGGAAAGCTTATACTCATATTTTACCGGATGCTTTCAATATCTCGGATTTAAGCTGAAACAAGCCGGTGATGTCAAGTATAGCGGAGGTATTTATTTTCTGTATTCTCCGATTACCTTGGGACTGATGATATTGAAAAACATTGGTCTTATTAAATATCCTGCCAAATTTCTTTCTGCTCAGGCAACAATAAATGCTTTACAGGAGTACACAAAAGTCGGAAACAGTTGGTTTAACGCATTTGCTACTTGTTTCTACTATTTCTATATGGACGGCGGATTCTTCGGAGTCATAATTGAGTCAATTATATACGGATATATCAGTTACAAAATATTCAGATCATTAAGAAGTCACCCGCAAGCCAGAAATATTGTGCTATACAGTATCTTCCTTATCACTATATTTACATCAATGGTGCGCTGGCAGTTTGGAAAAACGGAGTTTTTTATGACCGCAGTTTATGTTATTCTTCTAACAAGAATTCATCAAAGAAAAACGGAGACAAAAAATGCACACTGATTCTATCGAACTTGTATCAATAATTATAACAACGCATAGGGGATCAGATACCGTCGAACGTGCAGTCAAAAGTGTACTGCAGCAAGATTACCCTAATCTTGAAATTATCGTTGTTGACGATAACGGTTTCGGAACCAATGAACAAACAGTAACAGAAAAGGTTCTGTCGTCCTACATAAAAGAAAAATCCATACTATATCACCCGCATAAAACCAACATGAACGGTTCTGCCGCAAGAAACACCGGCATAGCGTTGGCACACGGTCGCTATATCGGCTTGCTTGATGATGACGATATTTACCTGCCCGGAAAAATAACCGAGAGTGTGCAAACGCTCCGTAATCTGTCTGAAGATTGGGGAGGAGTTTACACGGATACAGAAGTTGATTACGGGGACGGCAGAAAATACGTAAATAAATATCATTGCCAAGGGAACATTGTTTTTGAACTGTTGGCACACACCATTTTTGTAAATCCGTCTGTAATCATAATGAGAAAGGCCGCAATAGACCGGATAGGCGGGTTTGATGAAAGCTTCAGGCGCCATCAGGACTGGGAGTTCAATGCAAGACTTTCCGATCAGTTCAAAATCGCGCATATAAGTATGGTTGGAAGCGTCTATAATTGTGAAGTAAAACGGCACAGCGATCCTACGGCGGCAAAAGCGTATCGCTCATACTATATAGAAAAAATGAAACCGATTATATCCAAGCTTCCCCGGTTTAAACAAGAAGTAATATATTACAGAAATGCGATTGATATATGCGGAGCAAGGTTTGGAAATTTAAAAGAGTGCAAAGAACTGATTTCTGCTTGGGGCGAAAGAGTCGGCAGAATTGCGTTTTATTACACGCTTTATTTGACTGCAAAAGAACGTTTCAATGTGCGTCATAATAGAATAAAGGGGACAGAAATAAATGGAAAGAAACCATAAGTTAGATTGGCTTAGAAGCATTGGTACAATGCTGGTAATATTAGCACATGCGTCCCCTCCCCCGATCCTGCGTAATATTCGTTGCTTTGATGTCTGCCTTCTTTTCCTTGTTTCAGGGTTTTCGTTTGATTTAACTAACAGGTTTAAAAGTGGCAATTTTGAAAACTTTAATGGATACGTAGTCAGACGCGTAAAAAGATTGGCAATTCCTGCTTGGTGTATAGTGACTCTGATTTATTTAGGCACATCATCACTATGCTTGCTGGCGAAGGCTGATAATATGTATTCATTTAAGGATTACATATTATCAATGCTGTTCACTAACCAAGGACTTGGGTATGTCTGGATTGTAAAGCTTTATCTTTTTAATGCAATAATGCTTCCGCTATGCTCTGCTTTCTTTTATCAATATTCGAAAATGAAGAAATGGGTATGCGGTTGTAGTGCAATACTTGTGTATACTGTTATCTGTTATTTCTATACGATATATCTAAAAGCTAACATGAATCTTAATGTGCGTGTTTTAATAGAAGAATTTTTGCTGTGCCCGGTTGCTTATTTTATTGTAACAGTAATCGGTGTGGCATTAAATAGAGACAACAAAAATACATATAGGGTTTTGACGTTAGCCGTGCCGATATTTGCGCTATGTCAGATGATAAATTATGCAGATGGGTTTGTCCCCAACAGCTACAAATGGCCGCCAAACCTTTATTACCTTTCGTATGGTATTATGGTAAGCATTCTGCTGTATTTAGCAGTACCAAACAGAAAGGTAATGGTCATCGAATGGATAAGCAGACACTCATATGACATTTATTTATACCATATCCCTTTTATTATTTTGCTTATGATTTGCAGAAGCGAAAGATTGCGGATCAAACCGGAGCTGTTAAATAACTGCTTTTTCTGCTATGCGGTTTTGTTAGCAGGAGGAATTGGAACAACCCTCCTATTTGAATATGTGAAGAAATTAATCCACTGTCGAAAATAAACTTATAATTTGGAGGCACATGATATGGGGCGTAAACGCTTAATGGCATTAAACGCAGTAACGGTTATTATTATGACCTTTATTAATGTCATTTTAGGTATGCTTGAAGTTAAACTCCTCATTCAAAATTACGGTTCGGTCGTGAATGGTTTGATGCAGACAGGCAACCAACTGCTATCATATCTTTCCCTTCTTGAAGCGGGCATATGCGGCGCATACCTATACAGTATGTACAAACCTGTCGCAGAAAATGACAATGTCAAACTTTCAGCGCTTTATAAGGGGTTTGTTCTAAACACCCGGAAAGCAGTAATAAAAATGCTTGTCGTTGCTCTTTGTCTCTCATTAATTTATCCGTTAATGCTTAGGAAAGACGGACTTTCCTATTCTTTCATGGTAATTGTCTTTTCGTTATTAAGCGTTAAAACAATATTGCCATACTTGGTTACGATCGTTCCGCGCTACATGATAATATTACAGGAACAGCGGTACAAAGTTGAACTGATCAACGGTTTCACGAGAACGATGACATATATTTGCGAAATTTTTATACTTATTTACACGAAACTGAACTTACCTGTTTTACTGCTTTTCTGTATACTGATTTCGCTGCTTTCAGGTCTGGCTTTTCGTCTGGTAATGAATAAGATATACGGTAAGCGATTAAAAGCCCCGGTATCGCCGGAAGAAGCTCCTCACGGTATGTCAAAAGACGTTACCGTACACTCTGTCTCAAGCCTCGTTTTCAACGGAACAGACAATATTATAATTTCAACTTTGGGAAAACTGTCTGATGTAACAATTTACAGCAACTATAATCTTATAGTAAGTCAGGTTTCAACTATTGCAAACAGCATATTTGACGGTGCGTCTGCAAGTGTTGGAGTTAAAATTGCGAATAACGATAAAAACACATATGATGTATACAGAAAACTTCTTGGAATTGCACTGCTTGCCGGCGGAATATTTACTTCAGTATTTATTGCTATGATTAATGAATTTGTCGGAAATATCTGGGTTGGACAAGATTATGAGGTTTCTGAGCTTAATTGTTTTCTGTTTGGTTTTATTATGTATGCCGGCATTGTGTTCCCTTGTTTGGCTGTCCCGCGAAATGCTAAGGGACTATACGGGGAAAGCAAGTGGTTTACTATATTGCAAGCGGTTGTTAACCTTGTAATTACAATTGTTACAGTGCCGTTTTTCGGAATAACGGGAGCATTATTCGGAACATTCATCGCAAGAATTTTCATTACTATCCCTTGCAATTATGCCACTGTCCAACGCTATGTTTTCCCGGACACCAAGACAAGAATATGGGAACTTCCGGCATCCGCTGCCATCACCTTTCTTGCAGCTATATCGGCTAAATATGTAATTTCTGCTTTGCAGCTTGAATTTTTTATTCGGAATAAATTGTTATGTTTCATTGCAAACGGCATTGTTTCCTGTGTTGTCTGCAGCGGGTTACTGACAGTGTGGTTTTTGGCAACCGACAGTCATCTGCGAAAGTTATTCCATGCTGCTGTAATTAAACTAAAAAAGTAACTCTGCTCTGTTAATTTATGATAGTTTTGGCAAAAACTAAAATCCGCTGTGTTAAGAAACTTAGCACTGCTCTTACCTTTAATGAAATCGACAAGTTTTGTCATTTACATATTACCGCACATTAAAAGGCAAATATAAAAACAAATTCGCAATGCTTTAGTAATAAGGCTCTCATAAAGTGTAACACGAATGTTTTGGAGGAAAAATAATGGGACAATTCACAAACAAAACGCTGTTAATCACCGGCGGTACCGGATCATTCGGAAACGCGGTACTGAACCGATTTTTACGCACGGACATCGGGGAGATAAGAATTTTTTCGCGTGACGAAAAGAAACAGGACGATATGCGCCACGAATTCCAGGCAAAAATGCCTGAAGTCGCCGATAAGATCAAGTTCTACATAGGAGATGTACGAAACCTCGAATCATGCCGGGGAGCTATGCACGGCGTTGATTACATATTCCATGCGGCGGCTCTCAAACAGGTTCCGTCCTGCGAGTTTTTCCCTATGGAGGCAGTGCGCACAAACGTAATAGGTACGGATAATGTGCTGACGGCAGCTATCGAAGCAGGCGTCGAATGCGTTATCTGTCTTTCGACCGACAAGGCGGCTTATCCTATCAATGCCATGGGCATTACAAAAGCCATTGAAGAAAAGGTAGCCGTCGCAAAGTCGCGCAATTCCGGAAAAACAAAGATTTGCTGCACGCGCTACGGCAACGTTATGTGTTCGCGCGGCTCGGTTATTCCGCTTTGGATAGATCAGATAAAGAGCGGAAACCCGATTACAGTCACCGAACCGAGCATGACGCGCTTTATCATGTCGCTTGAAGAAGCGGTAGACCTTGTTCTGTTTGCTTTTGAACACGGCGAAAACGGCGATTTGCTTATCCAGAAAGCGCCCGCCTGCACCATTGCGACTCAGGCACAGGCTGTATGCGAACTGTTCGGCGGAAAGAAAGAGGATATTAAGGTAATAGGTATACGCCACGGCGAAAAAATGTACGAAACCCTGCTTACCAACGAAGAATGTGCAAAGGCTGTTGATATGGGCGGCTTCTACCGCGTTCCTGCCGACAACCGAGGACTCAATTACGACAAATATTTCAAAGAGGGCGACGAAAAGAGAAACACCCTCACCGAATTCAATTCCAACAACACGCGTATATTAAATGTCGAAGAAACCAAGGAAAAAATTGCCGCTCTCAGTTATATAAAGGAGCGCCTTGCCGAGGAGAATAAGTAATGTTTGAAAATATAAAGTGGAAAAACAACGGCAAACTGAAACTGCTTATCATTGTCGGAACACGTCCGGAAATAATACGCCTTGCCGCAGTCATCACCAAGTGCCGCAAATATTTCGACGTAATACTTGCGCATACCGGACAGAACTACGATTACAACTTAAACGGCGTGTTCTTTAAAGACCTGAAACTTGAAGATCCGGAGGTATATCTCGACGCCGTAGGAAACAATCTCGGCGAGACTTGCGGCAATATTATTGCAAAGTCGTATACGCTCATGTCGGAGATAAAGCCCGACGCCGTGCTTGTTCTCGGCGATACAAACAGCTGTCTTTCGGTCATCGGTGCCAAAAGACTGCATATTCCGATATTCCATATGGAAGCCGGAAACCGCTGCAAGGACGAATGTCTGCCGGAGGAAACAAACAGAAGAATCGTCGATATAATCTCCGACGTCAATATGGCATATTCCGAACACGCACGCCGTTATCTTGCCGACTGCGGACTGCCCAAAGAACGCACCTATGTGACCGGCTCTCCCATGGCTGAGGTGCTTCATAACAACCTTGCAGAAATCGAGGCAAGCGACATTCATGCGCGTCTCGGACTGGAAAAGGGCAGATATATTCTGCTCTCGGCGCACCGCGAAGAAAATATTGATACCGAAAAGAACTTCACAAGCCTGTTTACGGCAATCAATAAAATGGCGGAAAAATACGATATGCCGATCCTCTACTCCTGCCATCCGAGAAGCCGAAAAAGACTTGAGTCAAGCGGATTTAAACTTGATACGCGCGTTATCCGGCATGAACCTCTCGGTTTTCATGACTACAACTGCCTGCAAATGAACGCTTTCTGCGTAGTAAGCGACAGCGGTACACTGCCCGAAGAATCAAGTTTCTTTACCTCCGTAGGGCACCCGTTCCCGGCAGTTTGCATAAGAACCAGCACCGAACGTCCCGAGGCGCTGGATAAAGCCTGCTTTATCCTTTCGGGTATTGACGAAAAGGGACTTTTGCAGTCTGTCGATACGGCGGTCGAAATGAACAAGAACGGCGATTACGGTATTCCCGTGCCCGACTACATTGAAGAAAATGTGTCTTCAAAAGTTGTGAAGATCATTCAGTCGTATACAGGCGTTGTCAATAAAATGGTGTGGAGAAAAGACATATGAACATACTGATTACGGGTGCAAAGGGATTTGTAGGGAAAAACCTTACCGAAAATCTGAAAAACATACGCGACGGCAAGAACCGCACGCGTCCGGATATAAAAATTGACGAAATATACGAATACGATATTGACAGCACCGCAGAGGAACTTGACGAATACTGCAAAAAAGCAGATTTTGTCTTTAACCTTGCCGGCGTCAACCGTCCGAAAGATCCGGAGGAATTCAAGACAGGAAATTTCGGCTTTGCCTCGACCTTGCTTGACACGCTGAAAAAACATCATAACAAATGCCCCGTCATGCTCTCGTCGTCGATTCAGGCAACGCTTGCCGGTCGTTTCGGTACGTCCGAATACGGGCTTTCCAAGAGAGCGGGAGAAGATTTGTTTTTCTCGTATGCCGAACAAACGGGTGCAAAAGTGCTTGTTTACCGCTTTCCGAACCTTGTCGGCAAATGGGTAAAACCGAATTATAACAGCGCCGTAGGCACTTTCTGCAACAACATTGCAAACGATCTGCCGATAACGGTAAACGATCCGTCGGTTGAGCTGGAACTGCTGTTTATCGACGATCTGGTAGACGAAATGTTCGACGCACTGGAAGGCAGGGAGCATCATTGTGAATTTGACGGTGTAAACACCGTACTTACCGAAAACGGAAAATTCTGCGCCGCACCGGTAACGCACAAGGCGACGCTCGGATATATCGTCGAATGTCTGCACAAATTCCATGACCAGCCGAAAACGCTTGTCATGCCCGAGATTCCGGACGGAAGCTTTGAGAAAAAGCTGTATTCGATGTATCTTTCCTATCTGCCGGAAGAAAAGATTGCGTTCCCGTTAAAAATGAATGTTGACGCACGCGGCAGCTTTACGGAACTGCTCAAAACCGAAAAATGCGGTCAGATAAGCGTGAATATTTCAAAGCCCGGCATTACCAAAGGCGAACACTGGCACAATTCCAAGTGGGAATTTTTCATTGTGGTATCGGGACACGGACTCATTGAAGAACGAAAGATAGGCACAGACGAGGTGTTGCGCTTTGAAGTAAGCGGCGAAAAGATAGAAGCTGTGCATATGCTGCCCGGCTATACGCACAACATAATCAATCTGTCCGATACCGAAAATCTTGTTACCGTCATGTGGGCAAACGAGCAGTTTGATCCCGAGCACCCTGATACATTCGGTGAAAAGGTAGAACTGTAACGGGCATATAAATAAATCAAAATGCAGGGGAGATACGCATGAGAGAGACAGAATACAGCGAAACAGGAGCAGGCGGAAAAGCAATCGGGGCATTTGAGCAGACTTACCGCAAGAGTCCGGAGCACACGGCATTCACGCCGTACCGGGTATGCCCGATCGGAGCGCACAGCGACCATCAGCTCGGAAAGATAACGGGATTTGCAATAGACAAAGGAATACATATAGCCTACGGACCTAAGATGAACGGCGTAGTTGAAATCTCGTCGCTGCAGTTTCCCAAAAGAGCGCAGTGGCACGTAAGCTCTACGCCCTCCGAAAAGCAGGGCGACTGGGCTGATCATCTGCGTGGCGCGACTATCGCTTTAAACAGCCGTTATCCGTTACGCACAGGTCTTTGCGCCGTGCTTGACGGAGAGCTTCCCATAGGCGGTCTGTCCTCCTCCGCAGCCGTTATCATTACGTTTCTGTCAGCGCTGTGCCGTCTTAACGGCGTGGCTCTAAGCTCAAAAGAACTCATTGAAATATCCAAGGAAGCCGAGAACAAATATGTCGGCGTATCCTGCGGAAAGCTCGACCAGAGCTGTGAAGTATACTGCCGCAAAGACAATCTGCTTTACATGGATATGAAAGACGACAGCTTTGAACTCATTTCGTCAAGTCCGGATATGAAAAAGTTTGAAATAGCCGTCTTCTTCAGCGGTCTTGAACGGTCGCTTGCAAGCTCCAAATTCAATATGAGAGTAGACGAGTGCCGCAGCGCAGCATATGCGCTAAAAGCCTTCTCGGGCATGGAGTACGGAAAGTTTGAAGAAACGAATCTGCGCGATGTGCCGTATGAAACATATCTTGAATACAAAGACAGACTTCCCGAAAACTGGGCAAAGCGCGCGGAACACTGGTATACAGAATTCAGGCGCGTTGAGGCAGGAGCCGAGGCATGGCGGCGCGGCAATATTGAAGAATTCGGCAGACTTTCGTTTGAAAGCGGTTATTCCTCTATCCATAATTGGGAAACCGGCTCTCCAGAACTCATAAAACTCTATGAAATAATGACGCATACGGACGGAATATACGGCGGACGCTTTTCAGGTGCCGGATTCAAGGGCTGCTGCATGGCGCTTATTGATCCTGCGTACAGAGAAAGTATTCTCGAAAAAGTAGAGAAAGAATATCTCGCCGTTTTTCCGGCTCTTGAAGGTAAATACAGCGCGCACATATGCAATACAGCTGACGGGGTGAAATTATGAAATGCCTGATTCTTGCCGCAGGATACGCAACGCGGCTCTATCCTTTAACCGAAAACTTCCCGAAACCTTTGCTTACGGTCGGTGACAAGACTATTCTCGACCACCTGCTTGACGATATAGACACATCGGGGCTTGTTGATGAATACGTCGTCATATCAAACCATAAATTCGCACATTTCTTTGAAGAATGGGATAAAACGAAGCCGTATAAAATTACCGTTGTTGACGACGGCACAAGCACAAACGAAACGCGCCTGGGCGCTGTATGCGATATCCGGTTTGCAATGGACAAACTCGGACTTGACGACGATATGCTTGTCATTGCAGGCGACAACGTGCTTGATTTCAGCCTTACAAAGTTTGTTTCTTACTGCAAGGACAAACAGACGTCCTGCGTTATGCGCTACTATGAGCCGTCGGAGAAGAAATTACTCAAATGCGGCGTGCTGACTGTCGATGAAAACGACCTTGTAACCGACATGACCGAAAAATCCCCGACGCCGGCAACCCATTGGTGCTGTCCGCCGTTCTACTTCTACACAAAAGAGGACGCAAAGCGCGTCAAGGACGGTATTGCCGAAGGCTGCGGCACGGACGCACCCGGAAGCTTTATCGCATGGCTGTGCAAAAAAGCGCCCGTTCATGCAATGGAAATGCCGGGAAGCAGATATGACATAGGAAACCTTGAAAGCTACGAAAACGTAAAAAGAGAGTATAGGGGGATAACAAAATGCTGACGCCGAATATAGATCTTGAAAACAAAACCATACTTGTTACGGGTGCGGCCGGCTTTATCGGAGCAAACCTTGTAACCGAGCTTTTAAACACCGTAAAAGGCGTAAAGCTGGTCGGTCTTGACAATATGAACGACTATTACGACGTTTCAATCAAAGAATACAGACTTTCGGAGATCGGCAAGCTTGCCGATACAAAGCATGACTGCACATGGACCTTTCTAAAAGGAAACCTTGCGGACAAAGCGCTCATAGAGAACATATTTACCGAACACAAACCCGAAATTGTCGTCAACCTTGCAGCGCAGGCAGGTGTGCGTTACAGTATCACCAACCCCGACGTATATATCGAATCCAACCTCATAGGATTCTACAACATTCTCGAAGCCTGCCGCAATTTTCCCGTGGAGCATCTTGTTTACGCATCGTCCTCCTCGGTCTACGGCTCGAACAAAAAAGTTCCGTACTCGACGGACGACAAGGTGGACAACCCCATTTCACTCTATGCCGCAACAAAAAAGTCAAACGAGCTGCTTGCTCACGCATACTCAAAGCTGTACAATATCCCGTCCACGGGACTGAGGTTTTTCACGGTCTACGGACCGGCAGGCAGACCCGATATGGCATACTTCGGATTTACAAACAAACTTCTTAAAGGCGAAACAATACAGATATTCAACTACGGCAACTGCAAGCGCGATTTTACGTATGTTGACGATATAGTTGAGGGAATAAAGCGCGTTATGGAGCGTGCGCCGGAGAAAAAGAACGGTGACGACGGACTTCCGCTCCCTCCCTACCGCATATACAATATCGGAAACAGCAGTCCCGAAAATCTGCTTGACTTTGTAACAATACTGCAAGAGGAACTGATACGCGCAGAGGTACTTCCGTCAGACTATGACTTTGAGACGCACAAGAAACTCGTCCCCATGCAGCCGGGAGATGTTCCAGTGACATACGCAGACACCTCGGCGCTCGAACATGATACGGGCTTCAAACCCGACACGCCGCTCAGAACCGGACTTCGCAGGTTTGCAGAGTGGTACAAGAAATTCTACAACATCTGAACAATCGCTTTTTTCGCAAGTTGCCATGGAGAAACACTCGTAGGGACTGTATAAAAAAGCATATTCCATTTTCAAAAAAATATAAAGGAGAAAACGAATATGAAAATAGCAGTAGCGGGAACCGGCTATGTCGGTCTTTCAATGGCGATTCTTTTAGCACAGCACAATACCGTAAAAGCAGTCGATATTATCCCCGAAAAGGTGGATATGATAAACAACAGAAAATCTCCGATAGTCGACAAGGAAATTGAGGAGTATCTTGCAGGCAAAGATCTTGACCTTGAGGCGACAACAGACGGAGACAGCGCCTACCGCGACGCGGATCTTGTCATTATCTCAACGCCCACAAACTATGATCCGTCCAAAAACTACTTTGACACAAGCTCGGTTGAGAGCGTGATAAAGCAGGTCATAAACGTAAATCCCGACGCCGTTATGATTGTAAAATCCACCGTTCCCGTAGGATTTACAGAGGCTGCAAGAGAGGAATACTGCTGCGACAACATTCTGTTCAGTCCGGAATTCTTACGCGAAGGACGCGCGCTTTACGACAACCTCTATCCCAGCCGTATAATTGTCGGCGTACCCGTAAAGAACGCAAGACTGCATAAGGCGGCGGAAACCTTTGCAAACCTTCTCAAAGAGGGCGCTATCAAAGAAAACATAGAAGTGCGTTTCATGAACCCGACCGAGGCGGAAGCTGTAAAGCTGTTCGCAAACACATACCTTGCGCTCAGAGTTTCATACTTTAACGAGCTTGATACTTACGCACAGGTCAGAGGCCTTGATACAAAGTCGATAATCGAAGGCGTATGCCTTGATCCCCGTATAGGAAACCACTACAACAACCCGTCTTTCGGCTACGGCGGATATTGCCTGCCCAAAGACACAAAACAGCTGCTTGCAAACTACAACCATGTTCCGCAGAACATAATTTCCGCGATAGTCGCCGCAAACAGCACACGCAAAGACTTTATCGCGGATCAGATAATAGCAAAGAATCCCAAAACCGTCGGCGTATACAGACTTACCATGAAAGCCGGCAGCGACAACTTCCGTCAGTCCTCGATACAGGGCGTAATGAAACGAATAAAGGCTAAAGGCATAGAAGTCGTAATATATGAGCCGACCATGAAAGAGGACAGCTTCTTCAACAGCCGCGTCATCCGAAACCTTGACGAGTTTAAGGAGATAAGCGACGTTATTCTCGCAAACAGGTATAACGACGACATAAAGGACGTACTTGACAAGGTATACACAAGGGATCTGTATTTCAGAGATTAAGTAAAACATAAAAAGGTACAAGGTCATGGAAAACATTGTAAGAGTTATAATGAATTTAATAGCGTGCGAGGTCTGCGGCAAAGAAATTGACAGAACGCAGTATGAGCTTTCGCGCGAAGAACTTGAAAAGCTGTATGAGCTTTCCAAATCCCATGACCTTGCCCATATTGTCGGAAATTCACTGATAAAGAACGGACTTGTTTCGGACCCTGAGTTAAAAGCCGGGTTCAAAAAGCAGATCATGACTGCGGTTTACAGATATGAAAAGTTGCAGTATGAACTGACGCGCTTAAAAGACGTTCTGAACGAGGCTAAAATCCCATTTATCCCGCTCAAAGGCTCGGTTATTCGCAAGTTCTATCCAGAACCTTGGCTCAGAACAAGCTGCGATATTGATGTGCTGGTGAAGGAAAAAGATATTGAACGCGCATCTGAATTACTGACCGAAAGAATGTCATACAAAAAAGAACGTAAAGGCTCTCATGATGTCAGTTTGTTTTCCGAAAGCGGTATTCACCTGGAACTGCATTACAGTCTGATTGAGGAAAAGCGCATCGAAAATGCCGAATTACTCTTGCAATCCGTATGGGATCACGCCGCTGCGGTTTCGGACACATACGAATACATACTGTCCGATGAAATGTTTTACTATTATCATATCGTACATATGGCAAAACACTTTGTTGAAACAGGCGGCTGCGGTATCCGTCCGTTTCTCGACGTATGGGTTCTGAATCACCGAATTGACTTCGACAGAGAAAAGCGTGAAAAATTACTCTCTGACGGCGGCCTTGACGTTTTCGCAAAGCAGGCAGAGCTTTTATCGGAAGTCTGGTTCGGAAATGCAGAGCATACGGAAATTTCAAAGCAGATGGAAGAATATATTCTTCGCGGAGGCGTGTACGGAACAAGTACAAACAGAGTTGCCGTGCAGCAGCAAAAACGAGGCGGCAAAGTAAAATACGCGCTTTCAAGGATATTTATTCCGTATGATGTGATAAAGTTTCATTATCCGATCCTACAAAAGCATAAGTGGCTCACACCAATCATGGAGGTTCGCCGTTGGGGAAAACTAATTTTCTGCGGTCATCTGAAACGCACGGTAAACGAACTGAAATACAACGGCACAATTTCAGAAGATTCTGCGGCAGAAGCACGGACTTTATTAAAAAATGTAGGGTTATAATACGGCTGAAAGCATTTTTTTCAACTTTCACGGCAATCTTTCTCTGTTGCCGTGTTTTTTTATTTAATCAAATTTTATTTACAGAAGAATTTTAGAGCAGAATGAAAAATTCAGCTCTTTTTTACGTTAAGTCGAAAAGGCAGCACTCCCAGATAATTTTAGGGAAAAAAAGCCGCCCGAGAACAATTTTTTGCCATGTTCCGAGCGGCTCCGCACCGTATACCAGCCGTTAAAACGATATCCGCTGCGGCTCGGCGCAGGCAGAGCGCTGAGTTTGCCGCTTTTGTCCGTTTGCGCGGTAGTTGCCGTGCCGTTTGTTATGATAATATCAAATTTTTCGGGTGCAACATTTTCAAGCTTTGTAGCAACGCAGTCTGTGCGGTTACATTTATAAGCCGTAATGTTTGCCGTGCTGTTCGCCTCATCTTTTACCCAGTCATGACCGAGTGCCGGCTGAATTTCTTCGCGTATTACAATATTACATACATAGCATTTATACTTTTTAAGTCCTGTTGCGGTACAGGAGCCGGCTTTGAAATGATACCGTTTGCCGCTCGAACGGTCCGTGGTAGGCGTTTTGTCGTTTTTATCATAGAACAGAGGAAGCAGCACGCCATCGTGTTCGGTCTTTGCGGCAGGAATCACTTTTTCTTCAGTCGGCACATCATTCGGGTCATACTGTCCGCAGTTCATGCAAACTCGGTCGCCCTTATAGCCGTCTTTCATGCAAACTGCGTCTCTGTAACCAACTGTCTGATAATTGTGCTCTGTGCAGCCCGCAAAGCTTGACTTAAAGATAAGCACGCAGCCCTTGTCAAACGGTCCTATAGAAACCGTACAGCTATACGAATCATCACCGTTATTGATAAAGGTATGTCTGTCTGTCAGATTTGCTACCTGTATTGCGCCGTCGTCATCAAACTTATATTCTACTGCCCAGCCTGTGCAGCGCTTGCCCATTGTGTCCGCATTGCGCATAATACGAAGCGTCAGTTTATCGCCGTCATTTGCCAAAATTTTGGAAGCGGTCGCATTTTCCGCAATAATGAGAATGTTATCCTTTGTCCATGATATGATATTGCTGTATTTATCTTTTGCGTTAAAATCGTTTGGCTCATATTCGCATACTTTACATTTACGGGTGTAATATCCTTTTTCGGTATCTGACGGAAAATTACAGTCGCCGCCAATATACTTCCATTGCCAGTCGTGCATTTCCATGCGTAAAAGCCGCTAGCCGAGCTTTCAAAGCAAAACGAAGAAGCGAAAAGCGAGATAAGCCGTGTTCAGACCGAAAACGAAAGACTTGCAAGCACGCAGAAAAAGATGGTCCTGCAGGACGATTATGAGTTTTTCCTTACAGGTTTAAAGCAGCTCACACCGACGGAAAGAGCAATATTCGACTTGTATATGGACGGAAAAACCGCCGCGGAAATATCGGAAAGCATGGCTATCAAGCAGACAACGCTGAAATATCACAACCGAAACATTTACAGCAAACTCGGCGTTTCGAGCAAAAAGCAGCTGCTTAATTACGCCGCACTTTACGCAAGGGAAAAACAATAATGAATTTCAAAACAGTCTTGTTTCTGCATTGCAGACAGGGCTGTTTATTTTTTGAACGCGCCGTAGCGCAGCCGATTTCAGGCATGAAAAAAGACAGATATTTCTATCTGCCGTCTTTCTTATATTCTGTTTATATTCTTATAATTCAAAAAGCTGTGCTTTCAAATCAGTATTTTTGCTCGTAACATATTACGCTCACAGTTTTCCGAAAACTCTTTCAAGGTCTGCCTTAGGTTCGCTTGTAGGAGTAAGCTTATAGTTCTCGGCAAGCACTTTCAGCACTCCGTCCGACACAAACGCGGGTATCGTAGGTCCCAGATATATATTCTTTATTCCGAGATACAAAAGCGTAAGCAGAATACACACGGCTTTCTGCTCGTACCACGACAAAACAAGCGTAAGAGGAAGGTCGTTCACGCTGCAGTCAAAGGCTTCCGCAAGCGCTGCGGTAATCTTTATCGCACTGTATGCGTCGTTGCACTGTCCGCAGTCGAGTATACGCGGTATTCCTTCTATTTCGCCGAGATCAAGGTCGTTTATTCGGTACTTTCCGCAGGCGAGCGTTAAAATAAGCGTATCTTTTGGTGTAAGCTTTGCAAAATCCGTATAATAGCTTCGGCTCGGGGCAGCTCCGTCGCAGCCGCCTATGAGAAAGAAGTGTCTTATTTTACCCTCCTTTACAAGCTCCACTATCTTATCTGCGTTTTCAAGCACGGCGTTACGTGCAAATCCCGTCGTCACCGTACTTCCGCCGTTCATGCCCGTCATATGCTTATCTTCGTCATATCCCTTACATTCGAGAGCTTTCTCTATTACGGGCGTAAAATCCTTATCGTCGCCGATATGCACCATTTCGGGATACGAGACTATCGACGTTGTAAAAACGCGGTCGCAATAGCTCTGTCTTACGGGCATAATACAGTTGGTGGTAAAGAGTATGGGTGCCGGGATATTATGAAATTCCGATTGCTGATTCTGCCAGCCGGTTCCGAAATTGCCTTTCAGATGCTTATACTTCTTTAATTCGGGATAGCCGTGCGCCGGCAGCATTTCGCTGTGGGTATATATATTTATGCCCTTATCCTTTGTCTGTTCGAGAAGCAGCTTCATATCGTGCAGATCATGTCCGCTAACAACTATAAACGGTCCCTTTTCTATGGTCAGCGGAACTTCGGTCGGCACGGGATTTCCGTAGCTTTCGGTATTCGCCGCGTCAAGCATTTCCATACATCTGAAATTGACTTCTCCTGTCTTTAATACAAGCGAGAGCAGTTCGTCCGCGCTTTTGTTTTCTCCGAGAGCGTACAGCGCCTCATACAGGTAATCCGTAACGGTTCTGTCTGTCTTGCCCAAGACATACGCGTGGTATGCATATGCCGCCATTCCCTTTATTCCGAAAAGTATCAGCGATTTCAGCGAACGTATATCTTCGTTATCGTTCCAGATATTCTTCACGTCGTAATTTTCGGTCTGCGACGGATTTATGCGCAGCTTTTCTTTTTCTATCTGCTCTTTAAGTTCAATTATTGTCTGATTATTGAAATTTACGTTTGTTATTGTGGTAAAAAGACCTTTAAGCACAAGAACGTCGGTATCCGCGTCGGGACTTCCCTGCTTTGCCGCTCTTGCAAGTCCTATAAGCGTGCCCGTAAGCTCGTCCTGATAATTTGCCGTGTCGCTCTTTTTGCCGCAGACGCCTGCCTTGCCGTCGCAGCCCGTATTATGCGCGGTCTGCTGACACTGAAAACAAAACATCTCTTTCATATACATTCCTCCGTATACATTTTTTATTTATACATATTATTCTTGTCCGCAAACGGAAGATTTATACGGATTTAAAACACGCAAGGCGCAAATTGTAAACATTTCGGTTAGTCTTGACAAATCGGATTTCAATGCTATAATATATCTGTAAGAATAAGCATTTTGATTTGCGGAAGAAGCACGGTAAAAACGTATTTTTCCGCTGTTTTTAAGAATTATGGTTAGTTTAAATTAACTAATCCGTATATGGCAGATGAAAGCGGTGAAAAAACATGGCATATCTTGAGGTTTCGGATCTGAAAAAGAGTTTCGGTGAAGGAACGGGAAAGGTTGACGTACTCAACGGTATAAACATGAGCGTAGAAAAGGGCGAAATGTGTACGATACTCGGTCCGTCGGGAAGCGGAAAATCAACTCTGCTCAACGTTATAGGCGGACTTGACGGAGCCGACAGCGGCAGAATTACAATAGACGGCAACGACATCGTAGGACTTGACGCAGACGGACTTTCCGAATTCAGGCGCAACTATCTGGGATTTGTATTTCAGTTTTACAACCTTGTGCCGAACCTTACGGTGCTTGAAAACATTCAGGTCGGAGAATATTTATCGGACGAACCGCTTGACATAAACGAAATACTTGATGTTCTCGGACTTACGGAGCTGAAAAACAGATTTCCGCACGAGCTTTCCGGAGGTCAGCAGCAGAGATGTTCGATAGGACGCGCGCTTATAAAAAATCCCAAGCTGCTTTTCTGCGACGAACCGACCGGTGCTCTCGACTACAAGACATCAAAGGACATTCTTTCGCTTATCGAGCGCATAAACTCGGCATACAACACGACAATTCTCATGGTCACGCACAACCAGACCATAAGCCTTATGACTCACAAGACCGTACAGCTCAAAGACGGACGCGTAAGCGGCATTACCGTAACGCAAAACAGGCTTTGCGCGGCAGAGCTTGAGTGGTAACGCGCCATGGTACTAAACAAGAGAATTCTAAGAGACTTCAGACAAAACGCCGTGCGCAACATTGCGATGATACTCATAATCTCGCTCTCTATGGCTATGGTTGTGGCGCTCTGTTCGACAACCGAATGTATTTCCTATGTCATACACTCGGAGTGGGAAAAAACCAACGTTGAGGACGGCAGCTTTGAGACATATATTCCGCTTTCAAAGAGAAATATGTCCGACCTTTCGGAACTTGACGTCGTTATAGAAAAAATGTTTTACAAGGATATATACGTAAACTCCGTTTCACAGGTGCGTTTTTTCACCGACAGAAAATACATTGACCGCGCATATCCCGAAGAAGGACGCGTTCCGAGATACGACAACGAGCTTTTTATCGAAAAACTTTACGCGCAAAAGCACTCGCTTAACGTCGGCGACGAATTTTACGTCGGAGACAGGCTGTTTTACATATGCGGAATCGGCTGCCTGCCCGACTACTGCTACGTAAAGCAAAACACAAGCGACGTTGCGGCAAACGACGAATTTTCCGTAGCTCTTGTAACGTCAAAAGCCTTTGACGAAATACGCGGCACAAACAAGATAGTCTACAACTACGCATACAAGCTCGGTCAAAACTGCACTGCAAAACAGCTACGCAAAAAGCTTGCAAAGCTCGATTTCGACACAAACGCCGTAAGCGACACATATATCCGTTCGCTTGTAAACTCTGCGGACGATTTAAAGAAAGAATTCAACGGCGCTATGGATTCGATAAGCTTCGGCGCGGCTCAGCTTGCTCACGGAATTGAAAACATTGGCAAGGCATACGGCGCCGGAAGTTCGTCTCAGCCGCTGTACAACGGCGCCATGAACATAAGCTATGCGGCTGCCGAAATAAAAGACGGATTTTCGGAATTTCTGGAGCAGAACACAAAGGTTGAGCTTGTAAATCTTTCCTCGTTCTCCGAGGCAAAGTACAGCATACGCATAAACGACGCACTAAATGACTCAAAGCTCGGAAAACAGGCGGCTCTCGTCGTCGGAGTAATACTGTTGCTTTTGTTGGTTTATATGCTCTCGATCTTCGCGTCGGGAACCATTGAAAAAGAGCGCGGCATAATAGGCACGCTCTATGCTCTCGGATATTCAAAGAACGAGATCCTCTCGCACTATCTCAAAACGCCCATGATAGTCTCATGCACGGGCGCGCTTATCGGCTTTATCGGCGGAATACTGCTTACCGATCCGCTGTCAATGTCTTACAGCACGATGTATTCTTTTCCCGAAATAGTACACGTATATCCGCTGTATCTCGTTTTATACGCGCTCGGCGTGCCGACGGTTTTATCCTATCTCATAAACCGCAGAGTGCTCGGCAAAAAGCTTTCCGAAACGCCGCTTTCAATGATGCACGCAAAAATCACGGCTTCCGGAAAATACAATTTTGATCTCGGAAAGAATTTTAACTTTGAAACAAAGTTCAGAATAAGACAGTTCTGCCGCGAATTGAAGGGCAACCTTACGCTGTTTGCAGGAGTTATAATATCGGTGCTGCTTATAATGTTTTCGGTTGCGTGCTACGGCAGCATAAGCTCTTACATAAACTGCATAACCGACGACGTAAACTACAACTATCTCTACATTCTGCGAAATCCCGTATCGGATCTTCCCGACAACTCGGTCGTGGGCTACACTCTCGGGTTCAACGTGGATTACGCGCTGACCGGCGGAGAAATGGAGGTCACTCTTTCTGGCATCGGCACGGACAACCCGTATTTTGACTTTGCACCGATGCTTTCGGAAGAACCCGGCGAGGTATATATGTCTGACGCTGTAAGAACAAAGTTCGGCTATCACGTCGGCGACACGGTAGTATTTCACGACAATTCCGAGGACAGGCGCTATGCCTTCAAAATTGCGGGAGAAGTCAAATTCGGCAGCGGACTTTATTTCTTCATGAATCTTGACGCTATGAGAGAGGCGTTCGGGCTTGATTATTTTGATAAGGACGAGCTTAAAAGAGGTCAGCGTCCGCCCAAAGCCTGCGACTATTACTACAACACGGTATATTCCGACGAAAAGCTTGAATTCAGGCACAACATGGCACTCTCAGAGGTAGTCAAAACCGATCTTGAATCAAGCGCCGCAAAATTCATGTCGCTTATGTGGGATATGATCTTGCTTCTTATAGGCGTTTCGGTAATTATATTTGTTTCGGTAATGTATCTGCTTATGAAACTTGAAATAGACCGCAGCAGCTTTTCGGTATCACTGCTCAAAGCTCTCGGATACCCCGAAAAGACCGTAAACAGCTTTTACATAGGCAGTTCATTCTACGTAACGCTTGCGTCGATAATTATAGGCATGCCGATTTGCCGTGTGATAATCAAGTATATGTATCCGTACTGCGTTTCAAACGTAAACGGAGGTTTCCCGGCTGTTATCACGCCGATACAGTATGCAATAATAATAGCTATCGTGCTTGCAAGCTACTTTGCAACAAGGCTTATGCTTGTAAGGTATCTTTCAAAGATTAAGCTTACCGAAATACTCAAAAACAGAGAATAAAAAACGGCGCGAAACATTTTTGTGTAACGCACCGTATGCGATATTTAATCTTAGTTTCCGACAGTAAAAATCAATACGTTTACCTGCTTGACGCTAAGACACAACATATCCTAAAGCAGGTATTTCTGTGCCGTCACCGAGAACGGCAAGTGCTGTACCGCGGTTTGTAATTATCCTTGTTCCGTCGGAAAAGAGTGTACTGTACACGCCGTCGGCAAGTTCAGTATAATCCTCTATGGTTTCGGTCTGCAAACGGCTTATTCTGCCGTACTCCTTGCAGCCCTGTGCAATTTTTTCGGCACAGTACTCGAGCTGTTCGGCATTATCGGCACGTAAATCTATGTCTCCCATCCAGTTTAAATTTTTACCCGAAACAAACTTCGAGTATATATAGAACGACGGACGCGACGCATATTCGTATACCTCAAGCCGTTCTTCATCACCTTTTATCGTATAGTTTACGCTGTTTGTCGACGGACTGCCCATGACAATGCCGTGATACACAAATTCCCAAAGCGGTATTCCCTTATCAAATCCGACACCGCAAATGCGGTTAAATCTTGTATATAGTCCGGAATCAAGAACGTCCGCATATATGTCGCACGTTCCCTCTGAGGAAAACCCGCCGATATACTTTTTTGCGAGCCTTGCTATTTCCTTATATATTTCGGCACACCGCCTTGACGTAACCGGGTGTTTTTTATCAAAGCAATTTCTCGGTGCAACAAGGCTTATAACATCAACATAGTGAAGTCCTGCAAAACCTAACTCAGCCAGTTTTGGAAACAGTTTCTTAGCAAATCCGAGCGCCTTTTCAGGACAAAGATTATACATTCTTCCTCCGCTCCAGCAAGCATTTTTTGAAAGCTCACCGTTTTTGCTCTTTATCGCAATGCTTCCGCCGTCCCACTTGTCGGATATGCTGTAACAGTCTGTGCTATTTGTGTGGCAGACTATTTTATATCCGTTTGCCTTTGCGTACTCTATGAGTTCCTTCAGTTTTTGTTCTCCTCCGAGAGCCGGTTCCACGGGAAACGCCGTAGGCCATCTGCCATCATGACCGCTTTTATTCCAGCCTACAAGACATATCTCTGCGTATTCCACGCCCCGCACTTTGAGTGCGTCCACTATGTCCTTTACGCGTTCAAAACTGCACGCCGCATACATTTCCGGCTCGTTCCCATCAGTCTGCTCCTCTATTTCGGGCGGAACGGGTTTCCAGCCCATGCGCACTCTTATTTCGGGCGCTTTCATGCAGTATCCGAGAGCAGGACAGTCACTTATTCTGTCGCGGATAAGTTTACACCCATCTTCTTCCATCTTAAACCGTCTGTAACGCTTTGCCATTGTTTTCCAGTCCGCATTCTTGCCCAAAGAAAAAACGTCAAGTACAATATCCTCATATATATTGCATGCCGACAAGTCATAGTACAGTCCGATGCTGTATACTCCGTTTTTATTTTCGATATATCCGTGCCACTCATATCTCATTCCGGCAGGCACACAAAGAAGAGTCTCATCTTCGCATTTTACACCGAACATATAAAGCAGCTGAGTGCCGACCGTATCCGAAAAATTACCGCGTTCTTTAAAATATGTAAGATAACCGGTATGTCGTGCTTTGTCTGCGCCTGTTACATAATATCCGGCACTTCCGGCGTTCTGCGGGAATACGCCTGTAAACGCATAAAGTTTTTTTACGTTGTCCGGTATCGAATCCTTGGGAATTACAATCCGAATGCGGTCGGATTTTTCAACTGCATAGCCCCTATATACGTTTCCGTTTTCGTCTTTTGCAAAAATATTATCAAAATTCATAAAGTTTCCTCCCGACACTCCGATTATATATCCAAATAACAAACACAGCAATGCGGATAATACACTTTTTTTATAGAAAAACAAACATTTGCATTGAAAAAGTACTGCCGTTATATTATAATTTCGGTAAGAGGTGAGTGTTTTGGAAATACGCGGCGTAAATCCGTTTGTAAGATACTGCGGAGTATCAAGAAAGCCCACATTAAGCAAAACCTTTGTCCTTGCATACGATTGCAGGCTTTTCTATATAAACGACACTTACGGCAAAGTCTATACGGGCAACGAATGCTTTGAGTATTCTCCCGACTGCATAATACTTATAAGAGAGGCTGTGCCGTACAGATTTGAGGCAGACTCGGAAAAGTGCGAAAACATATTAAAAGTGAATTTCGATCTTGACATGGCTCACTGTGAAAACACCGTTCCTATATCTCCGTGCCGTGAAGATAAGTTCCGAAATGAGCTTGTTTTTAAAAACCCGGACAATTCATTTTTCTCATCGCATATATTTTTAAAAAACTGCCGCAGATACCGTGATTTTTTGTATGAGCTTTCCGATCTTGCCGCGACAAATGACGAAATGCGCATTGAAAAAAGCTCGGCGGCACTGAAATACGTACTGACAGATATTTTCTGTTCTTACCGCACGCAAAAAAACGGATTTCCGACACTTGTAAGCCAGATGCTGTCGTATGTACACAGAGAATTCGCCTCAGAAATTGACGCGGACGTTTTATCCGAAAAATTCGGCTATCACCCATACTATCTTTCACGGCTTTTCAAACAACATACCGGCACGACTTTTCACAGGTATTTACTCAAAGTCCGCATGGACGAGGCAAAGAAACTGCTTATAAAAACAAATAAAAGCATAGACGAAATAAGTTTTGCCGTAGGATTCGGTAACGGTTCTTACTTCGCCTATGCATTTAAAGAGCACTGCGGAACAACTCCCGGAAAATTCAGAAGACAGTTCACCGGCAAAATGCTGTAACTTTAAAACTGTTCTCTCACGCCGGTTATGTCCTTTATGACCTCACCCGCAATGATAAGTCCGGCAACAGACGGCACAAACGCGACGCTTCCGGGTATGCTCCTTCTTTTTGAATCCGGATCTGTATTTACCGCGCCCGTCTTTATCGGCTTTTCCTTTGAGTACACGACTTTGAGCTTTTTTATGCCGCGTTTTTTGAGTTCAAGCCGCATTACCCTTGCCAGCGGGCAAACGCTTGTCTTATATATATCCGAAACCTCAAATGCCTGCGGACAAAGCTTATTTCCCGCGCCCATTGAGGAAATTATCGGAACGCCGTATTTCTGTGCAAGCTCCGCAAGCAGTATCTTTGAGCTTACCGTATCTATCGCGTCTACGATATAATCATACTTTTCAAAATCAACGCTATGCGCATTGTCTTTTGTGAAAAACATGGGCAGTGCGTTTGCTTTTATATCGGGGTTTATCCTTTTTATTCTTTCGCACGCGGCTTTCGCCTTATTCATGCCGACGGTATCGCAAAGCGCGATTATTTGTCTGTTTATATTTGACGGAGCGACCTCGTCGTTATCTACAACGTCTATCTCTCCGACGCCGGTTCTTGCAAGCGCCTCAATACAGTATCCGCCGACACCTCCCGCACCGAACACAATAACGCGTGAGTCAGCAAGCTTTTGCATTGCCTCTTTTCCGAGCAGCAGCTCGGTTCTTGAAAATGTGCTTTCCATTTTGTTCAGTCCTCCTTTACGACGGCGTTTTGCTTTTCAAGCCTTGAAAACATCTTTACCGTGACAACGACTGCGGCAGCCGCAAGTATGATTTCCGCGACAGTCTGCGCATAGCAAAGTCCGTAAAGAGGGAAGAAATAATTGAGTATAAACAGCGCGGGAATTTCAAGCACGATTTTTCTGAGTGTTGCAAACACCAGCGACTTTTTGCCCATTCCGCACGCCTGAAACACGCCGACGGCGAGAAAGTCGGTGCTGAGAAACGGCAGACACAGGCACATTCCGCGAAGAAACGCCGAGCCGTAGCCGAGAATTATCTCATTCTTCATGAAAAGTCCGACGAAGAATCCGGGGAAAGCAAAGAACATTCCCGTCATCAGCGCCATAAGCAACAGCGTTATCTCCTCGGACAGAACAACCGCCTTTTTCATGCGCTTTATATTGCCGTTAGCGTAGTTATATCCGACAAGCGGCATAATACCCTGCGACGTTCCGAGCGCGACGTAGAGAGGTATCATATTTATCTTCTGTGCTATTCCCATTGCGGCAACGGCGTCGGAACCGAACTCGGCGGTAAAATTATTAAGCACCGTCATGCCCGTAACGTTAAGCAGATTCTGTATTGCCGCAGGAACGCCAACCGCAAATACGCCCAAAGTTATCGCACGCGACGGTCTGAACTTTCCGGGGTTTATGCAGACATATGTTTTATTCTTCTTTACGGCAAGCAGCACAAAGAAGTAAAGACACGCCGCACAGTTTGAGATAAACGTCGCAAGTCCTGCGCCGGCAGCTCCCATATTAAATCCGAACGGAAGTATAAAAATCGGATCAAGTACAATATTCAAAAGACAGCCGCTCATTGTTCCGATACTTGCGTGCAGCGACTCGCCCTCGGAACGCACAAGATATGCCATTACGACATTGAGAATTGCGGGCGCAGCGCCGAATCCGACCGTCCATTTCAGATACTCTGCGGTTGCAGCGGTATTCTGCGCGTCTGTTCCGAGAAGTCTTAACATAGGCGATCTCAGCGTGAAAAACAAGAGCGAAAACAGCAGTCCGCACAAAAGCGAAAGATAAAATCCGAACGCTGACGAACGCTTTACCATTTCGTAGTCCTTTTTGCCGAGCGCTCTGCTCATAAGGCTTGAAGATCCTACGCCGAAAAGGTTATTTACGGCATTGAAAGCAAGAAGTACGGGCGCCGCAAGCGTTACCGCAGCGTTTTGTATCGGATCCGCAAGCATACTTACAAAATAAGTATCCGCAAGATTATACAATATCATTACAAGGGAGCTTATGACCGTAGGCACGGAGAGCGTTATAAGCGCCTTTGTTACGGGTGCCTCTTCAAAAAGATATATCTTCTTTGTATTATCCATTTATCTTTTCCTTTCCGAGTAAATACAAAAAATATTTTAATATAAGCGCGCCTGTTTTTCTTGCGGCAAATGTAAACTTTACGGTACAAAAAATAAACCCGGCAACAGACGCAAGCCGTCCGAAATACCGGGTATATCTCATTATTTAATTATCGCGGTTTTACCAAATACTTTTCCGGCACCTAATCAGAACTTAAAGCTTCCGCCGCCGAAGTTTGAATTTGAACGCGATCTTCCGAAGATAGCATTGATATCGTCATCTATGCTGCTCGGTGCGCTTTCGGTTTTTTCCGCATTATCGGCAGGCTTTTCGTCTGCTGTCGGCTTAAACACTTTAAGATCGTTCTTCTTATCGGTATCAAAACCTGTTGCGACTACGGTTACTTTCATCTCGTCCTCAAGCGACTTATCGAATGCAGCACCCCAGATAATGTTTGCGTCGGGATTTGCTTCCTTGGTGATGAGATTTGCGGCAAGATCAACTTCTTCAAGTCCGATGTCGGGAGATGCCGTAATATTGATTATAATGCCCTTTGCGCCGGTGATTGAGGTTTCAAGCAGAGGACTCGAAATAGCAGCCTTTGCAGCCATTTCAGCCTTATCTTTGCCCTGTCCTACGCCGATACCCATATGAGCAAGACCTGCGTCCTTCATTACGGTGCATACGTCGTTGAAGTCGAGGTTGATGACAGCCGGAGCGTTTATAAGCTCGGTTATGCTTTCAACACCCTGACGGAGAACGTCGTCCGCGATATGGAACGCGTTATCAAGGCTTATTCTTGTTTCGGAAACAAATTTGAGTCTTTCGTTGGGAACCATGATTATGGAGTCAACGTTCTTCTTGAGGTTTTCGATACCGCCCTCAGCCTGTACCATTTTCTTTCTGCCTTCAAATGCAAACGGCTTTGTTACTACACCTACGGTAAGTATGCCCATTTCCTTTGCAACCTTGGCAATCGCGGGAGCTGCGCCCGTACCTGTTCCGCCGCCCATGCCGGCTGTGATGAACACCATATCGGTTCCTGCAAGAGCTGCCTTTATATCGTCGATATTTTCTTCTGCCGCGCGAAGTCCTACTTCGGGATTTGCACCTGCTCCTCTGCCCTTTGTCAGCTTTTCGCCGATAAGTATCTTTGTGGGAGCAGCGCATCTCATAAGCGCCTGCTTATCTGTATTTGCCGCAATGAATTCTACGCCCTTTACGCCCTTTTCAACCATGTGGTTTACAGCGTTATTTCCGCCGCCTCCGACGCCTATTACCTTAATGACTGCGCCGAGGTCGAAATTTTCATCATATTCAAACGTCATTTTTTCTTGTCCTCCTGTTTTTTACTTACAGCTTACTTATTATATAATAATATTTTTTGCTTACTTTTTCAATAACCAAAACGTACAAATTACGTCTGTTAACAGTTTTTTTACATTTTTTCTGTCAAATATCATCAGAAATCCTTAACAATTCCCTCTTTGGCATTTTCATCCGAGACATCTATTATACCGCCGGAGTCGGAAGTCAGCTTTTCCTCGATAGCCTTCATGAAACGTACTTTCAGATCAAGGTTTTTCTTATCGCCGAGCTTTACGAGATATTTTGACTTATATCCGAAAGTAATATTGAATCTGTCGGTAATATCAATTTCGTCAACGTCGGAAAGAATCCCGTTTTCTTCAAGCTGGGAAAACAGTTCCTCAACGGTCGCGGCGTTATCCGAGTCGGTTTTGAGATACTCGCCCGCAATGCAGCTTGCAATATCGCTCATTTTTACGTTTATAAGCTTGTTTGTCTCTATATACTCAAAATCGTCCGTCATGGAAAGCACTCTGAGACTCTGCGACAGCACAAAGGCGTTTTCGCCGATTACCGTATACATCGACGGCACGGCAGGTTCTATCTTAAAGACCACCTTATCGGGCCATGTGCGCTTTAATTCAAAGCTGTCGACGTACGGGAGATTATACAGCACATTTTCGGCAATAGTGTCCTTATTCACTTCGTATAGCTTCATTCCGTAGTCGAGTCCCGCGCCTTTCAGCACCTCTGTTTCGTCATACGGCAGCGTTCCGTCGTATTCAAGCACGCATTTTTTGATTATAAAAAACTTATCGTAGCAGAACCACACGGCACTTACAAGCACTGCGGCAAGCAGAAGAAAAGTGAAAATGTGCTTTTTTGCCGAGCTTTTAGTATTCTGCTTCTTTACCGATTCAAGGCTTTCGGAGCTGTTGCCGGCAGATTCGCGGTTTTTATTCCGTATACTTTCTTTCATGGCGCGTCACTCTCCGAAAATCCTTATTTTTTCACAAGTTCCTTTACTATCGAATATATTCTGTCAAGCGTATCCGTTACGGCAAACTCCCTTACGGCGTTTTCCATACCTGTTCTGTACTCTTTATCGTCAAGCTCATGCGACACGGCTTTTATAAGCGCGTCCGATGTCAGATCCTTTTCTTCTATCATAACGGCGGCGCCTTTATCGCAGAGCACTTTGGCGTTCTTATACTGATGATTGTTTGTAACGTACGGCGACGGTATAATTACCGACGCTTTTCCCATTACGGCAAGTTCCGACAGGGTCATTGCACCTGCGCGACAAATCACGGCGTCGCTTGCGGAAAGCAGTTCGGGCATATTATAGATATATTTTCTTACCGTTACTTTTCCGAGTTTAAGTTCGTTCTCGCCCGTTTCCTTAAAGCCAAGCTCCTTATAAAGTGCGCTCTGCACCTCCCAGCCGGCTTTTCCGGTTGCATGGAAATGAGTTATGTCCGTTTTAATAGAGTAATCGCGTATAAGCTCATACACTTTTTCGTTGAGAGGTCTTGCGCCGAGACTTCCTCCGCAGGAAAGCAGAACCTTTTCGTCCTTATCTATGCCGAGAATTTTTCTCGAATTATCTTTCGACGCCTCAAGCATCTTTCCCGAAACGGGATTTCCGACAAAAACAAGCTTTTCGGGGCAGTCAAATGCGCCTCTGATTTCTTCAAAGCTTATCATGACCTTATCGACCGTCTTTGAAAGTGCCTTTGTGGTAACGCCCGGAACTGCGTTCTGTTCATGTATACAGGTAGGTATTTTCATGGACGAGGCGGCTTTGAGCACAGGCCAGCTTACATATCCTCCCGTGCCTATGACGATATCGGGTTTAAAGGAACGTATAAGCTTTTTTGCCGCCGCAACGCTTGTAAATGCCTTGATAGCGGCGTCTATGTTTTCAAGCGACAGCTTTCTTTTAAAGCCGCGAACCTTTATATAATGTATTTTATAGCCTGCCGCCGGGACAAGGTTTGATTCAAGTCCCTTTTCGGTTCCGACGTATTCTATAACGGCGTCGGGCTGTTCTTTTTTTATCTTATCGGCAATGGCAAGCGCGGGATTTATATGTCCTCCCGTTCCGCCGCCGCTTATCAGCACTCTCATTTGCATTTATCTCCGTATAATCAATTTATGAGGTTTTCTCAACCGACGAATATCTTGAAACCGACAGCACAACACCCATTTCGGCAAGCAATATCAACAGCGACGTTCCTCCGTAGCTGAAGAACGGCAGCGATATACCCGTACTCGGCAGCGTATTTGTAACAACGGCGATATTGAGTATAACCTGAATACCTACGTGCATTACTATTCCGAGAACAAGCATTGAACTGAATCTGTCGGGCGCTTTAAGCCCTATGACTATTCCGCGGTATATGAAAAACGCAAATATACATATTACTATAAATGCTCCGATAAAGCCCATTTCCTCGCAGAAAATAGAGAATATATAGTCGTTCTGCGGTTCAGGAAGATACAGGTGTTTCTGTCTGCTGTTTCCGAAGCCCACGCCCCAGAATCCGCCTGAGCCTATTGCATACAGTGACTGAACAGGCTGCCAGCCTCCCTCCTGAAGATAGCTGAACGGATCTTTCCAAACTTCCATTCTTGACGACGAATGTCCGAGGCTTTTGGCAAGTCCGAGCACCAATCCCGCTCCTGCCAATCCGCCGATGATTATATAGTACATCGGTGTTCCGCCTATGAACATCATTGCAAAAACTATGCCCGCCATGATTATAAGTCCCGATATATGCGGCTGAAGATACATAAGCGCGCCTACAACTCCGAGAACCAGAACATAAGGGATTATTCCGTAATAAAATCCCGGAAGATTATGCTTTATATCAATAGGATACGCGACCGCAACCGCAACTCCCAAAAGTATCAGCGCAATTATCAATGCAAGCGGTTTTGAATCTACAACGAGGAAGGCGACGGCGCCGAGCCCCGCAAGTGCGAGCGCTCCCAAAAAGCGCATAAAAACGCCGTGATAATTTTCCTTTGCACGTATTTTATCGGCATACTTATCAGCATAGTCGGCAAAGAAAAGAACTATCGCAAACTTCATTATTTCGGACGGCTGAAAGCTTATAGGGCCTATCTGAAGCCATCTGACGGCGCCCTTTGCGCCCGAACCCACAACAAGAACCGCGCAGAGCATCAGTATTCCGACGGCAAGCAGCGGCTTTGCGAATTTTCTTATATTATGGTACGAAAAAATCTTCAGCTTTGCGACAAGCGTCATTCCGACAAGTCCGAGCCCTGCCCACATTATCTGCTGCCTTGCAAACTTATAGCTGTCGCCGTAATATTCTCTCGCATAAGGATAACTCGAGCTGAAAACCATTACGGTTCCTATACAGAGAAGCAGTATTACGGTCACGAGAAACGGTCTGTCTACTCCGGCAACATACTGCGTTATTGTTCTTTTTTTCGGTGTAAGCCTTGACTTTTTAGCTTTTGAAAAGCCAGGTGCGTTCTCTTTGGCTCTGCCGGCACTGTTCAACCGCGGTTCTCCTCTCAGAATATAGTGTAAAGCTGCTTATTTACAAGCTCAGATATTTCCGATAAATCCGAAACAGCCTATAAGGCTGAATACAGCCGTTACAAGCGAAAATACAAATACTATCTTTACTTCGTTCCAGCCGCACATTTCAAAGTGATGATGTATCGGCGACATTTTGAAAACTCTTTTTTTGGTAAGCTTATAGCTTGTTACCTGTATTATAACCGAAAACGACTCCACATAGTACATAATACCGACAAAAACGAGAATTAAGGGAATGTCGAGCATTATTGCGGCAGCGCTTACGGCGCCTCCGATGAAAAGCGAACCGGTATCGCCCATAAATACGCGTGCAGGGTGAAAATTATACACGAGAAAGCCAAGCATTCCGCCTATCATTGCTCCGCAGAGGTAAAGGCACTCGGCATTTCCGCTCTTTAAGCAAAGCACGGTGAGAAATATCATGACGACCGCGGTAATGCTTGCGCAGAGTCCGTCTATTCCGTCGGTGAGATTCGTGCTGTTTACGGTAAATACTATTCCGACTATGAGAAGCAGGTAAAACAGTATTCCGAGGTCTGCCTGAGTTCCCGTAAAGGGAAGTTTTACAACTGTCGAGATACTTCCGTCAAGTCTGAGTGCGAGCACATACGCCGCAGCCGACGCAAACTGAAGCACGAGCTTCTGAGAGGCGCTGAGCCCCTTATTCTGCTTTTTGAAAAACTTCGTATAGTCATCTATAAAGCCGATAAGTCCGTTAAGCAATATGAAAATATAATGTATTACAAAAGTTACGTCCTTTTGCACTGCTGCGCAGAACACCAGCGGAAACGCCGTTGCCGCGATAAAGAACAGTCCTCCCATTGTGGGTGTTCCCTCTTTTGATTTATGCCAGCGCGGTCCTATATCGAGTATTTTCTGTCCCATTTTCACGCTTTTGAGTACGAGTATGAAAATTCTTGCGAATATGACCGTCAGCACAAACGAAACAAGTGCGCTTGCCGTAAGTATTGTATACATATGCCGTTATCTCCTGTATTTTCTGCTTTTGCTTTGATTTATCAGTCCGTATTATCCTGATGTCTGAATTCGACCGAAACGGTTGAACCGGGCTTTACGCTCTGACCTGCTTCGGGCGTTGATTTTACCGCAACAGAACCCGAAACGTCCTCGCGGTATGCGCCGTCGAATTTGATATTCAATCCTGCGTTTACAAGCGCCTTTGCGGCTGCCGACGCGCTCATTCCCGATACGTTTGGCACGGTCACGGTTTCTTCGTCCGCGTTCTCACCGCTTGTTTCGGTATAGAGTATTACAACTCCGCCTTCGGCAAGCTTTGTACCGTATTTCGGGAACTGGTCGAGAACTGTATCTCCGTTACCCTCTACCCTTGCGGTAAGTCCTGCGTTATGGAGCGCGTTCTTTGCGTTTGTAAGCGCAAGTCCCGTATATTCCGCAACGCTGACTTCGTTTACGGCGGCGTTAGGATCGTTTTCGGTAGGCTCTATTCCGAGATACGGAAGCACTTCTGAAAGCACCGACGAAACTACGGGAGCCGCTATTGTTCCGCCGTAATATTCTCCGACGGGTTCGTCTATCGCTATAAGTATTGCTATCTGCGGATCGTCCGTCGGCGCAAAAGCAACGCACGAGCCTATGTAAAGATTGCCCTCTTTATCTCGTTTCTGCGACGTTCCCGTCTTTGCGCCTATCTTATATCCCTTAACATAAGCGTTTTTGGTGGAACCGAGGCTTATGCCGTTTGCAAGGTACTGCATTATGGTATCTGTCGTAGTCTGCGAATTCACCTGTCTTACGACTTCGGGTTCAAATTCGGCAACGGTATTTCCGTCGTCGTCCACAAGAGCCTTTACAACGTGCGGTTTCATGAGTTTTCCGCCGTTTGCGACGGCGCTTACTGAGGTAATAAGCTGTATGGGCGTGATCTTAAATGTCTGACCGAAAGAATATACCGAAAGTTCGGTTTCGTTAAAGCCGTTGAAATCGGAATGGTAAAGGCTGGACGCCTCTCCGGCAAGGTCTATGCCGGTTCTTTCGGTAAATCCGAAAAGCTCAAAGTATTTATAAAATCTTTCTCTGCCCAATGACTGCGCTATCTCGATAAAAACGGGGTTACAGGAATTTTGCAGTCCCTGTTCAAAGTTTTCTATGCCGTGTCCCGACTTTTTATGGCAGTTTATTGTAAATCCGCCGACTCTCTTTGATCCGGTACAGTTAAAAAGGTGTCCCGGCTGAACTTCGGGTATATTTTCCTCAAGCGCCATAGCGCTTGTTATAAGCTTAAACGTAGAACCCGGCTCATAAAGTTCTGTTATTGCTTTATTCTTCCACAGACCTTCAAGCAGCTCCTTGAATTTCGCGTTCTTCTGCTCATCTGTCGGGAGCGCGGTGAGTCCGTTTTCGTCCGTCAAGGGAGTTACGGTATATTCGTCATACAGTGCCTGCGAGGTTTCGTCAAGCGTATACGGATCGTTAAGATCATAGTCGGGCTTTGTGGACATTGCAAGCACTTCGCAGGTATTTACGTCCATGATTATGCCAAGAACTCTGTTTTGCGCCTTTGTATCGCGCAGCGCAGTTTCGAGGTTTTTATCGAGTATCGACTGAACCTGCCAGTCTATCGTCGTTACGACGTTTGTTCCGTTTTCCGCACCGATATAGCTTTCGTACTGCTGCGGCATATCCTTGCCCTTTGCGTCCTGCGCCGTGATTATCTTGCCGGACGTGCCTTTGAGATACTTTTCATAGTACGATTCTATTCCGTAAATACCGACGTTATCCGAGTTTGTAAAGCCAATAACGTGGCTTGCAAGGCTGCCGTAGGGATAAAAGCGCTTTGTATCTTCTTCAAGATGTATGCCTTTTATATCGTTATCGTTGATAAACTTTCTTATCTCGTCCGCAGTCTCCCTCTCGACTTTTCTCTTTATACGCTGATACTTGGTCTTGGTCTTACTCATACGTTCGACAACAAACTCTCTGTCAACATCGAGCGTGCTGCTGAGAAAGTCCGCGATCTGGGAGCGCGTTTCGGGCAGAATTTCGTTTGGCGATATAAAGACAGTTTCAACCGTAGCACTGACTGCGAGAGCCTTCATGTTACGGTCGTAAATAGTTCCGCGATTGGAGCTTATGGGTATTTCGGTTGTATACTGGTCGAACGCGCCGTCCTGGTACTTTTTATAATCCACCATCTGAAGATAGAACACGCGTCCGGCAAGTCCTGCCAATAAAACAAGCATGACCGCAAGAACTATAATAACTCTGCTGAGATACGGTTTTGCGGTCTTGTTATTCATTTTCATGCCTCCGAAAAATGGATTTTACTCAAATATTTTGCCTACCGAACGCTTAAAGCCGTTAAGCGTTGTTCCGAGATTATAGCTTGCGGACGAACCTTCGGAAACGACGGTCTTATCGCTGCCCGAAAGGCTTACGTACTGTTTATAAACGTCGGTTGATTTTACCATTCCGAGCTTTTCAGACGCTATTTTCTCTATTTCCGCAAGGTCGTTCTTCTTTTCAAGCTGTACGGAAAGCACTTCGTTTTCCTTTGTATAATACTCTATTTCGTCCTCAAGATCAGCGGTTTCGTAGGAGATCTCGTTGACAACGGAATAGTTATAAGCTATAAACATAAAAGTAACCGTAATAATTGCGGCGCTGAGCACAAAACCGAACGGGAACGGCTTTGCCTTTACCTTATGGATAGAATACGACGGTTCAAGGCTCTTTGCGCGTCTTGCGTTTCTTACTGCGGTTGCGACAAGCTCTCCGACAGCCGCGCCTACGGTATATTCGCTTTTGGACGCGCTGCGGTTATATGCGCTTCTCTTTACCGCACCGTTATAACCCGATTTATAATCGTTATAAACTCTTTTCTTTACCGCATCGGGAGTCTGGATATTTCTTTTTTTAGTATTATATTTTGCATTGTTTAAATTTATGAATTCGTTTTCTGCAAAGCTTCCGTTCATGTTTTTCACGGCTCCTTAAATTTTAATATCCGGAATTTTTTCTACAACTCTTAGTTTGGCGCTCCTCGAACGCGGATTTTCTTCAAGCTCGCTCTCCGACGGCAGGATAGGCTTTTTTGTTATCACAAGCCCCGTCGGCTTTTTGCCGCACACGCACACCGGAAAATCCGGAGGGCATTCGCAGCCTTTTGTAAATTCGAGAAACGTATGCTTTACTATTCTGTCCTCGAGAGAATGGAACGTTATTACCGCCATTCTTCCGCCGCCCGACAGTTTCTGGAACAGTCCGTTTATCATCTTGGGTATTGCGTCAAGCTCGCCGTTTACCTCGATGCGTATTGCCTGGAATGTTCTCTTTGCGGGGTGCGGACCGTCTTTTCTGTTTTTTGGAGGTATTGCCGATTTTATTATCTCGGACAGCTCGGCTGTCGTCCTTATCGGCGACGTTTCTCTGTGCTTTACTATCTTTCTTGCAATCGAAGAAGCAAATCTCTCTTCTCCGTACATATTTATTATCTGCGAAAGTCTTTTTTCGTCGTATCCGTTCACAACGTCATAGGCGCTGAAAGAATCGTCGCGCGACATTCTCATATCGAGAGGCGCGTCATGCATATACGAAAAGCCTCTGTCGGCTTCATCAAGCTGAAAGGAAGATACTCCGAGGTCGGCTACAACGCCGTCAATACTCTCTATTCCGAGACTTTCGAGCGCGTCGGCAGCCTCCGAAAAGTTTCCTCTGTACGGGATAAATCTTTCGCCGTACTTTGCAAGTCTTTCCTTTGCTTTTCCTATTGCGAAATCGTCCCTGTCTATTCCGACAAGCTTTCCGTTTTCCGAAAGCCGCGAGAGTATCGCGTTTGAATGCCCGGCTCCTCCGAGAGTGCAGTCAACATAGACTCCGTCAGGCTTTATGCAAAGCATATCCACGGTCTCGTCAAGAAGAACCGAATAATGTCCGAAATTTTCCTGCAACTGTATTTTCTCCCTAACTGAGTCCGAGTCCCTTTGCAAGGCTCTTGAACTTTTCTATGTCATACGTACCCGTCTCTTCGTCAGCCGTATCGCTGCCCCAGATCTCAACGTATTTTCTCATTCCTATAAATGATATTTCTTTTTTAAGTCCGGCAAAATCACGGTGATCGGCGCTTATGCTTATTCTGCCCTGATTATCGACCTCTGTCGGCATTGCGTTCTTCATTATGTAACGCTTCATATTGCCGGTTTCTCCGTCGTCTCCGAGCGCGTCGAGCTTTTCCATGAAGTTTTCCCATTCGCTCTCCGAATACATTACGAGAAATTTTCCGAAAGTCTTTGCCACCACAAGGTTTTGTCCGAGGTCGGCACGGAATTTTGCCGGAACGAAAACACGTCCCTTTGCGTCGAGCGTATGTCTGAACTCACCCGTAAGCATATTTTCCGCACCTGCCTTTCCTTAACCCTGATATTTTTAAGCGGAGTCAAAAACAAAACCGTAAATTCTGCGGTTTATACTGTAATCTTAATCCTTTTTAATCCAATTTAAGCTTTTTCGCCCCACTACGGTTAATATTATAATATAGCGGCAGGCATTTTGCAAGTGGTTTCGGATAAAAGATAAGAATTTTTTGTGTCTTATATGAAAATATTATGTGAAATCGGGAACTTTTTCCAAAAACTTCCAAACAAAAATACCCGGCACGCTTTTTAATACGTACCGGGCTGTGTTTTACGGCAAGAAGCCGTCATATGAAATTTTAAAACCTCGCTTACGCTTTTTTCTTAAACCAAAGCAGTTTTTCGAGAGGAGACGCGACCTTGCATACCGTAAGTCCCTCATATTCGCGTCCGTTTTCGTCAATCCATGTACCTTGCGGGAATACGACTGTCTTTTCGCGTTCTCCCTTGACGACGGACGGGCAGACAAGTATATCTTCCCCGAGCATAAACTCATCTTTTACATATTCAAATCCGTGTCCGGGACAGTTATATTCAAGGTTTCGCAAAATAGGTTCTCCATCGGTTTCGCACTTATTCACAAGCTGCATAATATAAGGTGCGAACTTTTTATGGAGCATTGCCGCGTTTCTTACGGCTTTGAGCCCGTTTTCAGACAGCACTCTCCACGGTGCCCAAGAAAACTGCATCATGGGACAAAGCGCAGAGCATTGCGCCATTCTTATAAAAAGTTCCTCATCTATTACAAAATTCTTCCCTTCTGCGTGCGACCATTCTCCGCCGCCTATCATATCCGGACAGATAAACGGCGTACCCATAAGCCCCTGCATTACCGAGCATGGAATAAGCGTGTCTATGCCGCCGTTTTCCCACCGGTGTCCCCTGTCGCAAAGTCTCTGTATACAGTTTTTGCCTGCACCGAGATATGTATCTTTGTATTCATGATAATCATATTTTCTTCCAAACTCATTCCATGCAATATTCATGGCGTGAGCGTCGTGGTCATCTCTGACGGGACCGTTTATTACGTTCCCGATATGGTACATTGCGACGGATCCGCCGTCAAATTTAAAGCCGTCAATGCCGTAGTCGTTTATAAGATGTTTGAGCTGCCTGTCAAGAAAATCGGCATCGCACTGTTTTCTGAAATCGAGAATTGCGGATCTTCCGTTCCACCAGTTTACTATTGCGGGCTGACCGTTCTTTGTGCGAAGGAATATTTCCTTTGCGTCGCCGCGCTTATTGAGATCGGGTCTTATATTCATAACAAAATCGTATCCGTCTGCCGTTACAAGCGGAACAACCCAGAGCATCACTTTAAATCCGAGCTTATGCAGTTCGTCAACCATAGCCTTGGGATTCGGAAAACGAGCCGCGTCAAATTCCCAGTCGCCATATCTTCCGTGCCAGCCTTCGTCTATTATAAATATACCAGGTTCAAATCCGTTATCAATTATATCATGTGCGTATTCAAGCAATCCTTTCTGCGTCGGGAAATACGTAAACTCCATCCAGGAGTTATACTGCGCCGTCGTAAAAAACTCTTCCGGCAGCTTTTTGCCATCGAACGGAAAATGCTTTTTCATTGCAGCAAGATATGCTTCTTTCAGCGTATTTCCGGCTTGTGCAACCTCAAGCTCCCCGTCCGTTTCAATGCTTATAACTCCGTCTTTTATATCAACCTTAAAGGGTTTATCGCACCAGATATATCTGCCCTTATTTGAAAGAAATAACGGCATGGTCTGATTTACACATTTCTTGCGAAAGTCCTCAGCGTACTCGCTGTTTCGGTCTATCGGGTTGTCACAGCCCCTTACCGTCGTTCCTCCCCAAAAGCATTCTTTTTCGTACATTTTGATATTATGTAACATTTTATTTTTCCTCCTCATATTCATTGACACATGACTTTATTTATATTATAATCATAAAAACACATTTGTAAATCCGTTTTCAGACGTATATTTTTATATTTCGGACACAAAAAGGAAATGAATAATGGGTAAAGAAGTCGTTGTTAACGAAATCTTAAAATTTTATCATTTTGCACGTCACGCCGGTTATGTTTTTGACGGTCATACGCACGCAGACAGAGAGTTCAAATTCGTAATAAACGGCAGTCTTGAGGTGACATACGAGAACATTATCCTCATAATGAGCCCCGGCGACTGTCTGTTATGCGAGCCGTATGCATTTCATCGCGAAAGAACGCTGTCGGACGGCACGGAGTACATAAACATACACTTTAAAAGCGACAGTCTTGAGATCACGGGCAAGGCAAAGACTGCGGTTCTGCGCGGAAACGATCTTATTCTGATGAATCTTATCCTTTCGGAGCTCGAGGCGCAGAACAGTGCGTTTACAAACACGAACTACGATTTTGAAAAGTACAACTTCACAGTGAAAAAGCTGTTTGAGGCGTTGCTGTACCGCATAATACGCAGCAACGACATACCTGTTTTCAGCGTCGGAAAAAAATCATTCATATACAATCAGGCAATAAATTTCATGCGTGAAAACCGAAACAAGAACCTTACTGTTGAACAGATTGCCCATCAGTGCGGCGTTTGCCCGACGGTGCTTAAAAGCATTTTCAATGAATTTACCGGTCACGGCGTCGGCAGGCATTTTCTGAACATGAGAATTGAACTTGCAAAAATGAAATTATTGCAGAACGTCCCGGTTTCCGTTATCAGCGAATCAATGGAGTTTTCATCTCAGGCGTATTTTACGCAGTGTTTCAAACGCGAATGCGGATTTACTCCCAGTGAATTTAAAAAACAAAACATGGTTAAAAAGAAAGGTGAGAAAAATGAAAAACAATGAAAAAAACAACCGTGTAAGAAAAATATGTGTAGCAGCTATGTTCGCGGCAATCTGCGCTGCGGCTACAATGATACACGTTCCGATCAGCGCAACGGGCGGATACATGAACCTCGGCGACGTTATTGTTCTGCTCTCAGGCTGGCTTCTCGGCCCGGTTTACGGCTTTGCCGCAGCAGGTATCGGTTCTGCTCTTACAGACTTATTTCTCGGGTACACGACTTATGTGCCTGTAACGTTTATCGTCAAAGGACTCATGGCGGTTGCCGCGTTCTTTATACATAAGGCTTTCGGCAAGGACAATTTTGCAGCAAGAGCTGTTTCCGCACTCGCAGCGGAAGTTATCATGGTCGGCGGCTATTATCTCTGTGAATCTGCTTTCCTCGGTTACGGATTTATCGGCGCTCTCGGCAGTATTCCCGGCAACACTATTCAGGCTGTCGGCGGTCTTGTTATCGCCTGTGCCATCTATCTCCCCATCAAAACCGCTTTCGTAAAAGCCGGCAGCGCTTTCAAAAACTGACTGGGAATAAAAAAATACGCGCCGAAGGGTACGCGCTTTCTTGAAAGAAAGCTGAGCAAAGAACTTTCGTAGCCCTTAAACAAGAACAAAATTGTGGGATACTCTGTGCCGCCAGCCTGTACCGTCAGCCACCAAAAGGCAGGCGGCTGACTCAAATCTAAGCAGGTGCCAAAGCAAGCTATGAAAACATAGCACGAAGTATAACCAAATAAAAAAATAACTCTGTGCATTGTTATACAACTTTGCACAGAGTTTTTCTATACATAAAAGTAGAATTTGAACCGGGTTTCTTGCCGATAGGCAAGCTGGGCGCAAAAATAAGTCCTATTGGCTGCGTAATAACGCGTAAAAATTGCATTTTTTAGCCTAAAACACAGTTTACGCAGACCGCAACGTGACATGGCATAAGAATTGGGCGTTATGTCAACAGCTTGCGTATAGATATCACCCCCATCGAGCAGTGCGCAGCATCTGCGAGCGAAAATAGAGAATTTCGGAGGTGCGAAAACGTTTTGCCGACGATAGTTTGATGTGTGGAGAATAAAGCCACGCTTTCGCGGCGGCGTTTGAGCCGCGAACGGCTTTTGTTTACGCTCTTT
>ERZ857745.541-NODE-541-length-56602-cov-23.158541_pt1 | contig 56602 bp, 43 predicted proteins | sample MGYA00519699_ERZ857745 | MGnify/ENA primary metagenome ERZ857745 (study PRJEB31778, sample SAMEA3449357) | human gut metagenome | biome: human gut; feature: human-associated habitat; material: faeces | place: United Kingdom | collected 2010/2012 ... | reverse complement strand
CTTGCCGCGGAGTTGTTCTGGCCCAGGCCGTTTTGATAGGCGCGCTCTTCTTCGTACAGGCGGCCGAGCGTGGGGGCATCGACGTTCTCGGCAAAGACCGAGAACTTGCCGGCGCGCAGCTGCGGATCGATCATAAAGCGCACGAGGGGCTCGCCGACAAAGACATAGCGGCGCTTTTCGGCCTGCGCCTTCACAAACTCGCGGACCTCGCGCGAAAGCTCGGGGTAGAACGGGGCGAGCATGGGATCGTCGTCGGCGGCGATAAGGATGGTATAGAGTGCCGGCGCCGTGTTGACGCCGTTAATCACCAGAGTCTGATCCTCCATGTCGCGAGCGGCCTGCTTGGCAAGCTTCTTAAAGGAGAACGGGGCACGGGTGGCACCGAAGATGCCGGCCACGTGGTCCTCGAAGATGTTCAGGAAGTTCACGAAAGATCACTCTCCGTATAGGTTCTTTGGTATCCGAGCAAATATAGGCATATCCCAACGATTATAGAGGATAGGATTCCCGTAACCGCCGCCTTGGCGACGACCGGGCCCGCAAGGCTGGCAATTTCCATATGGTGTGCAAGACAAAACGATACGGCCGAGCCGATGCCGGCGACGGCAATTGCGACGATGGCGGCAAGGTTCGATCCCTGCTCGGCGCGCTTGGCATGAGCATTGAGCAGCAGCGATGTTGCCGCGGCTATTGCTGCAACCAGCACGATTGCAGCGAGAAGGAGCGCGTCTCCCAGCGCTGCGACGACATTGCTAAGCCCCAGTACGCCTCCCGCAGAGAGAGCCGCTGCGGCAAGGCGGGCAAAGAGTGCGCCCATGCCCGTGGCCGCCGCTGCGCTTGCCGGGCCGAGCCAAAACGCCGCGATGCTCGTGGCGGCTCCGGCGGCAAGGAGGGCGTCGCCGGTTAGGCAACCCAGCGCAAGCGCGCAGGTGAGCGTCGCGCTCGCAGCCGCCTCGGTGCGTCCCCAAGCAATCCACCAACCGGACATGGCAGCGGCAAAAATGACCGCGACCGGCAGCATCGACAGGATGCCCTGCGCCTGCATGGTGGCGTTGGCCATGAGCACCAAAAAGCCCACGGCCGAGATGGCCGAGCCAATCTGCGGGGCCAAGCCTGCCGCCGCGCCAATGGCGACGGCCGCCACGACCAGCCCGGGAAGCGTCGCGACGCCGGCTGTCTGCATAAGCAAAAAGCTGAAGGCTCCGCATGAGAGCGCCGAGATGCCGCGCATGGTGTAATTGCGTGCGCGGCCCCAGCGCGTGCCCGCCCAGCCAAGTGCGGGGTCGACCTCGACGGTGTCATCCTCGTAGCTCGATGGCTCGATATCATCTGCCGCGCACTCGTCATTCGAAAGCTCGCCTACCATCTGCTCCAAGCTGCGACGGCCTTCGCGCACGCTCCCCAAGCCGGCAAGGAGTCGGTCGCAGAATGCCTCGATGCTATCGGGGCGGTCTTGCGGCATGGGGGAGAGAGCGCTCATGAGCGCCGCCTCGGCCCCCGGGGGAAAGTGAGGGATCAGTTCGCTGGGATAGGTGGCGCCGCCGATGATGCGGTCGAGCGAGTCGGCAGGCGTGGCCGCCATAAAGGGGGCACTGCCGCACAGGCCCTCGTAGATCACGCAGGCAAGGGCAAAGACATCGGCACGTTCGTCGACCGTGCCGGTCTCGATATCGAGCTGCTCGGGCGGCATGTAGCCGATGGTGCCGCCGCGCGATCCGCCAAAGCCGCCGGCGGACGACAGCCGCGCCATGCCAAAGTCGGTGATCTTTACATTGCCCGAATGGTCGATAAGCACATTGGCGGGCTTTATGTCCAGATGAAGCACGCCGTTTGCATGGGCAAAGGTGAGTGCCTGACCCAGCGCGTCGGCAATGGCCGCGGCCTCGTCAAAGGTGAGCGAGTGGCCGTCCACGCGATGCAAAAACTCGGCCAACGACATACCGTCGACATACTCCATGACCAGGTAGGCATAGGCGGTGTCGTGCGTAAAGTCGATAACCTGCACGATATTGGGATGTTGAAGCATGGCGGCGGTATGCGCCTCGCGCAGCACGTCCATGATGTCGCTGGCGGGCATGCCGGCGCCGTTGATAAGGGGGATGCGCTTAATGGCCACGCGACGGCGCAGATGCGTGTCGCGGCAAATCTCGATGGAGCCAAAACCGCCGGTCGCAAGCGTCTCGAGCGGCTGGTACCGCTTGAGCAGCTCGCGAGAGCTAGTGCCCTCCAAGGGAACGTCCGGCGAGAACCGGGCGGTATGTTGCGAGAAAAGCGGCATGGCCAACCCTCGTGCGTTTAAAGTTCGTTTGCGAGCGGCGGGCGCGGGGCCGAGCCGTTCGCGGTGGCATAGATGCTGCTAGTGTAGCACGCTCAGGCGGATGGCGAGGATGGCGGGATGCGAGGCTGCCTGTCTGGCTTGGCCTTCGTCTCGACCCATCCGGAAAGCGCGCCCCAGTTTGCGGCCAAATACTGGGACACGCTTTCCGAATGGGGTGTGCTGCGGAAACTGCGTCCCAGAATATTGACTCAGAACGGGATACAGTTTCCAGATCGACGCTCAAAAGGAAACCGCATCCCGCTTTGATGCGGGGACTGCGGACAAAAGCTGAACCGTGATCTGGCTCGGATTGGAGTTCGCCTGAATCGTTGATGCTGGCTGGTGTGGGCGTGGAGATAAACGAGCAGCCCGAGCGATATAATGACACGCTATGGAGGTCATATGCTCTTTTCCCGCTGTTCTGCCACATCTGCTTTCGCCATTGCGCTCGTCGTAATGGCGGTTACCCCTTATCACCGGTTTTCATCTTCAATCGGCTTGGCATCAGGTGCAATGACCTGGCTCGTTATCCTTGGCGCATGCCTCGCGGCGTTTGGTCATGGTGTTGCGCTCCGCAAGGGGAGAGAAATAAGACGGCCGGGTCGCCTTGGCGTCTTCGGTGTTTTCCTTGCTGCTATTGCGGTGGTTCCCGAATGGGTCGACTTGGCCTTCTATGCTCGCGGAGATTCTATTCCAATCGTGTTTGCACCAATCTGGTTGTTGCATCGTGTTTCGTGTGCCTTGTGCTTCACTGGGTCGTTGCTCCTCTCATATGTAATTTGGGATACGGCGGGCTCTCCTTTGATACGGGGGGCGGCGCGGGACGGCGAAAGGGGGACCCGCCGATCGCAGAGCACGCTTTTTGCAGAAACAATAGTTGTCCTGTCTTGCCTGCTGTTTTGCTGTCGAATTTCATGGAGAGTCGTTCCCGAGCCATGGGGGATGCCCTCTGTAACGGCCGCATCAATTGGCCTCGTGCTTTTAATTCCGCTGGTCTATCTCGTATTGGCTGCGGTCCCGCTGCTTTGCTGTCCCCGCGCCTTTGGTCGGGGGCAGGGCGACGTGTTTGCCCGTTCTGTGCTTGTAGCAGTTCCCATTGGCCTTGTTCCGGCTGTCGAGGTGGCATACTTTGCAAGCGATGCCGCAGTCATTGCATCACTGTCGATGGGGTCCGCTATTGCTGTTGCCGCCTTCGTATGCACATTGCTAAGGGAGAAACGGGACAACAATTCGGATACCCCTCGCACGTCCGACCCATTCGATGCGGGGGTGTTTTCCCCTGCCCTGTCGCCTCGAGAAGAGCAGTTTGTTCGACTGCTGCTCAAAGGGAAAACGCCGGCGGAAATTGCCAGGGAGACGGGTACGAAGCCATCGACGGTGCGAACAACGCTTCACCGAGCATACGGGAAGGCATCGGTTGCGGGCTCACGCGAGCTCGTGGCATTGTTTGCGGGTGAGGGTGATGCTACAGGGCCTGGTCTGCTGCAGCGGCATGCTGGTGATATGTTGACATCAGTTCGGACGCGCCGGCTGTTTCGATACCTGCTCACAACATTTTTTATCCTCCTTGCGGCGGGCCCCTTGGTAATGGCGGATAGCGATTGGGGATCCGGTGTTTCGCGGGCAGTCGCCTTTTCTCTCGCAAGCTATGCATTGGGTCTCGGACTGCTTCTGTCGCTGCACTACGCGGGTGAAAAACTGAATCGTGAAGTTGCGCTGACTAGAACGGATGGGGCGATTGGGCTCGGAAGCCCGTGCGTATGGGCGGTGCTGTCTGCCGTGGAATGGTCTTTTGTCTATATCGCGGCATGGAGGTGTATATGCGATCCGTTGATGGCTGCGCCGGTCCTGCTGTGCGGCGTGGCATCTACGGTCTCGCTCGCTGTTGGGCTGCGTCCGTTTAAGGTGCATGCCCGTGTCCGGGCTATCGTGCCGTTGGTGTCAATAGGTGCGGCTACTTTAATCCATGCGGCCACTAGGGGGCGAATCCATGGGTTCGCGGTGCTGACGGGGATGTTGCTCACATACATAGTGCTGCGTAGCTGTCCGCAGCGCAAAATGCTTGGGATATGGATGCTTTGCTTTGGGGCGGCGGCTCCTGTCTGGGTTGTCTTGCTCAACATGGTGCAGGATCTGACGGTTTTCGAGCCTCTGTTCCTTGCGTCGTTGCTGGGGCAAAGTTCGGCCGTCAATGTCGTCGTGGCAACGGTGATTGTTTGCTGGTCTGTGCCCATGCTCGTTACGCACATCGTGCTCGTACGCTCGGTTGAGGACGAGAAGGCCGTCTTGAAGTACCGTGCGAACGGGTCCACCGAAGCAGCTCACGTGCGCCGGCTGGCTCTGCTTACGTCGCGCGCCCTGTCCGATGTTCAGGCCCGAATATTGTTGATGACGGCAGAGGGCACAACGACAAAGACCATTGCGCAGGATGTCGGTTACGCTGCATCTACGGTGCAAGCGCTGCGATCCGCGTCCTATCGCCAGTTGAAGATCAAGAACAAAGCAGAGCTTATTTCATTGTTATCGCAGGTAGATAACGTGTAAACGCCTGGATTATCAACTCAATAGCGAGTGTTTACAGACATCTTTCTCCATTCATGCAAAGGTTGCTGTGCGTCGACGCATTGTTGGCCGCTTTTGATTGGAGAAGGCCATGATTAAGCCAAGGAGCGCTATTACTCGAATCGGAGTCGGGTTGGCGATTGCTGCGGGTCTGTCCCTAGGGGTTCCCGCTGCATCGTTCGCGCAAGAGGAGTTTGACACCTCTCAGGTTTCTAGCATTACTCAAAACGCCGATACGGGAATTACGACCTGTACGAACAATGCCGATAGGGCATTTAGTTTTCAATGTGCCGGGACGAGTGCAACTGGCTACCGTCAAAAGGATGATTCCTCATCGCTCTATCTGGATATCCAAGGTTATACGGGAAATCCGCTTCGGTTATATACAGACGGTGCGTATAACACAAGCGGTAGCGGCAGCATGAATTGTACTCAGGGAACGTATCGTTCGAATCACAAGGGACAGTGGGAAATGTATAACCTCGTCCGTGAGAACGGGCGATCTGCGGCGCGACTGACTGCATGGGCGGAGTCTGGCTACGGCACTGTTATTGGTGTATGGAGCCCCGACTGCGTCGGGCATTTCCGCAAGCTTCCCGCATAGTTGTTTGAATTGGCTCCCTTCCGGCTTTCTGGGTCGGAAGGGGGAGGAGGACGTATGAACCAAAGGCTCGTAAGATATGAGCTGTCGAAAACGATAAGACGCCCAGCTTTTATCTTTGCTCTCTTGATTGCAGTCGCAGTTGCAATAGCTGCTGCGCTGGAGCCGTGGGCAAATTTGGAAAAAGAACGTCACAACCTTCTTTCTTTTGGTTACGGCGTTGGCATGCAAGCCAAAAACTATCTCGGTCAAACACGTGAAAGCAGCTTCGGTAACTGGATTGTTGTGAGCGCGAACGCGCCACTGTCTGCGTCGGTGTTTTTCTATGCACTGCCCCTGCTTGCAATGTTGGCCGGATCTTGGTCGTGCCTCTTTGAGCGTTTGAGTGGTTATGACATGCAGATATGCACGCGCGTTTCCAGAAAGGCATACGTGAACGTAAAGGTGCTGTCTGCTTTCCTCTCCGCGTTTACAGTGACTGCCATTCCTCTGCTCGTCAATTTCCTGATTGTCTCGATGCTTTTTCCTGCGTATCTTCCTCGGGTCGATGAGTCGACCTACGTAGGGCTTTACCTACATAGCTATTTCTCCGGTCTATTTTATTCACATCCTTTGTTATATGTGCTTGCATACACGCTGTTCGATGCGGTCACGCTCGGGACTTTATCCATGGCTGTAACTGGCTTCTCAATTTTGTTTCGTAGCAGAATCAAAGCGATAATTGTCCCGTATCTGCTAATGGTTGCGTGGCATTTTGCAAATGGCTGGATCTTCGGCGTAATGGCTTGTGTGGGGTTTAACTGCAATATCTTCAACAGCATCAGGTCGGAATCGCTGAATAACTGGCCAGACATTCGAGCCGGTTTTGCGGAAATCATATTATTGACCCTTGCTTCGTTGGCTTTTTCTGGGGCGTGGAAAAGGCGGGAGATGGTCTGATGCTGTTTAGGCTGGTCGCCGCGGACCTGAGGACCGTTTTGAAGAAGAACATCATTACCTTTATTGCGATTGCGGCAGTGACCGTTGCGAACCTGGTGTACGCCTACGGTTTGTCTTCTGTGTATGGGGTCAGGACGGATGCCTTGGGGTTTGCGGACAATCTTGCGCTCGTGTTTGCCGGATCTGCTCCGTTTGAGCCTAGGCCCGGGGTCATGTTTGTGCCTCCGCTAGGATGGCTATTTCTCATTCTGCTTATTCTCTATACAACACTCGATTATCCCGCCGAATCGTTGCACGGGTTTGGTTTGCAAACGCTTGTCCGATGCCGGGCGAGAACCCTTTGGTGGGTCTCGCGTTTTATCTCAGTGGCGGCGATAACAGCATTTTCGCTGCTCGTGGTGGTTTGCTCTGTTGTGATTTGGAGCTTGATGGTGAGTGCCTCGTTCAGCGCGGTCATCCATGGCGAGTCGCTTCAGCTGGCTAATTTGGCGCCGTGGTTTCTCAAGGCGAGCGAAGCAGGTGCACTGCCGTTTTTCGCAGGTCTCTTTCTTGCTTTTGAGGCGCTTGCGTTTGTGCAGGCAACGGTTGGGTTTGTGCTTGGGCCGTCAGTTTCATTTGCGGTTGTAATGAGCTACCTGATCTGCTCGGCATATGCACGACATTGGGCGCTATTGGGTAACGCCCTAATGCTGTTGCGCTGGGGTGGAATCGTCAAAGAAGGAATTGCGACGGGCTCGAGTGGCTTGTTTTCAATTGTGATTATGTCGTTATGCCTATCGTTGGGTGGACTGTGGTTTCGAAGGGCCGACCTTATCGAAAAGAGGGACAAGATATGAGTGTGATCGTTAGGGACGTATCGAAGCGCATGGGCAAAAACGATGTCCTGCGCAACGTGTCTATCGAGGTTGACCCTGGGACTGTGGTCGGGCTTCAGGGGATAAACGGTTCGGGTAAGACCATGCTCATGCGAGCGGTCTGCGGATTGATTAGACCCACCGAGGGCGAGATTATTATCGATGGCCAAAGACTTGGGGCGGATATCTCGTTTCCGCCGAGTCTGGGGATGTTGATAGAGGCGCCTTCCTTTTTAGGATATCTGTCTGGTTACGACAATCTGGAGCTCATAGCTCAAATCAATGGCGTTGCCACCCCCGAGGACATTCGCTCTGCCCTGCGGCTCGTGGGGCTCGATGCAGACGAAAAAAAGAAGTTTCGAGCATACTCGCTTGGGATGAAGCAGCGTCTGGGAATAGCTGCGGCAATTATGGAAAAGCCGAAGCTGCTTGTTCTCGATGAGCCAACGAATGCCCTCGACGAAGCGGGCGTGGAAATGCTCAAGCGCGTTGTGGCGATGGCGGCATCAACGGGTCGCGAGGTTCTTCTGTCTAGCCATGACGGAGAGGTGCTCGAGGAGCTAGCCGATCGTGTTTACTGCATGCGCGACGGTGCCGTTGTGAAAGTTCGGGAAAGGTCGTGAGCGCGATGAAGAAGGCCCTGTTGACGAGAAGGTCGATGCTCGCGCTTTTTGGCTGTGCTGTTACCGGCCTTGCGGGCATGAGGGTGAGCGTCGTTAACGGGAACCGGACAGTCATTCCTGAAAAATATTACGCGGAGGGCGAATGGCTCTCGATGGATGGGGCGTTTCTGGGGTCGAAGGATGTGGCGACTGACGGGTATTCGTTTTGCATAGACGGGGCAGAGCTGCTCACGCCGCGCGAGTATCTCAAGCGTGCGCATGATGATTATTCAAAATATGGCATCGTAGATACGAAAACGAAATTGAAGGACGCCGACATCACGTGTGTTATCGCCGTAAAGATGCGTGTCAGGAATAAGGACAATGTCGAAGGCGGAATTAAAGCGTATGTTTGGCATTTGGTGCCGGAGTCTGCGCCAAACTATGACTTTGTGGTCAATACCGATCTGATAACGCAGGCAATGCCGGTGCTGGGCGGTTCTGCTGCGTTTGCTGTACAGGTTGGGGCGGAGAACGAGTTACTCGTCCCATTCATGATGCAAAACACCAACGACTATTTCGAAGGTTACGAGACCGTCCGTTTTGAGAAAGCGTTTCCCGGGACCTATACGATGAAGATGACCGATCTGCCGGAGCGAAGGCTCTTCAGGTTTGAAGTTAAATAGCTCGAAGGCCCTGTTGGGGGAGCCTCATCCTACGCTGAAGCGGGATGAGATTCCCTTCGCAGTGGCGCTCGGCCCTAGCGCTTCTTCTTGCTCTTCTTCTGCTTGCGCTGCTTGCCCTTGTTGTCCTGGGGCTTGTCGGCCTTGTCGCCCCGCTTGGCCTCGGCGGCAGCCTTCTCGGCCTTCATTTTCTTCTTCTTGGTCTCGATGCGGAGCTTTTTGTTGATGCGCGCCTTAAGGAAGGGGCCAAACTGCTCGGCATCGCCGCGGATAAAGGTGTCCTTAGGGATAGTCACGCCCTGGTCGGCGAACATGGCTACAAAGATGCGCTCGCCGTCGAGTACGTGGTCGAGCTTCTCAAACGGGAAGAACTGCGACTTGCCGCTCTTGCCCCAAACCATCAGGCCGTCCTCGTTGGCAGCGACGCGGCGATAGCGGCCACCCATGGACTCGTCGGCCTCGACGGCGTCGATAAAGTCACGGGCGAGCGTGTGGTGCAGGTTTTTGCTCCACCAGGCCAAAAAGGCGCCGAATACGATCAGGACGACGCCAAACTTGATCCAGTTACCGCCGGCCACCAGCATGCCAATGCCGATCAGCGCGGCAATTGCCGCGGCGACATACAGCGAACCGCGACGCCTGGGCGAGGCGACCAGGCGGGCGAAGTCGGTGACCAGGTCGTTTTCGTACTGGTACTCGTTGAGGTACAGGATGTCGTCGTCGGCTGCGGCCTGCTCCTCGAGCGCGACCTCGACCTGGTCGGCTGCTTCGGAGGGGACGAGGTTGCTCTCTGCGTCTGCCATGCTCTTTGGACTCCTATCGCGGCGGGCTCGCCGTACGGGTTATTATGAATGCAGTATGCCGTGCGACCGCATGGCCGTCGCGGCAACAAGACTCAGTATACCCGGGGGAGCACCCATGGAATCGTTGTACCGAAAGTATCGCCCGCTCACCTTCGACTCCGTGGTGGGCCAGCAGCATATCGTCTCGACGCTCGAGCACGCCATCACCGAGGGGCGCCTGTCCCACGCATACCTGTTCTGCGGACCGCGCGGCACGGGCAAGACCACCATGGCGCGCATCCTTGCCAAGGCGCTGCTGTGCCGTAATGCCGAGGCAGCGCGCGCCGAGGGCGCAAGCGGGTGCATGCCCGACGGCACCTGTGAGGAGTGCGAGCTCATCGCCGAGGGCAACCACCCCGATGTCTACGAGCTCGATGCCGCAAGCCGCACGGGCGTGGACAATGTGCGCGAGGAGATCATCAACTCCGTCAACTTTGCCCCGGTGCGCGGCAAGTACAAGATCTATATCATCGACGAGGTTCACATGCTCACGACGGCGGCGTTCAACGCGCTGCTCAAGACGCTCGAGGAGCCGCCGGCACACGTGATCTTCGTGCTGTGCACCACCGACCCGCAAAAGATTCTGGAGACCATCCTCTCGCGCTGCCAGCGCTTCGATTTCCACCGCATCAGCAACGAGGATATCGAACATCGCTTGTCCTACGTGTGTGAGCAGGAGGGCTTCGATTACGACGACGAGGCGCTCGCCATCGTGGCGCGCCATGCCAAGGGAGGTATGCGCGACGCGCTTTCCACGCTGGAGCAGCTGAGCGTTTTTGGCAACGGCGCCGTGCACGCGGACGATGCCCGCTCGCTTTTGGGCGAGGTTTCGGACCAGATCCTGGGCGAGTTTGCCCGCGCTATTGCCGAGCGTGATATTGCTGAACTCTATGGGCTCATTCGCGCACAGGTCGAGGAGGGCAATGATCTGCTTGAGCTGACGCGCGACCTGGTGGCGCATGTGCGCGACGTGTATGTGGCCTGCGTTGCCGGTGCCCGTGCCGAGCTGTTTGAGGGCGGGGCCGAGCAGGCCGAGGCGCTTGCTGCCGAGGCTGCTGCCTTTGGCGAGCATCCGGCCGACCGTCTGGCCCGCGTGCTGACGGTGCTCGACGATGCCGCGTTGGAGATGAGGGGCGCGAGCGACGTGCGCCTGGTGCTCGAGATCGCCTGTACGCGTCTGGCGCGTCCCGAGGCCGATTTAACGATTGAGGCTTTGGCCGAGCGCGTGGCACGCTTGGAGGCCATGGTTGCCAACGCCGCCGTTCCGGCGAGCGTGGCTGCTGCTCAAGCGAGTGCGCCTGCGGCTGTCGCGGCTGCGCCTGCGACGACACAACAGCCGACGCTGATTTCGGGTGCCCGAGCTGCTGCTCCCACGGCGACCGCCGCCCCCGCTGCTACGTCCGCGCATCAGGGTGGCATGCCTTGGGACCGCGGCGCTGCTGTTCCGGCTGCCCAGTCTGCGTCCAAGTCTGCGGCTCCGGCTCCCGCGCCCAAACCTGTAACGCCTGCACCTCAACCCGTTGCGGCTCCGGCTCCCGAGCCTGCTGCATCGACCGTGCCGGTGTCCAAGCCCAACAACGCCGCCCAGGTTGCCGCCGCCGGTGCTGCCGAGACCCCCGCGGTCGAGGACGCCGGTGAGCTCCAGCGCAAATGGGCCGAGGTCGTCGAGCGCGTCAAGGCCCAACAACCTTCTTATGCGGCTCTCCTGTTGAACGCTCGCGCTACGGCAGACGATGGTTCTAAGCTCACGGTCTCGTTCCCTACGGCATTTGCTATCAAGATGCTCGGGCGTGCTGATACACAGGCGGTGTTTTTGCCGACAGTCAGTGCGGTTTTCGGTCGTCGCACCGTCGACTATGTCTTGGATGGGGGTGGCACGCCGGCTCCTCAACATGAGGAGCATTCTCCATCTGCACGGGCTGCGGCATCTGCGGACCCGCAACCCGTGTCCTCGGCGGCCCCTGCATCCTCGAACGCCAGCGCGATGCAGCCAAAAGCGGCACCGGTAGCGGCACCGACCCCGTCGGCGCCTGAACCCGCTGCGCCCAAACCGGCTGCTCCGGTCCCCGCGCCCAAGCCCGCTGCCGCGCCTGCGCCCGAGTCATCCGACCTGGCCAAGGCCCCCTGGCTGCGCTCCGACAACCCCGCCGGCGCCCCCGCTACGGGTAAGCTCCCGACCGAACCCGCGCCCCGAGCGCCCGAGCGCGCGTCCGCTTCCAAGACTCAGCCGTCTGCGCAGGCTGCGTCGTGGGAATCCGAGCAGGTGCCCTACGACGACGCCATGGTCGGCGGCTTCGCCGGCGATACGAGCGGGGAGGATCTTCCTCCGTTCGACGTGCCTGCCGCGGTGCCTGCGCCCAGCCCTGCCGCTTCAGCCGCGGCTCCCGCAGCTGCGACGTCCGCTCCCACAAGCGATGACGCCCCCGCTGCCCCTTGGGAGTCCAACCCCGGCGCCGGCAGCCCCTTCGGCCACCAGGGCGCAGCCCCGAGCATCCCGCAGACCGAGGACGAGGCCAAAGCCCTCATCCGCAGCGTCTTTGGCCAGGCCACCATCTTCAAACCGGTGGAGTAGCCGTGCGGGCGGGCATACTGCTCAAGAAGAGATCTCTTTGTCCGGGCGCATCTGTATTTCGGACATGTGTAGTGTGGTGCCACGTATCTCGCATTCGAGCAGGCAGGTACGCGACGGTCGGCCTAGGATGCTGAGGTCGATACGATACGCCGCATAGCTGTCCGTGTACTCGACTTGCTCGGCGTTGAGGGTTGCTCCGATTGTCAAGAAAGAGCCCGGTTCGGCATCGACAATCTTGGAGTCCTTTATCTTGACCTTGAACTCTTGGTAGAGGGACGGGCTGTTGTAGTAAATGGTTCGGGTTCCGTCGGTGCACTCATCGGTCGCTTCCCATTTGACGACGGGCTGGTCCGAGCTGGCTATCAGCAGTTCTGCTCCAAAGGCTATGGCATGGGTGATGACAACCAGCAATGCCCAGCCGACAAAGAGGTAGAGAACCACATATGCAACGGGGTGTTTTGAGCGGATGTTTTGGAGCGCGTCGGGGGCATTCATGGGGCACCTCCAAATTGCTATCTATGGCAATCAGATTATACCCCACCGCCATGTGCACCGCCTCGAGTAGTGGCTCGGCATTTAGCCATTTAGTGGTACGCATTAAATGTCGGATTCCGGCTCTACAAGATTTAGCTTTCAATATTATGCAGATGCGAATTATTCAACTTTGCATAATCTTTGGGTGCGGCTTGCACTCCAGGACATGTATATCGACTGAGGTAGCGTGTCCGCCCCGCTCGCTGGCCGCGCGCCGTGGTACGATTTTTGAGTTTGAAAGTCCCGCCGCGTCCCGGCTGCCCTTGCAGCTCGTTGCGTGGCCGCACGTAAAGGAGCCATTATGGCCGGTATGAACATGCAGCAGATGATGAAGCAGGCCCGCAAGATGCAGGAGCAGCTTGCCGCCGCGCAGGAGAACCTCAAGTCCCAGACCGTCGACGCCTCTGCCGGCGGCGGTATGGTCAAGGTGACCGTTAACGGCGAGATGGAGCTCGTCAACCTCACCATCGATCCCGATGCCCTCGATCCCGAGGATGTCGATATGCTGCAGGACATGATCATGGCTGCTGTCAACGAGGCCGTCCGCGGCGTCAACGAACTCGCCAACAAGCAGATGGGCGCCATCACCGGCGGCCTCAACATCCCGGGCATGCCGTTCTAAGACACGCATATATATGAGCGCGAATCACAGTCTGCAAAAACTGCTCGATGAGCTGGGTCGTCTGCCGGGCATTGGTCCCAAGTCGGCTCAGCGCATCGCCTATTACCTGCTCGAGGCCGATGCCGAGGAGGCCCGCCGCCTGGCCGAGGCCATCCTGGAGGTCAAGCAAGAGGTCCACTTTTGCAGCCGTTGCTTTAACTACGCCACGGCCGTCGAGTGTTCCATCTGCCAGGACCCGATGCGCGATACCACTCGCATTTGCGTGGTGGGCGAGCCGCGCGACGTTCAGGCAATCGAGCGCACGGGCAGCTACCATGGCCTCTACCATGTGCTGGGCGGCGTGATCAGCCCCATGGACAAGATCGGCCCCGAGCAGCTGCATATCCGCGAGCTGCTGGCGCGTCTGGGCCACGAGGACATCCACGAGGTCATTATCGCCACCAACCCCAACATTGAGGGCGAGACCACGGCGAGCTACCTTGCTCGCACCATCAAACCATTGGGCGTTGAGGTATCGCGTCTTGCGAGCGGCCTTCCCGTGGGCGGCGACTTGGAGTATGCCGACGAGCTTACGCTTGGCCGCGCTATCGAGGCCCGCCGCGCTATTTAGGCGGCGTCAGCTCCACGGCATGTCCCGTCGGCCTGCCGCACGGGGCGCTCATAATTGGGCACGCGTTCATTCATTTGTTGTGCAACAAACCTGCTTTTCATCCGCTTATCGCGTGGATGGGTCCGCTCGCACCTCGTATTTGCCCATTCGTTGCGCAACCTTTTGGGTTCGCTGATACACTCAGATGTGAATATGAAAGAATGCGCCGCTTTTAAGCGGCGTGTTTTTGTTGGAGGAGAACGCATGCGGCCCGGGGGCACTCAGACAAAGCATGGCGCCGCGGTGCGCATGCGACGCCGGCTGGGCCTGGCGCCTTGGGCGTGTGTGCTGCTGTCTTGCTCGCTCGTGCTGGTCATAGCCGGTGTTTCGGCTTATGGCATGACGGTGCCATCCATGGTGCAGGCGCATGCTGCGCGTGAGCTGCATATTGGGCGCAAGGCCAAAAGCGACTTGGGAACGACAACCGGATATACGTGGGCGAGCGTGGTCTCGCACGTTGTGTTCGGTGGAGACGATGCGGACGGTCCCGAAACAGCGGACAACGAGATCACGCTGGCAAACGGCAAGACCATCGTGCTCACCAACACCAAGGTCATTACGAAGCTTTCCAATAACAGCGTGGCTTCTGTCGTTAACAAGGCGGAGCAGCAGAAAGAGCAGGATACGCAGCAGACGGGTAAGCCCGGCGGCTCGGACGGGTCCGGTTCTGGCACCAGTTCGTCGAGCTCGGGCGGCGGTTCCGGTTCGGGCTCCGCCTCTGGCGGTGGATCTTCGAGTGGTGGCTCGACGGACGGCGGTACCGGCGGGGACGCGGGCTCGGGTGGCCTCTCGGCTGCCGAGGAGGAGAGTATTCACAGTTGGCTCGTGACCAAATACAACATGCTCGATGGCTATGTCGCCCGCGCCAACAGCGTGGTTTCGACCTATAACGCTACGGGTGATACCGGACCGTGCGACACCCTGGCCAACGATATGTTTGTCATCCGTGCCGAGTTCGGTCGGCAAAGGTTCTCGACCAAATCTAAGTGGTATCGGCAGTATGCCAATCTGTGGGGCTGCTATACCAACCTGTGTCAATGGGTTGGGCACTATGGCGACGACGACGTCGCGCTCAACAACTTCAACACCAATGTGGCGGCGATCGCCCTATGACGAACGACCTCGCTTCTACGGCAGCCCAGTCGCTCTACCGTGATTCCATGGTGGGCCTGCGCCTGGCGCGCGTCGACGGGTTTGAGCCTGCCGTCGCCCTGGGCGCGGACGAGCTTCCCGCCTACCTGCGCCGTTTTACGATGCTGTTTGCCGATGACGCCACCATGCGCCGCGGCGGTATCGGCCGTGTGACGCGTGCCGTCAACGCGCAGGGCGAGGCCGTGGCGCTCAAGCAGCTCATCTTGCCAACGCGCGACGAATTTGATGACAATGTCGCCCACGAGGCGCTGGTCACCAAGTTCAAGGCGGCGTTTCGCGAGGAATATGAATGCCATCGTGCCCTTTCGGGCCTTAAGGGCTTTCCCCGCTTATACGGGTGGGGCGAGGTCGACGGCGTGCCCGCGATTGTCATGGAGTGGGTCGAGGGCGAGACGCTCGCTCGCTTGCGCTCGCGCCTTGCCGTGGACGATGCCGGGCGTCTGTCGCCGCTCGTGGCGGCGCGCCTGGGTCGCGACCTGTTCGATCTGCTCTGCCGCATGAGCTTGGTGGGCGAGGGGTTCGTCCATCGCGATATCTCGCCCGCTAATATTATGGTGCGCACGGCGCGCCTGCCGCTCGACCGACAACTTGCCGAAGGCACCTTCGACCTGTGCTTGATCGACTTTGGCTCGTCGCTGGCGCTCGAGCCCGCCTCTGCGGTGGCCGGCACCGGCGGCAAGGCGTCGTTTACCGAGCGCTATGCCACGTTGCGCCGTGCGACGGTGGCCTACGCCCCGCCCGAGATGCTCACCGACGATATCCCCGACCTGCGCATGCTTCGCATGTCGCCGGCGATCGATGTCTACGCAGCGGCGAGTGCGGTCTACGAGCTCATCGCCGGTGTCGCGCCGTACGAAGTAGCGCCGGGTGCGTCGGGTACTTCGGGCTCGCGCAAAAAGACACGCGATATCGCCAGCCCTTATCGCCTCAAGATGGATACGCTGCCCGATTATCCCGTCGGCGCCCACGCGCCCGGCTGCGACTTGACGCAACTGCTGCGACGCGAGCCCGATGTGGCACTTGCCGCGGCCGAACAGGCTCAGCAGTTGGGGCTCGATCCAAATTCCGAGGACCTGCGCGATGCGCTGGCGTTTGTCGACGCTCAGCTGTTCGATGTGGTGATGGCCTGCCTGTCCTGCCATCAGGAAGATCGTCCCGAGCCGGCTGCGGCGGAGGCGGCGCTCTCGGCATTTTGCGACCACTATGCGCAAAATGTCGCCCGCTCGCTTCGCGCCGAGCCGCTCATGCCGTGCCCGATGGAGGTATCGGGGCACACAGTCCGGCGTGCGGCGATGGTTGGTGCGACGGCGGTATGCGGCGTGCTTTGGACCGTGGTCGTGGTATCAGCGGCGCTGTTGGCGTCGGGCGCCCATGTGACGCTCGTCGTGGGACCGCTTATGTGGTCCGGGAAGCTGCCGGCCATTATCGCCGCGCTGGCGTTGGCATCGCCGGGCATGGTGGGCATCGCTGCCGGGGCCTTGGCGCGCGACCGCCGTGCGGGATTCCTGCAGGGCGTGTTGGCCCTTTCCGCCTGCGAGGTTCCGGCGCTGGCCGCACTCGCATGCGCCGTGTTTTCCCAGCATGCCGTGGCGGGTGGCCTGGTGGCCGCCATAATTGCAACCTATGCGCTCACGTGGTTTTTGCTGGCGATGGGGTTTGCCTTTGAGCTTCCCGTCGTGTCAGCACGACGTGCGAAAATTCCCATGGCGACGCCGCTTGCCGGCGGAGCCGCGGCTGCCCGCACCTTTGGCGGGCCGGCCGAAGTATCCGACACGATCTCTGCGACCAAGGAGGGCTAAGCCATGGCTTCTCAAGCTGAGCTCACCCCGTGCGGGGCAATGTTTGACATCTTTAAGCGCGCCGCGCACCTGAGCCATATCGAACTGTGCGGCCTGGTGCTCTCGAGCCGCCCGCTCGCCGACGGCCGTAGTCCGCAGAGCCGTGCCGCCGATCGCTCCTGGGTTTCGCGCTTTATCGTGCGCGCGCCGGTCGGCACGCTACAGGAACGTTATTTTGCCGATTACGGCACCTCGGCCGCGCGCATTATGTCGCAGCTGGCCCTGCGCCGTCGCAATCCCATGGACGCCGCGGCCGTGACCAATATGGTGTGCGGCCCCGCTGGCGAGCCCATGGTGCGGGCACTCGAGGAATGCCACCAGGACACGAATCTCTATCGCAATGCGCTCGAGCGCCTGTCGCAGGCGGCTGAACTCATGCCCGCCGAGCGCGCCGAGGCCATCCTGGTGCTGTTTGTCGCCGTGGGTTGCTCGGCAGATGTACGTTCGTCGGTGACCTATGCCATCGACTACGCTCATGCGACCTGTGGTGGCGCCACGTCGACGCCGCGCTCGCTGAGCACATCTTCGGTCGTGGGCGAGCACGAGGTCGCGCCGGCGCATCCGCTGGGACTGCTGCGCGTGCAAAACGGCTATGTGGTGAGCGCCTCGCGCTGGATTCAGCCGAGTGAGGAAGGCGTCGAGATCGGCGCGCTGGCAACGGGGGAGGGCGACATCACCGACGTCGGCGACGACGTCTCGGCCCGCCATGCCCATATCTGGTGCGACGATTCTGGCACATGGTTTGTCGAGGACCTGTCGTCCACGAACGGCACCGTGGTGGTAAACGGGGCCACGAGCGTGTGTATTCAAGTAGAGCCTGGCCGCTCCGCTCAGCTCAACCCCGGCGACGAGCTCAAACTCGGCGAATCCACCACCTACGCCATCCTCCTCGGCGCCCTCTAACTCATCCCCTCAATGAGTTGCGGTGAAATAGGGACTGATTAAGGCCGTTAACAGCAAAAACACTCCCTATTTCACCGCAACTGCTGTGGGGTTCCAGGGGACTGTGCCCGTCGGTGCCGGGCGCACAATAGTCACCCGAGGTAAACCTTTACCGGCCACCTATATTTGCCGAAATTACACTTGACGGCGGGGTACAATAAACCCGCATGCGGATTTCCGTTGCGGGCGCTTCCCATCGCCGGGGCGTGCCCGGGAGCATCCGGCATGCGGCCTTTGCGGCGCTCGGTCATGTGCAAGACGGGTAGCTGGGCCTGTGGAGCGCGTGCAGCCCTCCTCGCCTCGGCATGCCTTCTCTCCACGCCATGTACCTGCTGCTGAGTTCGCCTGCCAGATGATTGGAAGCAACAGCGAAAATCCCATCACGCCAACATCCCGGCGATCGCCGGGGCCTGTATACCTATATGAGAGGAGAGGGGTATATGGCGCGTAAGTTTAAGTCTATGGACGGCAACGAGGCGGCCGCATATGTTTCGTATGCGTACACCGAGGTAGCGGGAATTTATCCCATTACGCCGTCCAGCCCGATGGCCGACCATGTCGACCAGTGGGCGGCCCAGGGTCGCAAGAACATCTTCGGCACCCCGGTCAAGGTCGTCGAGATGGAGTCCGAGGCAGGTGCAGCCGGTACCGTTCACGGTTCGCTGGGCGCCGGTGCTCTGACCACCACCTACACGGCTTCTCAGGGCCTGCTCCTGATGATCCCGAACATGTACAAGATCGCGGGCGAGCAGCTCCCGGGCGTCTTTCACGTCTCCGCGCGTTGCGTCGCTTCGCACGCCCTGAACATCTTCGGTGATCACTCCGACGTCATGGCCTGCCGCCAGACCGGTTTCGCCATGCTCGCCGAGGGCAACGTCCAGGAGGTCATGGACCTCTCGCCGGTGGCTCACCTTGCCGCCATCGAGGGTAAGACCCCGTTCCTTAACTTCTTCGACGGCTTCCGCACCAGCCACGAGATCCAGAAGGTCGCCATGTGGGACTACAAGGATCTGGCCGAGATGTGCGACATGGACGCTGTCCAGGCTTTCCGCGATCACGCGCTCAACCCTGAGCATCCGCATACCCGCGGTAGCCACGAGAACGGCGACATCTTCTTCCAGAACCGCGAGGCCTGCAACAAGGTCTACGACGAGCTTCCCGCCGTCGTCGAGGGCTACATGAAGAAGATCAACGAGAAGCTCGGCACCGATTACGGCCTGTTCAACTACTACGGCGCTCCCGATGCTGATCGCGTCGTCGTGTGCATGGGCTCCTTCTGCGACGTGCTCGAGGAAGTCATCGACTACCTCAACGCTCACGGCGAGAAGGTCGGCCTGGTCAAGGTTCGCCTGTTCCGTCCGTTCTCCATCAAGCACTTTGTCGACGTTCTCCCCGAGACCGTCAAAAAGATCGCCGTCATGGACCGCACCAAGGAGCCGGGTTCTATCGGCGAGCCGCTCTACCAGGACGTCGTCTCCGCTCTCTACGAGGCCGGCAAGACGGGCATCAAGGTCGTCGGCGGCCGTTACGGCCTGGGCAGCAAGGACACGCCTCCCGCGTCCGCGTTCGCTGTCTTCGAGGAGCTTAAGAAGGACGAGCCCAAGCGCGAGTTCACCATCGGCATCGTCGATGACGTGACCAACCTGAGCCTGCCCGAGGCCGAGGATGCGCCCAACACCGCAGCCCCCGGCACCATTGAGTGCAAGTTCTGGGGTCTGGGTGGCGACGGTACCGTCGGCGCCAACAAGAACTCGATCAAGATCATTGGCGACCACACCGACAAGTACGTCCAGGCCTACTTCCAGTACGACTCCAAGAAGACCGGCGGCGTCACCGTCTCGCACCTGCGCTTTGGTGATTCCCCGATCCGCTCGCCGTACTACGTGACCAAGGCCGACTTTGTCGCCTGCCACAACCCCAGCTACATCGTCAAGGGCTTCAAGATGGTCCGCGACGTCAAGCCGGGCGGCACCTTCCTGGTCAACTGCCAGTGGAGCGACGAGGAGTTCGCCGAGCACATGCCCGCCGTGGCCAAGCGCTACATCGCGAACAACAACGTCAACGTCTACCTGATCGACGCTATCGACCTGGCCGCCAAGGTCGGCATGGGCAAGCGCACCAACACGGTGCTCCAGTCCGCCTTCTTCGCGCTGGCCAAGGTCCTGCCCGCCGAGGACGCCCTGCAGTACATGAAGGACGCGGCCACCAAGTCCTACATGAAGAAGGGCCAGGCCATCGTCGACGCCAACCACAAGGCCATCGATGCCGGCGCTACCGCCTTCCGTAAGTTCGAGGTTCCGGCCGACTGGGCAACTGCCGAGGATGCCGCTCCCGTCGAGCTCTCCGAGGAGACCAAGTCCGCCATCGCCCAGCAGGTCAAGAACCTGCTCGAGCCCATCGATCGCATGGATGGCGACAGCCTGCCCGTTTCCGCCTTCGTCGGTTGCGCCGACGGCCAGTTTGAGCTGGGCGCCTCCGCATACGAGAAGCGCGGCGTCGCCGTCGTCGTTCCCCACTGGGACGAGACCAAGTGCATCCAGTGCAACCAGTGCGCCTATGTGTGCCCGCATGCCACCATCCGTCCGTTCGCGATGACCGAGGACGAGGCTGCCGCCGCGCCCGAGGCTACCCGCACGCTCGATGCCATGGGCCCCAAGGCCAAGGGCATGAAGTTCACCATGGCCGTGTCCCCGCTCGACTGCATGGGCTGCACCAACTGCGTCAAGGTCTGCCCCAAGGGTGCTCTCGAGATGGTTCCCACCGAGCAGGAGATGGACCAGCAGCCTGTTTGGGACTATATGGTCGAGAACGTCTCCGAGAAGAAGGAGCTCATCGCGGCCAACGTCAAGGGCAGCCAGTTTAAGCAGCCCTACCTGGAGTTCTCCGGCTCCTGCGCCGGCTGCGCCGAGACCGCCTATGCACGTCTGGTGACCCAGGTCGCCGGCGACCGCATGTTCATCTCCAACGCCACCGGCTGCTCCTCCATTTGGGGCAACCCCGCTGCCACCGCTCCTTACTGCAAGGACAAGGACGGTCACGGCCCGGCGTGGAACAACTCCCTGTTCGAGGACAATGCCGAGCACGGTCTGGGCATGGCTGTTGGCTATGAGGCCGTTCAGCACAAGCTGATCGCCGCTACCCAGGACATCATCGCTGCCGATGGTCCGTCCGATGAGCTCAAGGCTGCCGGTCAGGCTTGGATCGACTCCGTCAACGACGCCGAGGCCTCCAAGACCGCTGCCGCTGCCTACGTTGCCGAGCTCGAGAAGTGCGGCTGTGACGCTTCCAAGGCGATCCTCGCCGACAAGGCTTACCTCACCAAGAAGTCCTTCTGGATCTTCGGCGGCGACGGCTGGGCCTACGACATCGGCTTCGGTGGCCTGGACCACGTCCTGGCTTCCGGCCACAACGTCAACGTCTTCGTCTTCGACACCGAGGTTTACTCCAACACCGGTGGTCAGGCCTCTAAGGCCTCGAACCTGGGCCAGGTCGCTCAGTTCGCCGCTGCCGGTAAGGTGACCAAGAAGAAGTCCCTGGCCGAGATCGCCATGAGCTATGGCTACGTCTACGTGGCGCAGGTCGCCATGGGCGCCAACCCGGCTCAGACCCTCAAGGCCATCCACGAGGCCGAGGCCTACGACGGCCCGTCCCTCATCATCGGCTACAGCCCCTGCGAGATGCACTCCATCAAGAAGGGCGGCATGCAGAACTGCCAGGCCGAGATGAAGAAGGCTGTCGAGTGCGGTTACTGGAACCTCTTCCGCTTCAACCCCGAGGCTGCTGCCGGCAAGAAGTTCTCGCTCGATTCCAAGGAGCCCGCGGGCGGTTATCAGGAGTTCCTGATGAACGAGGCCCGTTACGCTTCGCTGACGCGTTCCTTCCCCGAGCGCGCCGAGGAGCTCTTCAAGGAGAACGAGCAGGCCGCCATGGACCGCTACGCTCACCTGCTGAAGCTCAAGACGGTGTACAACGAGGCCTAGGTCTCTCACCGCAGGATCTGAGGGCTGACCTTCGCGGACGTCCTCGGACATGAAAGAACCCCCGCTGCGCACTACGTGCGGCGGGGGTTCTTTCGTCCTGCGGAGTGTCCGCGAAGGTCAGCCCTCAGATCCTGCTGCGACTACGTCCTCGGATTGTGTGGGCGGATGAAGGACGTAGTTGGTCGGGTATTCCGTCCCCTTCGCTGTTTCGCGGCTTTACCGCGAAAGGCGCGTTACTTTGGGGATGGATGGGGGGGCGTGGCTGTTGCAACGCCTTATCCCTTTGCTTTTTCGCGCCTTTGGCGCGAAACGCGCAGCACCTTGGGAAATGCATTGATGTGTGGACGGGGCTGGATTGCGGATTCAAATGGCTAGAGAGATATGGGTGCGAACGAGAAATCGTTATTGGGGTCATCCTTTTCCATAAACTCATCGAGACAAAACGTCATGTAGATTGGAACGTACAGAACCTTGCCCTCTTTGCTGAGATTCTCGTGGCTTAGTACAACGGCTTCGGGAATTTTGTACTCGCCCACACTCATCAGACGATCGAGGGCCGCGTGCGCTCGAACTTTCTTGCCCGATTTGACCTCGATTGGGACAACATGACCGTGGACGCCTTCGATCACAAAGTCAACTTCACCGACCTCACGCGTTTGGTAGTACCATGCATCCGCCCCGAGGGCAACGAGTTCCTGCGCGACCACGTTCTCATAGAGACCACCAAGGTTGGGAGTTTTCATATCAAGATAGACAGCGCGTGCGGTGCTGCCGGGGTATCGCGATGCGAGCATGCCTGTATCAGACTCGTATAGTTTGAAGGCTGTCGTTTTCTCCGTCCTCTTGAGAGGACTCCGTGGCTCCGTCACCCTGGCGACCATCAATCCAACACCTGCGTTAACAAGCCACAGGAAATCCTGCTCATATTTTTTAAGGCGAGCTCCCTCACCCAGAGACGAAACAACAAAGCGATGAGACTCCGCCTCAAGCTGAACGGGAATTTGCTCAAAAATCGACCGAACGTTAAACGCTCGAGTCGATGCATATTTTGAGATATCGCTTTTGTACTGATCGACCAGCTGAGTTTGAAGCTCACGTGTGCTCACGAGCGAATAACCCGAATCAATATAATTCTGAACGACCTCCGGCATGCCGCCGCAAACGATATAGGCTCTATAGTTCTTGAGCATCGCCTCATGAATATAGTTTTCGACAGGATGTTTCTCGACAAGGCAGCTGCGAATGCCTGCAAGCACATTCTCGCTTACGCTGTTTGCCCAACAAAACTCTTCAAAATCCATCGGGCGCATAACAATGTGCTCTACATACCCCACCGGAAAAGAAGAGATCCCCTTAAACTCAGTCCCAAGCATAGACCCCGAGAAGACATAGCTAAAGCGCCCATCCTCGACCAACGCCTTCATGAGTGTAACGATCTGCGGATACTCCTGAATCTCATCGACAAAGACAAGCGTATCGCCCTCAACAAGCGGCGCATCCGCAAGAAGGGCTACGCGGTTGATAAAGTCAACGGAGTTCTTTGCGCCAACAAGTGCATTCCTTGCTTCGACATCGAGTAGTAAATTGACCTCAAAATACGAAGCGTAGTTGCTTTTTCCAAACGCGCGAATCGCATAGCTCTTGCCAATCTGACGCGCACCAGTAACGAGTAATGCCTTATTGGAGTTATTCTTCCAGCTCAAAAGCCTATCAGTGACCTTACGGCGTAGCATTAAACCCCCAAATGACAAAAATTGACAGATAGAATCGCCTAAAATCATACAAAAATTGGCAGATAATATTGTCGTAAATATACAAAAATTTGGAGATAGCAAAGGTTCGAATAGGCCTCAAAGCCACTGAAACAGTGCTCTACTTTGCGAAGGGGCTGGGGACGCTGTTGGGTGCGTCTCCAGCCCTCTGATTCTTACTTTGGATCCCGATGGTGGGGTGTTGTCGGTGCTGCTTGCTTGGTTACCTTGTCTCGCCGGACTCCGTGCGTAGGCGGTAGCCGTGGACGAGGTCGCTAATGGCCGGCCAGGGAATCTGGCGGTCGACCCAAAATTGGAGCTGGACCAGATAGCGCTCGGTGGCGCGGGTGAGGGCTGCAAACTGTTCGTGAGTCTCTACCTGGGCGTAGAGGTCGCGGCTGTGGGCGAGGATTGCCGTGGTGTCATCCATTTTGCCGGTGACGTCGAAGGCGCCCGAGAACCAGTCGCACAGGCGCGCGGCGCTGTTGTTGATCGTTGCGAGGTCGGCGGTGCCGTCGTTGGCGTTTTCGTTGGCCTGGGCTCGCAGGAGGGAGAGGGCGTCGGCCGCGTTCATGCAGTAGCCGACGGTGAAGTTCCAGACGGCGAATTCGCGGCCTGTGTCAAGCTTACGGCGGCGCATGTAGTCGATATCGCGCGGTTCCTCGAGCATCATTTGGTCGGCGAGGGCCTCAAGTGCAGTGGTGTACTCGGCAAGGTCGAGTGCGAGCAGGGTGTTGATATCCATCATCTTTAGGCCTCCGCTTCGATCTCGACGATTTCGTTTTTGATGCACATGCCCTGGTTGTCCCAGACATTGCGGCAGGCGGCGGCAAAGCGCCCGCGGTCGGCTTCGCAGATGCGGGCGAACATGTTGCAGGTGCCAAAGGGCTCGCACACGTCAAAGAAGATGCAGATTGACGACCATCCGCCATACCAGCTCACGGCGCCCGCCGGCTCGTGAAAAACGGGGTTCTCGATGTGCTCATAATTGGCGATGGGGCCCGATACGGGATAGGTTACCTCGGCATCGCAGATCTTGGCCGAAAAGATACGTGACTCGACCGGACAGGACGATTCGAACAGCTTGCATGCCTCGGGCGCTTCATCCCAGAGCATGTCGGCGAGAAACGTCTCGCCATTCAGCGTGATCTTGAGCATTTTTGTCATAGTAAGGACCTCCTCAATCCGTCGCTCAAGGGGTTCGCTGGCGGATAAGGAGAAGACAGCAGCGGGGTCGCCGAACCCAAACTTCACGACAGATCTCTGTCGCCCCAGCCCGCGCTGTTCTTCGCTAAAGTACCATGCAGCAATTGCGCGCGCAATATCAGTTTTTGATTTTCTGGAAGCGGCAACCGACGAGACGGCTCGCCGGCTGTCGGCCGACGCGCGGCATAGGCACTCGTCTATTCCTTAAGTTGGATGAAAAACGCCATGTTATTGCAGGGCTGCATACTCGTCCAATAAGTGCATAGAATCTCGTATAGTGCGAGTAAGATTTTGCGCTGTCTGTTTTATGTTTAGCAAAGATACAGTTTGCATAATCTGGTCTAATCCCTGCTCTATTAAAATAAAGTTGCACGTAAATGACGTAGATATGCTTGAGCTGGGTTTCTTTACGCTGAGCGGGTAAAAGCGACCGTTCACCGTTCAACTATTTTCAAAATGAATAAAATGAGCGATAAAGAGAATATAAACCTTAATAAACTCGCGTATCGCACGGGCGCGGGTTATTAATGGGTTGTAGGCCTTTTACAGAAAGGATTCCAGCAATGTCTAAGCCTCTTGGCAAGCCCGATCGTATCGTCGTCGCCCTTGGCGGCAACGCCCTCGGCAACAACCCCGTCGAGCAGATCGAGGCCGTGAGCAACACCGCCCATGCCCTCCTCGGCCTGATCGAGCAGGGCAACGAGATCATCATCACCCACGGCAACGGCCCGCAGGTCGGCATGATCCAGAACGCCTTCGCCGCTGCCCACGACGCCATCGGCACCCCCGAGATGCCGCTGCCCGAGTGCGGCGCCATGTCCCAGGGCTACATTGGTTATCACCTGCAGCAGGGCATTGGCCGCGAGATGCACAAGCGCTATAAGCGTTGGCACGCCGCCACCGTCGTCACCCAGATCGAGTGCGACCCGGACGATCCCGCGTTCAAGAACCCGACCAAGCCGATCGGCCCCTTCTACACCGAGGAGCAGGCCAAGGAGTTCATGGCCGAGGATCCCTCCAAGGTCTTCGTCGAGGATTCCGGCCGCGGCTGGCGTCGCGTCGTCGCTTCCCCCGATCCCAAGAAGATCGTCGAGGCCGACTCCATCCTCAACCTGCTCGACAACGAGTTCATCGTCATCGCCTGCGGTGGCGGCGGCATCCCCGTCGTCCGCGACTACGAGAACAAGGGCTGCTACAAGGGCGTCCCCGCCGTCATCGACAAGGACCTGGGCGGCGAGCTGCTGGCCGAGGACTGCGACGCTGACGTTCTGTTCCTGCTGACCGCCGTTGAGCATGTCGCCATCAACTTCGGCAAGCCCAACCAGGAGGAGCTCGAGGACATCACCGCCGACGAGGCCGAGCGCCTGGCCGACGAGGGCCAGTTCGGCAAGGGTTCCATGGAGCCCAAGGTCCGCGCCGCCATCAAGTTCGCCCGTTCCCGCAAGGGCCGCACCTGCATCATCGGCGCCCTGGACAAGGCCGCCGAGACCATGGCCGGCCTTTCCGGTACCCGCATCCACGAGTAGCCTCTCTTCATGAGCCCCGCAGTCCGCTCCGACTGCGGGGCTTTTGCTATTCACCTAGTCATTGGGTAGTCATTGGGGACGTTCTTAAACGACTAGTCAAAAGGGACGCTCTTGCCGCGGGCAGGTACGGCACCTGGGGATTTACGACTAAGAGGCTAGTACGTCAGATCGTGAGTTGCCTGAAACCAAACGACGACACCTAAGACACGAAGGCGATGCCTATCCAGAGTGATGTTGGGTTCTTCTGTCAAATAGGAATACGTTGACAGCGCAATCGTATTCCCTCGGATTTCATATCGCCGAATAACTATGGCCGATGCGTCTACCATGGCAACGACGGTGCATCCGTTCCACGGTTTAGCGACAGGATCGACCAGCAGAACGCAGCTTTGCGGATAGCAGCGTGACATGCTGCTGTTGTTCATCTGAACTAGAAAGCCTCCCGGGTGCCTTTCGAGAACGGGTCCTGGAACGAAGGTGTGCCCACTTTTCTTAAGGCTAAAGCCACCGTTGCAGCGTACGATTTTATAGATCCCACATTCTTCGTTTTGGGCCACGGTCGGGCTTTTCTCAGGCCGCGAGCTTAAGTCGGCAGAGGCAAGGCCGCTATTACTTGCGGCGAGCTCATCAAACGTTACATCAAAAAGCTCAGTCAGCTTATCGAGAGTCGACACCTTGACGGCGGTGTGTCCACGTTCCCAACGACATACCGTTTCTTTGGTAACGCCGAGCATGTCGGCAAATTGCTGCTGCGTCAAGCCTTCGCGAGTTCTAAGGCATTTAATGTTATCGCCTTGGGCCATGTTATTCATCACGCCTAAGTGGCAAGCACAAACAGTTGGGCCCGCCAAAGCCGTTCGTCAGCTCGTGTATGGAAATGGGGACAAGATCGATTCCGGCCTGTTCAAGAGCAGCGTTCGTCGCCTGATTCTCTTCATAGACACAGACTTTGCCCGGTCGGAGGCACAGCACGCTGGCTGCGTTATTCGTGCACTCTTTTTCTGCCAAATTGGGATTTGATCCACCGCAGGGAATAAAGCGAAGCTCGGGTATGCCGAGTGCGGCGGCCAGTGCCTCCTTGACTCCTTTTTCGACGGCGTGAATCTGGCAGAGATTTTCCACTCGATTTCGCGTAATCTGATAAGAGCGAGATTCCGCGAGTAGCTGGGGGTCGACTACAAAAGTATCGTAGTCGACCCGGCTTAGGTACGTATCAAGATGGATACACAGGCTCCGCTCGGGTACCTCAATTGCCCATACGGCGTCGATGCTCGAGTCGGGATTCCACAGGAGGGTACGAGCGAGCATATCGATGGCTGCAGATTCGGTTCTCCGAGAGATGCCGACTGCGACATTATGAGCATCAAGATTGATGATATCGCCCCCTTCAATATGGAAGGTGGAATCGTGACGATAAAACGAGGGCGTGTCTTTGAAATTGGGATGGTATTTAAAAATCGTTTGGTAGAGCGCCACTTCGCGATTGCGCTCGGGCCAATACATGTGGTTGAAGGAGATGCCGGAGCCGATGGTGCTTACCGGGTCGCGCACGAACCACATGGTGTTTAATGGGCTAACGAGCAGCTCGTCAGGAGCATAGGCCTCGCCGGTTAATTCGGCGAGTCTGTCCCCGCCGTCGAAGCAGTATGTAACTTGCCCGTGGCGGATGCCGCCAATCGATGCCGAGACGAGCTCCTGTGCCGATTGGGTGTGCTCAAGATGCTCGCGGACTGCTTGCTGCAGCTCGGCGCCAATCGCACCGCATTCATCGACAAAGGAATCGACAAAAGATGCTCGAGCTTCGGGGCATGAGTCAAGCGCTTCTATAAGAAGTTGGTCGAGGTACAGAACCTCTACGCCTTCATGCTCGAGCACTGAGGTATAGGCATCACACTCAGCTAGGGCTCTATCCAAGTCAAATAGGCTGCTCGATGGTCTTAGGCTAAAAACTTGGCCAAAATGGCCTTCGGGATAGTTTTGGGTTTCGATACCGGGTCGATATAAAAGGGCCTGTTTAAGCTTACCGATTTCGCTGGTGACATGAATTGGCATTAGAACGCTCGCTTTAATTCGGATGATGACTGATGTCAATTATCGTTCTGCTGGGAGAAATTTAAGTGAGTATGTTGTGGGTATCGGTGGACGGCTCAAGCTCTTGATTGAAAGTCACCAATTGATAAAAAATATCAATTTAGTTCGATAATTGAACTTATATGTCAACTAAAGCCCGTCTGCCTTTTAATACTATCCATTCGCATAAATATCTAATGTCAACTGGCGTGAAAACCGAATAATAAGGTTGCCGGCGAAAAGCTCGTATCGAAAACCTGCAAACTAAAGGAGGCATAATGGCCGAAGTGCAAAAGAAACGTGGGCTACGAATTCCGCACGTCTACACCATTATCTTCATTCTCATGGTGTTGACCGCAGCTCTTACGTGGATCGTTCCCTCCGGCTCGTTTGAGAGGCAGGAGCTCAACGGACGCGAGGTCACTGTTGCTGGAACATATGAGTCCGTTGAAAAGGTTTATGCGGACGAAGACGGCGCTGAGGTTGACCTGAAGCAAGGCCTGTTCGATGTGCTCGAGGCTCCTGCGGTGGGAATTCAGCAGGCAGTTGAGGTCGTTGCCTTTATTCTGATTGTCGGCGGATCCTTTCAGGTCATTACTGCCACTGGAGCTATCACCAGCGGCGTGGCGCGCATCGTTAAGAAGTTCAAGAGTAAAGACATCCTGATTATTCCGATTTTGATGGCGGTTTTTGCGCTGGGTGGTAGCACGTTCGGCATGGCGGAGGAGACCCTTCCATTTTTTGCCATCTTGCTGCCGATTGTTATGGCTATGGGATATGACTCCATTACGGCCTTTATGATCGTGTTCGTTGGCGCCCGTATCGGCTATATCGCATCGACGGTCAACCCCTTCAATGTTTTGATTGCTCAGGGAATTCTGAATATCCAGGGTAATCCCCAGCTCTGGCTTCGCGTTGTTGCCCTAGTTGTACTGACCGCCATCGCTATTGCCTGGGTCGTGTTGTACGCTCGAAGGGTGAAGAAGAACCCTGAGTCCTCGATTGCTTACGCTGATGATATCGAGAAGCGCAAAGAGCATGCATCAAATGACGAGCTGCTCGAAGCCGATTTCACCGGGCGCCAGAAGGCCGTAATCATCGTATTCGTGCTTGGAATCGCCGCCATTGTCTGGGGTCTTGTCACCCAGGGCTGGTATATGAACGAGATCTCTGCAGTCTTTATGGCTATGGCGCTTCTGTCTGGCATCGTATCGGGCATGAGCGAGAAGGAGATTGCTACAGAGTTTGTTAAGGGTTTGGGCGACTTTGTTTTCTCTGCGGTCGTGGTTGGTCTTGCTCGAGGCATTTTGGTTATCGCCAACGATGGCTTGATTATCGATACGGTCCTAAACGCTCTTGCGACTGGCCTTGCCGGAATCCCCCCTGTTCTCTTTACCAGCATTTTGTATGTCGTTGACAACTTGCTCTCGATTCTGGTTCCCAGCTCTTCGGGCATCGCGGCGCTCACCATCCCCATCTTTGGGCCTCTGGTTGAGCTCATGGGGCTAAATCCAGAAGCTGCGGTTACTGGCCTTTCGATGGGATCTGCAGCGATGTCGCTGATTTCCCCCACCAGCGCAATGCTTGTCGCCGGTCTTGGTGTTTGCAAGATCTCTCTTGGCCAGTGGTGGCGAGTTTCCTGGAAGTTCTTCCTTGTGGTCAGTGTGGTCTGTCTCGTATTTACCGCGGTATCCGGTCTGCTTCCGATTGTCTAGCAAACGAAACGACAACTTTGTAAGCCATTGCAATAACTATTGAGCTCTAATCCAGAAAGGAACGATGATGAGCAAAGGTCTGAACGTTCATAGCGAAATTGGTGCCCTCAAGAAGGTATGCGTGCACCGACCGGGCTTGGACCTGGTAAACATGAAGGCGGAGGATTTTGAGCGCGCCTGGATTCACGACGCGTTTTATCTCGAGTATGCCCAGCGAGAGCATGACGAGTTTACTAATCTTCTTCGCGGTGCTGGCGCCGAGGTCGTTTATATGGAGGACTTGCTTGCCGAGACTTTCGATAAGGTTGAGGGTTCTCGTGCCGAGTTTATGAGCAAGTTCGTTCCCGAGGCCAAGATCGAGAACCTGGCACTTCGTCAGGCAGTCGTGGAGAAGCTCGACTCCATCAAGGACAACAAAGAGTTTGTCCTTACCGCTATGGGCGGCCTCTATGTACGCGATCTCGAGATTCCGCATGTGGGCGGTTCCCTTGCGGCCATGGATAGCGACGAGCTAAAGCCCGACGAAATGGTCTTGTTCCCGATGCCCGCCTCCTACTTCTCGCGCGATCCGATCGCTGTGGTCGGCAAGGGTGCGATGATGAACCGCATGTACTGGCATCAGCGCAACCGTGAGGTCGTATTCTATGAGACGATCATGCGCCACCATCCTGATTATGCTGGGTCTCCGCTTTGGTACGACCACAATAGCGATTGGCATATCGAAGGCGGCGACGTTCTGAACATTAACGCCACCACGCTTGCAATCGGTATTTCCGAGCGTACCCAGACCGCGGCCATCGACCAGCTTGCCAAGAATCTGTTCTGGGGCAAGGGCGAGTCCGAGATCGAGCAGGTATTTGCCATCAAGATCCCCCACGGCTATGCCTATATGCATCTTGATACGGTTTGCACTCAGGTTGATTACGATAAGTTTACCGTCTACCCCGGTATCTACGAGACGCTTCGTGCCTACCGACTCACCAAGGGCGATTCTAATGGCGAGGTCTGTATCGAGGAGATCGAGGGAACGATTCAGCAGATTCTTGAAATGGCAACCGGTATCGACCATATCACGATGATCGAATGCGGCGCCGGCGATCCGATCGAGGCATCCCGTGAGCAGTGGAACGATGGTTCCAACACGCTTGCTGTTGCGCCGGGTAAGGTGTGCGTCTATGAGCGCAACGTTGTTACCAATGATGCGCTTTATAAGGCGGGCGTTGAGCTGCTGGTTGCTCCTTCCGAAGAGCTGTCTCGTGGTCGTGGTGGCCCGCGCTGCATGACCATGCCGTTCTGGCGCGAAGAGATTTAATTCCGTTCTGGTTCGAGATGCGCGGATGCGCGTTCTTCGCGCGCTGCGCACTCATCAATTAGGTTAATAATGAAAGGAACCTATCATGGCACTGAATCTTTCTGGTCGTAGTTTTCTGACCCTGCTTGATTTCACTACCGAGGAGATCGAGTATATGCTCGAACTTTCGAGGGACTTTAAGAATCTCAAGCGCATGGGTGCTCCCCATCGTTATCTTGATGGCAAGAACATCGTTCTGCTGTTTGAAAAGACTTCGACGCGTACGCGCTGCGCTTTCGAGGTGGGTGGCATGGATCTCGGCTTAGGTGTAACCTACCTTGATCCCGGTTCGTCGCAGATGGGCAAAAAGGAGTCCATTGAGGATACCGCCCGCGTGCTTGGTCGCATGTACGACGGTATCGAGTATCGTGGCTCTGACCAGTCCATTGTTGAGGAGCTTGCCGATAAAGCCGGCGTTCCCGTGTGGAATGGTCTCACCAATGAGTATCACCCGACCCAGGCTTTGGCGGACATCCTTACGATGCGCGAGGAATTCGGTGACACGCGTGGCCTCAAGCTGACCTATCTTGGCAAGGAGCAGGGCAATGTAAGCGATTCCCTCATGGTTATCTGCGCCAAGCTCGGCATCAACTTCTGCTCTTGTGGACCGAAGGGCGATGTTGAGGGCGCTACCCACTTTGATCCCGAGCTGCTTGAGACTTGCCAGAAGATCGCCGAGGAAAATGGCTGCACCATTCAGCTTACTGACAACATCGATGAGGGCGTAAAGGATGCCGATGTTATTTACACCGATGTCTGGGTTGGCATGGGCCAGGCTGAGGAACTCTGGAAGAGCCGTATCGAGCTGCTCTCCCCGTACCGCGTAACCTCGGAGGTCATGGCGAAGGCAAACCCCAACGCTATCTTCATGCATTGCCTCCCGAGCTTCCACGATACCAAGACCACCATCGGAGCAGAAATCGCGGAGAAGTTCGGCGTAACCGAGATGGAGGTCTCCGACGAGGTCTTCGAGTCCGATAAGTCTCGCGTCTTCCAAGAGGCAGAGAACCGCATGCATACCATTAAAGCCGTGATGTACGCTACTCTTCGATAAGGAGGCACGCATGTCCAAACCCTACGGTAAGCCCGATCGTATTGTCGTCGCCCTTGGCGGCAACGCCCTCGGCAACAACCCCGTTGAGCAGATCGAGGCCGTGAGCAACACCGCCCATGCCCTCCTCGGGCTGATCGAGCAGGGCAACGAGATCATCATCACCCACGGCAACGGCCCGCAGGTCGGCATGATCCAGAACGCCTTCGCCGCTGCCCACGACGCCATCGGCACCCCCGAGATGCCGCTGCCCGAGTGCGGCGCCATGTCCCAGGGCTACATTGGTTATCACCTGCAGCAGGGCATTGGCCGCGAGATGCACAAGCGCTATAAGCGTTGGCACGCCGCCACCGTCGTCACCCAGATCGAGTGCGACCCGGACGATCCCGCGTTCAAGAACCCGACCAAGCCGATCGGCCCCTTCTACACCGAGGAGCAGGCCAAGGAGTTCATGGCCGAGGATCCCTCCAAGGTCTTCGTCGAGGATTCCGGCCGCGGCTGGCGTCGCGTCGTCGCTTCCCCCGATCCCAAGAAGATCGTCGAGGCCGACTCCATCCTCAACCTGCTCGACAACGAGTTCATCGTCATCGCCTGCGGTGGCGGCGGCATCCCCGTCGTCCGCGACTACGAGAACAAGGGCTGCTACAAGGGCGTCCCCGCCGTCATCGACAAGGACCTGGGCGGCGAGCTGCTGGCCGAGGACTGCGACGCTGACGTTCTGTTCCTGCTGACCGCCGTTGAGCATGTCGCCATCAACTTCGGCAAGCCCAACCAGGAGGAGCTCGAGGACATCACCGCCGACGAGGCCGAGCGCCTGGCCGACGAGGGCCAGTTCGGCAAGGGTTCCATGGAGCCCAAGGTCCGCGCCGCCATCAAGTTCGCCCGTTCCCGCAAGGGCCGCACCTGCATCATCGGCGCCCTGGACAAGGCCGCCGAGACCATGGCCGGCCTTTCCGGTACCCGCATCCACGAGTAGTCTCTACTCTGTTGCCTCTCTCGTGGGCGCTAGGCAAAGTGCCCACAAACTAGCCTCTCTTCATGAGCCCCGCAGTCCGCTCCGACTGCGGGGCTTTTGTTTCAACCCGGCACTTGGGGACGTTCCTTTCTACCGACAGCTTGGGACAGTCCTTTTCGACTGCGCGAGCGGTCGTCTGCAAAGACCGTCCCCAGTGGCTGGTCATTTAAGTCTGTCCCCAATGACTAGTAGTAGGCCCACATGGCTTCGATTTCATTGAGGACTTCTACGACGCCCCAGCGGCGGGCGCTGCGGCTTTGCGAGTTGGGGTCGTAGACTCCCACTTGATCGGCATCGTCGATGCCCCAGAGCACGATATAGTGTCCAACGCTGGTAAAGATGCCGGGGCGAACCGATGCGATGACGGGCGCACCCGAGTGCAGTGCCTGGGTGATGGAATCGCGATCGATATGGAGCTCCGTTCCGTTAAGGCCCAGCTGCCATGCGCCACTCGTCATAAACGACCACTCGGTGGCACCGGTGGGGGCATAGTTGCCCGCCTCGGAAAGAGCGCACATATCGACCGGCGTCATATCGGTGTGGCCGGTCTTATAGATGTAGACCATGGTAAGGCAGGTAGGGCCGCAGGCATTTTGGCGGATGGTACCGCCGGCGTAGGGCAGCTCCGACCATGCCGGGTCAATCTGATAGATATGGGGCATGGTGCCGGCTTGCCACTGCGAACGCGGGGTCGAAAACGCAAACGAGTAGCCGGGCGCAACCGGGGCCTTGAGCAGCTTGTCCTCGGCGGTTGGATCGAGGCCGGCCGAGCCGTGGGAGATACACGAGCCTAACAATAAAAAGATCAGGCACGCGACGATGGAGCAAAGCGCGATGCGTGCACGGCGGATGGGAAGTGACGAAGTCCCACCGCGTGATGCAGGGCGGGGGATTTTGGTGGCGAGTCTGCTTTGGGGGCGCGAAAAGAAATGGTTGATATGAGCGGCAGATTGGCGGCGGTCGTTGCGACGCAGCTGTGAAACATCGGCCTGGCGCCGGCGAGTGCCCGTGTCCGGGCGGTCGCCCTGTCGTGGGCCACCTGCATGCTGTCGAGATGAGGCCCCGAGCTGTTCCTGGGACCGTTGCGGGCCCCCACTTGGGACACTCCCGGGCGTCGGCGTGGTACGGCCAGCAAGGCGAACACTTTGTCGCCGTTGATCGCCGTCGTTGTATCCGTATGCCATTCGTACCGCCTTGTCTCATGTATAACCTGTCTATCCTACAAAAAAGATGTGCAACAAAGGGGTCTGCGCGTCAAAAGCTCGGTAAACGGTACGAAAGGCGCAAAACACACGGCCTCAAAAACATCTCTATATGCGTCCGATGAGCGTACGCCCGTCGGGCGGGCGGCAACAATGAACTGCAAACTGTGCCGTTCGTCCCAAAAACGGCGCCGCTCGTTTTGCAGTTCTGCCTTCGGTCGAGCTACAAGCGGCGCTGCTGTGCCAAGGCCGTATCTTAAAGCCACGAAATAAAAGCGCGCGGCAAAACGGACCGCGCAAGGGGTGACGCCAAGGGGCGTCAAAAAGGAAAGGAGGGGAACAATGGCGGACAAGAACGCAGAAGTTGCAGTCGAGGGCGACGGCGGCATGAAGAAAACGCTTTCGCTCTGGAACTTCTTCACCATCGGTTTCGGTGCCATCATCGGTACCGGTTGGGTTCTGCAGGTCGGCGACTGGATGGTCGTGGGCGGCGGTCCCGTTCCCGCTATGATCGCATTCCTCTTGGGTGCAATCTTCCTCGTGCCCGTCGGAGCTGTTTTCGGTGAGCTCACGGCTGCTATCCCCATCTCGGGCGGCATCGTCGAGTATGTCGATCGTAGCTTTGGCCGTACGCTGAGCTACATCACCGGTTGGCTTTTGGCTCTGGGCAACGGAATCCTGTGCCCGTGGGAGGCTATCGCCATCTCGACCCTCGTGTCCGAGATGTTCGGTAGCCTGCCCGGTCTTGAGTGGCTGCGCGCCGTCAAGCTCTACACCATCCTAGGCGCCGACGTTTACCTGTTCCCGACGCTGATCGCGCTCGGCTTTGCGGTCTACGTCATCTTCCTCAACTTCCGCGGTGCCAGCTCGGCCGCCAAGCTCCAGGCCTTCCTGACCAAGGCTCTGCTCTGCGGCATGCTGCTCGCCATGGGCGTCTCGCTGTTCACCGGTTCGCCGGACAACGCCATGCCCGTATTCTCCCAGGTCAGCGGCGCTGGCGGCGGCAAGGCCGCTACCGAAAGCACCAGCCTGTTCGCCGGCATCGTGTCGGTCCTGGTTCTAACTCCGTTCTTCTACGCCGGTTTCGACACCATTCCTCAGCAGGCTGAGGAAGCAGCTGAGGGCCTCAACTGGAACAAGTTCGGCAAGATCATCTCCTTGGCCCTGCTGGCCGCCGGCGGCTTCTACATGGTCTGCATCTACTCGTTCGGCACCATCCTCGACTGGCATGAGTTTGTTAAGAGCCCGGTTCCCGCGCTTGCCTGCCTCAAGGGCATCAACATGCTCCTGTACCTGGCCATGCTCGTCATCGCCACGCTTGGACCCATGGGCCCGATGAACTCCTTCTACGGCGCCACGAGCCGCATCATGCTCGCCATGGGCCGCAAGGGCCAACTGCCCGAGAAATTCGCCGAGGTCGACCCCAAGTCCGGCGCTCCCAAGCTTGCCTGCGTCGTCTTGGGCGTCATCACTGTCATCGGTCCGTTCCTGGGCAAGAACATGCTCATTCCTCTGACCAACGTGTCGGCTCTCGCCTTCATCTTCTCCTGCGGCATGGTCGCCCTCGCCTGCCTGCGCATGCGCTTCACCGAGCCCGATCTGCCTCGTCCCTACGAGGTGCCCGGCGGCAAGTTTGGCATCGGCCTCGCTATCGCTGCCTGCGCCATCATCATCGGCCTGCTCGTGATTCCGTTCTCTCCCGCCTCCCTCAACATGGTGGAGTGGAGCATCGTGATCGGCTGGTTGGCTATTGGCCTGGCCCTCATGGCTTTCACCAATTCCCGCAAAAAGTAACGCCTAGCCGGGGCGGATCGGGTGCGCGGAATCCTCTCTTCCGCGCACCGAACCCGGCGCCACTTGGGTAGCTTTGTGAGGCCTTAACCCAACACGGCCTCGCCCACTATATGGATCCATAAGGAGGAACCATGTCCACTAAGTATGCAATCGTTGGCGGTAAGCTCATCGACGGTACCGGTGCCGAGCCGGTCGAGAACTCCCTCGTTCTCGTCGACGACAACGGCAAGATCGAGTACGCCGGTGCTATGCAGGACCTTCCCGAGGGCGTTGAGGTTATCGACGCCGCCGGCAAGACTGTCCTTCCCGGCCTGATCGACACCCACCTGCACTTCTCGGGCAACTTGACTGACGATGACACCGACTGGGTCATGCAGCCGCTCCTCGAGAAGCAGGCCGTCGCCGTCAAGCAGGCCTATGACTGCCTCACCCACGGCCTCACCACCGTCTGCGAGATCGGCCGCTTTGGTATCCAGATCCGTGACTGCATCGACAAGGGCGTCTTCAAGGGCCCGCGCGTTCTGGCCACCGGCCTTGGCTTCTGCCGCGTTGCCGGCCACGGCGACTCCCACCACTGCAGCCAGGAGCTCAACAAGGAATCGCACCCCTGGGGCGATCAGGTCGACGGTCCTTGGGATCTGCGCAAGGCCGTCCGTCGTCGCCTGCGCGAGAACCCCGATGCCATCAAGATCTGGGCTACCGGTGGCGGCATCTGGCGCTGGGACTCCGGCCGCGACCAGCACTACTGCTCCGAGGAGATTCAGGCCGTGGTCGAAGAGGCCAAGATGGTCGGCATCCCCGTGTGGAGCCACTGCTACAACAACCACGCCGCTGCCTACGATTCCGTTCGCTTTGGCTGCGAGCAGCTGATTCACGGTTTCGATATCGATGAGCGCACCATGGACCTCATGGCCGAGCAGGGCACCTTCTTCACCCCGACGATCGCCTTCCTGCCCACCTGGTACGCCACCTATCCGCCCGTCTACGTCCCCGAGCTGCACGACAAGTACGAGGGCACCTTGGTCGAGAAGGAGCTGCAGCGCAACTACGACTGCCTGCGCGAGGCCAAGAAGCGCGGCGTCGTCATGACGATCGGCTCCGACTCCTTCTCCTTCGTCACCCCGTACGGCACCTGCTCCATCGAGGAGATGTACGAGTTCGTCGACAAGATCGGCTTCACCCCGGTCGAGACCATCACCTGTGCCACCCTCAACGGTGCCAAGATGTGCCACATCGAGGACGAGACCGGTTCCATCGAGGCCGGCAAGTGCGCCGACCTGCTGGTCGTCAACGGTGACGTCGCCGCCGACATCCACGTGCTCAACACCGACAACATGGACGTCATCATGAAGGACGGCTGGATTGTCGAGGGCGGCACCTTCGGCGAGGCAAACAAGTACAGCGCCTAAGCTACCGTTCATCGATGACTGGATGTAAAACACAGTATTTGATTGCATAATGCAATGGAGAGGGTCGCTTGCGGCCCTCTCCATTGCTATGGGGTGCGTCAGTAAGAAGGAGATGACGGTGGATCTCAATAGGCTGATTCTGGGCAAGAGCTACAACTCTACCAAGGTCTTTCGTACCGCTCAGCATGTGGTTCAAGCCATCTTGCTCGGTATCGTCGTTCCGCTGCTTATCCTGCTGCTCATCTGGGATCTAACCGATAATCCCAATCCCGTTCCGGCCGTTGTCGTCATTGCCGGCTTGGTCATGCTGTGCTTCTTCTTCTCGTACGTCTTTGTCGTTCCCGACGACCTCACATCGAGCGCTACCGACCGCACGCTCGCCATCGCGTCGAAAATATTCGCCTACACGTCGCGCGGCCTTACGCCCGAAGCTGCCCTGGGCGCCTCTAAAATCATCCTGTCCGAAACTATCGCCTCTGCCATCTGCTTTACCGACGGCAAGCAGGTGTTGGCAAGCTGGGGCGAGGACTCGGCAAAATGCCCCGCGGGCACCCCGGTGGTGCTGCGGACTACGCTCAACGTGATCAACAGCGGTGAGCAAAGCGTGTTCTCGCGCGATGCCTCGACCGAGACGGGTGGCTACTTTCCGCGCCTGCGCGCCGGTATTGTCGCACCGCTTACCGTGCGCGGGCATTGCGTGGGCACGCTCGAGCTGTATTATCCCCGTCTGAGCAGCATCGATATGCGCCAGACGGCGCTTGCCTCGGGCTTTGCCGACCTCATTTCCACGCAGCTTGCGAGCTTTGAGCTCGAGCGCCAGGACGAGCTTACGGCCCGTGTGGAGCTGCGCGCCTTGCAATCGCAGGTCGATCCTCATTTTCTATTCAATACCATTAGCACGATCGTGTCGCTCGTGCGAACCGAGCCCGACAAGGCGCGATCGCTGCTGATCGACTTCTCCAACTACTATCGTCAGACGCTTTCTGATTCCGATACGCTCACCACGCTCGAGCACGAGGTGGAACAGGGTACTCGCTATATCAATCTTATGCAGGCTCGTTATGGTGACGGCCGTCTGCGCGTCTCGGTCGATATCGACTTTGAGGTGCGCGATTGCATGGTGCCGCCGTTTATCTTGCAGCCGTTGCTCGAAAACTGCATCAAGCACGCGCAGCGCGAGACCGAGCCGCTTTCTATTCATGTTAGGGCTTTCGAGACCGATGACGGTTTGGAGATCATCGTCGAGGACGATGGCATCGGTATGAGCGAAGAGGTCTGCGCGCATCTGTTTGAGCAACATCGCCGAGAGGAGCCCGAGAGCATTACCGCTGACGGCTCCGTCAAGCGAGGTTGCGGCCTGGCGCTCTTCAACGTGCTTCAGCGCATCCATTTCTTTTACGGAGAAGATTCCGGCATGCGCGTGAAGTCCCAGGAGGGCGTGGGAACGCAGGTCATCGTCGAGCTGAACGGCGAGCCGCATGAGCCCGCGCCGTTGACGGCGTAGCACGCGGTTGGATTGAGAGAAAAAGAGGGGAAGCACATATGTCCGAAGGCTGGAACATCTTGGTGGTTGATGACGAGCCTCCCATTAGGGCTGAGCTACGCTATCTGTTGGAAAAGGATGCGCGTGTGGGCCAGATTGCCGAGGCGGGCAATGTCACCGAAGCCGTGGAGTCGATTCTGTCGAACAAGCCCGACGTGTTGTTTTTAGACATTACCATGCCCGGTCGCTCGGGAATTGAGCTTGCCGAGACGCTGCAGAACCTAAAGACGCCGCCGGTGGTTGTGTTTGTGACGGCGTTTGCCGAATTTGCCGCCGATGCGTATAACCTCGATGCGGTCGACTATGTCGTCAAGCCGGTCGAGGACGCACGCCTGTCAAAGGCACTCGACAAGATCGAGGCAGCCTTGGGTGTCCGTCGTGTTATCCACGCTCCGCGCCAGCCTTTGCGTCTGACGGTGGACCGCGGGGGCAAAAAGGTGTTCATTCCCGCCGCAGACGTCTGCTACTTTGAGGCGCGCGCCGATTTTTGCAACGCCATCTGCGCCGAGGGAACGTACCTGATCAATGAGTCGATCTCCTCGCTCGAGCGTCGCTTGGTTTCCGAGGGCTTTATTCGCGTTCATCGCAGCTATCTGGTCAATTTGGAAGACGTGCACAATGTCGAGATCGGTTCCACGGGTCTTATGGAGCTCAGACTCGATCGCGTAACCTCGACGGTGCCCGTGTCCCGCCGTCGCGCTGCCGAGGTTAAAGCACACTTGGGGCTTGCGTAGACGGTCTGCGTGCCGTCGTTTACCATCGCAGGTTTGGCATGGGCGCGCGGTGGGCATAATGGGTGGCATCGAATGAAATCGAAAGGATCATTATGCCCGCGCTTATCACCCATCATCTGTTTGGCGAGGAAAGCATCGACCGTCTTCCGCAGGGCGTCATCACGTCCGATGAAGAGCGCATTGCCTTTATCTTGGGCAACCAAGGCCCCGACCCGTTTTTCTTTCACATTCTGACACCGCGTGTTTCCGACTGCACGCTGCTGGCGCAGGTCATGCATCGGTCGCGCATGTCTCGTCAGTTTGCGTGCCTGCGCGACGGCGTGTCGCATCTGCTGCCGCGCGACGCCAGCTTGGGTCGTGCCTTTGCGCTGGGCCTGCTGTCTCATTACGTGCTCGACCGCAACGCTCATCCCTTTGTCTATGAGCAGCAGTTTGGCATTGTCGAGTCCGATTCAGAGCTTGAGGATTCGAGCAGTCAGGTCCATGCCGTGATCGAGAGCGACCTGGATGTGCTGATGCTGCAGCTTAAACGCGATGGCGCTACGGTTGACGATTACCCGCCGGCGGGCGAGATCGTCACCACCGATCGCATCAATCGCGTGGCCGGCGTGCTGATGAGCTATGTTGCCGGACGCGTGTACGGCATTGACATTCCGGCGGGGGAGTACGGTGCTGCCGTTGCCAATATGCAGCGACTTTACCGCGCGATTGAGCCGGCCGGCTCCGCAAAGACGCGCGCGATCTCGCTGGTTGAGGGCTTGGTGCACGATTACTCGCTGCTCGACGGCCTTGCTCATCGCGTGACGACGGAGTTGCCCGAGCGCACCGGTAACCTGGGCCATCTGACATGGAAGAATCCCTTTACCGACGAGGTCTCGAACGAGAGTTTCCCCGAGGTCTTTGATCGCGCGCTGGGCGATTACGAGTGCACGGTCGCACGTTTTATCGAGACCGGTGACATGGATGCCGTGACCAGTCACGTCAACTACAGCGGTCGCGTGCTCAATGCCGATGAGGAGTTCGACCGCGAGGAATAGGGCCCGTGCGTGCCCCTTTGCCGAATCCTTACCGGCGGTTCTGGACAATTGGGGTACGATGAACTAACTGCATATCGGGCGAATACGAAGGGTCCCTGTCCATGAAATACACCAAGCTCGAGCGTAACTGGGTTATGTATGATGTGGGCAATTCGGCCCTCGTGCTGCTCAATACCTCGGTGGTGCCCATTTACTTTAACGCCATCAATACCGGCGCTTCCTCGGCCGACCTGGTGGTCGCCTGGGGCAATGCACAGACGATCGCCTCGCTGGTCATCGCCATGCTCATGCCCATTCTGGGCGCACTTGCCGACTACGCTGGCAACAAAATCAAGTTCTTCTTGGGCTTTTTCCTCACGGGCCTGGTTCTTTGCCTGGCGCAGGCTATCCCAATGTCCGCCATGGCATTTTTGACCGTGTACGTGCTGTGCACCATCGGCCTTAACTCTTCTATGACGTTCTACGACGCCATGCTGCCCGACGTTACCACCGACGAGCGCATGGACGCCGTGTCCAGCTCGGGTTATGCCTGGGGCTACATCGGTTCCACCGTGCCGTTCGTCATCTGCCTGGCGCTCATCATGGGTGGCCCCGCTCTTGGCGTCCCCACCATGCTGGCAACGCGTCTGTCTTTTATCATCACTGGTGCCTGGTGGCTCATCTTTACCCTGCCGCTCATTCACACCTATAAGCAAAAGTATGGTCGCGAGCGCGGTCCCGAGGACACCATCGGCCACATCGTTGGCGGTGTGTTCTCCGAGGTCGGACACACCATGCGCGAGATCGCCCACAACAAGACCGTGCTGGTCTACATGATTGCGTTCTTCTTCTATATCGATGGCGTCCACACGGTCATTTCCATGGCTACCAGCTACGGCTCGGCTTTGGGCATCGATTCGACCCAGCTGGTACTGGCGCTGCTCGTTACGCAGTTCGTGGCCTTTCCGTCCGCCATCATCTACGGCAAGCTCGCCGGACGCGTGGGCACGCTCAACATGATCCTGGTGGCGGTCGCCGCCTACATGGGCATTGTGCTGCTCGCCGCGTTCTTCCTAAAGACCGCCTTTGAGTTCTGGGTGCTTGCCATTATGGTCGGCCTGTTCCAGGGCGGCGTGCAGGCGCTCAGCCGTAGCTACTTTGGTCGCATTATCCCCAAGGAAAAGTCCAACGAGTACTACGGCTTCTTTGACATCTTTGGTCGTTATGCAAGCGTCATGGGTACCTTCCTAGTGTCGGTCGTTACCTCGCTGACCGGCAACCCGTCGCTGGGCGTCCTTTCTATTGGCGTGCTGCTGATCGTTGGCTTTATGCTGCTGGTTCGCCTGTCCCGCATGACTCGGGCAGCAGAGCATGCCGCATAGGAGCGAGCGGCTATTGTGCCTGTCCACGGTACTCTTTTGGGGTTATCCGCAATAAACATTGCGACTTGCGAGCAATGATTTGCCCAAGTGGGTATGATGGAATCAGCTAGGTCGCGGGGCGTCGCCTGTGTTTGGCGGCGCCCCGTTTTTGTGTTGCAGGGAGGGAAGGCATGAACGCCACGGTTGTGATTCCAACATATTGGGCAGACGACGAGGCCCATGCAAACGCTCCCGGCGTCTATGACCACTCGACGAAGCTCAACGCCGCCAATCCCGAGCTCGACCGCTGCCTGGCCTCGCTCGAGCAGGTGCGCGACATTCCGAGGATTATCCTTTTGGTGGTCTGCCCCATCTCGGTCACGGCTGATGTGTCGAAGCGCGTCCACGAAATCGTCGACGCGCACCCTACGCTCAAGGTCACCGTGGTTACCAACACCCAGGCATCGCGTATCGCCGACCGTGTGGCGCAGATTGCTCCCAAGGGCTCGGGCGAGTGCGTGAGCCTGCGCGGATACGGCGCCATTCGCAATATGGGGCTTGCCTGCGCTGCGGTGCTCGGCCACGATGCCGTTGTCTTTTTGGATGACGACGAGACCGTTATCGATGCCGACTTTATGAAGCGCGCGACCTATGCGCTGGGCCAGCAGACGCGTCAAGGCCTGCCGATTTTGATTAAGAGCGGTTACTTTTACGATCGCGACGGATCGCCGCTGGCACCCACGGACAAGGTGGGCATTTGCCATCGTTGGTGGACCAAGCGCATCGAGTTTAATCGTTGGATGAGAAAGGCGCTCTCGGGCACTCGCATCTCGCGTTCAAACTACGTATGCGGCGGCCTTATGGCGCTTCATGCCCGCGCCTTTACCCGTGTGGCGTTTGACCCGTTTATCACCCGAGGCGAGGACCTGGACTACCTCTTTAACATGCGCATGTTTGGCTACGACGTGTGGTTTGACAACGAGTGGACCGTTCGTCACCTGCCGCCCGAGTCCGAGAAACGCTCGCCGCGTTTTATGCAGGATGTGTACCGTTGGTACTACGAGCGTGCCAAGCTGACATTTGCCGCGCACCAGCAGGAGCTCGTTCCCGTCACGGCCGCGTCGCTCATGCCCTATCCGGGCCCGTGGATTTCGCGCGAGCTCGACGATCGCGTGCGCAAAACCGCCATGGTCCGCAGTAGGTTTACCCGCGAGCATGAGGGGTACCTACGCATTTGGCGGCACGGTATTGACGAGGCCAAGACCTACGCGCGCCAAAACGCCGCAAGCTACCTGCGTTTTCAGAGCTTCTGGCCCAAGATCATGGACGGGCTCTGGCGCGACGCACAACTGACCAGCATCCTGGAGGGGACTGAATGATCGACCGCCGCGCCCAGCGCGATAATTCAATATCAATCTTTCGCGTGATCGCCGTTGTCTGCGCCATTTGCGTGCTGGTGTACTTTATTTTTGCCCTGGCGACTGGAATCGAGCCAATCGCGACCGTGGTCGCCTGCGCACTGCTGTGCATCTTTCTGTGCATTTTTATCTATTTGACGCTCAATCCCGATTCGGTGCGTTCGCAGTACACCGAAGAGACGCTCTCGGTGGCCTCTGCCATGCTCGAGGACATCAAAGGCGGCCTGACGCAGGAGTCGGCGCGTCTGGTGTGCCAGCGCATTTTGCCCGAGACACGTGCCATGACGGTTGCCATCACCGACGAGGGCAACGTGCTGGCCTGCGCGGGCGAGTTTGAGGAAAAGCTGCTGCCCGATTCGCCCATCCACACACTTGCCACGCGCTACGTCATCGAGCACGGTATCGTCCAGTCATTCAACCGTGTGGTGGACGTGGTGGGTTCGGATGGCTCGCACAACCATGTTCCCGCCGGTATCATCGCGCCTATCAAGGTGGGCGACCGCACCGTCGGCACGCTCAAGTTCTACTACAAGACCCCGCGTGCCGTCGACCGCACTCAGTACGCGCTCGCCTCGGGTTTTGCCGAGATTCTGTCCACGCAGCTCGCCATCCACGAGCTCGAGGTGCAAAAGGAGCTCACGGCCCGTGCCGAGGTGCGTGCCCTGCAGGCGCAGATCAACCCGCATTTTCTGTTCAACACGCTCAACACCATCGCGTCGTTTACGCGTACCGACCCGCTGCGTGCCCGCGAGCTGCTGCGCGAGTTCTCCTCGTTCTATCGCGCCACGCTCGACAATTCGGGCTCGCTCATTCCCGTGTCGCGTGAGGTCGCACAGACCAAGCGCTACCTGACGTTTGAGAAGGCGCGTTTTGGCGAGGATCGCGTGCTGGCGACCTTCGACGTGTCCGAGGACGTCGAGGACACGCTGGTGCCGGCATTTGTAATCCAGCCGATCGTCGAGAATGCCGTGCGCCACGGTATGGGCGACGGCGATGCGCTGGGGATCGATGTGTCGGTCCACAGGGATGGCGAAGATGCGATTTTGATTGCGGTCGCCGATAACGGCGTGGGCATGGACGAAAGCACCGCTGCCAGGCTGTTTGACGAGCGCTCTGCCCGTCCCGACGCCAACTCCCCACAGGGTGGCGGCGCCGGTGTGGCCATGCACAATATTTCGGAGCGCATCCATCGCTTTTATGGGCCGCACTCCTATACGCGCGTCGAATCGGCCCCGGGCAAGGGCACTAAAGTGCTCCTGCATCTCGATTTGTCGGAGAGCATCTTCGACATTCAAGAGTAGAATGATAGGTTACGGGTTTAACGCTAGTTGGCGGATGCCCGACGTAGTTAGTTGACGAAAGGTTTTATCCCTATGCTGCGTGCGATGATTGTGGATGATGAGGCCCCGGCCCGTTCGGAACTTCGCTTCTTGCTCGAGCAGACGGGCAAGATCGGCACGATCACAGAAGCGTCGAGCGTTCGCTCCGCCATCGAGATGCTCATGGAGAGTCGCGTCGACGTCGTGTTCCTCGACATTTCGATGCCTGGCGCTTCGGGTCTGCAACTTGCCGAGGCGCTGCATAAGCTCAAGAATCCGCCGGCGATCGTATTTGTAACCGCATACAGCGATCATGCGGTCGAGGCGTTTGATGTGGATGCCGTCGACTATCTGATGAAGCCGGTCGAGGAGGCTCGTCTGGATCGAGCAATCGATAAGGTTATGCAACGCGCCAAGCCTGTCACGGACAGCAAGGTGACCATCGAGCGCATTCCGGTGGAAAAGGGCGGCCGCAAGGTCCTCATCCCCGTGGACGACATTCGCTTTATCATGGCCAAGGACGATTACTCCTGCATCTATACGGTCGACGACCGCTTTTTGTCGACGACCTCGCTGGCGCAGTTCGAGGCCAAGCTCTGCGACTTTGGCTTCTTCCGCGTTCACCGCCGCTATATCGTCAACCTGGCGTGTGTCACCGACGTCGAGACGGTTCCCTCGGGCGCTATCCAGCTGGGCATTACGGGCGTTGACGAACGCGTACCGGTTTCGCGCCGTCGTGTCGTACCGCTCAAAAAGGCCCTGAGCCTCTAGTACACTGGCCCCGCAGCCCTGTAGACCAAAATCGTCTGCGGAGCCGTGGGGCTTTTTGCATGAATGCACCAAATCGTTTTGCGGAAGGGATCCCATGAACAGTGCAAGCGCCAAGCGTATCGACATTATCTCGGACACCCACGGCTATCTTTCGCCTACGCTCCTGGACGAGCTTAAGGGTGCGGATCTGATTATCCACGCCGGCGACCTTACGTCGGAGATGGACTACGAGCACCTGCGCACCATCGCCCCCGTACGAGCGGTGCTGGGCAATAACGACTACTACCGCGACTACGGTCCCGATGTGGACCGCTTGGCGCTCTTTACCTACGAAGGACTCAAGTTCGCCGTAGCCCACTACCGTGAAGACCTCCCGGTGGGATCCGTGGACGTAGCTATCAACGGTCACACCCACGTAACCAAAGAAGCCCAAGTGGGTCGCTGCCTGGTCCTCAACCCAGGCAGCGCCAGCTACCCCAGAGGCACCCGAGGTCCCACCATGGCCAGAATGTTCGTAAAAGACGGCAAGATCATAAGCACCAAGTTTATTGACTTGGACTAACCGCAACAAAAACGGGGGATGCAGATGCGTCCCCCGTTTCCATTTGGGCCAAAGGCGGAAGTTCAACAAGATCCATCAGACTAACCCCGCCGAGGAGCATGCGGGCTAGCCGCGCAGCGGCGCACGCCCGCAAAACTGATTGAACAATGTGACGGCAGGGAGGGTCTCCGGGGCCGAGGGCGGGGGTTAAGTTTGTCGCGAGTTCCGCACGCAAAGGAAAGCACTTAATGTGCTTTCCGTCTTGCGCAGGACTGTAGAGCAGCAAACTTAACCCCCGCCCTCGGCCCCGGAGACCCTCCCGGAGGGGCCCGAAAAATTTTTCAAAAAAGTTGTTGCGTGGCGGACAGACTTCTGTGTATACTAATCCCCGCAGCGCACGCGAGCGGAAACAAACGCGAACGACTGCCTGGGGAGTTAGCTCAGTTTGGTTAGAGCGCCGGCCTGTCACGTCGGAGGTCGCGGGTTCGAGCCCCGTACTTCCCGCCAACGCAATTAAAGCCACGTCTTCGGACGTGGCTTTTTGCGTTTAATAGGCCATTGATCTCCTATACCTCTTTATCCAAATCACCGCATTGGTAATGGGCGAGCCAAGCCCGACTGATATATATGCTTAAACAGGGGGTTTGTTGCGCAACATCTGTTCAATGAAGCAGGGGGTTCGGTTATACTAAATTGCACTTTAGGCCGTACCTGATTCAGCCAGTCTTCAAGTGCGGCATTCAGTGGACACCCATTTTATAATTTGGTTGTTCAGGCGGTCATTTGGCGTCTCGACACAAGCTCGGCCCCGGAGCTCGTTCGAGCTGTTCGTATTCCTTGAAAGGGGAAACATGGACATATCGAGGAAGACTGATTATGCCCTTCGCATGCTTGCGATGCTTGCCGAGGAGCCGGAGCGGTTGCTTTCTGTTCGCACTGCTGCCGAAGAGGTCAATGTTCCGTATTCGTTTGCCCGTTCGATTCAGCACGGCTTGGTTCAGGCCGGCATTGTGGAGAGCCTGCGTGGTGTTCATGGCGGCATGCGCCTTAAGGTGAGCCCCGACGATGTCACGATCCGTCAGGTCGTAGAGGCCGTTCAGGGCCCCATGGTTATGAACGATTGCACCGCGCCCGATGGCGACTGTGCGCGCATGGGCACGTGCTGCTATCATCCCCTGTGGGCCGGAGCCCAGGCGCTGATGCGCGACTATCTCGATTCCGTTTCGCTCGACGATATCGTCTCCCATCGCCAGTTCCCGGCCGTCGATCCCAAGTTCGCCGACCGCGATGCGTTTCCCGAGTACGCCGCCTGCGCGTATGCTTGCCGGGAGGAATAGCGCCGCATAAGGAGCATTGTCATGATTCAGGACCCCTTTCGTTCGATGATTCGTTCGGAAGGGGTTCTGCGCTATCGCGACCTTCCGTGGCGCCGCACGCGCGACCCGTATATCATCTGGCTCTCCGAGGTCATGCTGCAGCAGACGCAGGTGCCGCGCGTGGAGACGCGCATGCCGGCGTGGCTCGATCGCTTTCCGACTGTCCAGGCGCTTGCTCAGGCCGCCCCTTCCGATGTTTTGGATGCGTGGCAGGGGATGGGCTACAATCGCCGCGCCCTGGCGCTTCACAGGGCTGCACAGTGCGTTGTGGAGGATTGGGACGGGGAATTTCCGCGCGAGACGCACGATCTGGTCGCGCTGCCCGGCATTGGCCCGGCAACGGCGCAGGGCATCCGTTCGTTTGCATTCGATCTTCCGGGCGTGTATCTGGAGACCAACGTGCGCACGGTCTTTTTGCATCATTTCTTTCCCGATGTGCCGGCCGTTCCCGATCGCGAGCTGGTGCCGCTGATCCAAGCCGCCTGTCCGGCGGCCCCCGGTGCGGTGGCGGATGAGATTGCGCCCTTTGCCGCGCCTCAAGACGATGCCGACACGCCGCGCGCGTGGTATTACGCGTTGCTGGATTACGGCGCGTATCTTAAAAAGACGCTGCCCAATCCGTCCAGGCGGTCGGCGAGCTATAGTCGTCAGTCCAAGTTTGAGGGCTCGCGTCGCCAAAAGCGCGCCCACATTGTGCGCATGCTGCTGGCGGCGCGCGATGGGCAGCCGGCAGGTATTACGCTCGATGAAGCCGTTGCTGGCGTTAACGAGATGGAGGCGGCAGCCGGCCGTGAGCCGGTCGAGCGCGAGCTGGTCGCAAGCATCCTTGCCGATCTGGAGCGCGAGGGCTTTTGCCGCTCCGAGGGCGATCGTTGGCTGAGTGTATAGCTCGCTCGAATCTGAAGAACAGGATTATAAGGTTTAAATTCTCGGCATGAGGGCATCCTAAAGACAAGGCCGCTCAAAGTCTATGGGCGGCATGTGTTGAAGGGAAGTACACCTATGGATTTTGAGAACTCTCAGACCAAGAAGAACCTCGAGACCGCTTTTGCCGGTGAGTCCCAGGCGCACACCAAGTATCGCTACTATGCATCCAAGGCCAAAAAGGACGGCTACGTTCAGATCTCGAATATCTTTGCCGAGACGGCGGGCAACGAGTCCGAGCATGCCAAGCTGTGGTTTAGGTATCTGCACGACGGTGCCGTTCCGGGCACTCTGGACAACCTGCGCGACGCCGCCGCGGGCGAGAACTACGAGTGGACCACGATGTATGACGAGTTTGCCAAGACCGCCGAGGAGGAGGGCTTTGCCGAGATTGCCGCAAAGTTCCGTGGTGTCGGCGCCGTGGAGAAGGCTCATGAGGAGCGCTACAACAAGCTCGTCGAGCGCATTGAATCGGGCGAGGTGTTTGAGCGCGAGGGCGTAAAGGTGTGGAAGTGCCTGAACTGCGGGCACCTGCATGTTGGTGCCGAGGCGCCCGAGGTGTGCCCGGTGTGCAACCACCCGAAGGCGTACTTTGAGGAGCAGGTGGTGAACTACTAGCGCCGATACGAACGCGGACTGCGGAGCGCAGGGCGGGGAAATACCTTTCCCTCTCGCTCACGGCTCCGCAGGGTCGCGCGAGGCAAAGGTATTTCCCCGCCCTGCGCTCCGGCTCCCGGTCGTCGCGTGCTCGTTACTGAAAAGCTGATTAGAAGTTTGTGTGCCGCCCCTATCGGGGCGGCACGTTTTGTTTGGGGTCCCGGTCTTCACAATTTCCGTCAAGATTTTGGTCAGCTTTTGGTTAGTTGGCGGGTTGGCGGAAGGGCAAAAGATCGTTCGATAAAAAAGCTCAGAGAAAGTGCTGGTAGGGGAGTTGTTGAGGTTTTCGACAGCTTTTGTCAACAAGAATCTTTGCGGCTATTGCCGCGGATTTCGTTGCCGCGGCCGCGATGGTGCGGGATGCTGGGCGTAAGCGTCGAATGCTCCGATTGAGGAGGCCAACATGGATCTGTTTCTTGAGACCCCGCGGCAACAAGCCGAGCGCATGTTGCGCCAGCAGCAACGGCTTATGGAGATGCAAATGCAAGGGGCGGCCGTCCAGCCTCCTGCGCAAAACGCCGCGTCCGCGGTATCGTCTGCGGGTGAGGTGGACCCAGGAGCCTATTCCGTACAGCAAGATTCATATGCGCAGGAGCTTGCGTTCGACAAGCGTCGTGCGCGTCGCCGTCGCTGGGCCCAGCGCCTGCGTACGCTGGCGATGATCGTGCTGATTCCGTTGGGGCTCGCGGCAATCTTCTTGGCCTCATATGCCCTCACGTGCATTCTCAGCGGCGCCTCGCCCAGCAAGGTGCTTGAGCACTTGGCGGTTCTCGGCCAGCGCCTAAGCGATGTCGTAGCAACCATCCGCGCCGGCTGGGAGAGTTAGCGTTTTAGTACCTGTGGCCCAAAATCCATTTGTCCGATTGCCGCGTGACGCCCGGTGCGTGTGGCGGGGTAAGATTGATCGCGGTTTTGATTGATGATCGATTGAGTTTGTTGGGCGGAGTTTATGTCTGCTATTGATATTGTGCTTGTTGCGATCGCCTTCTTGGCGGTGGGGGTTGCTGTGGCTTGCGCCCTCCAGCTCAAGAGCCTGCGTGCCGAGTTGCGGGAGCGTGGCGACAGTAGCGCGGAAACGCTGGCAGCACTCGAGCAGGCCAACAACGCGCTCGATGCCCTGAACGTCGCGCTGGCCGAAACTCGCCGCACGGCCAATGCCATCGCGCAGCAGCAGACGACAGATGCGGCCGTGGAGCAGCAACGTTACCTGACCATCGCACGTGAGTTTTCGCAAGCTGGTGACCGGATGGATGACCTGCGCCGCGAGACGGCCCAACAGCTCGGTGCCAACCGCGAGGGCATCGAGCACCGCCTGGACAAGGTGCGCGAGACGGTCGATGCCCAGCTGGGTGCTATCCGCAAAGACAACAACGTGCAACTCGATCAGATGCGCGCAACGGTGGACGAGAAGCTCTCCCGCACGCTCAACGATCGCCTGTCGGCATCGTTTAAGCAGGTGAGCGACCAGCTCGAGGCCGTGTACAAGGGCCTGGGCGACATGCAATCCATCGCCACCGGCGTGGGCGATCTTAAGCGCGTGCTGGGCAATGTGAAGGCGCGCGGTATTTTGGGCGAGGTGCAGCTGGGTGCGATCCTGACGGACATCCTTACGCCCGACCAGTATCTGGAAAACGTCGCCACCAAGCCCGGCGCCTCGGAGCGCGTTGAGTTTGCCGTCAAGCTGCCGGTGGACGAGGGCGATCCCGTGCTGCTGCCGATCGACTCCAAATTCCCGGGCGACGCGTACGAGCATCTGCTCGACGCCCAGGAGTCGGGCGATGCGGAGGCCGTTGCCGCGGCACGCAAGACGCTCGATATGATGGTGAAGCGCGAGGCCAAGGACATCTGCGAAAAGTACCTGAGCGTGCCCGCGACGACCAACTTTGGCATTCTGTTCGTGCCGTTTGAGGGACTGTACGCCGAGGTCGTCAGCCGCCCCGGGCTTATCGAGACCCTGGGCCGCGACTATCACGTCAACGTTGCCGGCCCTAGCACCATGGCGGCCATTCTCAACAGCCTGCAGATGAGTTACCAAACGTTTAAGCTGCAAAAACGCACCGACGATGTACTGCGCGTGCTCTCCGCTGTCAAGGCCGAGCTGCCGCGCTATCAAAAGGCGCTGCGCCGCGCCCAGCAGCAGATCGAGACCGCGGGCAAAACGGTCGAGGGCATCATCACCACGCGCACCAACGTTATGGAGCGCAAGCTCAAGGATATCGACGCGCTGGAAGACGCCGATCAAGCCGATGAGATTTTGGGACTCACGCCCGCGGGCCTTTCCACAGACCAAGAAGACGAGGACTAATTGCAACAAGGCAGCGGGGCACCGGCGCAAACGCGGGCACCCCGCTGCCTTTCACATCGCGCTTGCCTGAAGTGCGCTTTAGTGTGCAACAATGGCGTTTCGCCCTATCAGACGTGAAAGGAAGACCATGTCTCAGAGAAGCACCAGCCCGCTCAAACGCTCCACCGTTCGCCGCACGCTGCAGCGTTTTTGGGACGTCACACGCACGCAGCCGCTGATTGTCTTTCTCTCGGTGTTCTCGTCGGCGGGCTACATCTTTTTGCTCACGTTTGCCAACACCTACGTGATGGCCCTTATCGTCGACCGCGTCCAAGCGGGTCCTGTGACGGGCGATCAAGTATTCGAGGTATTTGGTCCCTACATTCTGGCGCTCGTGCTCGTTAACCTGGTAGGCCAAATCCTCTCCAAGCTGCAGGACTACACCGTCTACAAGCTCGAGATTGCGGGCAACTATCACTTGGCGCGTCTGTGCTTCGACACGCTCTCCAATCAATCCATGACATTCCACACCAGCCGTTTTGGCGGATCGCTCGTGAGCCAGACGAGCCGTTTTATGAGCGGCTATACGGGGCTGGTGGACGTGACGGTGTATTCGCTCATTCCCACCATCACCTCGGTTGTCTGCACGGTAGCGGCGCTCGCTCCGGTGGTGCCGACGTTTACCGTGATCCTGGTGGGCATTATGGTCGTCTACATCGCATTTGTCTGGCTTATGTACAAGCGCATCATACCGCTTTCGGCCGCGACGTCCGCCGCTCAGAACAAACTGTCGGGCGTGCTGTCCGACGCGGTCACGAACATCCTGGCCGTCAAGACTTGCGGGCGCGAGGACTTTGAGCGCGACCTGTTCGATACCGCCGACCGCGCCGCGCGCGACGCCGAGACGGTTTCGATGCACGCTATGATGCAGCGCAACTTTACGACCTCGGGCCTTATCGTCATCACCATGGCCGTGGTGAGCGTGTTCGTCGCGGGCGGCAACGCGTGGTTTGGCATCTCGGCCGGTGCGCTCGTCATGATCTTTACCTATACGTACAACCTCACCATGCGTCTGAACTACGTAAGCTCCATGATGCAGCGCATCAACCGCGCGCTCGGTGATGCGGCCGAGATGACGCGCGTACTGGACGAGCCGCGTCTGGTGGCAGACGACGAGAACGCTCCCGAGCTTAAAGTGAGCAAGGGCGCGATTGATTTTGAGCGCCTGAGCTTTGCATACCGTGACGCCGCGGCGGGCGAGAGCGTGTTCGACGACCTGACGCTCCACGTGGCGGCGGGCCAGCGCGTGGGCCTGGTAGGCAAATCGGGCTCGGGCAAGACGACGCTCACCAAGTTGTTGTTGCGCCTGGACGATGTACAGGGCGGCCGCGTGCTCGTGGACGGCCAGGACGTCTCGCGCTGCACGCAGCAGAGCCTGCGCCGCCAGGTTGCCTACGTGCCGCAGGAGGCGCTGCTGTTCCATCGCTCCATTCGCGAGAATATCGCCTACGGACGCCCCGACGCCACCGACGAGCAGATCCGCGAGGCGGCTCGCTTGGCTAATGCGACTGAGTTTATCGACCGCCTGCCCCGTGGCTTTGACACCATGGTGGGCGAGCGTGGCGTTAAGCTTTCGGGCGGCCAGCGCCAGCGCGTGGCCATTGCCCGCGCTATTCTGACCGATGCGCCGATCCTGGTGCTCGACGAGGCGACGTCTGCCCTCGACAGCGAGTCTGAGGCGCTGGTGCAGGAGGCGCTCGAGAACCTGATGCGCGGCCGCACCTCCATTGTGGTGGCACATCGCCTGTCCACCGTGGCGGCGCTCGACCGCATCGTGGTGCTGGCGGACGGCGAGATTGTCGAGGACGGTACGCATGCGCAGCTTGTCGAGGCGGGCGGCGAGTACGCAAGCCTGTGGGGCCGCCAGACCGGCGCATTTTTGGAGGCGTAAAGACCCCATACGTGGGACAATCGTGCCCAGAAGCTTGTTAATTCCGCTGAGCCGAGGAGTCGTTATGCCACGCGAGACCAATGCCGCCAAACGCGAGCGCGCCGTTGAGGTGTGCGAGCGCCTCAACCGTCGCTATGGCCCGGTCGAGTGCTTTTTGGACCACGAGAATCCCTTTAGGCTGCTCATCGCGGTGCTGCTCTCGGCACAGACGACCGACGCACAGGTCAATAAGGTGACGCCGAAGCTGTTTTCCCAGTGGCCCACGCCCGAGGCCATGGCGGGGGCAAGCATGGCCGATGTGGCGGATACCATTAAGTCGCTCGGCTTTTATAAGAGCAAGGCCAAGCACGCCGTGGAGGCCGCGCAGATGATCGTCGCCGATTACGGCGGCGAGGTACCGGCCGACATGAAGGAGCTCGTCAAGCTGCCGGGCGTGGGGCGCAAAACGGCGAACATCGTGCTCAACGTGGGGTTTGGCATTGTCGAGGGCATCGCGGTCGATACACACGTCAACCGCATCGCACACCGCCTGATGTTGAGTCCCAAGACGCATGCCAAGGAGCCGCTCAAGACCGAGCAAGATCTGCTCAAGATTTTGCCGCACGAGTATTGGGAGTCGGTCAACCACCAGTGGATCACCTTTGGCCGCGAGATCTGCGACGCCCGCAAACCTAAGTGCGACGAGTGCCCGCTGGCGGATTTGTGCCCCAGCGTGCGCGTTTTGGGGTAGCTGTTCGGCGTGCGCCGGCGTGCCCACCCCATGCGCTACCATGGCAATCAAGACTTTTGACGTACGACCCGCCGAGCTTGCCCCGGCGGGCTTTTGGCGTTGCGATGCCGGAGGAACAGCATGCTCATTCACCGTATAGCCGCGCAGCTCTACACTGCCGAGGCCTTGCAGACCGTCGAGGCAGGACTCGATGCTGGCGAGGACGTGACGCTGGCTGTGTCGCAGTCGGGCCGCACGCTTATGGCGGCAGCCCAGTTTGCGCGCCGTCCGCGCCCCACGGTCTACATTGTGAGCGGCGAGGACGCGGCCGATCGCGCCGCGCGCAGCCTTGCCGCCTACGTGGGCCTGGCACATGTGTGTCGTTTCCCCGAGCGCAAGGACTATCCGTGGCGCGAACAGGCGCCCGACGACGCCGTGGTGGCGCAGCGCTGCGAGGCTCTGGGGCGCATCGTGCGCGGGGATAACTGCATTATGGTCGCCTCGGCCCGTGCGCTGCTGCGCTGCGTGCCGCCGGTCGAGAGTCGCTATTGGGAGTCCACCACTTTTGCGGTGGGCGAGGAGATTCCTTTTGACGAGGTGCCGCAGCGCCTGGTGGGCATGGGCTACACCAATGCCGGCGCCGCCGACGCGCCCGGTCTGTTCCGCGTGCACGGTGACACCGTCGAGGTGTTCCCCGCGCAGGAGAAGGCGCCCGTGCGCATCGAGTTCTTCGGCGACGAGATCGACCGCATCCGTCGCATGGTGAGCTCAACGGGGCAGACCATCGGCAACGAGGACAGTATCGAGATCTTCCCCTGCCGTGAGCTGGCGCTTACCGACGATGCCGTCCACAACATGCACGTGGCGCTCTATCGCGCCAGCCAGGACGATAGCAAGCTGGCGGCGCTGCTCGAGATGGTGGATGCACGCATTGTTACACCCGAGCTCGACCGCTTTTTGCCGGTGATGTACGGCCAGACCGTAAGCCCGCTGGCGCACGTGAGCGGCAAGGCGCTCGTGGTTTTGTCCGAGCCGCGCTCGCTGTTCGACGATTGCCTGCGCGCCTACGAGGATATCGAGGACCGTGCCGGCGAGGCGGGGATTGACCGTCTAGACGGCTTGTACGTGCGCGCTCAACAGCTCGATTTTGGTGCCCAGCAGCGCTTGAACTACGTAAGCCTCATCCGTGCCGGCGGTGCGGTGACGGCCGAGCTCAAGATTGAGCAGCCTGCTATCGCAGGCTCGGACAACCGTTTTATGACGCGCGTTCAGGAAGTCGTGGGTAAGCGCTACGCCTGCGTGTTCGCCATTCCCGATCGCGGCGCGCGCGAGTCGATGGAGCTCACCTTTGGCGATGAGGGCATTACTTTTGAGGAGTCGCTGACGGCAGCGCCCGAAAACGTCGGCGTCATCGGCGAGCGCGTACGCGTGGCAGCGGCGGATTCTGCCGATCGTGCTGCCCGTCAGGATGCTCATGCTGCAATTCGCGAGCGCCGCGCCGACGCGCTCAACGCCCGCTCGCTCGAGGCGGGTGCCGCCCAGGCTGCCGCTGGTGCCGCCGTGCCCACCATCTCGCGCGGACGCGTGACCTTTGTCGATGCCGCTCTGCCGCAGGGCGTGGTGGTGCCCGATGCCAACCTGGCCGTGTTCTCAATCGCCGACCTCAACGCCCGCATGGACGCCAACCGCGCGCGCAGCCGCCGCAAGGTGGACATTACGCAGATCACGTTCCCGTTTAAGCCGGGCGACTACGTGGTGCACGCCACTCACGGCATCGCACTCTTTAGCGAGATCGCGCGCCAAGAAGTGGGCGGCAAGGAGCGCGACTACTTTTTGCTGGAATATGCCGATGGCGACAAGCTCTACGTGCCGCTCGAGCAGGTCGACCGCATCACGCGATATGTTGGCCCCGACGGCGACAAACCGCGCTTGACCAGGCTCAACACCGCCGACTGGACGCGTGTCACCAATAAGGCGCGCAAGAATGCCAAAAAGCTGGCGTTTGACCTGGTCGATCTGTATACGCGCCGCTCGTCGATTACCGGTATCGCCTGCCCGCCCGACACGCCCGAGCAGATCGAGATGGAGGAGAGCTTTCCCTACGACGAGACGCGCGACCAGCTGGAGGCCATCGCCGACATTAAGGCCGACATGGAGGCGCCCAAGCCCATGGACCGTCTGCTGTGCGGCGACGTGGGCTTCGGCAAGACCGAGGTCGC
>ERZ857745.522-NODE-522-length-58211-cov-5.872051_pt1 | contig 58211 bp, 83 predicted proteins | sample MGYA00519699_ERZ857745 | MGnify/ENA primary metagenome ERZ857745 (study PRJEB31778, sample SAMEA3449357) | human gut metagenome | biome: human gut; feature: human-associated habitat; material: faeces | place: United Kingdom | collected 2010/2012 ... | reverse complement strand
AAATCTTTGAAGTTAAAATAATGTACCTTCAGCACCCGATTTTTAGACTATAGAAAATTTATTATTTATATGCGCAGTCCTAAAATGGGACTCCATCCAAAGGGAACACTGAAGAAAAGGAATACACCTTCTATTGTGAAGAACGCCTAGCCAGTGTTCTTTTTTTTATGTTTTACCGTTGGGAAACTCGGTAACGTTTCGTTATTGAGTTTATCATCCTATTACCAAAGGGGGGCTACGTTTCACGGCCCCCCTTTATAAGCTAGGCCATATTTTATTTATTGTCCTTTATTCTTTCATATTCCATACGAAGAATAGTATTTACTGTATGCCTACCTTTATCATCCAGGGTTCTGTACTTATCTATAATATCTTTTTCATTTTCAGACAGCGTATAACTTGGAGTAGTATTTATATGAAACATTTGATCGCCATCAAGCATTTCAAATAATTGTATTGTGCTATAGCCCATTACAGATGCAATTTTACCTAAAGCTTCTACGCTGGGATTTGAATCTTCGTTGTTTACTATATTTGTTATATATGTATTAGATAGTTCACTTTGCCTAGAAAATTCTCTGATAGAGATATCGTGTTCTTTAATATAGTCTTTTATTATCTTTCCTAATTTCATATAGTGCTCCTTTCATGTCAACTATACAATACATAATTTAAAAAATCAATAAAAATGTAATTTATAGTTGACACGGCGCATGGTGTAAACTATAATTGACAATGAAAGGAGTGATCGACATGAAAAACAAAGTAAAAGAATATCGTGTTGAACAAAATCTGACACAAGAGGAATTGGCAAAAAAAGCAAATGTATCTCGTTATTTAATCTCAAGAATTGAGAATGGCGATGATGTTAACATCACTAAAAATACAATGCTTAGTATCGCGGAAGCCTTAAACTCAAATGTGTCAGATATTTTTTTATTCTAACTGTCAACTATAGTGGACGGTTATAGCAAATAAGATATCTGAGATATAGAAAGGAAACCAAGTAAAATGAATGACCTGCAATTATTTAAATTTGAAAACAGAAAAGTAAGATCTTTATGCATTGATGGACAACCCTGGTTTGTTGGAAAAGATGTCGCAAACATTCTAGGATACTCAAGGCCAAAGGATGCTCTAGCCAGGCATGTGGATCAAGAGGATAAGGGTGTAACGAAATGTGACACCCCTGGAGGAACCCAAGAAATGACTATCATCAACGAGTCAGGACTGTACTCACTTATTTTATCCAGCAAGCTTCCAAGCGCCAAGGAGTTCAAGCACTGGATCACGAGTGAAGTCCTACCACAGATTCGCAAGACTGGAAAGTATGCTCCAAAGCCTTTATCAAGGGAAGAGCTTTTAGCCAAGGCCGTACTGGAAGCCGATACGATGATCAAGGAGCAGAAAGTACTTCTGGAACAGAAAACAAAGGAACTGGAAGAAACGAATAATAAATTAGAGGAACAGAAGCCAAAAGTAATCTTCGCAGACAGCGTGGTTGCCTCTGACTCGGCCATCCTGATTCGTGAGCTTGCACATCTGATCAAGCAGAACGGATTCGAGATCGGTGAGAAGAGATTATATGCCTGGATGCGTGAAAGAGGCTATATCTGCAAAGGTTCATGCGAGCCGACACAGAGAGCTTTGGAGCTTGGTCTGTTCGAAATCATCTTAAGAACAGTTCAAAGAGGAGACAAACCGCCATTAGAAACGAGAACAACGAAGGTGACTGGAAAAGGCCAGGTGTACTTCATCAACAAGTTCTGTGGCGGACGTCAGGAAGAAGACATCGAGGATGAGGAGTGTCTTATATGAGAAAAGATGAGTTAGATACCCTGTTAGGTCTGATTTCAAAACTAAAGCCTAATGAATGGGAACAAATCGTACTTTATGTACAAAGAAAGTACTCTTCCAAAAAGGCGAGTGTACCAATGCCAAGTCTGGAAGAGCTGAGAAAATATTCTGTTAATTATGATTTCCCTGGACTTGTGACGACACTATCTGAACGTGATAAGGACTGATTCTGTAGTCGGTTCCCTTATAAAGGATATTCAGATAAGGAAATTCATAAAGAGTATCTGGAGACCTTCGTGTAAGTGGTGCATAAAGATAAGCATTTTCTTCCCACCAGACAAGAGGACTAACCTGATTCGGTCCCATCTTACATTCGGGATCATCATTCAGGCAGACCCAGTTACCAATTAAACAGGCATATATCTTAGTCATTTGTTACACCTCCTTCCAAAAGGAAATTGTAGCACATAGAAAATTAGAAAAAGTATGCTTGCAGCATACAAAGGAGAAAAGAAAATGAATTGGTACAAAGCTTCAAATATTTGCTCAATTATTGCGATACTGATTTCTATTATCAGTATCATCGTTACAACGTATAAAGCACTGCATTAAAAGAAAATACTATATATCAGTGATGCAAGAGCAATCAGTATAGAAATAACGGAAAGAATAGTTGCTTTTCTTGCTTCTATTTTTGATTCTTTTGAATCTACGATTGCTTGTTCATACAGTCTTTGGATGTATTCAGCAGTTATATCTTCTGAGAATGCTGCATCTTCGGGTATGTCCGGAACTGAGTAAGAGTGCAAATTAGGATTCTTAAATTCAGCCTCTTTGAATTCAGGCATTGCTGACACCTCCTTCCAGGATACATAGTATCACCGAATCTTAAGAAGTGCATATAAATGCAAAACTCTCTGGTCAGTACTTGAGGTGCTATTTCCCCAGGTTAGAAAGGAAAACCTGTCGCCGCAAGATACTGGATCCTGTAATTTCGTTCGAGTCATATGACGCTCTTTCAGTCTGCGCTCTACCTACCTCACATTCAAAGCAGATGAAAGAAAAAGTAGTCAAAAAAAATATAATAAACCCCTTTAGCAGAGATCCAGAAGCTTTTAGCAAGGACATGAAGATACCAACTTTTCGCAAAAGACAAAATGTCCTAGTGAAGTGGCACCACAAATGCCGCTCAGAGATAAGAAAGGAAACATATGTACGAAACAAAAGAAGATTATGAAAGACTGAGAAAACAGTTTATTGAACAGTACGGAATCGATGAAGCAACAGAAGAGTTCTTCCAGGTTCTGTATAAGAAAAGACTGCAATATCATCTGATCATCGCAGTCCTAAGCTCATTAGTACTACTACTGTTAGTACTGAGACTATTAGAGATGTGATACCTGCAACAAGCTGCGGCCACAGTGCTCCATAGAAGAATCGGTTTCTTCTCCAGACACAGTATCTGAAGTAAGTATCCGTCAGTTCATAGAAAGTGGACTTCATGACTTTAGTCTTCGTTGTATCACTGAATTCGTAGCGAGCCTCAAGAAAATGTAATGCAGCAAGCTTTCTGGTAGTTTCTTTACCAAAGTAGGCCTCCGTTACCTGTTTCTTGACCCAGCGCAAACAGAACAGTTTATATCGTTCATGAATATAAAGATTTATGTCTTTGAAATTTGTATTCATAAGTATTCCTCCTGACTTAATTATACAGGAGGTTAGAAAGGAAAATTAAATGCAAGCTTTAACTTTGTTGATGAATTTTTGCACTTTGATTTGTCAGATCATTATTTTAATTACTTTGTCTAGGAACTGAGAATGTTTGTTCTTTTGATAGATGATGGATCCTTTGGTTACAGCTTATTCTAATATTTGCTTTTTTGAAATGGGGTAAGTAATAAGTAAATTCCATATGTGAATTTGGCAATAAGACAGTTGGAGATTCAAGAATATCTGGTATTCCATTGTCCAATGAAGGGACCTCGATTTTTATTCCTAAAGGACCGGAAACATATTCTGGTTCGTCTTTGTGATCATCAAAGGATTGAACTTCTATACCATCACACATAAAAGAGATTTTATTCACTGTGATAGATTTTGGCGAAATATTATTAATTGAAAATGTCAGTTCAGTTGCTTCTTCTCTAGATGGATCAATATAGAAACCATCAACTTCTATTTGGCGACGATTAAACACATGGGTATAAACGACGGCATAGATAGCAGCTAATAAGGCAAGAGTACTGATGATTAAATTTAGGATATTAATATTTTCAGTTATGAATTCTAGCATGCACAACACCTCATATTCTAAATCAATTATAGCAAGAATTTTTTAAAGGAGATAAGAAAGGAAATAACATTATGCCGACCGCAAAATCAACATCTAGAGCAAAGGCCGTAAAGAAGGCCGATGCCATTATGGAACAGCAGTGTGAGCTTGCTCCATTCGCAAACAATTCACATGAAACAGAGTATACAAGAATGATGCACAGATACTCTGAACTGGATAAAAGAGAGAAGGCAGTCTCAAGAAAGCAGACAGTTGCTAACTTAGTGCTTTTTGTTGGAGTGCTGCTTGTGATCAGCTGCCTATTAGGCACATGGTTTGTCTGCAGTACGATCCAGTCGCTTCAGTTATAGAAAGGAGGCTTGATCCGTATGAAACTTATCGTTGATGAAATCGATATAACGGAATGCCCATTCTACTATATGGGGCAATGCCGATGCGGAGTTTATGAGGGTTCATGTGACTTTGAGCCGGAAAATGATCAAAGGGAATGTGCACTCTGTATCTCAATCAAGAAGATCGAGGATGGTGATCCAGATTGAGTGTAACTGTAGTTGCTTCAAAGGATCCACAGTTTGAAGAGGTACTAAGAAAGTCAGTCATCGACTTTATCCGTAATGTGGAAAAGGAAAAACTAGAAAAGAAAAAATGATGAATAACGTGGAAGCGTCTCGAATCTTACAACCTGAACACTGTGCATACTGGCAGGTCAAGCCAGTATCCATAATAAACATCGACTAAGTTGCTCTTGTTGTAAATATCTTCCTATCAAAAATCTATATCACAACGCATGGTGTTCAGGTTGTAGGACTCGAGAAGACATAAAAAAATGAGTCACCGGGACGAAACGCTGACTCATGGCTAAGATTCGAAATGTCTTTAGCTTCCTACATTATATCACATTAGAAAGGAAAACAGAAAAATGAATGATGATTTAAAAACAAGAATCAAAGAGTTGAAAGAAGAACTCGAACTGCTTGAAAAAGCAATAGATGCAGAGGACAAGACTTTGTTCACAATCACGGCAAAGATAGCCAGTCAGAGTGATAAGGAAAGTCATATTGTAATTGGTGCAGACTACAACGACGAACAGATGGCTTTACTTTGCTACCTAGCCGGTATAAAAGTTTCTGAAGCTCATAAGGGTATTGAGAAACTGGTTAGTGGACTCTCAAATGACTTTGTACAAATGATGCTTGAACACGCTGAGAATGTCAAAAGCACAATCGTAGAGGAGGATGAATAAAAATGTACTATCAGTTAACTATGCAGTTCAATCTGGAAGAGATTGACAACGCAAAAAAGATCCTGGATCTAGCTAAAGAGCTAGATGTGAAAAGAATGGATTCGTTAGGTCCATTACCTGAACCAGAAACATTTGCCTGGGAAGAGAACAAAAAGGCACCATCTCATAAGGGTAAGACAACTGAGAATGAAATTCCATTGGCCAAAGATTGGACAACTCAAGAAGAACCTGTTTGTGAGACTGCAAAGACTGAAGCAGAAAAGCCTCAGACAGTAGAACACAGCTTTGAAGAATTACGTGGAGCCTGTGCCGAGTTCAAGCAGACACATGGACTTGAAAAGCTTCTAGCTATCTTTGCTCAGTTTGGACAGAAGAAATTAACAGATATTCCTAAAGAACGTCATCAGGAATTATGGGAGGTACTGCATGCCTAGCCTCCATGCGGTCCTTTCCGCATCCAGTTCAAACCGGTGGATCCACTGTGCTCCATCAGCAAGATTGGAAGAACATATGACGGAAAAGGCCAGTATCTATTCAGCCGAAGGAACACTGGCTCATTCCAAAGCCGAAGAGAAACTTCGTAACTATGTCGAGGGCCATCCTCGCAGGAAAGTGAAATGCGATGATGGTGAAATGGATGAATGTACTACGGCCTATCGTGACTACGTTATCGAAGTACTGAACACGGAAAAGAAGACATGTGGTGATGCCAAACTGGATATCGAGGTTCAGTTGGATCTGACTCCGTGGATTCCTGAAGGATTCGGAACAAGCGATGCCGTTATCGTCAGTGACAATACACTGCATGTGATCGACCTTAAATATGGAAAAGGTGTGCCTGTATATGCACCTCATAACTCTCAGTTGCTGATCTATGCAGCAGGAGCTCTTCATGAGTATGAAGCCTACTATGCATTCGACAAGGTGAAGATGCATATCTTCCAGCCTCGTCTGGATCATATCAGTACCTATGAGATCTCAACCGTAGACTTGTGTGACTACATGGAGAATGTCATCAAGCCTGCGGCCAAGAAGGCCTGGGACGGTCAGGGAGAACAGGAAGCCGGCAAGTGGTGCCAGTTCTGCAAGGTGAAAGCCAACTGCAAGGAAAGAGCCAAGATGAACGTTGCGATTGCAGAACAGAACAAACTGTATGATGCCATGCTTCTTACAGATGATGAGGTTGCATCCTTGCTTCCTAGACTGAGCGAGATGAAGAAATGGTGTGCCGACATCAAGGAGTTTGCCTTGAACCAGGCTCTGTCGGGTGTTCATTACAAAGGCTACAAAGTCGTTGAAGGAAGAAGCAGTCGAAAGATCGTGGACGCGGATTCCGTGCAAAAGCTATTAATTGACGAAGGATTTAAGGAAGACGAATTTCTTAAGCCAAAGGAGCTGTTATCCATCACGAATTTGGAAAAGCTTGTAGGAAAGAAGAAGTTCACAGAACTGGCAAGTCCCTACATCGACAAGCCGGAAGGAAAGCCGACTTTAGTAAAAGAGTCAGACAAGCGTCCTTCGATCGTTAAGACCGGAGTTGAGGACTTCCAGGATGAAGTTCAGTAGACATTAAAAAAAAAGAAAGTAGAGGTAATTACAATGTCAACAATTCAAAAAGCAAAAACAGGAGTCGTAAGATTCACATTCTGTCACTTGGCAGAACCATACGCATATGCAGATGGACCAAACAAGAAATACAGTGTGGACATTCTGATCGACAAGTCAGACAAGGCTACATTGAATACGATCAAAGCTAACTATGATGCGGCTAGACAAAAAGGTATCAACGATTATGGCAACTCGTTTGCGACAAAGGCTACACCTTTCATCCGTCCTGCAGGTTCTGACAAAGGACTATTGGTCGACTGTGATCAGGATCCAAGATTAATGTCAGATGCAAACTATAAAGGAATGTACAAGCTAAGCGCTAAATCAACGACAGCACCGGATGTGTGCAAGATCCAGGGCGGCCAGTTAGTAATCATTCCTAAAGAACAGATTGCAGCAGAAGTCTATTCAGGATGCTATGGAAAGATCACATTCAACTTCTTCCCATACATCAAGGGAACAGGCGGAATCTCTTGTGGCTTGTCTAATGTATTGAAGACAATGGACGGTGACTATCTTGGTGGTCGTGCTTCTGGTACCTCTGATTTTGCAGATGAAGTAGAAAGCACTGATGACAATGGCTGGTTATAAGAATCTTCTTCATATAGACCTGGAAACCTATTCAAGTGTAGATCTTGGAAAAAGCGGAGTATACAAGTATGCAGAGAGTCCTGACTTCAGGATTCTCTTATTTGGATATGCATTTAATGATGAACCAGTAACTGTGATAGACATGACCAATGGAGGACATCTTCCTATATCGATTTTAAATGCACTTACAGACGAGAACGTTATCAAGGTAGCTCATAATGCCAACTTTGAAAGAGTCTGTCTGACAAGATATTTAAAAGACCTGCAGGTACTGGATAACTGGTACTCGAAGGACTTTGACAAGAAGCTAAGCTATGAAGGTTTTCTTCCACCTGAACAGTGGAAGGATACGATGATCATGGCTGTAGAACATGGCTATCCGGGTGCTCTTGCTTCCTTAGGTCCTGCTTTAGGACTGGATGATGACAAAGTCAAGCTAGCAACCGGTAAGCGCCTGATCCAGTACTTCTGCTGTCCTTGCAAGCCAACTAAGGCCAATGGCGGAAGAACGATCAATCTTCCTAAGCACGCACCGGATAAGTGGGAGACCTTCATCGAATACAACAAACGTGATGTTGAGTCTGAGCAGGCTATCTACAATACACTGGATGCCATGGGTGAGATTCCTGACTTCGAGTGGGAGAACTGGTACATGGATCAGCATATCAACGACAGAGGTATCCAGGTAGCCGTTGACCTGATCCAGTCTATGTGGAACTACCATGAAGAACTGAGTGAAAGCCTTGCAAAAGAGGCTAAGGAAATTACAAAGCTGGATAACCCGCAGAGTGTCATGCAGTTGAAACAGTGGCTGTTTGACACGCAGGGTATCACAGTAAACAGTATTACAAAAGAAGTCGTTAAGGACCTTTTAAAAGAGGATATAAGCGACGAGGCAAGAAGAGTTCTTGAGATACGTCAGGAACTTGGAAAGACAAGTGTCAAGAAATATGAAGCCTTCATCCGTTCTGCATGCAGTGATGGAAGAGTCAGAGGATGCTTCCAGTTCTTTGGAGGCCGTACAGGAAGATGGGCCGGTCGATTGATCCAGCCACAGAACTTCCCCAGAAACTCTTTTGATGATATGGAGACGGCTCGTAATCTGGTAGCTCAGAAGGACTGGCCAACACTGGAAGCTCTTTACGGCTCAATGAATGATGTCTTCTCGACACTGATAAGAACAATGATCATACCTCGTCCCGGAACCGTATTTGCTATTGCCGATTACAGTGCAATCGAAGCACGTGTGATCGCATGGCTTACACGTACAACGTGGAGACAGGATGTCTTCAAAAACGGAGGCGACATCTATTGTGCGTCTGCCAGTCAGATGTTTGGTGTTCCTGTAGAAAAGCATGGAGTAAACGGACACTTAAGGCAGAAAGGAAAGATTGCCGAGCTGGCACTTGGATATGGAGGCGGAACGGCAGCACTGGAAGCCTTTGGTGCAAGCAAGATGGGGATCGAGCCGGAACAGCAGCAGGAGATCGTAACAAAATGGAGACAGGCCAGTCCGAATATTCCTAACTTCTGGTATGCCTTAGGGCATGCATTTGAGAAGGCTATCAATGGAGGCTATACACAGCTTGACCGCAACATGGCTGTTTTCAAGTCACATGGCAATGTGTACATTCAGCTTCCTAATGGCAGAAGGATAGCCTATGTTTCGCCGTGTATCGAAGATGGCCAGGTCAAGTTCATGGGCTTGAATCAGACTACACGTCAGTGGTGCTGGATAAATACATGGGGCGGTAAGCTAACGGAAAATGTAGTTCAGGCCATTGCACGAGACTGTCTATGCGAGACGATGAAAGGCTGTGACCTTATAGGTGTTGACTGTGTCATGCATGTACATGATGAGGTCATATGTGAAGCTAATGCCCGCGTTGAACAGGAAGCTTTTGAGAAGCTGCTGGAAGTGATGGCCAAACCTATTGAGTGGGCACCGGATCTGATCCTTGTGGGTGATGGATTTACAAGTACCTACTACAAGAAGGATTAACAGTATGAAGAAGTATAAAAGAGAAATCATTGTCGGCATCCTTTGGGTACTTGTCTTTAGCTTTCTGATATGGATGCTGAAGCTTGTGTTTGGACTGGATGTCGCAGAAGCACCTAGACTTGGTGCATGACAGGAGAATGATGATGTCAGCTAAATGGATAGATGCAGAGGACAAACTTTTAAGACAGCTTACTTCTATCGGACTGAACGCAAAGCAGATACACGGTACATACAGTACTCTGCTTCAGGGACGCTCGGTAAAAGCTATCGAACAAAGGCTCTGCTATTTAAATAAACCCGCAGAACAGAGAAGACAGGACGATATGGCCAGTATGGATGATGTAGACCGTCTGATCGAGGCAATAGACAATGCAAGAGATCGCATCTGCAACCGTCTGGACAGTATCGCTCTGTCACTGGCTCATCTGAACCGGACTATGGAAGAACCTGCACAGGATACTGTTTTATCTCAGGAGACCATGCAGGTCTTCCAGGATATCAAAAAAGTCAGTACAGAGACACTGGACTCTGTGAACACAATTAGAAATGATCAGAAAAATATTCTGAGTCGAATGAAAGATAAGAACAAGCAGACAGAAAGGAGATAACACATGAAGATTGCCACATGTAAGAACCGAAGACAGAGGCAGTACTACAACCAGGAAATGTCGTGGCAGGCTCTGATGGATAAACTGAGCGTTACGAAAAGAACAAGTGAGACCGTAGCACAGTATGCATCCATGACAAGAGACCAGCAGTCAGAGATCAAGGATGTAGGAGGCTTTGTTGCAGGGGAACTACGAGAAGGGAAACGAAACAATCAGTCAGTTATCTCCAGAAGCTGTATCACACTGGATGCAGACTTTGCACCCGGTAACTTCATTGATTTGATCAATGAAAAAGCAAACTTTAAAGGATGTATTTATTCAACACATAAGCATACAAAGGAACATCCTAAATTCAGATGGATCCTTCCATTATCCAGGAACGTGAATCCGGATGAATATGAGTTCCTGGCTAGATGGGTCGCATCAAGGATCGATATGGATATCTTTGATGACACGACCTATCAGCCGGCTCGTATGATGTTCTGGCCATCGACTTCAAGCGATGGAGACTATGTCTTCAAGGAAATCGACGGAATACTTCTAAACGTGGATATCGTGTTGAAAAATGTAGACGATTGGACAGACATGAGCTTCTGGCCACGCTCGTCAAGAGAAACTGAATTACATAAGAAGATTACAGGCAAGCAGGAGGATCCATTAACGAAGTCCGGATGGATTGGTGCCTTCTGCCGTGCTTACAACATACATGAAGCTATCGCTAAGTTTATCCCGGACGACTATGTACCTGTGGATAACGATGCAAACCGCTACACCTATGCCAAAGGTTCTACTGCAGGAGGGCTTGTCATCTATGAAGACAAGTATGCTTACAGTAACCACAGTACCGATCCAACCGGACAGATGCTATGCAATGCCTATGATCTTGTAAGACTGCATCTGTGGCCGGATGCCACAGACAGTGAGTCCAATGAGTTCATGGTTGAAATGATGCAAAAGGATGATCTAACAAGAAAGCAGCTGGCAAAGGACAAGCAGAACGAAATACAGAATGACTTTGCAGATGAGATGCAGGAACGGGGTAATGAGACAGTAGAACGGGGTAATGAGACAGTAGAACGGGGTAATGATGAAGTAAACTGGCTTGAAAACCTGGATGTCGACAAGCATGGAAACTTCAGAATGACTACCGACAACATCGTCAAGATCCTGATGTATGATCCCAAACTGAAAGACTCTATCGGTGGCAATGATCTGTTCGCTCAAAAGCCGGTCAAAACGGGAAGTCTTCCATGGTGGAAGTTCAACCCAACTGACAGGACCTGGAACGATACAGATGATGCCTCACTTCGCTACTATCTTGAAAAGACCTATCACATCGTGGCCAAAGGCAAGATTGATGACGCTGTAGCCTATGTGCAGGAACAGAACAGTTTTCATCCAGTACGAGACTACCTGGACAGTTTGGAATGGGACGGAGTGCCTAGACTGGATACTTTGTTTATTGACTATCTAGGAACACATGACAGTGCCTATACAAGAGCCGTAGCCCGTAAGTCGATTACAGCTGCCGTGAACCGTATCTATGTACCTGGCTGCAAGATGGACTATATGCCTGTGCTCGTAGGTCAGCAGGGTATCGGTAAATCACATATGCTCAGTATCCTTGGCGGTGACTGGTTCTCGGATTCAATCACTACGATTGCAGGAAAAGAAGGATACGAGGCACTGCATGGATCATGGATCGTTGAATGGTCTGAATTATCTGCAGCTAGAAAAGCAGACATCGAATCCATGAAGCAATTTATCAGTAAGCGTGATGACAGATACCGCAAGGCCTACGCAAGAAGGGTCACAGACAACCCAAGACAGTGCGTTTTCTTCGGTACCACGAATGACACAGAGTTCTTACGGGACTACACAGGTAACCGTCGCTTTTGGCCAATTGGAACAGATCCAGAGCGTGCAACGAAGGTTGTATTTACACAGCTTCCTAAAGAACGTGATCAGATCTTTGCCGAAGCAAAGCAGAGATTCAAGGAGCATGAACCATTATTCCTGGACGGAGAACTTCTGAAGCAAGCGCAACAAGCTCAGGAAGAATACACGTACAGAAGTGTGCGTGAGGATATGGTTCGTGAGTACCTGGACAGAAAGCTTCCGGAAAACTGGCTGGATATGGAAGTAGGCGCCCGTGTTCAGTGGCTTGAGAATCCAAAGAATGAAGGAGTTGAAGAACGTGACTGTGTAAGTCTGTTAGAGATATGGTGCGAGGTCTTCAACGATGTAAAAGTAAGATTTTCAAACTCAGATCAAAGAGAACTGAAAGCTATCATGGATCACATCGGCTGGAAGCGTACTGGGTCCATAAGACAGCGTGGTGCTTCCTATGGAAAACAGAGAGTCTATTTAAGGCCGAAGAAGTAACAACAATTTGAAAGGAAAACAAATATGGAGAATAAATTAACAGATTTGAACAACATTCTCTTCGAACAGATCGAACGTCTAAATGATGACGATCTGCAAGGTGATGCATTAAAGCAGCAGATCAAGAAAAGCCGGACTATTGAAAGTATTGCCGGTATGATCATTGCCAATGCCAATACTGTGCTAAAAGCAGAGAAGCTGAAAATGGAATATGCGATGGACGACAGAGATCCTGATCAGGTTCCTGAGATGCTGAGAATCGAAGGCAGAAAGAAGATAGGATAATGCCTAAGTATTTACTCGGTAAAGAACAGCATGACTACCTGGTTAGCATCGTTAAAGGCCGAAAAGTCAGTGAGATTACGCAGATGATCAACGAAGAGTTTGGCACTTCGTTTACAGAAAAGCAGATAGACAACTACAAGCGAAATCATAATTTGAAAAGCGGCGTTAAACCAGGACGATGCCTTGGAAGCTGTAGAAAATATTCCAAAGAACAGATTGAGTATCTCAGAGAGATTGCTCCTGGAAGAGAATCTGATGAGATTACAAGAATATTCAATGAGCACTGGGGTACTAACTTTACCCGCCAGCAGATACAGTCCGTCAAGAAGAATCACAAGATAGTTTCAGGAATTGATACTAAGTTCAAAAAGGGGAATGTTCCAGTTAACAAGGATACTACTGGTATGTTCAATGTTGGTGGTAACAGTGGAAGTTTCCAAAAAGGACTTAGGCCACATAACTGGTGTCCTATCGGAACTGAGTTTGAGAGCAAGGACGGCTATGTGTATGTAAAGGTAGCTGACAAGTACAAGGGAAAGAAAACAGAGAACTGGAAAGCCAAGCATGCTCTTATTTATGAAAAAGCTCATGGTCCTATTCCTAAAGGATATAAATGTGCTTTTCTGGATGGGGACAGAAGAAACTATGACCTTGATAATCTCACTCTTGTCAGCAAGGCAGAGAGTGCCTATATGGCACGAAATAGACTTTACACAAAAGATAAGGAACTGACTCGTACCGGTGTAGCACTCGCTAAGCTTGGAACGACAATAGTGAAGAAAGGAAAGAACAAATGAAAGATAAGATGTGGGACTTTCTCGAAAAGGGACAGAACAGTGGCGGAAACCCGGAAGGCCTGGAAAGTCTAGTCGATGAACTGATTCACATGACATCGCAGAAGACGGCGGGACAGAGCCGCAGTGACAACAAGAAGGATCTTCCATTTGCCACTGTCGACCTTTTAAGATGGTCTATCGTTTGCGAGGCTACCGCTCTTGTGCTGGATAAGAGGTGGCCTGAAATTAAGAAGTTATTTGAAAAGGAGAACAAACAATGAATCCAGAAATTGAATTGCACACAGATTATGAAACTTTTACAGAAGATCACACGCAATGTACGGAACAGTATAAACGTAATCAGTGGCTATAAATTTGGTGACATCAAAGTAAGTGTGATCTGTCATATGTATGAAAGAAGGATCATATCCTACGGAGATGGCTTTTCTCCATTTGAGTTAGCACTTATAGGTGCTGATAATGGAATGATCGGTGATCCTATTGGATATCTAACAGAAAAGAAAGTAAATCGAATCCTTCACAAAATAGACAGAGCCATAAAGATGAAACAGGCTATCAATGAGGACTTTGTGGAAAGATTAGGAGGCTGCTGATATGACAAAAGCAAATGAATACTGCAAGCAGGCAATTGAAATGAACAAAGTAGCGTATGGAGACAAAGTGGATATGATCAATCATCCTAAGCATTACTGCAGAGAGGATGCTATTGAATGCCTTGATGAGATGAGGCTTGTATTTGGTGATGATATCGTAGCAGCCTTCTGTCTATGCAATGTATGGAAGTACCGCTACAGAGCCGCCAGCAAAGGTCAGGAAGAAGATCTGAAGAAGTCAGACTTTTATATGCGTAAGTATAAGGAACTTATTAATAAGGGACTATTGCAAGGAGACAAGTCACTGCAGGAACTGAAAGAGGCTGTTCACTTTGATTTTCATGGATCAGATGATGAGGAGGATGGTGTATGACAAGAAAACCTGTCATGCATTTATTGGTTACAGATAAATGCGACAGAGATTGCGCATATTGTTGCAACAAACAATATGATGTAAAAAACATTCCAGTTGCTTCAAAAGAAGAGTTTGAATCTGTAGACACAGTGTGTTTAACGGGTGGAGAACCATTTAAATATGGAGAACCATGTGCCATTGCGATGTGGTTAAAAAGTACATATCAAAATATTAAGAATGTGTATGTATACACAAATGCAGCACCGCTGTATGAACGGCTCGAAATGGAGAAGTCTAACCGATTTGGATCCATTGGATTTTCATCGCTAGATGGTGTGAGTGTGTCAATAAAAAATGTAGATGATGTACTTGCGTTTCCATTTCTTACTGTTCATCCGCTAATCAGTCAACTAAAAAGTAATTACCTATATGTTATGAATGATTTATTACCTTCATATACAGGTAATTTCAAAGTAATCAAAAGAGAATGGCAAGAAGATTTTAAGCCAGCTAAGAACACTATTTTTAGAAGATTGGAGGTTATTTAAAATGCAAGGGTCATTTGTGGATCAGATTAAAGGTATAATTAGCATATTTATCTTAGGCTTATATATTGTTTCAATATGGGCGATTATATTGTGCCATGCTAAAGGCATCAAAGATCTTGAAGAGACAATTAAATCGTTTATTTTGGCGATTAGTATCATCAGTATAATTCTTGCAGTTTTTTAAAAGGAGAAAGAGAATGAATGGATATCAAAAAGCGTTGCAAGTTCTTGAAAAAGAACATCAAGTTACATGCGAAGCAGCAGGGATAGAAGAGACCGCTCGTGCCAAGGCATATTTTCAATTGTTGGGGAATTTTATGGATAAAGAAACGCCAAAGAAACCTATCGATATTGAGTTTGGTCCATGTGGTGATTTGATGTTGTGTTGTCCAACTTGCAAGCATGGGGTTGTGCCTATTCCAACATATCATGGAAATAAATATTATCCACGTTGTCCTTTTTGTGGGCAGAAGTTGAAAGAAGAAGATGAACAGAAATGATGAATACAGAATATTTAGAAACAAAGGCTAAGCTAGAGTCAATAAATGCTTGCGCTAAACATGCTTATTTCCTTGAAGGCAGTGATGATTCACGTAAAACTTACGACTTGATCAGGGATTACTCAGATGAAAACAAAGATGGTTGTGAAACAATCATTGAGTGTATGACCTGGCACGAAGCGGTAAGTGCTATTAAGGCAATGTACTGCATCATGCTGCATGAATGCTTAAAGGAGGACTAAAAATGTCTGAGAATAGAGCTAATGAGTTAAGTGTTAAATTTCGAGAAGTATTCGGTGACAAAAGTAATTTAAAATTTAGTGAAAATCCAAAAAGAATGATGACCGGAGTAGGCTTGCTATCACTGGCTGGCGGTGATTACAAACACAGCCATTTAAAAAAGATATATGACCAGGCGGAGCTTAAAAGGAGAAAGAAAAATGATAGATGAAAAAGTATTGCTTCAATCTAGACCAGAAGCATTGAACGATAAGATGGATATGGATTTACAGAATCAAAAAGGTGGATACAACAATGGATGGAATGATTGCCTATTCATGTTTATTGACCGTATTAAAAAGCAGCCAAAAGTCGGTGAATGGATTCCTGTCACTGAAAGACTTCCGGAAGAACATGAGAGCATCTTTGCTAAATTCTATGGCACAGATCGATGGGATAATAATTTATGGAGAGCAAGGTCAGAAGAGGTGCTTGTATGTATTGAATATGATGATGGATCAAGATCTGTTACAACATCATTCACATTGGATGGCAAATGGCGTATAGAGAGAAGACGAGTACTACATGATTTTAAAGTTATTGCCTGGATGCCACTGCCTGAGCCAATGAAAGAAGAGGAAAAATAACAATGTACTCAGATACGGAATATTTAAATAAATTAGAAATCGTATGTAAGCTGGTTGGAAATTATGAAACGATTGGAGATGCAAGTATTGATCCTGATCGGGTAAAAAATTTAGAAGAGTTATGCACGCTAACCGGAGAACTGGTAGACATAATTGCTGATGAGGCTTATAAGATCAAGAGATATGAAGGCTCAGTACAGAGCAGTGGCGATGTTTCAGTCAGCTGCTTAAAGTACATCAAGGAACTGGTAGACGATGTACTGGATGACCTGGAGGAGTATATAAAATGATGGCACACGAGTTATTTGAAAAACTTGGATACCTAAGAGAAGCCACTGATAGGTACATCGTATACGTTGAAAGAGGTAATCCATGGAATTACTTTAAATTCGTAAATAGATGTGTAATGTTCCCAAGTCAAAATGGGTTAAGTTATTCAACGATTAGTCCCGGATTTGCAAAAGCAATTTACATGCAGATGAAGGAGCTAGGTTGGTTATGATTTCAAGAAATAAATACTGGTTTCCTGATGAAGATGGCACATATGCTTTGTTTTATACCTGGTTCTACTATGCTGAAGTCATAGCAAAAATTTCAAAGGATCCTGAAACGGATGACTATATTTGTGAATATTTTGGAAAGCTCGGTGATGACTGGGACTATCTGCTAGCTTCAACAATTGAGGAAGCTATGGAAGAGGTAGAGGACCAGATTGTGTTTGAGCTAAGTAATAAAATTGATGATATGCATGATGAAATCGAACTCTTGGAAAGAGCTATAAAAGATTTTGAAGGAGAAGACGATGAAAGCTAAAGAGATGTTTGAAAAGCTGGGGCTTTATGGAGATTACTGTGAAGCTTCTTTATACTATCGGACAAAGGATGATAAAGGGCCATATCAGAATGTTGAATTTTATTATCCAGACAAAACGATCGTAGGCAATTTTCAAGATAGCGGTTGTTTAACAGTGGATGAATTAAAAGCTATTTACAAGCAGGCAGAAGAGCTGGGGTGGATTTAATGAAAGCAAAAGAAATGTTTGAGAAACTTGGTTATTCGTTAGAAGTGAATAGCGTAGATTTAATAAAGTATTCAAAGGATGTGTGTGGTTATACATTTTTCAGGTTTAGACCTAAAAATAAGGAATTTTGTTCAGGATATCAGTCAGTAGCTCATAGAGTTACACAAGATGAATTAAAAGCAGTCATCCAACAGTTTAGGGAGTTAGGTTGGATTGAAGAAGAGAAACTGCAAGAGACTAATCTAGATCATTATAAAAAGGATATAGTGGAGCGCTTTATGGATGATTTAGCCATGGCTGACGAAAAAATTAGGTCATGCCAGACAACAAGTTGTAGTGATTGTGAGTTTTCAAAGGAAAACGGTGAATGTATTGGTAAAAGTAAAATAAGAAAATGGTTTGATCAACCGTACAAAAAGCCAACATACAAGTTAACACAATGCGAATACGATATGCTGGATACAATATTCGAAAAGGATGCTAGATTTTCAACAGTGTATTCGATTGGTGAATTAAAAAAGAGGGGTTATTTCGAAAATATTAAGTGTGGCCGTAATGTGCTAGTCAAAGATATTCTAGCAAACTGTGAGGTGATCCAATGATCTACTTTATAGTTGGCTTCTTTGCAGGAGCGGTTCTATGCTATGTCGTCACGCTGGATAACCTTGAAGTCTTAAAGAAAGATAATGAATTGTTATGGCTCTGTCTTATGAGAACTGTACGTATGACGACATTTATAGAGTCCGTTAAGAACGTTGGAACCGAGGTGAAGAAATGATCTACTTTATGGTTGGATTCTTTGCAGGAGGACTAGGTGCGATGATGCTGTATTCCGTTATCGTGTCCGAAAGGATCAACGGTCTGGAATACCAGAATGAACAGCTAGTGTATGAACTGGAACAAAGAAATAAGGATCTGTTGACATACAGATGCATGTATGCAAGCACTTATGATGGATTCGAGGATACAAAATGAACAGAGAATTTATAGATGCAGGTATCAAGCTGCATGTGACGGTTGAAAGCAAGGATGCACTTAGGAAGCTGGAAAAACTGATGGTGTCTTTATGGCATACAACTAGAGAACAGACACGTGAAGACAAGGAACTGAACGTGTGTAGTATTGAGTCAGAAATCTATAGAAGAATACAGGAGAGCGAAAATGAAAAAGAAGAAATTTGTTATGACTAAGGAGACAAACTTAGAACATTATCTCGAACAGATTATGAAAATCGAGAACAATGATTCCTTCTGTGTTAGAGGGGACGATCAGACATTATGCGCTTGTGGAGAAGTAGATTGTGATAAATGTCTATTTGGAAACGAGGGTAACTGTGCCATTGCCAGAATAGACTGGATGGCAAATCCTTATACTGGAGATCACTGTCGTCTGACAAAAGTTGAATGGGATATCCTGGATGCCTATGTCCAGGAAAGTTATCCAGGCACGTTCAAGCAGTTCAGTAATCTGATGTGCATGAAGGAAAAAGGCTACTTTAAGAATGTGGATCCAGGTAAAGAACTGAAGGAAATCCTGGCAAATTGTGTTGTGATCGAACACAAAGATTAGAAACAGGACCGTTTCCAAAAGCGGGCTTCTGGCAACAGTGGGCAACAGTGACGACAACTTGTGAAAAAACGTAAAAAAATCACATGGAAACCAAGGAAACAGTGAAGATAAAAAATGGCAACAGTAAATTTGAGAGCGTTGTCGGCAAATCTGTTTTAAATAAAAGCTATTTCATAGCAAAGCAACAGTGGAAACAGTAATTTTGTTAACTTAATAAATATATATAAATGTATATAATGCGTGTACACATGTATACGCGCGCGTAACAATATATAGTAAATATGATATATATAGAGAAAAAGTTGGGACTACCGTTTCTTCGTTTCCACTGTGTCCTGGCATAGAAAGGAAGGTAAAAACAATGAATCGAGAAACAAACAAGGTCTATATAGGACAGTACGGCATCGAGATGCAAAGTCTTGTGGCTGTTGAAGAACTGTCTGAACTGCAGAAGGCCATCACAAAGCTGATCCGATATCCTGAAAAAAGTGTAAAGCCACTTGAGTATAAAGGGTTACGGTCCAACCTTGTGGAAGAGATGGCCGATGTACTGATCGTCATGGATCAGATGAAATACTACTATGGCATAAGCGATGATGAAATCAATGACATCATCCAGGCTAAGCAGGAGCGCATGATGAAGAATTACAGGGAGGGGCTTCAATGATCACAGAATCAAATGTAGAACTCTATCTTGTGAATAAGATCAACTCTATCGGCGGTCTAGCAATGAAGTTTACAAGTCCAGGGCTTTCCGGTGTACCAGACAGACTCATACTCTACAGAGGCCTTGCTTTCTTTGTTGAACTGAAAAAGCCACATGGCAAACCCCGAGAACTTCAGAAGAAGATGGCCAAGCGCATAAGAAGCCGAGGTATCAAGGTGTTCTGTATCTCAACCAAGGAACAGGTCAATGAGCTTGCAGCAATGCTTGAATCCGGTATCGAGCCAATGGAGCAGCGATTTGATCGAATTTAAGCCGCACGCCTACCAGAAGAAGGCTATCCAGTTCGGCCTGGATCATGCAAGATGTGGTCTTCTTCTTCCCATGGGTGCGGGAAAGACAGTAACTACGCTTACAATATTGAATGAATTAATTGGTATCGAAGTGGCAAGGATACTGATCATTGGTCCTGTACGTGTCATAAAGAGTACATGGCCTGACGAGATACAAAAGTGGTCTCATACTCAGGACATAAAATTTTCAGTTGTTGCTGGTACTGCAGCAAAACGTAAGAAGGCATTGCAGGCGGATGCACAGATCTACCTTATCGGAAAAGAGAATGTGACATGGCTTGTAGAACAGAATCTGTTCGACTTTGACATGGTTGTCATCGATGAACTTTCCACATTCAAGAATCCAAGTTCCAAAAGATTCAAGGCACTTCGTAAGATGATGCCACTGACTGAGCGCTTCATAGGTCTAACAGGTACTCCTGCCCCCAAGGGAGTGCCAGACCTGTGGGCTCAGATCTATCTTATGGATCAAGGTGAAAGACTTGGCCGAACATTGTCTGAGTTCAGAGCCAGGTACCTTAAGCCTGGAAGGCAGAATGGCCATGTCGTGTACGACTGGAAAGTGCGTGATGGCTGTGAAGAACTGATCTATGAAAGAATCAGTGATATCTGCATGAGTCTTGACCAGAAAGACTGTGCTGAGCTTCCCCCTGTTCAGTACATCAAGGTCAAGGCCACCATGTCAGAAAAAGCCATGAAAGCCTATACAACATTTAAACGTGAAAAAGTGCTAGAATTTGAGAGCAATGAAGAACTGATGGCTGTGAATGCAGGAGTCCTTTGTGGTCAGCTGCTGCAGATGACCTCAGGAGAGATCTATATCAAGGATGAGTTTGGTGACAATGTAGGTACGAAAGTGATACATGATGCAAAGCTTGATTCCCTGGATGATCTGATTGAATCAGCTAACGGAAATCCGGTTATGGTGTTCTATTACTACCGTCATGAGCTTTCACGAATAACGGCTCATTTAAAGGCTCAGGGCCTCAATGTAAGGACTTTGAACGATGAAAATGACGTCCGAGACTGGAACAATGGAAATATCGATGTCCTTCTGATCCATCCAGCAAGCGCGGGTCATGGTCTTAACCTTCAACAAGGCGGCCACATTGCCGTGTGGTACACATTACCCAACTGGAACCTTGAACTGTATCAGCAGGCAAATGCCAGAATCTACAGGCAGGGACAGAAAGAGAATGTGTCGATCTATCAGATCATAGTTCCTGGAACCATTGATGAGGATATGCTGAAGGCTCTGGATGAAAAGGATGTAACACAAAAGAGGCTTATCGAAGCCTTGAGGAGGTAGCATGAAAGCAAAGCTAATTAAACTGACTTCTGGATATGAGCATGGACTTGTTGCAGGAACCGGAAGACTGAAAAGGGATTACATCGGACTGACCGGTGAGATCCTACGAAAAAAATGCTACAAAAGTGACATGGGCTCACATTTTGTGTTGATGGACATCCAGTTTCCAGACGGAGCCCTGTTCTGCGTTGAACCGGAACAGGTCCGTATCCTGAAGGAGTAACATGAAAGAAAGCAAAGCTATACTACTTGCACTTGTCTGCAGTCTGACACTTGCATTCCTGATATTCCTTTTCTACATCCTGATCACACATATATCAGGACTACTCATTAAACTGTTTGCGTTCAGTCTGACTGGACAACTGTATTAAGTATCGATGGACGAACTTCGATAGAAGCGATGCTTACTAGAATCATGGAGGTAAGCGATGACAAGAGAAGATGCAGTCTATATTCTGCAGGAATTAAAATCAATTCGATATTATCGAAACAAACTGAGAGAGATCCGAATCCTTCTACAGGACCTTACGGATCAGATCAACGATATCCAGACGCCTCACTGCCCTTTAGGTGGTGAAGGAGTCAAGATTGAAAACCACAAGGAAAAAAGTACGATTGTGAATGGACTACTGTCTGATGAACAGGCTCTAATGGATGAACAGGCATTCTACATCAAGTGCCTTGCTAGAGCCGAAGGCTACTATAAAAGATTGCAGCTAGTCTGCAATGATAACGAAAGAGCCTTCAGTGAGGACTTCGTAAATGGCGAGCCCTACAGACACCTTGAGTACAAGTACGGTTACTCGAATGTCTATGACAAAATGATTCGGCTCATTTCAAGGATTTTAAAATAAAGACTTAGGAAACTAAGCGTGTCAACAGAGTATAATGGTATCGTACAAAAGTCGGGAGAGATAAATCTCGGCTTTTTTGTTTTGCTTGTCTGGGATAGGCAATCAAGGGCTTTTTCGTTTTCCTTTCACCTTGAGAGCCTATTTTGATTGTCTATCCGAAGCAAGCTGGAAAGTGAGGTAGCGTATGCCAAAAGCAAAACATCCACGTGGATCCGTTCGACTGACTGAGAAGCAGAAGATTTTCGTCCATGAATATCTGAAAGACATGAACAGTGTAGAAGCCGTCATGAAAGCTTACCCAAGCTATAAAGGCCGCCGCGATGCAGCTAGCAAGTATGGCTATGAACTGCGTAACATGCCAAAGGTCAAGGAATACATTGATCAGGTCATGGAACAGATCAAGGCCGACGATATTGCCGACGTGACAGAGGTCATGCGATACCTTACTAAGGTTATGCGAGGTCATGCAGAGTCTGAAGAAGTCCTTGTAGTTGGTGATGGTGAAGGTGTGTCACACATTGAGCACACTTTAAAGAACCCATCTGAAAAGGACCGGTTAAGAGCCGCGGAGCTTATTGGTAAACGATACAGCATGTTTACGGATAAAGTGCAGGCTGATGTAGTCCTTCCAGTCTTTGAAGGAGAGGATGACCTTGAAGAGTAGATTCAAGGAGAAACGAATCAACATAGCCAAAGTCGTAGGCCGAGGATACAAGAAATTCTGGAACTTTAAAGGACGTTATAACGTGATCAAGGGTTCACGTGCTTCAAAGAAATCAAAGACTACAGCGTTACGCTGGATCTACCTGATGATGAAGTACGATAAATCGAACTTGCTTGTAATCCGTAAAACATACAGAACCCTGAAGGACTCGTGCTGGACGGACTTGAAGTGGGCTACACGACGACTTGAAGTTGAGAATCTGTGGTCCTTTAAAGAGTCACCTTTAGAAGCTACTTACCTTCCAACAGGACAGAAGATCCTTTTCAGAGGACTGGATGATCCGTTGAAGGTTACCTCTATCACAGTAGACTATGGCTACTTGTGCTGGGCTTGGCTGGAAGAAGCCTTTGAAGTCAATTCAGAGGCAGACTTTGATACCCTGGATGAATCCATTCGTGGTGAGCTTCCGTCAAACTTATGGAAACAATGGGTAATCAGTTTCAACCCCTGGAACGAGAGACACTGGTTAAAAAAGAAGTTTTTCGATGTCTCGAATCCGGATATCCTGGCACAGACTACGAACTACACTTGTAACGAATGGCTTGATGAAGCGGATAAACGCTTATTCGAAAATATGAAGATCAACAATCCACGACGATACAATGTCGCAGGATTAGGGAACTGGGGAATCACTGAAGGGCTTGTTTATGACAATGTTCACATTGATTACCGGTTTGAACTGACCGACATGGTCAACTATAAAACAGTATGCGGTATGGACTTTGGTTACACGAATGATCCTACTGCATTTTTTATTGGATTCCTGGATGAGAAAAACAAGGCTTTGTACATCTGGGATGAACTGTATGAAAAGGGACTGACCAATCGAATGATATATGACCGTCTCGTGTCAATGGGATACGGTAAAGAATCTATTGTCTGTGATTCGGCAGAACCTAAGTCAATTGCAGAATTGAGAGGCTATGGCTTGAGAGCAAAAGCCGCTGTTAAGGGTAAGGACTCAATATCACATGGTATTCAGTACATCCAGGGCTTAACGATTTATATACACCCTAGATGTGTGAATTTTACAACTGAGATTCAGAACTACACCTTTGACAAGGACAAGTTTGGAAATGCAATCAACCAGCCAATCGACGACTTTAACCACTTGATGGATGCTATGCGCTATGCGCTTGAAAAATATGCAATGGGCAAAGTTACTATCAAGACTTTTAAATAGAAAGCGAGGTACCTATGAGTCAAGTTAAAAATAAACCTTTTATATTACCTGATCCACTGGTAATCGACGAAGCTATGGTGGCCAACGGTGTGACTATGTCCATAGTAAAGGCCTATATTGAAAAGCATGCAAAGCGAATTAGACGATATGAATATCTAGAGAATCTATATAAAGGCTTTCACAATGTCTATCAGCAGCCTGAAAAGGAATCCTGGAAACCTGACAATCGACTAGTGGCCAACTTTCCTCGATACATTACAGATACCTTTATGGGATATGCCTATGGTAATCCAATCAAGAAATCACATGAGGATGAAACTATCAACGAGGCCTTGAAAAACTTTGATCGTGATAATGAAATCACAGACCATGACTTCGAGCTTTTCAAGAATGTGTGTATTTATGGTCATGCCTTTGAATACCTTTATCAGGATGAAGAACGACGAACGAAGATGACCGTTGTAAAGCCTGATGAAATGTTCGTGGTTTACGATGATACGGTTAAGCACAGAGCCTTGTTTGCAGTGCGATATGGATATCATGATACAGATGGTGATTTATCGACTAAAGACAGATGGGGAAATCTATATGGTGAGATCTTAACCAGAAACAGTATCGAGCGCTTTGAAAAGGGTGTAAAGGTACCTGGTGAAGTCTATGAGAACCCGTATGGATACATTCCAGTTGTCGAATACAAGATGAACGAAGAACGTATCGGCCTGTATGAACCTATCACAGGACTTACTGAAGAATATAATCACACGATTAGTGAAAAAGTTAACGATGTAGATGCCTTTGCAGAAGCCTATTTAGCTATTCTAGGTGCCGAAGTCGATGAAGACGGCGTACAGAGAATTCGCGATGACCGAGTAATCAATATCTACGGTACAGATGATGCTAAGGATATCCTGGTACAGTTTCTAACTAAGCCAACGGCAGATGCTACCCAAGAGAACTTGTTACAACGTCTGGAACGTCTGATCTATCAGATTTCGATGGTAGCAAACATTTCAGATGAGAACTATGGTCAGTCTACCTCTGGTGTTGCCTTAGCCTACAAAACACAGGCTATGAGTAACCTGGCACTAGGATTTGATCGTAAGATTGAGAAGTCAATGCGAAAGAGATATAAAATCTTCTGTTCATTGAATACGAATGTTTCAGACAAAGACGCTTGGATGGACATTGATATCAAGATGTCTAGAAACCTTCCTAAGAACCGTCAGGAAGAAACACAGACCGCACGTGATGCAGAAGGTATCGTATCAAAAGAAACGCAGTTAACCTTATTATCCTACGTTCAGGACCCTAAGGAAGAACTGGATCGCATTGAAAAAGAGAATGAAGAGAAGATGCAAAACCTTGCTGATTCCTTTGATCCAAACGATTTGCTAATTGATGAGGATGAAGAGGATGAGCAAAAGCAGTAACTACTGGAGAAAGCGAGAGCGTGAATGGAAGAAAGCTGACTTAAAAGATGAAGCCGAGTACATTCAGGAAATTCAGGACATTTACAGTACAATGCTTACTCAGATCAATAAAGAGATTGAGTCTTTCTTCGTTCGGTACTCAAACAAAGAGGGTATGTCGATGGCCGAAGCTAAGCGCAAGGCCTCCGATATCGACATAAAGGAATACGAGAAAAAAGCTAAGAAGTATGTAAAAGAAAAAGACTTCTCAAAAGAAGCCAATGAACAGATGAGACTGTACAATCTGGCCATGAAAGTCAATCGACTTGAACTTTTAAAGGCAAACATAGGTCTTGAGCTTACTGCTGGCAGTGATGAGCTTGTTTCCTTCACAAAGGAAAAGCTAGAAGGCGCTGCACTTGAACAGATTCAACGAAATGCAGGAATCCTAGGTGATACGATTATTGACAACGCTAAAACTGCAAAGACAATCGCAAACTCAAGTTTTAAAAATGCTACATTTTCAGAACGAATCTGGTCACAACAGGATCTATTGAAAAATGATCTTTATGGAATACTTTCAACAGCTTTGATTCAAGGCAGAAACCCTAGAGAATTTATTCCTAAGGTGCGAAAGAGCTTTGACGTAACAAGATACCAGGCCGAGCGTTTATTGCGTACAGAGCTAACTAGAGTACGTATACAAGCTCAGGCTGAGTCTTATGAAGCCAATGGAATTGATGAATATGAATATGTTGCATGCGGTTTAAGGGATGTATGTCCACTTTGTAAAGAATTGGATAAGCAGATTTTCAAACTAAAGGATATGGAGATTGGCGAGAACGCTCCACCTAGGCACCCAAATTGTCATTGTGCGCTCGCACCACATTCAGATAGAAAAGTGTATGAGCAGTGGCTAGATGGTCTAGCAAGCGGTGATCACAATCTAAGATTTGATGAGTGGAAAACATTAAATGCTCAAGAAAAAGAAAAATCATATATTAAGGAAACTGGTAAGACCGGGCCTTGCCATGTAGATGCTAAATTAATGAATTCAAAAAAGTATCATGATAAATATGAAGGTCTAACAAGGCATAAAGCGGTTAGCGAATCTTTATATCAGGAATCCTTAAAGATATTATCTGATAACAATGATACAGAATTTGAACATATTGTTGCAATTGATGCTAGGACTGGAAAAGTATTGGAAAAAAATATGGATGCCTCTAAAATAGGCTGGACGCATCGATGTGGGTTTTCTCCTGAACAAAGTGATCATTTAGAGAATTTAGATATGTCTTTTGAGGTTTTGCACAATCACCCAAATAGCTCACTTCCATCAAGAGATGATATATTAAAATTGTACCAACGAAAGAATCAGGTGGCCTCTACGATAGCTTGCCATGACGGAACAGTTCACAGACTGATGAAATTGAAAGAAATCAAAATTGACAGTCTGGTTGAGAAGGTCTATCATGATACTAAAGTAGAGTATCAGGGATTTAGTGAAGGGACTATAGAATCGAAATGTTCTGAAAACTTGATTGATATCTTGAATAGAATGGGAGGTCTGGAATATGTCAAAAAATAGAAAAAAGAAAAAGCTGACTATTGAAGAAGTATATGCTGGATCAAATTATATTATTGACGATAGTATGATGCCATCTGCCGAGGAGATGAAAAAAATGCCTCAAACGCCTCCTGAAATTCGAGAAAAAATAATTGAATCTGCGTTGGAATTTGCTAGAGATATGTTACGAGAGCAAGGAGAAAAGGTTACTTTTTAATAGATGAGTCGATAAAATGTCGACTTTTCTTTTATACTAAAGCGAAAGGAGATGTACCATGGCGAGAGACGACTATTTTGTGATTGTATATCAAGTACTTAAATATTTATATGATTGTCTGAAAAAAGGCGAAAAGCCAGAACGTTCCTTTTTGACGGCATCTCAATACTCATTACCGGAGCCATACTGGGAGTACATTATTGCGGCCCTGTTAAGAGATGGCTACATTGTTGGGATTGACCCAGAAAATACAAAAGATGGTATTTGCTGGGGAGACTTAACCAAGGCTTTAATTACTCCGAAAGGTATTGAATACCTATTTGAAAATTCTATGCTCCAAAAAGTAAAGAAAACCCTGAAGGATGTAAAAGACATTATTCCAGGATTCTAAAAATCAGGTCACTCAAACGAGTGGCCTTTTATAATACCAAAATGAAACAGGTGATACCATGTGATCAATATAAAAATTAAACAGACAGAACGTGATTGCCTGATTGAAATGCATGGCCATGCAGGTTACGCTCCAAGAGGAAGAGATATCGTCTGCAGTGCTATCTCAGTCCTTTTCCTGACATTGGCCAATTCAATCGACGAAACATCCGATGCTATTTGCAGATATTACGATGAGCCTGATGAAGATAGCAAGACGTTGTATATCTCAGAATTAGACCTTGCTGGAGAACTAGCGCTAAGTTTCTTCAGAATAGGCTGCAAAGGCACAGAAGAAGCGTATCCGGAATACGTGGAACTGAAAGATGTGTAATCACAGATATGAGGAGCGTATTGAAAAAAGATATTATGATCGGAAATTAGAGTGCATCGTTGAAGTACGTAGTCAACGGTGCATTTATTGTGGCCGATCAAGGCAGTACAAGGTGTATATCGCATCTCGTAGGCTGCCAAAGTTTTAAAGGTCCAAACTTTGAAGACCTAAAAAGCTCATGGCGAGGGACATAACCTCATTAAAAAGAAGGAGATCAAGAAAATGAAAACATTAAATTTTGCTTTAAAATACCCATTCAACTTGCAATTGTTTGCAGAACCTGAAGTGGATCCAGCAGCTGAGGATACACAAGAAACTGATCCAGAAGAAACTGGATCAAAAGAAGAACAGGGAAAAACTGCTAAAACATATACCCAGGAAGAATTGGATAACATCATTCGTAAAAGAGTTAAACGTGCAGAGGACAAGGCTCGTAAGGAAGCAGAAGAAGCTGCAGCCACACAGATTGAGAACGCTAGAACCGAAGCAGAAAAGCTAGCTCGAATGAATGAAGAGCAGAAAAGACAGTACGAAGAAGAGAAGAAAGCCAAAGAAATGGATGACTTGCGTGCCGAAAATGAGCGTTTGAAAAAAGCTCAGGAACACGCTGATCTATCTAGACAAGCGGCCGATATGTTGCAGTCTGATCACAGTATCACTGCTACACAGGACATTCTAGACTTCGTAGTTGGTGATGATGCAGATACTACAAAGAGCCGTATTGATAAATTTGTAGCAATCATCAAAGCCGACAGAAAAGCCGTTGAAGCAGAGAGAGCTACTGGAAAAACACCAAAGTCTTTTAACAACGGAAAAAATGAACTATCAGAGTTCGAAAAACGATTGAAAAAATACAAGAAATAAGGAGATTAAGAACTATGAACAAAGCATTATTTGCAAAAGCAAACCCATTTAATTTACAAATGTTCGCAGATGGATCAACAGCAGCACGTCGTTATGAATTAGAGTTTAAAGAATTGATTCAAGCCGTATTCGGTGTACAAGCATACTTCAGAGACATGTTCGTTGGTGATTTGGAAGCCTTAGATGGAGTCAAAGAGTCAGAAACTGCATTTACAGTAAAAACTTCAGATATTCCAGTCGTAGTCAATAAATATAGCAAAGATAAAGATGTAGCCTTTGGAAAAGGTACAGGTAACTCTTCACGATTTGGAGAACGTACAGAAATCACGTATGTAGATGAAGATGTACCATATACTCACGAATGGGCATTCCACGAAGGAATCGATTACCACAGAGTAAATAACGATGTTGAAAGTGCTGTATATGACCGATTAGAATTGCAGGCCATTGCAAAAATTGAATTGTTTAACGCTTGGCATGGTGACTACATTACTGAGAATGCAGGAAAACAAGTTAAGATTACTACATTGAATGAAGCTTCAGTAATCAAAGCCTTCAATGATTTGAATAAATACTTTACTGATATCGGTGCTCGTGGAACACGTAAAGCTAAAGTATGTCCAGATGTATATGCAATCATCCAAGACTGTACTTTAACTACTTCAAGCAAGAAATCATCAGTAAATATCGATAATGGTGATGTATTACGCTTTAAAGGATTCGATATCGAAGAAGTGCCTACTCAACTTTTCGCAGAAAATGAATATATCAAAGCCTATATTGCAGGTATCGGTAAATGCTTCACAGGTATCAACACTGCCCGTACTATCGAATCAGAAGATTTCGATGGTTTAGCATTACAAGGTGCAGGTAAAGCCGGTGAATACGTTCCAGAAGTAAACAAGAAAGCTATCGCAGTCGTTAACTCAGATGCATCTTTAGGGAGTTTAACAGTTAGCTCTGCAGAAGGTACTGCCGCTGGTATGACTAAGATTACTGTTTCAGGAAAATTAGCACAAGGCCACTCTTATAAATACAAATTAGACACTAAAGAAACAACAGTTGAATTAGGTCAAAATGTACGTGGATGGTCTGCATGGGATGGTAAGTCTGAAATCAAAGCAACTGCTGCTCAGACAATCACTGTAGTCGATGTAGATGCTGCATACTGTGCAACTGCTAAAGGCTCTACTATTGTAACTGTTAAAGCAGAATAAGGAGTAGAACATGTCAGTAATCGACAACGTAAAGATCCTTTTAGGTCGTGAAGGACAGGAAGATAAGCAGTTAGATGCTATTGTTGAACTGACACAGAGTCGTCTTAAAACTCTTTTAGGCTCTAAAACGGTGCCTGAAGAATTGGAGTATATCGTAACGGAAGTATCCGTATCTCGATTCAATCGTATTGGTTCAGAAGGACTTTCTGGTCATGCGGTTGAAGGCGAGACAATGAACTTCAAGGATAATGATTTCAAGGCTTTTGAGGACGATATAGAAGCCTGGAGAAGTGCCAACAAAGAACAAAAGATAGGAAAGGTCAGATTCATATGAGATATGACACTCCTATCTTTTTTCAACATATTGTTCGTGGTGACTACAATGCCGAGACTGGTAACTATGACAATGAAGTAGTTACAGAAGACAAGGTATATGCCTCTGTAATGGACACAAAAGCAGAGATGATCATGCAAATCTACGGAAAACTTAGACAAGGATCCCTGACAGTCCATATTCAGAATTCATATAACTACTCTTTCGACTTCATTCGCATTGGATCCAGAAAGTACAAAGTCGATTACAGAAGAAAATTAAGAGTAAAAGAAACTTTTATTCTTTCAGAGGTTCAGTAATGGGCACGGTAAAGATTAGAGGCCTGAATCGACTCCAAAAGGCTCTCAAAGACAATGCGACTCTTTCAGATGTCAAAACTGTAGTGAAACAGAATGGTGTCGAAATGCAGGCTAAAATGGTTCGTAATGCCGTGTTTGACAGAGGCTATTCTACAGGTGCGACCAAACAGAGTATTAGAGGTCAGTCAATCAACGGAGGTTTTGCATATAAGGCAGGGCCAGGAACGTACTACAGTCCATACGTTGAGTATGGTACACGTTTTATGAGTGCTCAACCCTTTGTCAGACCTGGCTATAACGACCAGAAAGTTATCTTCGAAAGAGATCTCAAGAAGCTAGTAAAGTAGGTGAATATAAATGGATGCACAACAGGAACTGTTCAGCGCTTTACTGGTACAGTTAAAAGAACAATTTAAAGAAAAAGGGATAGGTGTTTACGATGGATTTATGCCACCAGAAGGAACAGCCTACCCTTTTGTTTATCTAGCAGACAGTCAGTTTGTTGATTCTTACGACAATAAAACTATGATTCGAGGTAGTGTATACCAAACTATTCATTTATGGCATAACAATTGTCGAGAACGTGGTACAGTATCCGATCTGCTAAAGCAGATCAAGGACCTGTCACGTAGAATTCAAAAAACGAAGAACTACTGCTGGAGAATCAGACATATAGAACAACGTATATTGTCTGACAATACAACCAGTGAGCCATTAATGCATGGCGTCCTGGAGCTTGAATATGAAATAACAGGAGGAACAAGAAATGCTTAAATTTGATTTACAGATTTTCGCGGATGCCGTATTAGAAACAGTACAAGGTAGCGATATTGTCTACATGTATCGATTATTAGAAAAGGCATCTAGTCAAGCCGCAAAGGGCTTAGCCTTTACAACAGAAAACGAAGAATCAATGTCTGCAGATTCAGATACTACAGAAACCAAAGATGGTGTTGTAGCCAAAACAGGAAGCGTGTCTATTGAAATTACTGCATCTTCAATTCTATCAAAAGGAGACACTTTGATTGATGATTTAACAAGTGCCTTGAAAAATCGTAAAAAAGTAGAACTTTGGAAGATCAATATGAAAGAGCCAGAGACTTCAGGTGCTGGAAATAAGTATAAAGCAACTTATTACCATGCTTACTTAACTGAAAAGACTGAAACTTCTGCCTCAGATGATTTAGCTCAATTAGAATTGACATTCCAGGTAGAAGGCAAAGGCGCAGATGGATATGCAACAGTTACAGCTGAACAGAAAGCTTTAATTGAATATGCATTCCAGGATACAACTCAAGCAGTTGCAGCTTAGCACATACACAGAGGACGTACTGTTATTTAGCACGTCCTCTTTAACTTATTAAAGAAAAGGAGACTTAAAAATGAAACCATTACAACTTGAAATTAACGAAACCCTATATGACTTTACTGCAGACTTTGCCTTTTTACGTGAAATCAACAAGGGGGTAAAAGTCAGTGTTGATGAGAACGTGAAAAAAGATGTCGGATTATCTTATCAGGTATCCTTTATGCTTGCAGGCGATATGGAAGCTCTTGTAACTGTATTAATGGCTATGAATGCCGGACAAAAGCCAAGAGTAAAGAAAGAGGATCTAGAAAAATATATCGTTGATGTAGAAGATATTGAAGCTCTAGTAGATAGCGTGCTTGATTTTTTATCTACTGCGAATGTATCTCATACAATCGTAAGCAAAATGCTATTGGAGACAGGGTACATTCCGATGAAGAACAGAGCACCTCAGGAAGCATAGAAAAGGTTGATTTCAACGAACAGTATGAACAGATAGCGATTAACTGCTTTCGTTACTTTAACTTTAAAGACCTAAGTGAAGTTGATGCACTTACACCTAAGGAATATCGATTGAAGATTAAAGCACTCGAATATGCAGAAGTAGATCAGCTTTATCATTTACACCTTCAAGCCTATTTAAATATGACTGCCCAGGCCAAGAAAAAGTCAGGCAATAAGATTAAAGAAGTATTTGATACCTTTCAGAAATTTTTTGATTATGATGCGGCTCTTGAAAGGTTATGTAGTGAAAAGAATACAAAGAAAAAGTCCATACTGGAACGCGTAAGCGAATTTATGAAAAATAAAGAAGAAAAGGAGAACTAGACGAACATAAGGAGGTACACATATGGCAGAAAGCTATAGCGTTGAAGCCATACTATCGGCTACCGATAAAAACATGTCGTCCACGTTCAAAAAGGCCCTGGGAGTATGTAATTCCTTTGGATCTCAAGTCAAGTCTATTGTAGCCGGTGTAGGTGTAACGAAAGCCTTAGGCGTCGCTATGAACACAGTGACTACGTCACTAGATGGAGCAATTACAAGATTTGATACCTTGCACAGTTATCCAAAGGTTATGAACTCTTTAGGCTTTTCAACAGATGCCGCCAAAGCTTCTGTGTCAAAATTAAATGCCTCTGTGCAGGGGTTGCCTACTTCCTTATCTGATATTGTTAGAAGTGCACAGTCTTTGACCTCTGTAACCGGAAACATGGACAAGGCTACCGATACTGCTATAGCTTTGAACCACGCCTTACTGGCCTCAAGTGCTTCTACTGCCGATGTTAGTCGTGCTCAACAACAGTATTCTCAGATGCTAGCCACTGGAAAGCCGGATATGCAGTCATGGAGAACTCTTCAGGAAACCATGGCACCGGCCTTGTCTAAAACAGCTAAAAAGCTAGGTATTGTTTCAGGTAACACAAATGAACTGTATGCGGCTATGAAAAGCGGACAGATTACATTTGATCAGTTCAATGCGGCTTTGATTGAGTGTGATACAGAGGCCGGAGGTTTTGCCGAGACTGCCTTAAGTGCATCTAAAACGGTTCGAACAGGCTTTACCAATATAAAGTCTGCCGTAGAGAACGTTGAAATGCGTATCATCAGTGCCTTTAATAACATTCTAGACAGTCAGGGATTTGGAAGCTTTGTAGATATCCTGGATAAGGTTAAATCATCTATATACAGTCTTTCAGGAGCCTTTATGGAGACTAAGGACGGTATCGACTATACATTCAAGCCTGCTATCCTACAGGACTTTATGAGTGCAATCAACACTATGAAGACAAAAGTAAGAAGTGCAATGAATGCATTTAAGGATACAGGGGCCATTCAAGAAGCGAAGAAAGCCTTAGATAAGTTTGGTCAGGCCTTTAATAAAATAGGGGATGCCTTAGCAAACTCTATGCTTTTAGAAACTATTGCGAATATCTTTGGTCAGATTGTAGGTACTGCATCTTATTTTGCCGGAGAAATCGCAAGTCAGTTTTCAAGTCTGATCGATATCAATGGAATTTCTAATACTTGTAATCAGGTAAAACAGGTTTTCTCTGATATGGCAGGAGCCCTGAAAGGTGCCTGGGAAAAATTCAGAGATACCGGAGCTATACAGGCTTGTGCATCTGCCTTAAGTGCTGTTAAGGACGCAGTACTTCATGTAGTGGATGCCTGCGCTCAAAGCGGTGTAATTGAAAGCCTGGCAGATGCTTTTGGCAAGATCGTAAAGAATATTGCCGAGGTTGTTAAAAAGATTGCCGAGTTTGTAAGTGCACTGGATCCAGGAACTATTCAGACTGCCTTTAAGGCCGTTACTGGATTATTCCTAGCTTTTAAAGGCTACAAGGCAATACAAAGTGGGGTATCTCATTTAAAGAGCTTTGGAAGTGCAGCTAAGAATGCCGGTGCTAATGCTAAAGATGCTGTTAGCAATGTAAAGAATCTTATAAGTGCTATCAAGGAATCCGCAAGTACAAAGAGCCTAGATCCATTGAAAAATCTCTTCAAAAAGAAAAAAGATGATTCAGATGAATCTGGGGGCAGTGTTCCAAATACAGGCGGAATTGACAAGATCAAGGCCAAGTATGAGGGTATCGCTAAAGTGGTTGAATCTGTTGGCAATACGATCAAGACAAGCATTGAAGGTATTGGAACGGCTATTTCAGGCATTCTTGACAGTATTACTCAAGGAATTTCCTTGGTAATTGAAACTTTAGGAACCGCTATATCAGGTATCGTGACATCCTTAGGCAGTGCTATCTCAACAGCAGCACAAGGTATTGGTACCGGTATTGCGACTATCTTCAGAGGATTAGGCGAGGCCTTGGCTATGATTCCACCAACAACATGGTTAGGTATTGCTGCGGCCGCTCTTGCAGTTGGTGCTGCATTTGCCTTAGCCGGTTCACAGGGTGAAGGATTGCAGATGATCCTGAATGGTGTAGCTGCTGTTGTGACTGCGTTAGGACCAGTGATTCAGACAGTCTTTGAAGGTATCTGTAGCACAATAGAATCATTTGGAAGCATTATTACAACGGTATTCGATGGAATATCAGGAGTTATTACTGCTTTTGGAGAAGCAGTCTCAGGCGTATTACAGTCTGTATCGGGTGTTATTGATTCTATTGGTACGGCTGCTTTGAATGCAGGTAAAGGGTTCAAGGAATTAGCTAAAGGCATTCAGATTATTACAGGATTAAATCTATTGGATATGGGAGCTAGCTTAGCGGCAGTTGCAGCCGGTATCGGAGCTATATCTGCAGCTTCTGTTGGAATTGGTAGTGCTGGTACTCAGATGATGGCCCTTGTAACTGCTATCAGTATGGTAGGTACTACATTTGCCAGTACGTCGGCTACAGTGACAGCCTCATTGAATAGCATTATCAATGCAATGGCTGCAGCAGGAGCTAGGGCTTCGACTTCAGGAACTGCAATGGGTACTAAGTTTACATCAGGACTTAGAGGAGGCTTATCAAGGGGCGTGTCTGTTGCAAGATCGTCATGTAATAACATTATTAGTGCATTCAATGCGTGTCAGTCAAGAGCACAATATTGTGGTCAGATGATTGGCCAAGGACTTGCAAACGGCTTAAGAGCAAGCGAAGGTTCAGTCAGAGCGGCGGCCGCTAGTTTGGCAGCTGCAGCAGATGCGGCAATTCAGGCCAAGGCTAAGATTGGATCACCTTCTAAAGTTCAGTATAAGAATGGTATATGGTGGGCCCAAGGTTTAGTCAACGGTATGAAGGCTATGAAGACAAAGGTCAAAGAAGTTGCTTCAGACATCTTGTATATGCCAAACATGCTACAACCTAACTTATCTTATTCAGGAATGACGACATCCTTGAATAGTGACTATACGTACTCAATGAGCGGTGAATACATCATTGAGGTGCCTTTAGAAATAGATGGTCGTGAAATGGCGAGAGCAACTGCTAAGTATGACCAGGCAGAACTTGCTAGATCACAGAAATTTAATAAAACATTGAGAGGTGTTAAATAATGCTCTATAACTTTGTGGACACAATAGACACAAAACCTCAGGCCGGTGTAGATTTGCCGGCCGAGGCAATGTGCTATGATGGTGTTTTTATTGAAAACGAAATAAAAGGCTATCGAACACTCTCAGTGAGTGGTAGAGAGCTGTTAGGATCTGAAGTTCTTGAGACTGAGGTTGATGGAATGGACGGGACTATATATAACTCTAAAAGACTTAAGCCTAGAACCATAACAGTAAAGTACCTGCTACAGTCAGATAGCAATTATGACTATAGACAGGCTTATAACAAACTGAACTCTTTGCTCAATAAAGAACAGGTTCAGGTTATTTTCAATGACGAATTAGATAAGTACTTTATTGGTACCAAGCTATCAAACACAGAAGTTGATGCCGGCTCTAATTGTGTTATTGGAGAAATTGAAATTTATTGTTCTGACCCAAGAAAGTACAGTACAGCCCTAAAGGAGTTTACAACGTCTTCAGGATCTTTAACTGTAAAGAACGAAGGAACTTTACCTGCAATTGTTGACTATCAGATTAACTGTACTGCAGAAACAGGGTACGTTGGAATAGTATCGACAGAGGGCGTCATGCAGTACGGTAAAATCGAAGAATTGGATACAGAAACATATGAACAGAATGAACATCTTGCTTCCTTAGACAGTTTTTTTAACTGTAAGGATGATACAAGCGGTACGGATGTTATGCACCCACAATATGGCGCAAATGGCGCCTTATTTGCTCATACGTGGTTTAACAATAGATTCTTAGGTTTTGGCAGTACAGGAAATAAGAAAGGCTCTGCTAACGGCGGCCTTAGAACCCTTATTTTGCCTGCTGATTCTAATGGTGACTCAAGTGGATCTAAAAACTTTTACTGTTATTTTCACTTGCTATTCTATGCTGGCTTGATGGGCCAAACGGGAGAAATGTGTATCAACTTCTTAACAGCAGACAACAAACTTATCTGTGGGTGTAACTGGTATAAGACAGATGCAGTTGGAAATACAGGTCACTATGAAATATGGGCTAATGGCAAGGTGCTGAGAAACTGGAGCTATACAACGTCTCACCTACATACCCAGAATCCTTGGTACTGGGATTGGGGACATTGTGACATCTTAAAGGAAGGCGCGAATATACGTTTCTTCTACTGGGGTGGTTATTATAACTACACGATCCCAGAAATTGCAGATATGAAATGCGCGAAGATACAGGTTGCTGTTAAGCAGTGGGGAAACCGAGCAGGAAATCAGTTTATGACTTTCGCTGGCTTTAATGTGATCAACTTCTATAAACAGCATGTCAGCAAATGGAGAGATGTTCCTAACAGATATCCGGCAGGAACAGTAATCAACATCGATGGAGAAACATCGCATGTGTACGTAAACGGAATGGATAGGCCGGGCGATGAAGTTGTAGGAACTCAGTATTTTAAAGTTCCTCCAGGAAAAACAGATATCAAATTTCATGTTTCTGATTTTTGTAGGAAACAGCCTGATGTAACAGTTCGTATTCGGGAGGCCTGGTTATGACAGTATTACAGAAAGTCAGAATCGCAGTATTGGATCCATATGGTACAGTTCTTGCACATTTGGATAATGATGTTGATAAGGCGATGCCATACTGGAGTGATACGTTACATACATATTTAAATGGATCTGCATATACTTTTGGTTTTAAAACACTCACAGCTCATGAAGATGCTAAATATCTTGTTGAAGGAAATAAGTTGTCTTTCAAGTACAAGGATAAAGGGTATCACTTGACGATTATGAATGTTGAAAAATCAAGAAAGACAGTAATAGTCGAAGCTTATGGGCTAAGTTTAGAACTGACAAACGAACAGATCGATGCTTATAAGTCGCCAAGGGCCATGAGCTTCGTTGAGTATATTAAGGCCTGGGGCTTTGAGCGCTCCTTTACAGTTCGAATCAATGAGGTATCTAACAAGTCAATTCGTCATGATTGGGATGGTACGGCCACTGTTTTGAGCCGCCTTTATTCATTGGCCAATGTTTTTGATGCAGAGCTGGAGTTCATTACAGAACTAAACGATGACTATTCATTAAAAGATGTAACTTTGAATGTTTATCGTAAACATTCCGGTTCGAATCAAGGTCTTGGAACAAATCGTACAGGAACTATTTTAAGATATCCTAATGACATCCATTCAATTGTAAAAACCAGTGATATTACTGAACTTTATACAGGTATTCGGCCAACCGGCACAGATGGATTGCAGTTAACATCATTAAATGGAAAAAAAGAATATGATGCAAATGGTAATGTTGAGTACATGGTCAGTGGTAATAATCTTCTAGCACCTCAAGCTAGAGACCGGTTTCCATCGACTCTTTTAACGGATCACAGTAATGATATGTATGCCGTAGAGATATGGTCCTACGAAACAAAGAATGTGAATACTTTATATGGCCAGGCGCTAGCTGAGTTAAAGAAGCATGTTAACCCTGTTGTCACATATGATGTAGATGCCTACATTGATGCAAATATAGGAGATACATTTACGATTGAGGATACTGAATATGCGCCGGCTATGTATCTGCAGGCTCGAATCGTAGAGCAGGAGATCAGTTTTACCGATAGAGACAGATGCAAGACAACTTTTGATAATTTCACAGAAGTGGCTTCAGGAATTTCAAATGAATTGATTGATGAAATGAATCGATTGATTGAACAGAATAAAACATATCAGTTAGTTGTCAGTAGTTCAAACGGCACTGTTTTAAATGAAGATACAGAACGTACAGTTCTTGTAGCTCTTGTAAAAGACAACGGCAAAGATGTTACAGATCAATTCAAAATAAACTGGTATCTGGATGGAGAACTTGTATCAACGGCTAACTCAATCAACGTTGAGAAATCAAGCTTGAATCCAAGTTTGACGTACCATGTTGAAGCGGTTAACGATAAAGGTGTAGTGAAAGCTAGCTATGAGCTAACAGTAACCAAAGTACAGAATGGTACTAGTGTCTATATCAAGAAAACGATTGTTACGTATGCAGTCACAGATACGGCACAGGATAAGCCTGTAACTGGATGGCAGACTGAATTTCCTGTTGTGCCTTTAGGAAAGTATTTATGGGTCTGTACTCAGGTCTTCTATAGTGATGGATCCAGTACAGAAACCTATTCTGTTTCGCACAATGGCACTAACGGAACGAACGGTAAGGACGGAAAAGATGGGGTTGCAGGAGAAGCTGCTTTAAGTTTTAAACTGTTATCTTCGCAAGGTCAGATTTTCAAGAACAAGTCCATAAAAACAATTTTGACTCTTGAAGTCAGAAGAGGATCTAAAAAACTTACAAGTTCTGAAGTAAAGAATCTGGGAACTATTCAGTGGTTTAAAAATGACACTCGGCAGACTGGATCAGATCTAACTTTAGGTGTTTCAGAATCAGATTCAGTATTGAATACAAACTATTCAGTACAGGTTATTAACGCTAAAAATGAAATACTAGGCAGTGATACGATATCTTTAGCTTCCGTTACGGATATCCAAGGAATCTATCGCTTTTATCATTTAGGCCCGGATAGACCAGAAGTACCAACTTCATATCCTCCATCAGATACTGTATGGAGTCGTACTGAGCCTGAGTACACTTTAGGAAATACGGACAACCTTTACTATGTAGACTGTACACTTTTTGTCAATCTGTCATTTAGCTACGGGCTTGTACAGCTATCCAGTGACTATGAGGCTTCTAAAAAGGTGTATGCAGATGCACTTGCACGTATTGATAACGCAGTAAAGATTACAGACTCACAGATCGGCAAAGAAAAAGATGCTCTTCGAACTGAGATATCGGAAAAATACTATGATAAAGAAAACCTGGACTCGCAGTTTGGTGAAATCTCAACTAAGTTAGAACAGGCAAAAAATTCGTTCAACTTTGAGTTTACCAATTTTAAAGCGGATATTGATTCTTCGATAAAACAGAATATTGCATCTTTTAATGAGATTCATAAATATATTCGATTTATCGATGGAAATATTTACATTGGAGTCGAAGGTAACCCTATTCAATTGATTGAAAAGAATGACAGACTATCATTTGTTCAGGGAGGTGCCGAGGTAGCTTATTTCTCAAATAATAAGTTGTATGTAAATGATGGACAGTTTAACAATACCTTAAGAATCGGTAACTTTGAATTCAGTCCAAGGCCTAATGGATCTCTTGATTTTAAGAAAGTGAGTGGTAATTAATGTCAAGCACTACAAAGGAAATAAACATACCTGTATGGTATACATATGGCCCTGGCTGGACAGTATCCAGTCAAGGGTGGTGCAAGATTACTGTAACCCGTAACTACGGAGACACGTACGCTACTGTTACTCCATACTGGGGTTATTGTTCACCTGGTGGAGCTTATGCATCCGTCGACTGTTACATAACAGCAGGAAGTGTTTCTCAGAAATCTGCTACCTTTGGTGCTAGCACACACAGCATTGGAACTTGGTATTATGCATCAGGAAATTCATTCAGAGTTCCTGTTGATGACGGTGCTGGAGATTTAGGTGTACGTATACAAATGCACTTTAACGATGGTACTTCAGGTCAGGACTCTTCGACGCAATCGGCAAGTTTTGCGTATGGAACACGTGGAGAAACTACACCATCTCTTTCTAAGTCTAGAGTAAATATAGGTGAAAATGTAACAATCACAATGGACCCTTACAGTTCAAGCTTTTCGCACAAGTTGTATTACAGCTTGAATAATAAGGACCTGATACATATAGGAGACTTTTCAAAAGGTAAAGCTACAAAAACCTGGACCTTACCTGCTAGCCTTGCAGAAGCCATTACTACCAGCACAGAAGGGATTATATATTTTGTCTGCAAAACATATAACGGCAGTACTCAAGTCGGTGGCGACAAGAGCGTTAAACTGACGGCCGTCGTTCCAGACGACTATGTTCCAAGCATATCAAATGTAACGATATCGGAGCTTACTGCGGGACTTGCCGATAAATTTGGTTGTTTTGTCCAGAATAAGTCAGGCTTGAAAGTTAAAACTGAATGTTCAGGAGTGGCAGGGTCTTCTATTAGTTCATGTTCTGTAAAAATTCAAAACTGGACATATTCCGGAACGACAATCAGCTGTAGTTTGCTATATGGTTCGGGACCTTTGGACATTGATATCACGGTTAAAGATTCTAGAGGACGCAGTGTATCGACAACAAGAACAGTACAAGTTTACCCTTACTCAAGTCCAATGTTGTATAAAGGTCTTGCAAATCGTGCAAATACATCACAGGAACTGGACGAAGAAGGCGAGAATGTTCTTTTCCAATTTGCATATGCAATTTCACCTGTAAATGATAAGAATTCAGCGTCTCTAAAGATTCAGCAATATGACAAGTCAAGTAACTCGTGGAAGACCTTGATTGAATACACGGATTACAAAAAAGGTTCATATAGTAATACATCATCTGGCCCTAGTATAGATCTTGCTAATTATATGCCGTCTGTTATATATGATAAGAATGAAAGCTTTAATTTCAGATTTGTTGTGTCTGACTATTTTGCAACTTATACCACAGAAATCGAAGTTCCGGTCTCATATACTTTGTTAGAGTTTGGTATGAATGGTCACTCTTTAGCTTTTGGAGGAGCTTGCACAAACACAAAAGATCAAATCGATATGCATATGAATATCAATCTTATAGATGGAGATATTTACAAATCTGGCAGTCCTTATCATAAAAGAATATGGGATAACATGTATCCAGTCGGTACGGTTATCCTTACTACAAGTGAGGCTGCTATTGAAATGGGGGGCTATCCTCTATACAGTCATGCGGGATCATGGAGAAACATAGGCTCATCGATTTTGTTCGGTCAGAAAATATATGCTTTTGAACGATATAAGTAGGAGGCTTTATGCAAATCAAAGAAATTGTACAAGGAGAAGCCTTTAATGAGGCTCTTATCATAAAAAATAAAGACGGAACTCTGTTTATTCCTTCAAAGGATGAAAGAGTTCTTTTTACATTAGAAAGAAACGAGAAGAAAATATTGTCCTTTGCACTGGTAGATATGTGCATTCAACTCAATACAGATTATCTGTTACCTGGAATCTATGACTACAAGATTCAGATTGAAAGAAGTGGTGATATCATCTTTTCTTCTCGTAATGCTTTAAAAATTAAAGAAAGGAGCTAGCTATGGAGTTAACTCTAAATGAAAATCTAAGTACACAGTCGCTTGAAAATGAAGACGAAGGTTTTGTAACGGTAGATCCAGATACACGTAAGTTGATATTTCCAAATGAAAACTTTTTTCTAGGTGTCAGTGGCGATCAAGATTCTAGGCTGATGCATTTTAAATTTGTAGACGATGTTACGGACGCGATCAAGTTAAGTGAACAGGAAATTCAAATCAATTATTTAAATGCAAATCAGGAAAAAGGATACGACGTGGCACTTAATAAAAAGGCGCAGGATGGCTATTGTTACTTTGACTGGAAGCCCTCATCAAAAGTGTTCCTGTATGCCGGTGATGTCAACTTTCTAGTCTGTGCACGTTCAAAAAATGAAGTAAGTGGATTTAAAAAGACAGACTGGAATACAGTACGTTCAACACATACAGTTCCAGAAGGAATTGAACCTGATGAAACTCATGTAGACGAACAGACAGATGAGACTATCACTAATCTTTTGCTAAAGATAAATGAGGCCGTAACGGCATCCGCTAACAGTGAGAAAGCTGCTAAGACGTCTGCTGATCAGGCTAAAGCTAGTGCTAATTCGGCTTCTGCTTCTGCTTCTTCTGCTAGTGATTCGGCTTCAGAAGCAAGTAATTCAGCTACTAACGCAGCGAACTCGGCAAACTCGGCATCTAACTCGGCAAAGAATGCAAGTAACTCTGCCGGAGCTTCGGCTACTAGCGCGACTAGTTCTAAGAATAGTGCAGATGCCTCAGCCGCGTCCGCTACTAAAGCCAAGGCTAGTGAGACAGCAGCCGCAAAGTCGCTTTCAGACTTTAACAGTAACACAGATGACATATATCAGAAATTAGCGGCCTTTGACAGCTTAGGCCTTTATGTTGATGAAGGAGGATACCTATGTCAGAAATGAATAAAAGAATTGCCACAGAGGCTACGCTTCAACGTGTAGCCAGTGCCCTAGAAGCAGTGGTTCCAGGTTATGAAAAGTATTCTGCAGAGTACTTTGACAAACTTTTCTCGTCTATGAGAACCGGAAAGATCTACGGAACGAAAATCTGGAAGTTCGCTTCAAATCCAACCAGTACCTGTGAAAAGACTAGAGATAACACTGGACTTGTTTGCCAACCCAGTACAGATACGGTTGAAGGTAAAGACGACTACGCAGACATTCCACTATTTAAATGGTACGAATGCAACTATAAAAGATATGATGATGGCTTTGCCTATCCTACGGCGATGTTAGGTGATGGATCTTATCAGGAGACTGGATCCGTTGACTGTGGATCTTTGCAGATGACATTCTATTATAAAGAAATCGAAACAGAAGCTTATACAGAACTGTTGATTTCAGACTCACCTAACCATGCCTTAGGATTACAGCCTTGGTGTATGGCAAAGCGTGCAGACGGAACTGTGATGCCTTACTTTGTACAGTCACGTTTCTTCAGTGGAGTTGCATCTGATGGTTTATTGAGATCTCAGCCTGGTTTGAAGCCTGCAAGAGACCAGTCCTACTCGAATATGATTACGAACTATCAGAAAAAGGGAAAAGGATACTGGGGCGCCGGGTCAAGCCGTATGACCTTTGCACAGATTTTCTTGGCTATCAAGCATGCACAAAAGAATGTGCAGAAAGTGTTCGGCGGATGCACAAACTACAATGTTCAGTTAAAGGCATCAGTAGAATCTGCAGATAAACACAAATACTTTCCTGTTAGTGTAGCAGACAAAGATAAAGTGAAAGTTGGATCCTATGTATCAGTTGGTTATGCAGCAGCGTCGAATCTAGATAGAAGTGTAAGCACGTTGCATGCATACGCAGATGACGTACTTGTAACAAAGGTAGAAAAAATAAATGACACAACTTATGGTGTTTACTTAGACTGTGAGGCCTTCGCGACAGCTCCTGTAAGTGGAAATTCAGTGTATTTAACGAGTATGCACTACAGAGCAGGGGCTACAGATGCTGTAATAGGTCATCACGATGGCTCACCTGTATCAAATACAGACTTTGCCCACCCATATCGTATCCAGGGAATCGAATATCACGTAGGTGGTTATCAGGTAGCCAGTGATACAGTAATGTTCTTCAATGCAGACAGTTCTAAGGATGTTTATTATGCACCAAGAGGGACAGATCACATTACAGATGAAACAAAAATAAAGAATACTTATAAGAAAGTAGGAACAATTCCAAATCCAGACAAGAACGGAGCTGACTTCTGGATTGGTGATGTAGCTCACTCAGAAGGTGTATGGTACCCTTCTGCAAAGGGATCAGGAGAAGCACAGGGAATTGGCGATATGTGCTGGGCTGGAGGATCTCAAACAAGTGGATCCAGAGAATACCTTATGGGCGGTGATCTCGGGAATGGCGGTCATGCGGGTCTTTCTTGCCTGGATTGCTGGGGCGGCCTTTCGATTACCTGGTGGGGCTTTCTCGCGGCCGATTGATTTTGTTTCAATCGGGGGATTCTAAGGGGGCTCGCCCCCCTTAGCCAAAGAATTGTATTCACACAGTAAATAATTATATAGGACTCATGGTAGGTGGTTCCCATGGGCGGTAATCTCAGGAATAGCGGTAATGCGGGTCTTTCTTACCTGAATTGCAGGAACGGCCTTTCGAATACCAGGTGGAACTATCTCGCGGCATATTGCATAAAACAAATATTTAAACACTAAACCATGTTTCGCTCCTCTAGAAGGAGCCCTTTTTAAAGGCTAACGTTGACGAGGGTTTCGTGACGTAAAATTTGTATTAAAGAAACATAGGCTAGTAGGCATAAAGCAGAAAACCTATTTATACAGCAATCGGAGGTGTATTATGAAACGATTGTGTAAGGACATTGATATTACGAATATTGATTTAATTCAAAAATCAGTATGTAAATGCCTTAAAGGCAAAAGTAAAGACAGATACGATATAAAACGTATTTTTGAACAGTATGGAAATATTGAGAATATCAGTCTTGCTTTACAAAATGAATTGCTAAATAGAAATTTAGAACTGTTACCAATATGGTACAAGAATAAGTATGACTCAGGATCACAGAAGATGAGAACAATAGGAATACAGGATATCAAGCAACAAATGTATGACTACATTGCAGTAGAAGGTCTAAAAGAATTGATTAAAAGAATTGGAACCTATCAATGTGCAAGTATACCTAAACGAGGACAATTGTACGGTGCCTATGCTATTCAAAGATGGCTCAGAAAGAAAGTAAATGGAAAATATGAAGTTCAATATGCGTGTAAATTTGATATCCGTAAATACTATGAGTCTATACCACGTGAAAAACTGATGGCCTGGCTTAGAAAACATGTTAAAAATGAGCCTTTATTATGGCTTGTTGAGACCCTGATAAATACATTCAAAAAAGGGCTAAGCATAGGAAGCTATTTATCACAGTATCTAGGCAATCTGTATCTATCTGATCTATATCACATGATCAAGGAACGCCTGTACAGAGAAAGACATAAAAAAGATGGAATCATTAAAAGGGTAATGCTAGTGTTGCATGCCCTTTTTTACATGGATGACATTCTTATTCTTGGATCCAATTCAAGAAATCTAATGTTAGCGGCTCAGGTGATTATTCAGACTTTAAAAGAAATGGGCCTTGCCGTAAAGGACTCCTGGAGATGCTTTAAAATCACAGATGATTCTTTTATCGATATGATGGGATATCGCATCTATCGAGATCACATCACTGTGAGAAGAGGTACTTTCAAAAAGATAAAAAGAGCCTGCTTTCGATTTAAGAGAAAACCAAAAAGTTTTAAGTTGGCAAAACGACTTCTAAGCTTCAAAGGGATTCTGGAACATTCAGATTCTTTATCATTTATGCAGGGTAACAGTTTATATGCTTTGTTCAGAAAAGCTAGAAAGGTTGTTTCAAATGAATATAAGATTTTACGAACAGAAACCGAACTTAGAACTCAAGGAATTTGATGGCAATATCTATGTTTACATTTACTTAAATGAAGAGGTAAAGGAAGAAACAGAAGTCAACTATCCTGAGTCCGTTAACGAAGAAAATGTAAAGCATACGGTTTATTACTATGATTATGCAGAGTTCTGTGAAAAGAAAGAAAACCTGGATCTAGAAGATCTGAAGGCTCATCCAGAAAAATATTTAGACTATGTGCCGAAAGTTACTGAAGATCCAAAGCCAAAGACACTGGAAGAACAGATCCAGGATCTAAAGGACCAGAATGACATGCTGACACAGTGTGTTCTGGAAATGAGTGAGCTGGTATATCAATGATAGCGAGTCTCATTTATTTATTCTCAGGGAAAGGAGGCAGGGACATGATGGCTATGTTATGGGCACAACAGATCATGCTAGGTAAAAAGAAATATGCAGACGTACCTAGACTATTGAAAGACAAAGTTAAAGAATTGTTGATCGATAGTGGCTGTGAAGATTTAGTGACTGAATAAGTCAGGAGCCTACGCTGTTAGGCTCTTTTTTCTTGTGAAGAGGAGGAAAGAAACATGAAATATTTAAAATCTGCGGACTGGTGGAATGCTGCATTAACACGTTGCTTGAAGACTATGTGCCAAACATTGATTGCTATGATTGGTACTTCTCAGTTATTGGAACAGGTAGATATCAAAGTGGCTGTGTCTAGTACAATCTTAGCCGGCATCTTATCTATTCTTACATCCTTAGCTGGATTACCAGAAGTAGACTCACCTTATACTGAAGATGAAGAAACGAAAGAAAACTAGTGAGGGCGCTGGTAATGAACTTTGTGATTACTAGTGAACAGATTGTCTGGTGTCTTACTTTTATTGGTCTTGTCTGGGCCACTGTTAAGATTATTAAGGAGTTAAAAAAGCCGAGCGATGATCTTAAAGAAACAGTGAAGAGACATACAGAATTATTGCATCGCGATAACGAACGATTGAATTCGCTTGAGAAGATAACACTGAATCAGGAAGGTATCAATCGCAAATTAGAAGAGCATACTCGCATTCTATCAGATCATGATGGTCGGTTGGAAGAGGACAAGAAGCGAGGCGATCTGATGTTAAAGGCGAACATGGCCATTCTTGATGGAATGTTATCGGAAGACGATAAAGAAAGCCTAAAGGCTACACGAAAAGAAATCCAGGACTTTTTAGTCGAGAAGAATTAGGAGGACAGAAACATGGAAGAAAATGAAATCAAATTTGAAGATTTGCCAAAAGAAACTCAGGAAGAACTTTCCAACGGCTTAGAAGAAGGAGTTGATCTAGTATGTCCTATTCAAGCTTAGCTACTTATTGCAATCGAACTACGCAGCACTATACCGGCCGCTTCGGTAATAAAATCTGTAAAATCACACCGCATTACATGGCTGCAGCCTGGAGTGGAAGACAATGCGCAGACTACTTTGCCAGAAATCAACGTCAGGCTTCTTCAAACTACTGTATCGGAATCAACGGAGACATTGCATGTTCCGTAGATGAAGAGAATGCAGCATGGACAAGTTCATCATGGTGGAATGATTCTCAGGCCGTCACAATCGAATGTGGAAACATCGACAACGCGACTGGAGAAATGACTCAGGCTACTTGGAATGCCTTGGTAAATTTATGCGTAGACATCTGTAAACGCCATGGCTTCCGATTGAATTACACAGGTACAAGCGCTGGATCACTTACAATGCATAAGATGTATGCAGCAACGGCTTGCCCTGGCGCATGGCTTGAATCTCGTATGTCTCAACTTGCTAAAGAAGTCAACGCTAAACTGGATGGATCTAATGCAAGTGTGGCCACTCCAACAGCTACACCGAAACCAACTTGCAAATATGGAGTTGGTACCAAGGTATGCACAAATACTCTTTGGACGCAGTCACAAGGTGGTAAAAAGTATACAGGCGACTGGAATGGAACCATCACAAGAGTTATTGCAGGAGCCGAGCATCCTTATTTGTTGAATAAAGGAACAGGCTGGACAAATGATGCTGGTATCGATTCAGATCCACATGTTCCGGGAGGGACCGCAAGCACTCCAACAGTGTTGAACAGTATCCCTTCTGACTTTGTAAAGGAAAACGCTACTTTCTATCCAAACTGCAATCTTAAGATTCGTAAGGCACCTACTGAGAAGGGTGTGGACACAGGCTTGATCTATGCGCCTAGTATGTCTGTGCACTACGACGGATATGTAAGACGTGAAGGATTCGTATGGATCTCATGGACCTCAGCTTCATCAGGTGAGCGTCGCTGGATGAAAGCCGGCAAGCTAAATGACAAAGGTATCAATACATCTCCTTATGGAAGATTCTTATAAAAACAGTCATAAAGGAGTCAAAATTGTACAAAATGTTCAAAAATTACAATTAGATAAAAAAAAGTGTCAAAATATGAATATGACACAATAAATACATTCAACTATTTTTTCGTATATTTAGCCTATGATTTAGTTCATAGGCTCTTTTTTTTTGTTCAGGTAAAGATTAAAATGGACCTATGCCTTTTACATAGATCCATTGCTTTATGCTACAATGTTTTTGGACACGTAAGTAAGCCTGTAATGTGTACCAAATACATCGGGACGAATGGCGCTATGGACATCTTGCACATCGAATAGCGTTAGTGGATTTAGGCCATGTTGGAGAAAATATATATTTGGCAAGCACAAGTATTGGTTTAGGAACTTGTGGAATTGGAGCGTGTGTGACAAGGATTTGTGATGAAATGTTTGAATTGGAAGGCGAAAATGAATTTATTATTTATGCGCAGCCGATTGGAAAGGTGAATAAAGAGGATTTTGTGAAAGAAAAATCTTTTTATGAATTTGTTGAAAAAGAAGGCTTATAATGTGTTAAAATAGATTGGAACTAAGGAAAATATATTATGAGTAAAAATGATAAGAATATAGATGCTTATTCAAAAGCACTTTTAGATAAAAAAACAGAATATAACGATGAATTAAAAAAGCCTAAAGAGGTTCATCAGATGTCTGAAGCAGAAAGAAGACAGGCTGAAAAGACAATGTCTTCAGCTTTAGATATGCTTCGTAAAGAGCGTGGTCAAAAAACGATTGCGGAAGAAGAGCAGTTTTATCAGGAGCATAAAGATGATCTAAAAGACATGGATGATGATTTTACAACTTCTTCGATTGAAAAGGAACAATCCAATGAGGCATTAGATCTTGTGCATGCGATGTTGCAGGATATGTCAAATGAGGGTGACGAAGATGAAGAGGTAGTTATCCAAAAGGAAAAGAAGCCAAAAGAAAAGAAAGAAAAAAAGGAACATAAACCAAAAGAAAAGAAGTCTAAGAATAAACAAGTCAAAGAAAAGAAACCGATGAAGAAGGTTACAAAAATTGTGTTATGCGTAATCTTAGTAGGCTTGGTTGCCTTAGGTGGATATGCATATAAGGTTTTGGTGTATAATCCACAAAATATTGTTTCTGAAACGCAACAAAAAACATATGATAAATTAGTGTCTTATGCGGATGAGTATGGAGACAATATGATGTCAGATGCTGAGAAATTAGAGCTTCTAGATTTGGATAAAGATTATCAAAAGCTTTTGGATAAACAAAAGACTTCAATCAATGAATATTTTAAAGAACAGACTGGCAAAACCTATAAGGCTTTGTTGAAAGATATGAAGCAGCTTCATCAAGATAAAGAAGAAGTTAAACTTCCTGCTTATCAACAAATTGTTGATTTATTAAATGGTTGGGAATCAAAATCCGATGAAGAAAAGATGGCTGTAGCCGACATGCAGTCTACATATAGTTCATTGTCTAAAAATTTAAAAGATGAAGTGGATACTTTATCAAAATCAAAGACAGGCAAAGACTTTATTGATCTATGTAAAGAACAGGGTGAATTAAAGGCGGCTGCCGAGGAAAAGGCTCGTCAGGAAGAAGAAGCTAAAAAAGCAGAGAATGAAAAGAAGGTTAAAGAATATCAAACAAGCTTGAATAGTTTGCAGCAAGACTACAATACGTATGCACAATATGCACAGAGTCTAGAGTCTGATTTGGCATATGCGCAACAAAATGGAGAAGATACTGCAGATATTCAATCTCAGATTGATACAAATAATCAGATGTTGTCTTCTTTGCAGCAACAAATCACATATTATCAACAACAGATTTCTGCTTTACAATCTTAAAAAATAAGACTATTCTAATAGGGTAGTCTTTATGCCGACTTAGCACAGTGGTAGTGCAACGCACTCGTAACGCGTAGGTCATTGGTTCAAATCCGATAGTCGGCACCATGTTTTGAAATTAAGCCGGTTCAACCAGCTATTTTTTTTGAAGGGAGGATCTATGAATTTAGATGAAAAAATGATTTTATTGGCCACTGCCTTTCTGTTTTTGCCCTATCAAATCGCAAGTGTTGCAGTCGCATGCGTTTTAATACAAGCATTATGCCGACATAAATTGGTGGATGCCATAAAGAATCAAACGGGCGCAATTTTCTTTTATAGCTTTATCGTATTGGAATTTATTGTCTCCATCTTCCATTCGAACTGGACAGGTTTTGGTAATACATGGTTATTTGTGTTGATCGGTTTATATGGAGCCTATTATTGTAGAAGTATCACAAAAAATACATTTGAAAAGATGTGTGATCTTATTATTATTTTATCGGTATTTGCGGCTATCTACGGTTTGTATCAGTTTAATCAGATTTCCCTTGCGAATGGACGAACATTTTTAGAATTCCATATCTTCAATTCACCAAAACGAAGAATTACTTCGACATTTATGAATGCGAATATCTATGCGATGGTCATTGATTTTGTATGTGTGATGTGTATGTATCGTTTTGTGAAAAACGACAATATTCTTTGTAAGATTGGTTATTTTATAATTGCACTGTTTAATTTCTTTGTTCTATATTTAACGGGATCTAGAACTGCATTATTACCATTTGCCCTAATCTTTCCTATCTTTCTTTATTGTGTGCGATGGAAAAAACTATTTATCACATCCATTGTATTCGAACTTGGTATATGTGGTTTAGTATTCTTAAAACCAACGTTGATTCCAAGAATCAGTGATATGTCAACTTTTGCCTCTCGCATTAAGATTTGGAAGACAGCATTTATGTGTATTTCAATGTATCCATTCTTTGGATGGGGTCCGCAGACATATCAGAAGTTTTATCCATTAGTACATGGTCATAAGGCACCTCATGCCCATAATATTTATATTGATTCCATTTTGTCGTATGGAGTTGTTGGAACAGTAGTGCTTCTGGCATATACATTTGTGCTAAATAAGGAAATCTTTACTTCGAATACAAGAAAAGAAAATCCTGCACTATTTGGCATGATGATGTGTTTTATTGCGATCGTGTTGATATATGGATTGTTGGATTGTACATTAAATATTGTCGCAACAGGAACTTTATGTTTTATCATTTTAAATAGTGCTTGCATGTACTTAGAAAAAGAAATACAATAATTTTAGAAGACAGACAGTAGAAGGAGTTTTATGAAATGTATATCTCTTTTTGTCTGTTTTTTTATTAGTTTACAATCGATGATCGTGCCCAGTTATGAAGTTTTAATTTCAAATATAGAATCCAAAGTCGATACAATTCATGAAGATAGAGCTAGTTTTTTATCTTTAAAATGTAGGGATATTGCGATGGATGTTACATCTAAAAAAACGGATTTACGGATTGAAATGGATAAACAAGAAAAGTGTGTGGATGAACTTGAACGTAGGTATAAACATAAAAAGAATTATTATGAATTGAAAAAAATGGAATATGGCTTGGAATTACAAACGATTCAAAGAAACAACTCCATTTTGTATCCATATAAGATTCAAAAGAATTTATCGTTGTACTTTGATGAATATAGAAATGTTGAAGTAGAATATTTGAAACATAAAAAACAGTTCGATAAGAATCAAAATACGTTATTGTTATATGATGAATATCTTGAGAGATTATCCAATTGTCAAAGTCGGTTATTAAAACGGTTTTCACATTTAGCACAAATCAATGAATCTGGGCAACATAATGAAGATTCTATGATTTCAGGAACTGAGCATTTGCCTGATTTTGGTGGTTATGAATCATGGCAACAAAATGGTATGTCTTGTTTGGTGGATGGAAATTATGAAATTGATTCGTACAGTTCTTTTTGGCAAAATCCAGTTGAAAATGGTACAATCAGTGCTGGATGCTGGTCCTATCCGGATGGAGGTCTTCATTTAGGTTTGGATATCGCAAGTGCCATGTATAGTGATGTGTTAGCGGTTGCCAATGGGATTGTCTTGTATGCCCATGCACCAGTGGATTCGAACAATGGATATTTAGGAAACTGGTGTGGATGGCCAAATGGTGGTGGCAATACCATTTGTATGGTGGTTGCCGTAAATGATAGACTTTATGCGATTAGTTATGCGCATTTATCCAATGAAATCTATGTGACAAGTGGCCAGCAAGTCAGTCAAGGTACAGTTATAGCGAAAAGTGGGAACAGTGGCAATTCAACGGGGCCTCATACGCATGTAGAGGTGTTTGAATTAAAACAGGATCTCAATTCGATCGTAGAATATTTTAGAAACAGCGGTGCTGATTTTTCTTTTGGATGTGGCTATAGTGAGGCTGCAACATGCTCAGGCTATGCATGTCGCATTGATCCTGAGACCGTTTTGGAGGGTGTATGAGTCAAGAAATGTATTTTTCTCGCATGCAGAAATTATTAAAAGATGAATATAATGCCTATATTGAATCTTTATCGAAACCTTTATATCGTGGTATGCGTATAAATTTAAAAAAGGCAGAATTGGATGAATTTGATCATTTGGATCATCCAAGTCAATTTTGTAAGGAAAGTTATTATGTAGATAAGCCGTTGGGAAATCATCCTTTCCATATTTGTGGTTGTTTTTATCTGCAAGAACCAAGTGCTTCAAGCGCTGTTGAAATCTTGGATGTACAAGAAGATGATTATGTATTGGATTTATGTGCAGCACCAGGTGGAAAGAGTACGCAGATCGCATCACATTTAAAAAGTGGATATCTAGTATCAAATGAAATTGATGCGAAGCGTGCCCAAATCCTTTTGTCTAATATTGAGCGTATGGGTGTGAAAAATGTGGCAGTAACCAATACAAGTGTAGATAAGCTTACGAAGGTGTTTGATGCTTGTTTTGACAAAATTTTAGTGGATGCCCCTTGTAGTGGTGAGGGGATGATCAAAAAACATGATATTGCCCTAAATAATTGGAGCATTGAAAATATTGAACTTTGTGCGACTCGTCAAAAAGAAATATTAGAACATGCCTATTCTATGTTGAAACCGGGTGGTACTTTGGTGTATTCAACTTGCACATATGCTTTAGAAGAAGATGAAGATGTTGTCTTAGATTTTTTAGAAAAACATGCGGATATGGTCTTGGTGGATCCTGAAGTTTCGTGGGGAAGAAAAGGGTTTAAAGACTTGAATGTGCGTCGTATCTTTCCAATGGATGGTGGTGAGGGTCATTTCATTGCAAAATTCAAGAAACAATCAGGTGTTGCAGGTAAACTTCCAGCTTTAAAATCAAAAAAAATAGATAAGATTACTGAGAAATTTTTGAAGGAACAATTGAATACATTGCCAAACTATTACTATATAGATAAGGATAGAGTATATGGAATGGATGTTCCGTTTGTGGATTTTAAAAAGGTAAAAGTATTACGTCAAGGCGTATATTTGGGGGATGTCATTAAGAATCGTTTTGAGCCAAGTCATTCTTTTTATATGGTTGCAGATTTTGACTATAAAAGAAAAGTGGATGTAACTCTAGAAGAAATGGACCTTTTTATGCATGGTGAAGTTTTACAAAAGGAATGCGAAAAAGGGTATGTGGCTGTATGTTTTAAGGGGCATCCGTTTGGCTTTGGCAAGAGTGATGGAAAACAAATCAAAAACAAGATTCCTAAAGGACTTCGTTTATTGCCAAATTCACATGTAAATATAGACTAAAAATGCCAGGAAATTTATTCCTGGCAATTTTTTGCGATTTCTTTTGCGACATTAAAATAGTCTTCTAATTGATCATCACTTGGTGTGTAGCATTGATTGATCACATCGTGGCATGATTCGATTCCAGATTGTTGCATTCTTGTATCGATTTCTTTGGCTACTTGGTTAAACCATCCGTATGCGGCAAAGGCCAACCCTTTTTTGTTTTTAAATTTACATGGACGAATGTGTTCAAGGAAAGCGGCTACGCTTGGTGCCATGACATTGTTGTAGGTTCCTGATCCAATACATACAACTTTGGCATCCATGATTTCACGCATCACAATACTTGATTTTGTATCCGATAATTTATAGACTTTTACATCCATACCAGCATCGCTGAATCCTTCGGCTAAGCTTTCGGCAATCTGTTGCGTATGTTTCCATACGGATTCATATACAATTACGGCTTTATTTTCTACTTTTTGAGCAGCGATACCTTTATATGTTTCAATAATATCTGCAATATAGTCTTTCCAGATAATACCATGTGCCGGCATGATATATTCAATGTCTAAATTCATGCCTAGAATTAGGTTTAATTTAGCTTGCACTGGTGTTGTATATGGTAAAACAATGTTCGCAAAGTATTCTTTAGCTTGTTTTAAACAATACGCTTTATCCAATCCTTCATCGGTTAGATTAAAGTTTACAATGTGCTGTCCAAAGGCATCGTTTGAGAATACAGTTTTTAACTGTGGACAATATGTCAACATGTTGTCTGGCCAGTGAATCATCTGCATTTCGACAAAGACAAAGTCATATTTTCCTGTGTTGATTGTATCATTTGTCTTTACGACCTGATATGGAACTTGGTCAAAATATTGTTCAATCATATTCTTCTTTCCAGAAATAGATGCGTAAACTTTTGCGTTTGGATATTTGGCATATACTTTTTTAAATCCACCCGAATGATCTGGTTCTGTATGTTGAACAACAATATTGTCAATTTCTCTTCCTTGAAGTACGGATTCAACTCTTTCCAATAGTTCTTCTGTGAATTCTTCTTCGACTGTATCAAAAAGTGTGACTTCATCATCTACAACTAAGTAGGCATTATATGTACACCCTTCATCAATTGGATATAAATCACCATGGAAGTGGCGGTTATTTAAGTCTCTAACCCCAACCCAGTACACGTTATCTATAATTTTTTTAGCTCTTTTCATTTTTGTTCACCTCTTCCTCTATTTTAGAATTATTTAGAGAATATGTCTATTCATTTGCATCTTTTATATTTTTTGAATAAAAATTATAAAAAGTCAACTAAAAAGTGTAAGTGTTTTCTTTTATAAAGAGTATAATAATAGTTAGGAGGAATTGTCGATATGATTATTCAAAGTAAAAGAATTTGGGTCGTAAATACATGGTTGGCAGCCCAAGTTGAAGTAGAAGAAGGAAAGATTGTAAATATCTATCCATATGGAGAAAAAGATGTAGATGAAGATTATGGAGATAAGAGAATTGTCCCAGGATTTATCGATGTGCACACACATGGTGCTTATGGATTTGATACAAATGATGCGAATGAAGAAGGTCTTCGTAACTGGATGAAAAACATCGTTAAAGAAGGTGTTACAGGTATTCTTCCAACAACAATTACACAATCCGAAGAAGTTTTGACAAATGCGGTTAAAAATGTTGCAAAAGTGGTTGAAGAAGGGTATGAAGGTGCAGAAATTTTAGGTATTCACTTTGAAGGACCTTATTTGGATCAAGTATATAAGGGAGCACAACCTGAACAGTATTGTGTAAAACCAGATCTTGAACAATTCAAACGTTACTTGGCAGCTTCTAATAATTTAATTAAAATCGTTACAATGGCTTGTGAACACGATGATAACTTTGAATTAACTAAGTTCTTACGTGCAAATGGAATTGTATGTAGTCAAGGTCACTCAGGAGCTACTTTTGAACAGGCTCGTTTAGCCATTGCGAATGGTGCAAACTCAATGACTCACGTATTCAATGGTATGACTAAATTCCATCACCGTGAACCAGGATTAGTTGGTGCTGCCATGCGTTATAGAGATGTATATGGTGAAATTATCTGTGATGGAAACCACTCAACTTATGAAGCATTAAATGATTACTTTACAGCTAAAGGGCCAGATCACTGCATTATGATTACAGATTCATTAATGGTTAAGGGACTACCTGTTGGTACAAAAGTATTGTTTGGTGGAAACGAAATCGAATTATATCCAGATGGAAGTGCACACTTAACAGATACGAAGGGTCTTGCAGGATCTACATTGCATGTCAATAATGGACTTCGTATTTTAGTAGAAAAAGCAATGGTTCCTTGGCAAACAGCTATCAATGCTTGTACATTGAACCCAGCTCGTATGTTGAATGTAGACGATCGTAAAGGATCGATTCAAACTGGAAAAGATGCAGATTTAGTTGTATTAAATGATGACTATTCTGTTGAAATGACTTATACAAAGGGAACAAAAGCGTTCTAACAAGAAAAGCACATTGATAATCAATTTTTCAATGTGCTTTTATAATGTTTTTGACATGTATATCGGATTCTAATTTATCATCTGTAATGATCATGTCAAAATCATCAATATTGGCTATTTTTGACATATACTTCTTATGAAATTTTGTATGGTCTACCATACAAATTTTTTTATTGGAAGAATCAAGAATCGCTTTTTTAACTAAAGCATCACTCATGCTGGGAATGGATACGCCATAGTCTAAGTCAAGGCCTAATACGGAGATAAAGGCTTTATCAATATAATAGTTTTGAAAGAATTGGATGGTGCTTTCAGATAGAGCTGCCTGAGTTACAGGATTATAGACGCCTGGAGCCATAATGATTTTTGCCTTGGTATTTCGATCTACATATTGAAGAATTTTCCAAAAATTTGTAAAGATTGTGATTTTTTTATGGTGTATACGTTTAAAGAGCTCAAGGCAGGTTGTACCACAATCTAAATAGATAGAATCTCCATCTTGAATGAGTGTACTGGCGTAAATCGCGATCTCTTTTTTATCTGATTGTGACATACCTTCTTTGATTTCAAAGGAAGGCTCAGTTGAACTAGACTCATTGAGTGTGGCTCCTCCATAGCTCTTTGTGGCGAGTCCTTGGTTTTCTAGACTATCTAAATCTCTTCGTATGGTCATTAAGGAAACGGAGTATACTTTTGCGAGTTCACTTACTTGTACGGTTTTATCTTTTTTTAGTTTTTCATAGATTTCATATCTTCGTTGTGTTGTGTTCATATTTTTATTAAAGCACAAAAAAAAACATAAAGAAACATGTTTTTTTGTGTTCTTTTGAAATAATTTGTTTGATGTGAAAAGGGTATTGAATCAAAATTTTTCTAGTGTTAGGATACAGATGAACTTAAGGAGGATCCATCATGGAATTAATTATCGACTCATCAAATATTGAACAAATTAAAGAACTAAATGAATTATTAACAATTACGGGTGTTACGACAAACCCTACAATATTAACGAAATCAAATAGAGAAGCAATGGATGTAGTAAAAGATCTTTGTGAGGTGTTGAGCGAAGATCAATTGTTGTTTATTCAAACGGTACAAACTTCTTTTGAAGGAATTATGGAAGAAGCTAAAATGATTTCTTCTATTCGTAATAAAAATATGTATGTAAAGATTCCGGTTACACATGAGGGTTTAAGAGCTATTAAAGAATGTAAAAAGTTAGGAATTCACACATTGGCTACTGCCATTTATACAGCGGATCAGGCTTTTTTAGCTGCAATGAATGGAGCTGAATATTTAGCACCTTATACAAATCGTATGTGTAATTATGGAGATGGTGTTCAGGATGTGAAAGACTTGATTGAAATGTTGAGAGTGAATCATATGCCGGCTAAAGTGATTGCGGCAAGCTTTAAAAATACATATC